>Ga0255182_1001274_pt1 | contig 13497 bp, 16 predicted proteins | sample Atl_UVDOM_RepA_8_FD_188420 | JGI IMG/M metagenome (GOLD analysis project Ga0255182, IMG submission 188420) | Freshwater microbial communities from Altamaha River, Georgia, United States - Atl_UVDOM_RepA_8d | ecosystem: Environmental > Aquatic > Freshwater > River | place: USA: Georgia...
GGATGGCCGCCTGCCTACCGAGTGGGGGCTGGATAGCAAATTGATCACGTCTGAGGATGTCGTTAGCCTGCCCAGTTTGGGCGTTAACCGCCCGCCGGGCCGGTTGGAGTCGGTTTTGCTTACAACCGGTTTGTAAATATCAGATATTCCATTACAATTTGACGTGTTGCGCGCACCCCCGAGTCAGCGGCATACAGGGTTATTCCCGCTGCACAATGGAGGCGCGTATGGTTTCACGTCAACTGGCTGTTCTGGCAATTCTATGTGGCTTGATCTGCGCTGCCGGAAATTATCCCGCGCCAGCTTATGCGCAGGCCTCGTCCACACAGCAGCAGGCTTGGCAGACCTTGTCGGGCTATATGGGTACGCAGCCTCTGGCGCAGGCGTCAGATGCGTCAGTGATCTCGGCGTTCAATCAGGCCGCGCAAGCGCATCCGGACATGATAGGCCAGTTCGCTCAGCTACTGGCCGCTGCCCGTCCCGACTTGCTGCAGGAATTGACGGCGCAGGTCCAAGCACTCGCGCCGGACGGCGCGGCCCCCATCATTAATAGTATGGAGCTGGTCTCGATCGATCCGCCTGCTGATTTGCTGGGGCTGATCGCCAACATCGAAGCCGACACCACACCCGCCGCTGGCCCAGCTGCAGATGCAACTGAGCAGGAAGAGCGCAATGGCAGCGCCGAATAATCATCCGCCATCAAATGTTACGCCATTGGCTGCAACCCGCCTGAATGCGGTGGATGCTGCGCGCGCCGTTCAGGTTGAGCCGGAGGCTGATCTGCGCGCTGCGCTGCGCTTGCTGTGGCGGCGGCGCTGGTTGATTGCGGGTAGTGTGGCGCTCGGGCTATCGGTTGCTGCGCTGACGCTCACCATGATGACGCCGCGCTATACCGCCATGGCGCAGGTGATGGTGGACCCGCGTCAGACCAATGTGCTGGATGTGGAGCAGGTGCTTTCCGGTCTGCCCGCCAATGCCGAAACCATTCAAAGCGAAATTGAAGTTCTCACCTCGCGTGATCTGGCCCAGCGCGTGGTGGCCGAAACCAAGTTGGATCAAGTGCCGGAGTTCAATGCGGCGTTGCGCCCGGCCAGTTGGCCTTTACTGACTGCCGCGCCGCTCGATCCCGCACAGCAGAGCGTAGCCGTTACCGACCGTTTTCTGCGCCGTTTGCAAGTGCGGGCAGCTGGCCGCTCCCGTGTGATTGATATTTCTTTTACCTCATCCTCGCCCGCGCTGGCGGCGGCCATTGCCAATAAGATGGCCGACCTCTATCTGGTCGAGCAGCTGGAAGCCAAGTTTGAGGCGACCCGCCATGCTACGCAGTGGCTTAGCAGCCGTCTGGATGAGCTGCGCAGCAAGGCTGAGGCGGCTGAGCAGGCCGCCGAGCAATTCCGTAAAGGCGTGAGCGGCGGGGGCAGTGGAGCAGAGCCGGCTGATGCCGGGCAGGACAGTTCCGCGCGGTTGCGCTCATTAGAGCGTGAGGCACAGGCCACCCGCGCTTTGTACGAAACCGTACTGGCCCGTTTTAAGGAAACCAGCGAACAGCAGGGGTTGGAGCAGGCAGATGCCCGCATCATCTCGCGGGCAGATGTGCCGGTAACGCCATCCTTCCCGGACCAGCGTCTGGTTATGTTATTGGCGTTGATGGGCTCGCTGGGTTTAGGTGTACTGCTGGCCTTTGCCGCCGAAAAGCTGGATGCCGGGTTTCGCAGCACTGAGCAGCTGGAGCAGCAGCTGGGCTTGCCCACATTAGCCATGATCCCCTCACTGGCCTCGCTTGGGCAAAAGCGCAGCCGCCCGGAAGAATATCTGGTCAGCAAGCCCAATTCCTCGTTTGCCGAGGCAGTGCGGATGTTGCGCACGGCGCTGTTGCTCACCCATGGCGGCCAGCCCGCGCGGGTCTTGCTGGTCACGTCTGCCTTGCCGGGTGAAGGCAAAACCACAACAGCGTTAGCCTTGGCGCGCATGACCAGCATGAGCGGTGATAAAGCCGTGGTGATTGATGCTGACCTGCGCCGCCCGCGTGTGCATAGCGCGCTGGGGGTTGAAAATACGCAAGGTCTGGCTGAATTGCTCGATGGCAAAGCCACTATAGAGCAGGTGCTGCGTAGCGTTGAGGTCAACGGCCGCCCGCTTTATTACATCACAGCCGGGCAGTCGAACCCTAATGCGACCGAGCTGGTGCGCTCCCGCCAGATGCAGCTGGTGCTGCGCGGTCTGGCTGCCACGTTCCCGCTGGTGATTATTGACTCGCCGCCGGTGCTGCCGGTGGCCGATGCCAAGGTTCTCGCCAGCATGGCTGATAAAGTGCTGTATGTTCTGCGTTGGCGGGATACGCCGCGTGAAGTGGTTGCACATGCTGTGCGTCAGCTGCGGGATGTAGGCGGTAATATTGCTGGCGCCGTGTTCAATGGGCTGGATGTACGCCGCCATGCTGAATACAGCTATGGCGACAGTGGTTATTATTATGGCCGCTACCGCAAATATTACGTTGATTGAGGCATGAGTACGCGGCCAGCCGGATATGCCATGTTGGCCGCCGGGGGTCTGCTGGCCTTTGCTGCGCTCAGCTATGCCGCCCAGCTTGCCGTGGTGTTGCCGGTATCTGCCCGCGCGGATGACCCCGCTCTTGTGCGGGCGCATCTGGCAGAGCATCCGGCCGATGCTGCCGCTTGGCTAACCTTGGCCCGGCAGACTTTTTTAGCCGGGGATGATGCCGGGGCGGTGCCCTATCTCATGCAGTCAATTGAAGTTGCGGCCTATCAACCCCCATTGATGGTGAAGCGGTTTCAGCTGGCTTTGTTGCTCTGGTCGTCGCTTGACGTAACGCAAAGAGAGAAAATTTCCATCCAGCTTGGGCTGCTATGGCGTAAAAATCGTAGCGAATTACTTGGCTTATCCCGGCTTCCTCTGATCGCCCCGCAAGTCGAGCAGATGATGCGTGACAGCTATCCAGACTCATATGCAAGCTTCTTGCGTAGTCGTGGCCCTGTACGGCATAATAACGGGGCTAAGGAGTAGCGTAATGTCTGTCGCTTTGGTCAATGGCTTTCTGGTTCTTATGGCCGCATTTGTTGCCGTGCTGGCGCTTGCCGGTGTTCTGGCGCAAAGCCGTCGTCTGGACCGCATTGAGCGCCGCCGCGCGTACGAGACTGAATGTCTGGTCAAAAGCCTGCAGGCGCTTGAGCAGCAAAACCTCATGCTCTCTGACCGTATCAATGGCGTGGTGGATGCTGGCCAGCGTATTGCCAATGAGCTGGACCGGGCCGCCCGTCGCGGGAGTGGTGAGCAGGCTGCAGAAGAACAGCCCTTTGTGCTGCCCAATCCGCACCGTATTCTCCACTAATCTTTTATTCCAGCGCTAAAGCCGCCGCGATGATCTGTGCCTTGACCTCGGCTGGCACAAGCTTGAGCTGGCCTAGCTGCGTGATCGGCACATAACAAACTTCAAAAGGGTTCTCTGGGGTGGAGCGTAGATGTTCTGCGCCGGTGGGGGCGCCGCGTTCTGTTTCGTAGCAGGTGAAAAAGAGCTGGATTTGCGTGGGGCTGCGCAGTTCGCAAACTGGCTGCGGGCTGATGCGCTCAATCTGTGCGCCGGTTTCCTCGCGCATTTCACGGATTAGGGCTTGGCTGTGGCTTTCGCCATCTTCCACGCCGCCACCGGGTGTTGTCCAATATTCATCGCCCGCTTTAACCCGGCGGATCAGGCAGATCTCGCCGCTGCGGGTGCGCATGATCGCGCGCACGGAAATACGTGGGGCTGTGAGTGTTTGCATCTGATCAGGGCTTAAGCGCTGGCCTTGTTATGGGCGCGTTCCAGCTTGCGGTAATGCAGGAAGGAGACGGGCACTGAGGCAATATAGGTGGTCAGTAGCATGGCCATGGCCAGCCACGGTAGCGTGATCATGATGGCAACGAACAGCACAAAGCCCAGCAGGATGAACAGGGCAATGTCGCGCGCCACCTTCATCTTCTTGAAAGAGTAGGTGGGCACGCGGCTCACCATCAGTCCGGCAATCAGTAAGGTCCACGGAATGATAAACCAGCGCTGCTCAGCCAGTGTACCCAGCTGGTTTTCGCTCATGCCCAGCGAGAGCACGAGCGGCAGCATGGCCAGACCAGCCCCCGCTGGCGTGGGCACGCCAGTAAAAAAGCTGGCGGCGTAGGGCGGCGGGTTGGCATCTGCAATCGCCACATTAAAGCGGGCCAGACGCAGCGCTGCGCAGCAGGCAAAAATCAGCACGGCAATCCAGCCCAGCGGGCCGGCGCTGTTCAGCGTCCACAGATACAGCACCAAGGCGGGCGCCACACCAAAGGAGATGGCGTCAGCCAGTGAATCAAGCTCGGCGCCAAACTGGCTGGTGCCTTTCAGCAGGCGGGCCAAACGGCCATCAAGCGTATCGCACACACCAGCGGCCAGCAGGGCAAACAGCACATGTTCCCACTTGCCCAGCGTCGCAAAGCGGACGGCGCTCATACCTGAACACAGGCTGAGCAGCGTCACCGCGTTGGGCAGCAGGACATTAAAGGAAACATGTAGCCGGGCTGGCATCAGCGTACCTCGCCGGTGCGGGCGGGCTGGCTGTTGGACAGGTCAGCCATGATGGTTTCGCCGCCGACCATCTTCTGGCCCATGCAGACCAGCGGTACGGTGCCCTTGGGCAGGTAGATGTCAGCGCGGCTGCCAAAGCGGATGATGCCAAAGCGCTCACCGGTCTTGACGGCCTGATCGGGCTTGAGGGTGTTGATGATCTGGCGGGCCACCAGACCGGCAACCTGCACATAGGCAATCTCGCGGCCATCAGGCAGGCGATGCTTGATCGACAGGCGGCGGTTGGCGTCACTCGCGCGCGGGTCAGCCGCGTTGAGATATTCGCTGCCAGCGTAATAGGTGCCAACAATGGTACCCGCAACCGGAATGCGGTTTACATGTACGTCAAACAGGTTGAGGAAAATGCTGATGCGGGCCATCGGCTCGGCGGGTAGGCCCAGCTCGGCGGGCGGCACGGCTTCACCAATGAAGCAAACCTTGCCATCGGCCGGGCTGATGATGAGGTTATCGGCAATCGGGGTGACGCGCTCCGGGTCGCGGAAGAAGTAGGCAACCCAGGCGGTGCCCAGCAGGCCGATGAAAAAGCCGAATGTTCCCAAGGCCCAAGCCATCAAGGCCCAGACAATGGCGGCGGCGCCAACGAAGGGCCAGCCCACCTGATGGAGATTCGGAAGCTCGAAAGTGTCAGATTTGTAGAGACTCATGATGGGGATGTTCTAGCGCTCGTTGGCCATTTGGGCTAGAGCAATTTCCCAGCTGCCTGAATCAATACTTGAATCAATATCTGCTGATGAAGGTTTAAAAAATATATGGAAAAACTGACCCTTAGCAGTATTCACCTCTATCCGCTTAAATCCTGTGCGGCGCTCAGTGTGCCCAAGGCGCAGCTACTGCCCGCCGGGCTGGCGGGTGACCGGCGCTGGATGCTGGTGGATGAAACCGGCAAATTCCTCACCCAGCGCGACTATCCGGCCATGGCCACCATCCGCGCGTTGCCTAATCTGCTGGGGCTTACCCTCAGTGCGCCGGGCCGCTCGCCGTGCGATGTTTCTTTTCCATCGCCGGGTGCGCTACGCGTGCCGGTCAGCGTGTGGCAGTCGGTGCTTGAACTGCCGGTGGCCAATGATCAGGTCAATGCCTGGTGCAGCCGGACCATGAACCGGCCGGTGCGACTGGTCTATCTGGATGATGACTGCTTGCGGGCGGTAGATGCGCGCTATGCCCAGCCCGGTGATACAGTTTCACTGGCCGATGGCTTTGCCGTTCTCATTGCCACCAGCGCGTCGCTCGCTGCGCTGAATGCGCACCTGCCCGAGCCGGTGCCGATGGACCGCTTCCGCCCCAATCTGGTCATCGACGGCGCGCAACCTTGGGGTGAGGATGGTTGGCGGCGCATTCGGATCGGTGACGTCGAGCTGGAACTGGTCAAACCTTGCGCGCGCTGCAAGATCACGCAGGTCGATCAGCAGACCGGCATGGCCACCTCGCAAGAGCCTATTCGTACCCTGCGCCAGCTGCGTTTTGCACCGCACTATTCTGGCGTGTTGTTTGGGGTTAACGCCACGCCGCGTTGCACCGGCTGGCTTGAGGTTGGTCAACCCGTTGAAATCCTTGAAACACGGATTCCCCCGGAATTACGCCAAAAAGAGGCGTGACGCGGCCAGACGCACTGGTTATTACCATTTCTAAAGACATTTACAGCTAGGCTGGTCATTCTGTGTATTGAGGAGAGTTATTTTGGATCTGACATCGGTTTGTGTGTATTGCGGGTCATTCGCCAGTGCCAAGCAAGTATATAAGGACGCAGCAACTGCCATGGGGCAGGCTATTGGTGCCGCCCAGTTGATGATGGTGTATGGCGGCGGCAATGTCGGCCTCATGGGCCTGACTGCTGATGCTGCCATCAAGAGCGGCGCCAAGGTCATTGGTATTCAGCCCGCCTTCCTGAATGAGCGCGAGCCTGAACATCCGGGCCTGCATGAGCTCATCAAGGTGGGGGATATGCACACCCGCAAGCGCCTGATGGCCGAGAAGTCAGACGGCTTTATCATTCTGCCCGGTGGCTTTGGCACGCTGGACGAGCTGGCCGAAATTCTCACCTGGCGCCAGCTGGGGTTGCACCACAAGCCCATCGTCGCGGTGGATATCAACGGCTACTGGACGAACCTTAAAGCCCAGATCGATTACATGATGGCCGAAGGTTTCATCAAGGACCAGCACCGCGACCTGATGCGCTTTGTGCCGGACGTGGCGTCGGCCATTCCCGCGCTTCGCCAGATGATCAAGGATCATGGCCCGGCTCCGGCCACCGGCCCTGCGCCCGCGCATGAGGAAACCATCGAGCCGGACCGCCTCGACCGCGTCTAATTCGCTGTTTTTATTGGCAACAGAAAGCGCCGCTCGGGCTTGACCGGGGGGCGTTTTCGGCGTTTTCTAGGGGCCTTAAAACCTTTGCCTTAAAACCTTTGGAGGAAATGCCATGACCAAGATCAAAGTCAAAACCCCGGTTGTCGAACTCGACGGCGATGAGATGACCCGCATCATCTGGGCGATGATCAAGGACAAGCTCATTCTTCCCTATCTTGATATTGACCTGAAGTATTTTGATCTCGGCATTGAGAACCGCGATGCGACCGAAGACAAGGTCACGGTTGAGTCCGCTAATGCCATCAAGCAATATGGTGTGGGCATCAAGTGCGCCACCATCACCCCGGACGAAGCCCGCGTGAAGGAGTTTTCGCTCAAGAAGATGTGGAAGTCGCCCAACGGCACCATCCGCAACATTCTGGGCGGCACCATTTTCCGTGAGCCGATCATCTGCAAGAACGTGCCGCGTCTGGTCACCAGCTGGACCAAGCCGATTGTCATTGCCCGTCATGGGTTTGGTGATCAGTACAAGGCGACCGATGTGGTTATTCCCGGTGCTGGCAAACTCACGCTGACCTTCACCCCCAAGGACGGCAGCGCCCCGCAGGTATGGGACGTGTGCGACTATCCGGGTGGCGGTGTGGCCATGGGCATGTACAACTTTGATGACAGCATCATCGACTTTGCCCGCGCCTGCCTCACTTATGGCCTCTCGCGCGGCTATCCGGTGTATCTGTCCACCAAGAACACCATCCTCAAGGCGTATGATGGCCGCTTCAAGGACCTGTTCGCCAAGGTCTATGCCGAAGAGTTTGAAGCCCAGTACAAGGCCGCTGGTCTGACTTATGAGCATCGTCTGATCGATGACATGGTCGCCACCGCCATGAAGTGGGAAGGCGGGTTCCTGTGGGCCTGTAAGAACTATGATGGTGACGTGCAGTCCGACAGTGTGGCGCAGGGCTTTGGCTCGCTCGGCCTCATGACCTCGGTTCTGCTCACTGCTGACGGCAAGACGGTGGAGAGCGAGGCCGCGCACGGCACCGTGACCCGCCATTACCGTGAGCATCAGGCCGGCCGCCCGACCTCGACCAACCCCATCGCCAGCATCTTCGCCTGGACGCAGGGCCTCAAGTATCGCGGCAAGTTCGACGCCACGCCGGACGTTGTGCATTTTGCCGAAACGCTGGAGCGCATCTGCATTGAAACCGTGGAAGCCGGTTTCATGACCAAGGATCTGGCCCTGCTGGTTGGCCCGAACCAGAAGTATCTCACCACCGGTGAGTATATGGATAAGGTTGCTGCCAACCTGTCGGCCGCGCTGGCTGCCAAGGCTGCCTAATCTGAAACGGCTTCTGTTAAAAAGACCCGCTGTCGCAAGGTGGCGGGTTTTTCTTTTAGGTGCGTTTTATTTAAGGCCGTGCGGCGGTTCGCCCGCCTTGCGGTTAACCCAGGCCAGCAAGCGGCTTTGTTGCTGCTGGATCCAGCCGGAAAGCCCGACCGGTATCATCTCCAGCGAGAGGCCGCGTTTCCAGGCGGCACGCGTTAAGCGCTGCGCTGCATCTTCCGACAGGCGTGTGGCCTGATTGAAGTCCTGCGTGCAATACAATGTCAGCACGCTAGGGGCGTTGTTATACTCATCCCAAACGGGGCTGACGCGCTCATGCTGGCCGCTAGAGGCAGGAGTTCTAGCCAGAGTATTGGCAGGTGTTATGGTGCTCTCGGCCAGGCTGTAAACGCTCATATAGCAGGCCGTGCCGGTTTTGCTGTTGGGGGCCAGCGGCTGGCCCGCCAGATCGCAGATCTGGTATTGGTGGCGCCGCTGCGTGGCACGCTGCCAGTTTTCACCGAGTTTAAGCGCATAGCGTGCGGGTGGCATTTTCAGCATCTGGTGTCCCTGCCTGTTCTATCCTTATTTTGCGGCAGGCTAGCAGAGGCGGCGGGCCTGCTGCAAGCGCTGATCGCGGGCGGTTTACTCGTGCCGCTCGACAAAATCCAGATCGGTATGGAAGCTTTCACGCAGCCAGAGTAGGGATAGCAGCGCCAATGCAAAAGCGGCCAGCCCCACGCATTGGGCTGCGCCCAGCACACCCAGTGTGGGTTTGAGGGCGGCAAAGGCGCTGCTCATTAAAACGGTGCTGCCCCGCACAAAGTTGGGCACGGTCGAGGTGACGGTGGCGCGAATATTGGTTCCAAACTGTTCGGCCGCGGTGGTCAGCATCAACGCCCAATAGCCAAGGGCAAAGCCGCTCAGCCCGCATAGAATATAAAAGCGGGTAGGGGTCAGGTTGGGTGCCAGCAGGATATAGGCACTCAGGGCAAAAGCCGTGAGCATGAACAGGGCAATGGCGCGGCGGCGGCTTTGCAGCTTCTGGCTCACGAGGCCGCTGGCCAGATCACCCGCTGTCAGCCCGATATAGGTATAAAAAATGCCGGTACCGGTGACCAGCGGGGCGGGCGTGCCCAGCGCCTGGCCAATCTCCGGGGCAAACGTCACCACGATGCCGACAAAAAACCAGATCGGGACACCCAGCACAATACAGGCCAGATAGCGCGGCAGGCGGCTGCGGGTAAACAGCAGGCGCAAGTCAGCCCGGCCGGTATCGCCCTGTTTGCGCAATTGCTGGAACAGGCCGCTTTCATGTACGCCCGCGCGTATGAACAGTAACACCAAGCCCATACCGCCGCCGATCAGATACGCGGTGCGCCAGTCAAAATATTTGGCAACCAAGGCGGCCGCCACCGCGCCCGCTACGCCAATCGCCGCAATGAAGGAGGTGGCCAGCCCGCGTAAGCGCGTGGGGATCAGCTCCGCCACCAGCGTAATGCCTGCGCCCACTTCACCGGCCAGACCAATGCCGGCAATCAGGCGCAGCCAGGCATAGCTGTGCACATCATGCACAAAGGCGTTGGCAATGTTGGCCAGCGAATACATCAGGATCGAGCCAAACAGCACCTGCACGCGCCCGAGCTTGTCACCAATCAGCCCCCACAACAGGCCACCAATCAGCATCCCGCTCATTTGCATGTTGAGCAGATAAACGCCATCACTCAGCAAGTCGCTCTCACTCAGGCCCAGATCCTTCAGGCTAGCAATACGCAGGATCGAAAACATGGTGAGGTCAAACACATCCACAAAATAGCCCAGCGCCGCCACAATGATGGCCAGCTTGAGTTTGCTGTCAGAGGTGAGGGGTGTGGGCTGCAGGGCTACCGGGGCCGGACTGGTGCTGTGGGTCATGCGCGCAGTGTGCCGTTATGCTTTACGCTAGGCAAGGGGGACGAATTGCGGCAGAGTAAGGCCATGCTGCATTCCATCCTGCATTTTCCGATCTGGCAGGGCGCTGGCGCCCGCCATGGTTATGCCCGCGGTGCGGGCGTGCTTCGTCATATCGCTTCGGCTTACCGGCCGGTGGTGGATGTTGATGTGGACGATGGCGATTTTTCGCCCACCCGTGACAAGGTCAAAGCGCTTGATACGCTGCGCCGCCATTTCCTCAAGGCCAAAGCGCGGCTGGACCATGTGCCAGCGCCGGTTCTCACACTGGGCGGCGATTGTGTGGCGGATTATATGTCCATCGCCGCCGCGCTGGAGCGCCATGGTGAGAAGATGGCGCTGCTGTGGGTTGATGCGCATCCTGATATCAACACGCCGCAGACCTCGCCCTCGGGCAATTTCCACGGCATGCTCTTGCGCGCCTTGATGGGGGAAGGCCCGGCGGAGCTTACCGCGCTGGCGCCGCACAAGCTCACGCCGGACCAGTTGTTTTATGTTGGTATTCGCGATGCCGATATGGATGTGGAAGAGTTCCGCATCATCAAGGAAAAGAACATCTTCCGTCTGGATGTCAAAGAGGTCGAAGCCCATCGCTGGCAGCTATTGTTTGACGCCATTGCCGCGCGCGGCTTTACCGGTGTTTATGTGCATGTCGATAGTGACGTGATGGATCTGGCCGATTATCCGCAGGCGGTGGTGGCGGTGCCGGGGGGGATTTCGGTTAAGGCCTTGGTGGCGTTTTTGCACGCCATCCGCGCGCGCTTTCCGCTCTATGGGGCAGCGCTGACCGAATATTCGCTGGAGCAAACCGCCGGGCCGGAAGAAGAGGCGCTGGCGCGTCAGTTGCTGGTTGATGGCTTTGGCGTTGGTTAAGGCCTCACCGTAACGGTAGCTCCCTCATTACGTTTGCTGATTATCAAACTGGCGTTTTAACCATAAATGGCGCGTTTTTATGCTTGCCCGGCCCGGGGGCGGCTCTGCTATAAACAGCTATTACATTTTCAGACCGGGATTTTTAAAATGCTTGAGCGTAAGCCCAAAAGCCTTTCTCATCGTATCGCCGCGCAGACCGGCATGTTCGTCGCCTATCAGGTGTTGCTGCCCACGCACCGCGAGATGGTGCGCCGCCCGCTCAAGCTGGTGCGTCAGCTGGCGCAGACGCAGATGCCGGTTTTCCCTGATGTCGCCGCGCGTGAGTTGGCCCGGGCTAACCGTCAGCTGACGGCCAGCCGCGTGCAGCTAGGTATGGGGGCCGCACTGACGGCTGCCTCGGGCGCAGCACTGGTCGTTAACCCGTTGCTGGGCGCGGCCGCGTTTGGCTTGTCGGCCTTGTTTACAACGCGCAGCATTGTCAATGTTAGTGGGGCTTATCTGCGTGCGCATATCGCGAGCGAATTTAATGGCCTGACCAATCCGCGTCACCGTGCCACTGCCCAGCTGGTCAAGAGCCAGTATGCCAAGGACGAAGCGCAGCGCCGCCTGTTTGTGCGTGGCGGCCACCAGCATGTGGCGCGTCAGCTCAGTGATCCGCGTCATCTGCTGCTGGGCCGTCCGGGGGCATCTGCGCGCCCTAATTAATTACCGGGTTTGCTAAGATTTGACAGAATAGCGCCGTCCCGTTCACGGGGCGGCGTTTGTCTTTACAGATTATGGAGATGAGGGTTCTTATTATTCCCTTGTTTTTGGGCCGATGCATTTTGTAGGTTGGGCCTGATGATGCCCCTGCTCATTCGAGGGGAGAGGAGCCTTTTCATGATTCCGCAGTTTTTTAATGCGCTGAGCCGCAATACGGTTGGCCGTTTGCATCAGGAATATTTTGTCAAACGGCCGCAAGCTTTGCTTAAGCGCGTCGCGGCCATGCCGGCAGACCAAGCCCCCGCGCTAATTGAGGCTGAACTCAGGCAGGCGCACAAGCGTGTTGATCAGGCTGAGCGCCGCGCACTTGGTTATCTGGGCGCTGCGGGCTTGGGGCTGGCGGGCATGGCGGTGGGAGATATCACGCTTGCGCCAGCGCTAATCCATACAGCCGCAGCGGTAGGGCTGCATTTGCCGGTTGTCCCGGTTACGCAGGTGGTCGCGCTCGGGTCTCTGTTTGGGACTTTTGCCAGTTTGGCCGCGGTACCATTTCAGATATATCCTAAGCAAAGCGCCCGGATGCAGGCTGAGATTGCATTTGAGCTGATTGGTCAGGGCAAATACGCTCCGCAGGAAGCTGGCGATATCCATGCGGATGTTGCCCGCCGTAAGGAATATCTGGCATATCATTACCGAACATTGGACATTCCGTTCTAACTTGAAGCGGGCCCTGTTATAAAGAACAGCCCATAAAAAAACGGCCCGGATGATAAGTCCGGGCCGTTTGTCTTGGTCTGCGCAGCGCTTGTTAAGCGGCGCCGCCCTTCAGCCGCTTGGGCTGGTAGGCGAGGGTCGAGTGGTCGGCACAATAGGGCACGCCCGGGGCAGCACTCTTGCCACAGAAATGGAATTCGGCCGACAGCGGGTCGCCCATGGGCCACTTGCAGGAGCGGTCGCCCAGCGCGAGGATGGTGGCGGTACCGCCGCCAATGGTCGGGCTGACCGGCGCTTGTTCAATCGGGCGATGCTTGATCGGGGAGGGGCGGCCCGACAGCTTCAGGCGGTGCACTTTACCAATCACGGCATTGCGGGAGATCCCACCCAAGGCAACGCCAATTTCGGAGGCAGTTTTGCCCTGCGACCACAGTTCCTTCAGTCGGCTGACGCGTTCGTCTGTCCAGGTACCTTCGTTCTGCATGTTGGTCCTCTCTCTCCTGTCTGACCGGGGGTCACTTACCCCGAAAAAGTCTGGTTTCCCCGTTGTAACCACCACTAGATATGGTGGCTTTATTTATATTAACTCTACCATGGGTTTGAATCCGTGGGGAGAGTCGAATTGCTTAACAAATCGTTACTAATCGTTAAGCAGGCGCATCCTATGCGCGGACTCGCCGCTCGGCTAGAGTGGAATCGCGAGTCAGCCTGTGGATAATGCGGATATCTGTGGATGAGAGTGGGCATGACTGCTGTAAGTCATTGATATAACATGCGGAGTTCAGCTCATACCCGAATGCATATCCGATATACCGGTGGATAAGTCGATTTTATGACTCGACTCGTTCGATTCCTTAAGAATCAGGTGCAGTCCCAGCTGAACAGGACCTCGCCGCAATGGCGGCAGGAGAATTTATAGACCCCCGGATCGCCGCCCGGCGCATAGCGCTCCACCATCAGCGGCCAGGATTTTTCGCCCATGTCGTAATATTCCAGCATGGCTTTGCGCAGG
>Ga0255182_1001277_pt1 | contig 13471 bp, 12 predicted proteins | sample Atl_UVDOM_RepA_8_FD_188420 | JGI IMG/M metagenome (GOLD analysis project Ga0255182, IMG submission 188420) | Freshwater microbial communities from Altamaha River, Georgia, United States - Atl_UVDOM_RepA_8d | ecosystem: Environmental > Aquatic > Freshwater > River | place: USA: Georgia...
GCGCGCCCTGATGGAGCCCCTGCTGGGCGCATTGGACTGCCTGCACCGCGAGCAGGTGTTCCATCGCGACGTGGCGCCCGACAACATCCTGATCATTCCCGATGTGGATGCGCCGGCGGGGTTTCGCCCGGTGCTGCTCGACTTCGGCGCGGCACGGCGCGTGATCAGCGACCACACCCAGGCCCTGACGGCCATCCTCAAGCCCAGTTTTGCGCCCATCGAGCAGTACGCCGAGACCACGCAGTTGAGACAGGGCCCCTGGACGGACCTGTACGGTCTGGGGGCTGTGCTGCACTATTGCATCACCGGTCGCACCCCGGTGCCGGCCACGGCCCGCGCCGTGCACGACGACCTGCCTTCGCTGCGGCAGATGGCTCCGGCCCTGTCGCAGGACTTCGGTCGCCACTACAGCCCCGCCTTGCTGGCCGCCATCGATCGCGCGCTGGCCGTGCGACCCGAGGACCGTCCCGCCAGCGTCGCTGCGTGGCGCGACGCGCTGGTCGACACCCCTCGAACGATCGACCTCTCGGCCTCACCGTCGGACGGCGTCCGATCCGATCCTCCCGCGGCGGCGGGCAGCGAAGGCGGGGCGGCCCGCGAGACTTGGCATGAGCGCACCGTGATGGTCTCTCGCCCGGGGGGCGACCCGCTCCATCAGGGGCCCCGCGCCGACCCCATGCCCATGAGCGACCTGTTCCAGCCACCCCACCAGCCCGCCGCACGGCGAGCCTGGTGGTGGGGTGCCGGGGCCCTGGCACTGGCCAGCGTGGTGGCCCTGTCGGCCTGGACGGTGCGTCGCGATGCCCAGCGCATGGCCGACGCGGGGGCCGCACCGACCGCTGAGGTGGCCGGACCGACCGTGGCGACAGCCCCTGCGAACGGCGCGATTCCGGCGGCGGCCCCTGAGACGGGCGAGCGCACGGCCACCCCGAAGGCCCCCCGAGAACGAGACGTCGATGGCGCGCGGCCCCGGTCCGTGAGCGGCGACGATGCGGACGCACGCGACCGTCCGGCGGACGCCAGGCCCTCGGGCCGCGAGGCCGAACGTCAGCGATCGGGATCGGGTGGCACCGAGGGTGGCAATCGGGCGACCCGTTCGACCGCGGGGCCCCTCAACCCGCGCGAGGCCTGCGGCGGGCGCGTGTTCATTGCCCTGGCCATCTGCATGAAGCGCTACTGCGGGCGTCAGGCCTATGCCGCGCACCCGGAATGCACACGCATGCGTCAGCAGGAAGAAGCCCAGCGCCAGCGCGTGGGCGGCGTGCCGCCCTGACGCCTCGGGCGTCGATGTTCGAGTGTGTCGGTCAAGCGGCGGCTTGCTGCGGCTCGCGCATCGCCTGCAAGGTCATCTGCAGCAGGCGGGCGTCGCTGCTGGCGCGATGCCGCGTCAGCGTCGCACGGCTGGCCACGGCCATCTTGAGTTGGTGCCAGCGGGCAGCTTCCTCGTCGGTCAGCAGCACGCGCAGGTTGTCCAGACGGAAGCTGGGCGTCATGTCGGCGGCGTCGTACAGCTTGTTCAGCCAGGTGTAGTCGTGCGCCCAGGCGTCGGAATAGACGTGCTGGCCCCGCAGCCAGTCGTTGAGCGTTCGCGCCACCTCGATGGCCCCGCGGCCATGCGACGAGAGCTGCTCGCGCGTGATCCCGTGAACCGTCGCCGCGTTGGGATCCCAGTGCTGCCAGGCCGGCTCTGGTCGCACCAGCGAGCACCAGCTTCGACCATCGCCCAGGATCAGGCCGATCTCGATCGGATAGCTGCCCAAACCGAAGCCCGAGGCTTCGATGTCGAGGATGGCCGGTGGAAAGGCCGTTGCCGTGGTGCTGGACATGGGACCCTGTCTCGTGTGAATTGGATTTATCGGAAATTCCGGCGAGTGTCGCACCGGTGGCCCGCGGGTGATCTCAGGGTTTGAACCGTCCTGATGCGTCTAGTTGAACGATCATCGGCAAAAGGCGTGCATTGTTCACGACGCGGCGAGGTGCGCAGGCCACGCACCCCCTGAGTCAACCAGCAGGATTCGCGCCAGCGGGGCCGCAGCGGCCAGGGGCTGGCGCTACCATGTGCGCTGGTGGCGCCCGACGGGTGCCTGTCTGTCTTGTCTGCCTGTCCATGTCTGCCGCTCACACTGTCCGCCCCGAAGCCGCTCTGCCGCTGGCCGTCCTGCAGTTCAACCCGGTGGTCGGTGACCTCGCGGGCAACGCCCGTCAGATCGTCGAGCGCGCCCGCCAGGCCCACGCCCACGGTGCGCGGGTGGTGCTGACCCCCGAGCTGGCGCTGTGCGGCTACCCGCCCGAAGACCTGCTGCTGCGCCCCCGCTTCATCGACGCCTGCCAGGACGCCCTCATCGACATCGCGGCGCAATTGGCCGATCTGGCCGACCTGCACCTGATCGTGGGCCACCCGACGACGGCGCCGGGGCTGGACCTGCGCTCGAAATCACTGGCGCTGCCGCGTCTGCTCAATGCCGCCAGCCATGTGCATGCGGGCGCCGTGTCGGGCACCTACGCCAAGCGCGAGCTGCCCAACTACCAGGTCTTCGACGAGCGTCGTTACTTCACGAGCGGGCGCGACCACGGCTTCGGTCCGCTCGTCATCGAGGCGGGCGGATGGCGTCTGGGCGTGCTCATTTGCGAGGACGCGTGGTTCGACGAGCCGGCCCAGGCGGCCTGTGCGGCCGGCGCCCAGGCCCTGCTGGTGCTCAATGCCTCGCCCTTCCATGCCGGCAAGGTGGCCGAGCGCGAGCTCCGCATGGCCGAGCGCGCGCGCCACCACCGCTGCCCGCTGGTCTATGCCCACCTGGTGGGCGGGCAGGACGAAGTGGTGTTCGACGGGGCCTCGTTCGCCCTGGACGCCCGCGGGGCGGTGGCGGCGCGGGCGCCGTCGTTCGAAGAGGCCACGCTGGCACTGCACCTGCTGCCCGATGGCGGCGTGCAAGGTGACGTGACGCCGGCACTCGCGCCCGACGCCGAGATCTGGCAGGCCCTGGTCACGGGCGTGCGCGACTACATCGGCAAGAACGGCTTTCCGGGCGCCATCATCGGCCTGTCGGGCGGCATCGATTCGGCGCTGGTGCTGTCGATTGCCGTCGATGCCCTCGGCCCCGACAAGGTGCGCACGGTGATGATGCCGTCGCCCTACACGGCCGACATCTCCTGGATCGACGCCCGCGACATGGCCGAACGGGTGGGCGTGCGGCACGACGAGATCTCGATCCTGCCCGAGTTCGAAGCCTTCAAGGCCTCGCTGGCGCCGCTGTTTGCCGGCCGCCCGGAAGACACCACCGAAGAGAACATCCAGGCGCGCATCCGGGGCACCTTGCTGATGGCGCTGTCCAACAAGACCGGGGCCATCGTGCTGACCACGGGCAACAAGAGCGAGATGGCCACCGGCTACTGCACGCTCTATGGTGACATGGCCGGCGGTTTTGCCGTCATCAAGGACCTGGTGAAAACGACGGTCTACCGGCTGGCGCGCTGGCGCAACACCGAAGCGGCCGCTCGGGGCGAGGTCGAGCCCATCCCCGAGCGCATCATCACCCGGCCGCCGTCGGCCGAACTGCGCCCGGACCAAAAGGACCAGGACAGCCTGCCCGAGTACGAGGTGCTCGACGCCATCCTCGAGCGCTACATGGAGCATGACGAATCGATCGACGAGATCGTGGCCGCCGGCTTCGATCGCGCCGAGGTCGACAAGGTGACGCGCCTGCTCAAGATCAACGAATACAAGCGCCGCCAGGCGCCGGTGGGCATCCGCATCACGCACCGGGCGTTCGGGCGGGACTGGCGCTATCCCATCACCTCGCGGTTCCGTGCTTAAATTGGCAATCGAACAACCACACTAGAAAAGCGTCTGTCTGGCAGACCTCTGGAGTTTCCCCATGAAACAGATCACCGCCATCATCAAGCCCTTCAAGCTCGAAGAAGTTCGCGAAGCCCTGGCCGAAGTCGGCGTCACGGGCCTGACCGTCACCGAAGTCAAGGGCTTCGGCCGTCAGAAGGGTCACACCGAGCTGTACCGCGGTGCCGAGTACGTGGTGGACTTCCTGCCCAAGGTCAAGATCGAGGTGGTGGTCAAGGGTGAGGACGTCGACCGCTGCATCGAGGCCATCATCAAGGCGGCCAAGACGGGCAAGATCGGTGACGGCAAGATCTTCGTCACCCCGGTCGAGCAGGTCGTTCGCATCCGCACCGGCGAGACCGACGAAGCCGCCGTCTGACGGGCTGAACCCGGGACGGCAGGCCGATCAGGTGCCGTCCGCCACGCCACCGTGGGCCGCATCGCGCGGTGCCGGTGGCGTTTGTGTCTGCAGCTGCCGGTGTTCGGCGTGCAGACGGTCGAGCAGGCGTTCGATGTCGTCATCGACCAGCAGCAACTGCTGCACATCGGGCCACAGAAAGCCACCGTCGCGGCTGCGATCGATGAACCGCAACAGGTCGTCGTAATAGCCGCCCACGTTCAGCAGGCCGAGCGGCTTGAGGTGGTAGCCCAGCTGGCGCCAGGTCCAGATCTCGAAGATCTCCTCGAGCGTGCCGATGCCCCCGGGCAGGGCGATGAAGGCGTCCGAGCGCTGCGCCATGTGGTGCTTGCGCTCGTGCATCGATTCGACCACTTTCAGCTCGGTGACGCCGCCGTGCCCGAGCTCACGCTGAATCAGCCGCTCGGGAATCACCCCCACCACCGGTGCGCCCGCGGCCAGTGCCGCATCGGCCACCGTGCCCATCAGCCCGGTGCTGCCGCCCCCGTAGACCAGCTGCCAGCCTCGGTGGCCGATGCCCCGGCCGCAGGCGCGAGCCGCTTGGGCATGCGCCGGGTTGACCCCGCTGCGCGAGCCGCAGTACACACAGACGGAAAACGACGGGGTGGCGGGCGCCGTGGGGGCAGGGGCGTTCATGGGCGGGTGTCGATCAGGCAGGTGCCGCAGATCTGGTCGTGCAGGAACTGGCGGCGGGGCAGCAGCCAGCTCAGGGCGGCGTAAATGAAGATCCAGGCCAGCATCAGGCCCAGGATCTGACGGGTTTCGTGCCAGTGCGCCAGGTAGCCGAGCAACAGCGACGGCCAGAACCACAGCCAGCTGGCCACGTAGCGCAATGCGGCCTGCACGGGGCGCACCGGCCCGCCGTCGGCCCGTACCAGCTGCAGGGTCCAGCTGCGCATGGCCAGGGTCTGACCGCCACGCGTCCAGAACCAGGTGAAGTACAGCGCCAGCACCACGAACACCGTGATCTGCAGGCCCACCCGGTGCGACAGGCCGTGACGCTGCCCCATGGCGATGCCGAACACCAGCCCGGCGGCCATCACGACACCGAACAGCAGCACCCCTTCGTAGACCAGGGCGAGCAGGCGCCGGCGCAGTGAGGGGGCGTTCAGCTGGGCGCGTGCGGCGCATTGCGCCAGGGTCAGCGGGGGGATTTCGGGCGGCTTGAACATGCGGTCAGCGAAGGGGCAGTCGGACACCCCGGCGTCGCATCGGGGCGGCCCGGGTCAGGGCGTGCCGACTGTAGCCGATCCTGGGCGTGATGCCCCCACCGGGGTCATCGCTGCGCTCTGCGCGCCCTTGCGGGGCAGCAGGGTGCGCGGGTCGACAAAGCCGCGATCGGCCGCGATCTTGGGCAGGCCGCTCTGCTGGTGCAGGGGCGGCGTGGCCGTTTCGGTGACCAGCGAGGTGGTGGCGCCAGGGCCGGCCTTGACCAGCGCCGGGGCCACGGCCTGCGGCGGGGGTGTCACATGGCCGGCAATGGGCACCACGTTGAACTTGCCGCCCGCCAGGGTGGCCCCTCGTGAGCGAGACCCCACGGACTGTCCGGGCTCGCGCGGCCCCGGTTCGGCGTCAGGCAGCACCACCGGGTTCTGCTTGCGCCGGGCCTGCTGGGCCAGATCGGCACGTTCCTCGGGCGACAGGGCCTGGTAGGCGGCCCACTTGCGTTGCCGCTCTTCGGCGCTCATCTGCCGGGCGTTCTGGTAGCGCAGCCGGGCCTCGCCCCGCTCCTGGGGTGGCACTTGCGACCACTGCTTCATGCGCGAATGCATGCGCTGGCGCGCATCGGCGGGCAGCTGAGGGTAGCGGTCGGCCACTTGAATCCACTTGTCGCGACTGGCCGGGTCCATGCCCGCCCACTGAGTGGCCAGGGGGGCCAGGGCCTCGCGCTGGGCCGGGCTGAGCTGGGCCCAGTCGGGCGCACCGGCCAGCGCCACCGTGGTGGAGCTGTCGGCCCAAGCCTGGCCCGGCAGGGCCAGCGGCACCAGCGCGACGATCGCGGCCATGGCCGCGATCGCGTGCAACAGGCGCGAGCGCCGGGCGCCGGGGAGGCGGGGGCGGGCGTTCATGGGGCTCGATCGTCGTTTTCGGCGCCCACCGCCGGCTCACTCAGGTCGGCCTCAGCGGCGGGGTCAACCGCCGGGGCGTCCTGGCTGGGCACATCCACCCCGCTGCGCAGGAATTCCTCGAAGCCCGGGTCGGCATAGGCGCTGGGCGGCAACTCGTCGGTCAGCAAGGCCAGATCGACCTCGGTGGCCGCACGCACCTGCTCGCGCTGTGAGAACTCGCCGACCATCCACAGGCCGGCCACCAGGGCCAGCATGGGCAGTGCCGACGCCAAGCGCCATCCCCAGGAGGGGGGCGGCTCGTCGAGCCGTCCATCGGCGCCCGGCCGGGACGCGTGGCGCACGTGTGGGCGCAGCGGTGCCGGTAGCGAGCCCAGGCCGCCCGCGCTCGGTCCGCCCGCCCCGGCCCAGGCCGGCTGGGTGTGCACGACATTGACTGCCGGCGCCGTCACGGGCGCGGTGGCCGCCACGTGCTGCTGGCGCGCCAGGGCCACCGCCTGCTGCCGGGCCACCCGCAGTCGCTCGGTGATGTCGTGGGGCAGGGCGGTCGCGCCGTCATCCAGGCGCGACGCCACCCGCAGCGCAAACCGGGCCTCAAGGGCCTCGGCGGCTGCCGGTGTGCGTGGCGGGCGGGACGAAGTGTTCACGGTGCGTGGTGTTCGGTGGGTTCGTTCAGAGGCCGATGCCTCGGGCGGACAGGGCCTTGGCCAGGCTGGCCACGGCGCGCGAGCAGTGTGTCTTCACGCTGCCTTCGGAGCACCCCATGGCCGCTGCGGTCTCGGCGACATCCAGTTCCTCCCAGTAACGCAGCAGGAAGGCTTCGCGTTGACGGGCGGGGAGTTGCTGGATTTCGTCTTCGATCACCCTGAGGATTTCGGCGCGTCGGGCGATGTCTTCAGCGCCTTCGGTGCTCACCCCGTCGACCTTCAGGATCTCGAGCAGGTCCAGGTCGCCGTCATCGTCGCCATGGACGCTGGCCTCGAGGTCGCTCATGGTGCTGAACACCGCGTTGCGCACCTTCTGGCGGCGGAACCAGTCCAGCGTCGCGTTGGAGACGATGCGCTGGAACAGCATCGGCCATTCGTTGGCCGGCCGGTCGGCGTAGCTGGACACCAGGCGGATCATGGCGTCTTGCACGATGTCCAGAGCGGCATCTTCGTCACGCACGGCAAAGAGCGCGCGTTTGAACGCTCGGCGTTCGACGCTTTTGAGGAACTCGTTGAGTTCGTCGGCCGATGACAGGTTGGATTCGCTCAAGGGGCGGGCCACCGGCAAGGGTGGCGGTTCGAACGGGCGGGCGGATTATGGCACTGCTTGCATGGCCAATGGTTCATGCGGCCGGTTCTGGTGCGATAATCGCGGATTCTGCGCCATTCCGATCTGGCCTGGATCGGCGAGCCCTCAGGGGTCGTGATCGTCGTCGATGGCAGGCCGCGCAGGCTTCGAATCCGCCTCACAAGGGCGAGCGCCGCGGTGATCCGTCACCGTGGGGTTGCGGCAGACGGCCTTCAGGGGCCAACGGCTGTGAAGAGGGGCACCGATCGTTTTTCGTTAGAGAAATTCCGAAAGGTCGATTCAACATGGACATGTCTCAAGGCTCTTCTGCCGAAATCCTCAACGGCTCGGACATCCTGGTCCGCTGCCTGCAAGCCGAGAACGTCAAGTTCATCTGGGGCTACCCCGGTGGCGCGGTTCTCTACATTTACGACGCCCTGTACAAGCAGGACACCATCGAACACGTGCTGGTTCGCCACGAACAGGCCGCCGTGCATGCCGCTGACGGCTATGCGCGCGCCACGGGCGACGTCGGCGTGGCCCTGGTGACCTCCGGCCCCGGCGTGACCAATGCCATCACCGGCATCGCCACGGCCTACATGGACTCCATCCCGATGGTGATCATCACCGGTCAGGTGCCCACGCCGGCCATCGGCCTGGACGCCTTCCAGGAGTGCGACACCGTCGGCATCACCCGCCCCATCGTCAAGCACAACTTCCTGGTCAAGGACGTGGCCGACCTGGCCACGACGCTCAAGAAGGCGTTCCACATTGCCCGCACCGGCCGCCCCGGCCCGGTGGTGGTCGACATCCCGAAGGACGTCTCGCTCAAGACCACGGCTTTCCACTACCCCGAAACCATCGAGATGCGCTCGTACAACCCGGTGCGCAAGGGTCACGGGGGGCAGATCCGCAAGGCCGTGCAACTGCTGCTGGGCGCCAAGCGGCCCTACATCTACACCGGTGGCGGCGTCATCATGGCCGACGCCTGCAGCGAACTGCGGGAACTGGTGAACGTGCTGGGCTACCCCTGCACGAACACCCTGATGGGCCTGGGCGCTTTCCCGGCCACCGACCCGCGCTTCCTGGGCATGCTGGGCATGCACGGCACCTACGAAGCCAACATGACCATGCAGAACGCCGACGTGGTGATCGCCATCGGCGCCCGCTTCGACGACCGCGTGATCGGCAACCCCAAGCACTTCGCCCAGGTCGAGCGCAAGATCATCCACATCGACATCGACCCGTCGTCGATTTCCAAGCGTGTCAAGGTCGACATCCCCATCGTGGGTGACGTCAAGGACGTGCTGCAGGAGATGCTGGCCCAGATCAAGGAGTCGCAACTCAAGCCTGACGCCAACGCGCTCAACACCTGGTGGAACCAGATCAACGACTGGCGTCAGCGTGACTGCCTGAAGTACAAGTGGTCCGACGAGGTCATCAAGCCCCAGTTCGTGGTCGAGAAGCTGTGCGAACTCACGCGCGGCACCGACTACTACGTCACGTCCGACGTGGGCCAGCACCAGATGTTCGCGGCCCAGTTCTTCAAGTTCGACGAGCCGCGCCGCTGGATCAACTCCGGCGGTCTGGGCACCATGGGCGTGGGCCTGCCGTATGCGATGGGCATCAAGCTGGCCAAGCCGGACGCCGACGTGTTCTGTGTGACCGGCGAAGGCTCCATCCAGATGTGCATCCAGGAGCTGTCGACCTGCAAGCAGTACAACACCCCGGTGAAGGTGCTGTCGCTGAACAACCGCTACCTGGGCATGGTGCGCCAGTGGCAGCAGCTGGACTACGGCGGCCGCTACTCGCACAGCTACATGGACGCGCTGCCCGACTTCGTCAAGCTCGCCGAGGCCTATGGCCACGTCGGTTTGCTGATCGAGCGCCCCTCGGACGTCGAAGGTGCGCTGCGCGAGGCCATCAAGCTCAAGGACCGCAGCGTGTTCCTGGACATCCGCACCGACCCGACGGAAAACGTCTGGCCGATGGTGCAGGCCGGCAAGGGCATCTCCGAGATGCTGCTGGGGTCCGAAGAGCTCTGATCCTCACCCGTCAACCTGTCCAGCCCCGGTGCCACCCGGGGGGCGCAGGGTCTCGCTTGCCGGCGATGGCCCTGGCGCTTCAAGCCCGCCGCCCTTCGGGGTGATCGGGCAGGGTGGCGCCGGACACCGAACCGAACCCGATTCATCGAACCTCTGCGGCCACGCAGCACCGGTTACCGCCGGTGGCTGTCAGGAGCCCGAAAGGACGATTCCCATGACCAGCAAACACGTCATTGCCCTGCTGCTCGAAAACGAACCCGGCGCCCTGTCGCGCGTGGTGGGCCTGTTCTCGGCCCGCGGCTACAACATCGAAAGCCTGACTGTGGCACCGACGGAAGACCCGTCGCTGTCGCGCATGACCATCGTGACCACTGGGTCCGACGATGTCGTCGAGCAGATCACCAAGCACCTCAATCGCCTGATCGAAGTCGTCAAGGTGGTGGACCTCTCCGAAGGCCCGTTCACCGAGCGCGAACTCATGCTGATCAAGGTGCGCGCCGTCGGCAAGGAGCGCGAAGAAATGAAGCGCATGGCCGACATCTTCCGTGGCCGCATCATCGACGTCACGGACAAGACCTACACCATTGAACTCACGGGTGATGCGTCCAAGCTCGATGCCTTCCTTGAAGCCATCGACCGCGCAGCCATCCTGGAAACCGCACGCACCGGTACCAGCGGGATCGGTCGTGGCGAGCGCATCCTGCGCGTCTGAACCTGACGGCCGTCATGGCCGACCGGGTTCACCCCATCGACCCCGCAACTTCTTCCCAGTTATCTGTTGGAGCTGACAATGAAAGTCTATTACGACAAGGACGCCGACCTGAGCCTGATCAAGGGCAAGAACGTCACCATCGTGGGTTACGGCTCGCAAGGCCACGCCCACGCCCAGAACCTGCGTGATTCCGGCGTGAACGTGACCGTCGGTCTGCGCAAGGGTGGCGCTTCGTGGTCCAAGGCCGAAGGCGCTGGCCTGAAGGTCGCCGAAGTCGACGAAGCCGTCAAGGCCGCCGACGTCGTCATGATCCTGCTGCCCGACGAGAACATCCCCGAGGTGTACAACAACAACGTCGCCCCCAACATCAAGAAGGGCGCCACGCTGGCCTTCGCCCACGGTTTCAACGTGCACTACAACCAGGTCGTGCCCCGTGCCGATCTGGACGTGATCATGGTCGCTCCCAAGGGCCCTGGCCACACCGTGCGTTCCGAATACCTCAAGGGCGGTGGCGTGCCTTCGCTGATCGCCGTGTACCAGGACGTGTCCGGCAAGGCCCGTGACATCGCCCTGTCGTACGCTGCTGCCAACGGCGGCACCAAGGGTGGCGTGATCGAGACCAACTTCCGTGAAGAGACCGAAACCGACCTGTTCGGTGAGCAGGCCGTGCTGTGCGGCGGCGCCGTCGAGCTGGTGAAGATGGGCTTCGAGACGCTGGTGGAAGCCGGCTACGCGCCCGAAATGGCCTACTTCGAGTGCCTGCACGAGCTCAAGCTGATCGTCGACCTGATGTACGAAGGCGGCATCGCCAACATGAACTACTCGATCTCGAACAACGCCGAGTACGGCGAGTACGTGACGGGTACGGAAGTGATCAACGAGAAGTCGCGCGAAGCCATGCGCAACGCGCTCAAGCGCATCCAGACCGGCGAATACGCCAAGATGTTCATCCTGGAAGGCCGCACGAACTACCCGAGCATGACCGCTCGTCGTCGTCTGAACGCCGCCCACCCGATCGAGACCGTGGGTGCCGAGCTGCGCGCCATGATGCCCTGGATCGCCAAGAACAAGCTGGTCGACCAGTCGAAGAACTGATCGGGCTGCGGGCCCCTCGAGGGCCTGCCTGCCGCTCGCTCCAGGCCGCCGCGCTTCACCGCCGGCGGCTTTTTGTTGGGTTCGTCGCGGATGGGCGGGGTGAATCTGATGGGCGTTTGGTCCGTTGGGGTCATTGTGGTTTGAGCGGTTTGTCGGTTGAGCGCTTTGTCGGGGCAACGCGGGGCGCGGGGTGAAGGGGCACCCGGCCGGGCTTCAATGTGGGCGGCCCCGTCTGCGACGGGGCTCCCCTGCGGTGCTCGCCATGGGCTGGTGCCGTGGAACTCGCTGCGCGGCTGACGCCGCTGCGCTCAAACAACCACGGCAAGTCAGTCTTTGAAGCGCGCTGGCGCGCGCCCAGCCCACGGCTGCGCTCCTCGGCACCCACAAGGCGCCCAGCCAGGTGCCCCTTCACCCCTGGGTCGCCCCGCTCGTGGCCTGCGCAGAAGGTCTGGCATGCCATCCATGGTGCGCAGGGCCAGGTTCGGGGATCAATGCGGTGTGGCGTCGTGGTACCACACCGCTGTCCCCCCGGGGCGTCATGCGCGCCTCACGCAGCAGCCTGGGCATGCCACCAGCGGGGCGAAACAGGCCGACTCGGCCCGCGCCCCGCGTTGCCCCGACCAAACGCCTAACCGACCAGGTGCTCAACAGTCCAAGCGCCCAGCCAGGTGCTCACCGAACAAACCGCCCATCCGCCAAGAACCTGTTGTTTTGGCTGCGGGTGACGCGCGCTCAGTGCCCGATCAGGTCGGGCAGGTGTTCAAGCAGCCAGCGTTCGTTGTCGGCCTGTTGGTAGAAGCGGGCCCAGCCCAGGGCGTCATACCCTTCGCGATCGCGGCGATACACGTCGACGCGATGGTCTCTCAGCCAGGCCATGGCCTGGCGCCCGCCGCGCCCTGCGGCCAACAGAAAGGGCGTTTCGCCCCGGCTCGCGGGGGCCGTGGTGTCGAGCTCGGCCCCACGCGCCAGCAGCGATTCCAGGCAGGGGACGCAGTCGCCGGCGGCCGCCATGTGCACGGCCGTCCAGTCCCACTGGTTGTGGATGTCGGTGCGTGCTCCGGCCTCGAGCAGCATCTGGAAGATGTCGGCATGCCCACGGAACGCGGCGCGCAGCAGCGCAGTATCACCCCGCATGTGCCGGTGGATCGCATTGGCGAAGTGCACATCGGCACCCCGGGCCAGCAGGTGCCGCACGACGTGCGTCTGGCCGGCGGCGGCGGCCTGCATCAAGGCCGATTCGCCGCTGTCGTCGAAGGCATTGATGCGGGCGCCAGCTTCGAGCGCAGCCTGCACGCCAGGGATGTCGCCGTCCAGCGCGGCGGTGAGCAGGTCCCGATCGGCCGGTGACAAGGGCGGGGCCGGGCGCACGGAACGAGGGCCGGCCACGTGCTCGCTGAACGCCGCCGGCAGCCACCCTTGTCGGGCGGCCCAGGCCAGCGTCGCATCGCGCTGCCACAGCAGCAGGCAGGCCGCAGCGAGCAGCCCCAGCAAGGCTGGCAGGCGCCACGTCGGCGCCGAGGGGACGGCGCCGGGTGAGGTGTGGACGGCGGGGCCGCCAGGCGCGGACATGTCAGAGCGAGCCGGGCTGAGCACTGCCCGGAGCTTGAACAGCAGCAGGATCCCGAACGCCGGAAACAGCAGCACGAGCCAGCCTGCCGGCCGCGTCGGTGGTTCTGTCACCACCATGACCGTCGCGGGCAGGGCGAACGACCACCACACGAGACTGAATCCGCCCAGCAGCCGCACGGCGTTGCGTCGCTCGGTGTCGGCGGGCGGTTCGTTGGGCGGACGTGCCGCCGGACGCCATTGTGACCAGCCGATCGCGCCGAAGGCCAGACCCACGGCAGGAAAGGCGATCGCGAACGGCAGCAGTTGCAGCAGGTGGTTCCACCTCACCGTCTTGTCGAGCATGGCGCGATGGGGGTTCTCGGGGTCGATCCAGACGGTCACGGTCCGCCCGGCGCTGCGGGCCGCCTGCAGTCGTGCGCCTGCGTCCTCGCTGTCCTGGCGGCCCGGCAGGGCGAG
>Ga0255182_1001278_pt1 | contig 13460 bp, 13 predicted proteins | sample Atl_UVDOM_RepA_8_FD_188420 | JGI IMG/M metagenome (GOLD analysis project Ga0255182, IMG submission 188420) | Freshwater microbial communities from Altamaha River, Georgia, United States - Atl_UVDOM_RepA_8d | ecosystem: Environmental > Aquatic > Freshwater > River | place: USA: Georgia...
CCTCTCCTTGCCGGGCAACGGTTCGACGCTGGCGACCCATGCTGATCGCAAGTCGCTATTCCTGAAAGCAGGGCGCCTCGCGGTAGAATTGTGCCGCCGTTATTATGAGGAAGAGGATGAAAGCGTCCTTCCCCGCAATGTGGCGAGTTTTGAAGCTTTCGAAAATGCGATGAGCCTCGACATCGCCATGGGTGGTTCCACAAACACCGTTCTCCACTTGCTTGCCGCAGCTTATGAGGGCGGCATAAACTTTACGATGGCGGATATTGACCGGCTTTCGCGCAAGGTGCCTTGCCTGTCCAAGGTCGCGCCGGCGAAGAGTGACGTGCATATGGAAGATGTGCACCGGGCGGGGGGCATCATGTCCATTCTCGGTGAGCTGGACCGCGCCGGCCTCATCCATCGCCATTTGCCCACCGTACACAGTCGCACCATGGGCGATGCACTCGACAAATGGGACATCACGCGCACCAACGATCCGGAAGTGCACGAGTTCTTCAAGGCAGCGCCCGGTGGCGTGCCGACGCAAACCGCATTCAGTCAATCGCGCCGTTGGAGTGAATTGGACACAGACCGCGAAAATGGCGTCATTCGTTCGGCTGAGCACGCCTTTTCCAAGGATGGCGGTTTGGCGGTGCTTACCGGCAATATCGCGCTCGACGGCTGCATCGTGAAAACTGCGGGCGTTGACGAAAGTATTCTGAAATTCACCGGTCCTGCGAAGGTTTATGAAAGCCAGGACGCGGCGGTTACCGCAATCCTGACTGGTCAGGTTGAGGCCGGCGACGTGGTTGTTATCCGTTACGAAGGGCCGAAGGGTGGCCCTGGCATGCAGGAAATGCTGTACCCGACAAGCTACCTCAAATCGAAGGGGCTTGGTGCCGCTTGTGCCTTGCTGACCGATGGGCGCTTTTCGGGCGGCACATCGGGCCTGTCGATCGGCCATGTTTCGCCAGAAGCCGCAGAAGGTGGAACGATTGGCCTGGTCCAGAATGGTGATCGCATCGAAATCGATATCCCCAACCGTACGATCCATCTGGCAGTAAGCGATGAAGAACTGGCGCAACGGCGTGCGGCGCAGGATGTCAAGGGTTGGCAGCCCGCAAAGGAGCGTCCGCGCAAGGTATCGGTCGCGCTACAAGCTTATTCCGCGATGACCACCAGCGCAGCACGCGGAGCAATCCGGGATATTTCGCAATTGGTGAGCAAACCCCGTTCCTGAAGCAAAGCAAGGTTAATGGGCTAGGGCGAAAAGGCCGGTCGCGTTATAGCTTCAGGGTCATGAAACAACGCATTTTCGTCTTCCCTGCCTGCCTTGCCAGCTTGGCACTTGGTGCTTGCGGCGCAGATAGTGGCTCCCAGCCCCCGCAAAGCGGCGAAGCTGATCGCATCGAATGCGCCTTGGCCGGTTCCAAGAAGTTTGAGCGCGTATGCATCACCGAAACGATGCCCGGAGAGAAGGGCCGAATTTTGGTCGTCCGTCATCCAGATGGCGGGTTCCGCCGTTTCAATATCCTGACCGACGGGCGCGGATTGGCGCCCGCCGATGGCTTTGATGAGACGACAATCAAGATTTTGGGTGGCGGGATGATCGAAGTAAGTTCTGCCGACGACAGCTATAGGCTTCCCGTGAGCATCAAGCCAAGCGCCGGAAAATAAGCGGTAGCAAAGCTTGCGTCGAACGCGGCACACGGGCAAGGCGCTGTGGTGACCGATACCGGGGAAATCATTCGTATTGCATCGCGGGGCGATGGGGTAACCGCCGACGGGCGGCATGTGCCTTTTGCCGCACCCGGAGATCGGTTGAACCCGGGAGGTGGACTGATCCACGGGCCACATCACGCAGCGCCGCCTTGTCCGCATTTCCAACTATGCGGGGGATGCCAGTTACAGCATCTCGACGATGCAACGCTCGGAATATTTGTCCGAGACCGGATCATCCACGCGCTCACAGCGCAGGATATTCCATTGCCCGAATTCATGCCGGTGAATGTATCGCCGCCGCAGAGCCGTCGCCGCGTGGCGGTTCGGTCGGCATGGGCAGGCAAGCAGTTTCAATTGGGGTTCAGCTCGGAAAAGAGCCATCGCATCGTTGATCTCACCCAGTGTGATACGATGGTTCCCGAACTGTTTGCTGTGCTTCAGCCGCTTCGCGCCTTCCTTTCACCCCGCATCGGTCCAAAGCGCAATGTCGAAATCAAGCTGGCGCTGGTCGACCAAGGTGTCGACGTGCTAATCGAAAATTGGGCGCCGGAAGGTCTTGAAACGCATGAAGCCATGACGGGGTTTGCAACTGCGAACAGTCTGGCAAGACTATCGATTGATGATGGCTTTGGCCCAACAACCTATTGGGAACCAGAACCCGCGACCGTGACGCTTGGCGGGGTTGCCGTGGCTTACCCGCCTTATGGTTTCCTGCAGGCCACAAAGGATGGCGAGCAGGCTTTGCTGAGAGCCGTCCAAGACATTATTGGCGAAACGAAATTGGTTGCCGATCTGTTTTCCGGTCTGGGCACATTTGCCTTCGGCATTGCAAGCGGTCGTAAAGTTTTTGCCGCAGAGGCAGAGCGGGCTGCGTTGCTGTCAATGAAGGCTGCTGCAGGCAAGGCTGGGTTACAGCTATTTGCCGAGCATCGAGACCTGTTCCGGCGGCCCTTGATTCCGGCAGAACTCAATCGGTTCCAAGCGGTAATATTGGATCCGCCGCGTGCGGGCGCGCGCGAACAAGTGACTGAATTATCAAAGTCGGAAGTCGCGAAGATTGCCTATGTCAGCTGCAATCCGTCGAGTTTTGCACGAGATGCCAAGATGTTGATTGCGGCGGGCTATAAGTTGCAGCGTATTTGGCCCGTGGGGCAGTTCCGTTGGTCTACGCATGTCGAACTGGCGGGTGAGTTCACCCGCCAGTAGCGATCGATCAATGGAATACCGCCAAGATAGCGTGCAGCACGAGCGCCATCAGCGCGAGAGATGACAGGGCGAACAGCAGGAAGCGGACAGCCACCTTGTTCACCAAAGATTGCCACAGGCTATGCGCAATGCGCAGGCCGACATAGGCCCAAGCTATTGTTGCGTTAAGGCCGTCACCCTGGCCGATCATCGCCAGCAAAAGGGCAACGGCGTAAAACACCGTCGGCGCTTCGTGCAGGTGGTTATAATTGTGGGCTTTCCATTGGATATTGCCAGGCAGCAAGCCTTCAAGCTTTGCCCCGGTCCAGCCTACATCGGCACCCGGTGTTGCATCCTTCGGAAGCTTGTTGATTGCCGGAATACGCGTTGCGTACATCCAGATCCACATCAGCATCGTCCAGCCCGCAAGTACCGCGACCGGTTTCAGAATTTCAGCATGTTCCATATTCAATCTCCCCCCGTTTTAAATGTTTATAGCGTGGCCATCAGAGCATTGACCGCAAGCACGATCAGGCAAACCGTTGACAGCATGAAGATCGAAAAACGCACCATCACCTTGTTGATGGTCGACTGATAGACCGAGTGAATGATGCGCAGAGCGACATAGGCCCATGCGAATTTGACCATCAGCGGCGATGCCGCCTGCGTGATATGCAGGATGAAAACTGTCGCGTAAAAGATGGTCGGTTGCTCCATCAAATGCGCATAATTGTGCGATTTCCACGCGGCAGTGCCAAGCATCGGATCGATATCCTGGCCGCGAAGCCCCGGCGCCGGTGGTTCCGATGTCTTGATTTTCGCTAGTTTGCTGAAGCGTGCGAAGGCCAGCCAACCAAGCATGACCAATGACCATGCGACGAGCACCGCCGCTGGCGCGAGTATCGTTGTATCCATAAAGAAAACCCTCCCCGTTTTCGATGACGGGGAGGGTGCTTCAGTCTTGGTTGATTGTCAAATGCAACTTATTGCGCTGAACGTTTGCCGATCCGGTGGACATTGCCAAGGTCATTGGCGGCGACACGCGCGTAAAGGCTCGCCATCGGTTCATCTTCGACGATGAAGTCTTCGGTCTCGCCAAAGCCGTTGAATTCGGTACGCATTGCACATCCATATGCGCCGAGCATCCCGATTTCGATATAGTCACCCGCTTCGATATCGGCAGGCAAAACAAAGGGGCCAGCCATATAATCCATGTCGTCGCAGGTGGGGCCATAGAAGGCGAATTCACCATTTTCGGCACCATCGCTTCCGCGCATCATTTCGACCGGGAAACGCCAGCCGACATGTGCCGCATCGAACAGTGCACCATAAGCACCGTCATTGATGTACAATTCGCTGCCGCGGCGCTTTTCAACACGCACGAGCAACGACGCATATTCGGCGCACAATGCACGCCCCGGTTCGCACCACAATTCTGCGGAATAGCTGATCGGCAGGTCCTCGAAGCAGCGATGGATCGTCTCGAAATAGGCTTCGAGCGCGGGAGGCTCCATCCCCGGATAGACCGACGGGAAACCGCCACCGACATCGACGATATCGACGGTAACCGATGCCTCGACGATCGCGGCACGCACCTTTTCCATGGCTTCGGCATAGGCAACAGGTGTCATAGCTTGGCTGCCAACATGGAAGGCGATACCGAGGCTGTCTGCAACCTGGCGGGTGGCGACAAGCAAAGCCGCAACTTCGGAAGGCTCTGCGCCGAATTTGGAAGCAAGGCTCAGCTTCGCATGATCCGAAGACACACGGATGCGCACGCACAGTTCAAGATCTGTTGCGGCAACGCCATCAACCGAAGTGGCACTTACGATCTTCTCCAGCTCTTCATGACTGTCGAGGCTGAAGGTACGCACGCCATGATTGTGGTAAGCCTGCGAAATCGCACGCTCCGACTTCACCGGATGCATGAAGCACAGCTTTGCATCGGGCAGGAATTTGTGCACGAGGCGCACTTCGCCAAGCGATGCTACATCATAATGCGTGATGCCAGCTTCCCACAGCGTTTCGAGCAACGCCGGCGAAGGATTGGCTTTCACGGCATAAAGCGAGCGTCCCGGAAACTTCTCTACAAAGAAGCGGGCGGCGCGCGTCGCAGCATGCGGGCGAAGGAGTGTTACGGGCTCGTCCGGGCGCAGGGCGCGGACTAGGGACGCAGCATCAGGATAGTTGTGCAACTCAAGGGACCCCCAATAGTCTGTTAAACCGATAAAAGCGAACAATGCTGCCTTGCGGTTATTGGAAGTCCCCCTGGGGCAGCGGAAGGGCGCTATATGATTCGGGGGGGTAAATGTAAAGAAAAAATGGACCCCATTTGCCCGATCGTGATCGAATGTTTCGGCATTGGGTGGAGTGACTTTCGGTCAGGCCTTTGCCATTTTAACGGACTGCTTTTGAACGCCGCCTGCGCGCCAGCCAAACCACGCCGCTAGAACACCTGCCAGAACACCGGCAACCATCGTTACCGCTAACGGGATTTGTGCATAGGTGCGGAACAGGCCACCCAATTCCGGGAGGAATGGAGCAAACCACATCACGATTGCTTGCAAAGCCATGAAGAACGCTGCGACCAGCCATGGCGCACCATGCTTTCTGTCCATGCAATACAGAATAAGTGCAAACAGGATGCCGAGACCGTCGCTGATCGCGATAGTATCCTGAACGGCCTGCGGGCCTTCACTGCCAATGAAATTCATCCAAGGCATGAACTGTTCAATCACCCTGGAAAATGGCGATTCAAACAGGATCAGCGGCGTTGCCAGCATATAGCCGGCATGCAGTTTGACGTTCCGTCGCGTTTTCAACGCCTGATAATAGAGGGTCAGGTAGGCGGCGATGGCGATCGCCATGCCCAATCCGAATGACGGGCCATTGTGCAGGATGAATTCATTTTCTGCCGACGCAAACCGATTGGCGGAAACATCAATGATCATCATGAAGCCAAGGATCAGGAGAGGAAACAGCGCAAAGCTGGCTAGCCCCATCTGCTTGTGAAAAGCGTTTTCCCGCCTGTGTATCGAAATGCTTTGAACGATTAGCAGCAGCAGCCAAGTCGATGAACTGATAGCGTGCATGTGAAACGCAAACGGCACATCGCCGATTGCCGACCAATAGCTGGCCCAAAAGCCGCCAAGGATGACGAGCAAAACAAAGCCGACAAAATAATGTGCGTGACGGTAAGGCATCGAGAAACTCCCCCGAACTCGATGCGACCCTGTTTTTTCCTAAGTTACATGAAGAGAGATTGCCGGTCAACTTAACCGGTCGCGGAACTCTTCCCAGCCAAATTCGCGCACACAGCGCAGCTCATCACTCTCGCTGTTCCATAGCCAGATAGAGGGCAGGGGGACGCCATTGAAAGTGTTGGTCTTCACCATCGAATAATGTGCCTGATCGAGGAAAGCGAAGCGCTGGCCCGGCTCGGCTGCGACGGGAAGGCGATAGTCGCCGATGATATCGCCCGCGAGGCAGGATGGACCGCCCAAGCGCACAGCCGGGCCATCTGAGAGTTCACCCAGCATGGCAGGGCGATAGGGCGCTTCGATCACGTCGGGCATATGGCAGGTGGCGCTGATATCGGTGATACCAATGGGCATCCCATTTTCGAACACATCGAGCAATTCGCCCACCAATATTCCCGCATCAAGCGCAATCGCTTCGCCGGGCTCCAGATAGACCTCGCATCCGGTTTCGTTGCGGACCGACTTGATGAACTCAACCAGTTCATCACGCTGGTAATCAGCGCGCGTGATATGATGGCCCCCGCCGAAATTGAGCCACTTCAGGCGATCGAAATAGGGCGCGATTTTTGGTTTCAAGCTGTCCCATGTCCGCTGCAGGGGCTCAAAGTCCTGCTCGCACAATGTGTGGAAGTGGAGGCCCGATACCCCATCCAGATGGTCCGGCTTCAACTGGCTGACAGGAAAGCCCAGCCGCGAACAAGGCTGGCAGGGATCATATTTTGCAACCTCCCCTTCGGCATGTTCGGGGTTGATGCGCAGGCCAACATCGACACTGCCATTCAGATAGCCGGCAAAGCGGCGATGCTGGGCAGGTGAATTGAAAATGACATGGTCAGAGATCGCAACAATCTCTGCCATGTCCGCTTCCTTGTAGCCGGCGCAATAGGTAGCGATCTCACCCTTATAATGGTCCCTCGCGAGCCGCGCTTCCCACAAGCCGCTAGTGCACACGCCGTCGAGATATTCGCCAACCACATCAGCAAGCGACCACATCGAAAAGGCCTTGAGCGCCGACAGCACCTTTGCCCCCGACCGTGCCCTGACGTCTGCCAGTATTGCAAGGTTTCGCCGCACCGCGACCTCGTCCACCACAAAAGCGGGCGTGGGCACACGGTACAGGTCAAATCGGGCAAAAGCCCCGGGGTCGCCAGCTCTGGTCTCCATCAGAAGTTCAACGGCCCTTCAAGTTCCTTCACCTGCCAAGGCAGGCCATGCTGGTTGAGCATGTCCATGAACGGATCTGGGTTGAACTGTTCCATGTTGAAAACGCCATGCCCGCGCCACAGGCCCTTCACGATCAGGGCAGCGCCAATCATCGCGGGAACGCCGGTGGTATAGCTGACCGCCTGGTTGCCGGTTTCGGCATAGGCATCCTCATGATCGCAGATATTGTAGATGTAGAGGGTCTTTTCCTTGCCATCCTTGCCAATGCCGGTTGCGATGCAGCCGATATTGGTTTTGCCCTTGGTCGTCGGGCCAAGGCTGGCAGGTTCGGGCAACACGGCCTTGAGGAACTGCAGCGGAATGATTTCGACGCCCTGATATTTCACCGGATCGATACGCGTCATGCCGACATTCTGCAGCACGGTGAGGTGCTTGATATACTCGTCTCCAAAGGTCATCCAGAAACGGATGCGCTTGATTTCGGGCAGGTGGGTTTTCAGGCTTTCGATTTCCTCATGGTACATGAGGTACATATTCTTGGGGCCAACGCCCTCGAAATCGAACTGCTGCTTCACCGACATCGGTGGGGTTTCGACCCAATCACCATTTTCCCAATGCCGCGCGACTGCGGTAACTTCACGGATGTTGATTTCCGGGTTGAAGTTGGTGGCAAAGGCCTGACCATGGTCGCCGCCATTGCAATCGAGGATGTCGAGCGTGTCGATCCGCTCGAAATGATGCTTGTGCAGCCAGGTCGTGAATACGCTGGTCACGCCAGGGTCAAAGCCTGAACCGAGCAATGCCATCAGGCCGGCATCCTTGAAACGATCCTGATAGGCCCATTGCCAGTGATATTCGAACTTGGCCTCATCCTTGGGCTCATAATTCGCGGTGTCCATATAGTGCACGCCGGCGGCAAGGCAGGCGTCCATGATGGCGAGATCCTGATAGGGTAGGGCAAGATTGACGACGAGCGCAGGTTCGATCTTCTGGATCAAACGGGTGAGTGCGGGCACCTCTTCTGCATCGATTTCATAGGTGTCGACGGTAACACCGGTGCGTTCCTTCACCGATGCAGCAATCGCATCGCACTTGCTCTTGGTGCGGCTTGCGAGGCTGATATGGCTGAAGATATCGGCGTTCATTGCCATCTTGTGCACCGCCACCGATCCGACGCCGCCAGCGCCGATTACCAAAACCCTGCTCATCTGTTACGTCCTTCGACAAAGATTCGTTATGGCGACGGCATATAGAGGGCTTTGATGACAGAACAAGAATTGCGCGACCCGAAACGCAAGCCGAGCCATGAGGGTGTGCTGCGCGCGATGAAGAAAATTGCCGCAATATTGCCGCCTACACCGTTATTGCCACTCGAAGTCGACAGCACGACTATCTGGTGCAAGGCGGAAATGCTGCAGCCGATCGGTGCGTTCAAAATCAGGGGTGCTTGGAACCGGCTTACCGATTTGACCGACGAGGAGCGTGCGCGCGGTGTGGTTGCCGTTTCGAGCGGAAATCATGCGCAGGGCGTTGCCTGGGCGGCGCAGCGGCTCGACATAGCGGCCACAATCATCATGCCGGAAAATGCACCCAAGGCGAAGATTGAAGCGACGCGCGGCTATGGGGCCGAGGTGGTCCTCTACCAGCGCCCGGGGCAGGATCGTGACGCTATCGCTGCGGAGTTGATTGCTCGAACGGGTGCAACTTTAGTCCATCCCTTTGGCGATCCTTGGGTAATGGAGGGGCAGGGAACCCTGGGCTTGGAGGCCGAAGCGCAATTGAAAGCGCGAGGTGTCGAAGGCCCGCTCCACATCATTGCCTGCTGCGGCGGAGGCGGGCTTTCGGGTGGGCTCGCCTTGGCTTGCCCTGAAGCAACCCTGTCTATTGCTGAACCCGAAGGATGGGATGACATGATCCGTTCGATTGCAGCGGGTGAAATATTATCGGTCGAGGATCAAACATATCCCACACCATGCGATGCGCTGCAAACGCCGCGCACCTTTCCGATCAATTTCGATGTGTTGCGTGATCGTGTGCACAGTAGCGCTGTTGTCACCCCGGCTGATATTTCCGCTGCAATGCGGGTGGCATTCGAAAAACTGCATCTTGTCGTCGAACCGGGTGGAGCTGCAGCACTCGCCGCAGTCCTTTCGGGAAAGATCGATCCAGTCGCTACGCCGGTTGTCACCTTGTCGGGCGGAAATGTGGATTGGGAAAGTTACCGACAGATGGTGGGAGGAACAGCATGACCGAGATTACCGATGCCCAAGGCGCTCACTACCCAATGGTAGCGGAAACACTGGCGCAAGCCTTCCACACTGATCCTGCCCTATCTTACATATTGCAGGTTGAAGGATCACGGCCGCGCCGCCTGAAACGCCTGTTCGACCTCATCATCGCGGACGATGCGAATGTTGGCCGGGTGGTCCAATCAGCAGGTAATGAAGCTGCGGCCTTGTGGCGATCACCGGGAAATGCAGATAGCGGAGACGAGCCGCTCATAGCCCAACTCATGCCGATGTTGCGCATCTTTGGTTTTGCCCTTCCGCGAGCCATGCGCGTTGTCGAGGGCATCGATAAGAACCGACCCAAAGGCGATTTCTGGTACCTGCATTTCGTTGGCGTGCGTCCAGCCCATCAGGGCAACGGCTGGGGCGGTCGCATTATCCGCGAAGGGCTAGCGCGTGCTGACGCAGAAGGGCTGCCCAGCTGGCTGGAAACCGCAACGCCTGAAAATGTACCGCTCTACCAACGACTCGGATTCGTCATCCAGTGCGAGTGGGATGTGCCCAAAGGCGGCCCCCATTTTTGGGGTATGATGCGCGAAGCGGCTTAAGCCGCTTCGGCGAGCTTTAACTCCATCCGGTCCCAGATTTCGACCAGCGCCTGCGTCAGTTCCTGCATCATTTCTTCGGTATGCTGCGGGCCTGGGGTGAAGCGTAGGCGCTCTGTGCCGCGCGGCACTGTCGGGAAGTTGATCGGCTGCACATAAGCGCCATACTCGGCGAGTAGCGTGTCGCTGATCTTCTTTGCCTTCACCGGATCGCCAACCATCAGCGGAACGATGTGCGTCACGCTCTGCATCACAGGCAGGCCTGCCTCGGCGAAAAGCTGCTTCAAGCGCGCGGCATTGGCTTGCTGGGCGATCCGTTCTTCGCTCGATTGCTTGAGGTGACGGACCGAAGCCAATACGCCGGCAACGAGCACCGGCGAAAGGCTGGTGGTGAAAATGAAGCCCGGAGCATAGCTGCGGATCACGTCGACTATCTTCTGATCGGCAGCGATATATCCACCCATCACGCCAAACGCCTTGCCGAGCGTGCCTTCGATAATGGTGACGCGGTCGGCGACTTCATCGCGCTCGGTAATGCCGCCACCATGATCGCCATACATGCCCACGGCATGAACTTCGTCGCAATAGGTGATGGCGTTATACTTGTCCGCGAGATCGCAAATGGCAGCAATCGGCGCAACATCGCCGTCCATCGAATAGACGCTTTCAAATGCGATGAGCTTGGGCAACGCCGGATCGTCATTGGCGAGAAGTTCTTCGAGATGCGCCAGATCATTGTGCCGCCATACGCGCTTTTCACAGCCCGAATTGCGGATGCCCGCAATCATCGATGCGTGGTTGAGCTCGTCCGAATAGATGATGCATCCGGGCAGTATCTTGGCAAGCGTCGCCAGCGTCGCTTCGTTCGAGACATAGCCCGAGGTGAAAAGTAGCGCCGCCCCTTTGCCATGAAGGCTGGCCAGTTCGGCTTCCAGCTCGACATGGTAATGGGTGTTGCCGCCGATATTGCGGGTGCCGCCAGAACCAGCGCCCACATCGTGCAGCGCCTCTTCCATCGCCGAGATTACCTTGGGATGCTGCCCCATGCAGAGATAGTCGTTCGAGCACCAGACGGTGATCGGCTTCGGGCCGTTATGGCCCGCAAAGCAGCGCGCATTGGGGAACTTGCCCTTGTTGCGCAGGATATCGATAAAGACGCGGTAGCGACCCTCGGCATGCAACCGGTCGATAGCCTTGTCGAAAATTTCGTCATAGTTCATGGCAAGCAAAGCCCTGTTGGTTGCCCGCCCAATAATGCGGGTGAAACCGGAAATCCAGCGAGAACGATTCGCAATATTTCGATTAGAGTGACATGATCTGGGTCAAATTATAGCGCAGCAAAGCAGGACGGTAGGGCTCGATCTGCTCAACTGGCCCCGTGGAGATGAATTTTCCGACTGACGGTTTTGCAGGCCAAGGCTGACCTTCGGTGAGATTTGCAACTCTGCGTGCGATTCCGTCAGAGCCGTCTACAAATGCCAGGTCCTCGCGCAATCCAGCCTCTGCTGCGGCAGCAGCCAATTCTTGCTCAACCAACGGAAAGTGCGTGCAGCCCAGAATGATCTGATCGATCTGGTCGCCGCCTGTCTGATCGGTAAGGCCGCCTATAGCATTGGTGAAAATTACGGGATCGGGCGCTTCGCCGCGCAATTTCGCTTCTGCCGCTGCGACCAGTTCAGGCGCGGCATGGCGAAGCAAGGTTTTACCCTTTGCATGTTCTGACTCGAGCCGATCGACATAAGCCTGCCGGATCGTTGCCTTGGTTCCCAACAGGCCGATAACACCGCTTTGCGTTTGCTCTGCCGCAGGTTTGATTGCTGGCACGGTTCCGACGATAGGCACGCCCAGCACGGCCCGAGCATGTGCCAGGGCGATGGTGGATGCGGTATTGCAAGCGATTACGACGAGGCGCGGGGCGTATCTTTCCGACAAACGGCCTAGGAAAGCACATACACGGGTTGCGACCTCGATTTCGCTTTTCTCCCCATAGGGCAGCCCTGCATAATCGGCCGAATAAATGATCGGCGCTGTAGGCAGGACCATCTGGATCTTTGCCAAAACCGACAGGCCGCCAATGCCGGAATCGAAAACCAGTATCGGGGCGTCGGGGGCGATCATGCCGGCGGAGATAGACGCGGTGCGGTGTAGAGGCAACCGGCCTTGAGTGTCGCGCTCGATAGCGATAACCATCTGACAACAGAGGGAGTCGATTATGCCTACAGGCTGGATGGAAATCGGAAGTGCGGCCTTGTTGGGCTATTTGCTGGGTTCAATCCCGTTCGGGCTGTTGCTCACCAAATTGGGTGGTGCAGGGGATATCCGCGATATCGGATCGGGCAATATCGGCGCCACCAATGTGTTGCGCACCGGGCGCAAGGGACTCGCGGCGCTGACATTGCTGCTCGATCTTTTGAAGGGTTTGGCTGCGGTGCTGCTAGCCCGCGAATTGGTTCCAGGTTGCGAAGTCATTGCCGCAGTCGCTGCCTTTTTCGGGCATCTTTATCCGGTGTGGTTGGGGTTCAAGGGTGGGAAAGGCGTTGCGACCTACGCAGGTATCCTGTTCGGGCTAAATTGGCCGTTAGGCTTGATTTACGGCGCGGTCTGGATCGGGATGTTGCTGCTGACGCGTATTTCATCGCTGAGTGGCCTGATTGCGGCCGCTGTCGCTCCACTGGCAGCTGTTTTCTTCGGCTCTGTCACTATTGTCATCCCGTTGGTCGCATGCAGCCTGATCGTTTTCTGGAAGCATCGCGAAAACATTCAGCGCCTGATGGCGGGCACCGAACCGCGTATCGGGCAGAAATAAGAGAGCATGGCGCACGACGCGCAGGATGTTTTCGACAAACTGCGGTTGATCCGTTCGCCCAATGTCGGGCCAGTAAGCTACCGCCAGCTCATCGCGCGTTTTGGAAGCGCATCGAAAGCGCTTGAAGCGCTTCCTGAACTTTCAGGTCGAGCGGGTGGCCATAAATTTGTGGCGGCATCTGCCACTGCCATAGAGTATGAAATGCAGCAGCTTGCCAAAGCAGGTGCGCGATACCTCTTCATCGACGATGCCGATTACCCCACGCTTTTGAGCGAAATTGAAAATGCACCGCCGGTGCTGACCTTTCGGGGGAACATTGCACTTGCCGGCAAAGTGAATGTTGCCATGGTTGGAGCGCGCAACGCATCGGCTGCTGGCTGCCGGCTGGCCCGGCAAATTGCCCAAGAGTTGGGTGGCCGCGGCATCGTTGTAACTTCTGGCTTGGCGCGCGGTATTGATGCAGCCGCGCATCAGGGTGGGCTGGCGACGGGAACTATTGCTGTCATTG
>Ga0255182_1001279_pt1 | contig 13431 bp, 13 predicted proteins | sample Atl_UVDOM_RepA_8_FD_188420 | JGI IMG/M metagenome (GOLD analysis project Ga0255182, IMG submission 188420) | Freshwater microbial communities from Altamaha River, Georgia, United States - Atl_UVDOM_RepA_8d | ecosystem: Environmental > Aquatic > Freshwater > River | place: USA: Georgia...
CGCTTGGCGTAATCGTCCCAGGCCTGCTGGGCCCAGTCCGGTACGCGTTGGCCCACCGCGACGACCGCCCACTTCATGCGCCTGAGCGAACTTTACGGCCTGCAGAGGATGCGGAAGGCGCCGCCTTGCTGCGGGTCGGCTTCGGGGTGGCGGCGGCGGTAGCGGCACGAGGGGCACGCGATTTGGCGGCGGTTGTGGAGCGCGCCTTCTGGGTCGGGGTTTTGGCCGTGGTTTTGGCCGTGGTTTTGGTGCTCGTCTTGGCCGGGCTGCGGGTGGCGGTCTTTGCGCCAGGGGATGGGGACGTGCCGCTTGCGGCGTCGCCCCCCTTGGCACGGGCGGTTTTCGCTGCAGGGGATTTTGCGCTCGCCGCCTTCGCACGCGGGGCCGGGCTGGCCTTTTTCGCTGCCGGGGTCGGTTTGGGCTCGGCAGCGGACTTCGCACGCGCAGCCGCTTTGCCCGCTGGCCCCTTTAGGCGAACCGGCTTTTCACCCCAGATTTCTTCGAGATGGTAGTACTGGCGGATGGCGGGTTGCATGATGTGGACCACGGCGGGCCCGCAGTCCACGATGATCCACTCGCCGTTTTCTTCGCCCTCGATGCGCGGCTTGGGAAAACCCGCTTCGCGCACTTTGTCGCGCACGCTGGCCGAGAGCGCCTTGGTCTGGCGATTGGAGGTACCCGAGGCGATGATCACGCGCTCGAACAGCGAGGAGAGGTGCTCGGTGTCAAACACGCACAAATCCTGGGCCTTCACATCTTCAAGGGCATCCACAATGGTGCGCTGAAGTTTTTGAACATTCTTGGCGGCTTGCGCGTCAGTCATGAGATCGGTAGAGGTGATGTTGGTGAATGTATTGCAGCACGTCAGACGAAAGCCAGTTTTGGGTAGACATCTGACGGGCCAAGTGCGCCCGCAGTTCGGTGGCGCTCACAGGCAATACCGGGGTGGGCAAGGTTTGAACCGTCACGGGTAGATTGTGGCACGAGAGTTCCTCCCCCGGTTGCGGGCGTTGCGCGACCACGAGTTGGGCCATTTGCGCCAGTTGCGCGGCATCGCGCCACGAGCCAAAGGCGCGCGCTTGATCCCCCCCAATGAACAAGTACCAGGTCGCTTGCGGGTGGCGGGCTTGGAGGGCGCGCAAGGTGTCAATGGTGTAGCTGGGCCCCTCACGCTCGACCTCCATGGGCTCGATCCAGGCTTGGGGCAAGTCGGCAAAGGCCAAGCGCGCCATGGCCAAGCGGTGTTGCCCAGGGCTGAGGCTGCGGGATTTGTGCCACGCGTCTCCCGTGGGCACGATGTAGAGTCGGTCCAGCGCGTAGGTGTGGATGGCCGCCTGCGCAATGCGGTGATGGGCGAGGTGCGGGGGGTCAAAAGCCCCGCCGAAAAGCCCGAGGCGCATCAGGCGAGCCAATCCCGTGGCACCAGAAAATCCTTCATGAGGCGGTCTTCCGGCGAGCCTGGCTCGGCTTGGCGCTGGTAGGACCACGTCACCAAGGGCGGCATGGACAGCAAGATCGATTCCGTGCGCCCGCCTGATTGCAAGCCAAAGTGGGTCCCACGGTCCCAAACCAGGTTGAATTCCACATAACGGCCCCGGCGGTAGAGCTGGTGCGCCCGTTCGCGTTCGCCATAGGGGGTGTTTTGGCGGCGTTGCACGATGGGTTCATACGCTTTGAGGAAGGCGTCGCCCACGCTCTGGAGCATGGCAAAGCTGCCTTCGAGGCCGAGTTCGGCAAAGTCATCGAAGAACACGCCGCCCACCCCGCGTTGCTCGCCACGGTGCTTGAGGCAGAAATATTCGTCGCACCACTTTTTAAAGCGCGGATAGAAAGCCTCCCCGTACGGGTCTAGGGCCTCTTTGCAGGTGCGGTGAAAGTGGACCGCATCTTCCTCAAAACCGTAGTAAGGCGTGAGATCCATGCCACCGCCAAACCAAGCCACCGTCTCGCCTGAGGCCGGCGTGGCCGCGATCATGCGCACATTCATGTGCACCGTGGGCACGTAGGGGTTACGCGGGTGAAAGACCAGCGAGACGCCCATGGCCTCAAACGGTGCGCCCGCGAGTTCGGGGCGGTGCTGAGTGGCCGAGGGCGGAAGTTTCGGACCTTTGACATGGGAGAAGCCACAACCCGCCCGCTCAAACACGACCCCTTGTTCCATGATGCGCGTGAGCCCCTGTCCTTGCAACATTTCCTGGGGGCCTTTTTCCCAAGCATCATTGACAAAAGCCACCTGCCCCCCATCCATCGCGTGCACGCGATCAATGATGCGGGTTTGCAACCCCGTCAAGTAGCTGCGAACTTGGGTAACAAAATCAGCCATGGCGTGAATTCTCCTGAATTGCCGGGGTGGGGGTAGGTGCTGCCGACGTGGCCAAAGGCGGGGTTGTCTGAGGCGTGGTGGGCAAGGGTTGGATGGGCGCGGCCTGCTGCGCGTGATAGCCACGGCTTTGGGCATAGGCTTGCGCAAAGTAAGCATAGTCGACCTTGGGGTCGCCACTCAAATCAATGAATTCGGTGAGCGCGATGCGTTTGCGCCCCCAATCGATATGGGCCAAACCCACCGGAACCTTGGCCTGCAAGGCCAGTTGGTAAAAGCCGCTGCGCCAGCCCGGTGTGTGGCGCCGGGTGCCCTCAGGGGAGATCCCCAGCCAGAAGAAGCGCTCCTGCGCTTGGTGCGCGCGCACTGTCTCGACCAAGCTCCCCACCACCCCCAGGGAGCCACGACGGTCCACCGCCACGCCGCCCAGGGCACGCAACCAGCGGCCAAACACCGGGATGCGAAAGAGGCTGTCTTTGGCGAGGAAGTTGACGGGGATGCCCATGCTCGCCTTGGCCAACATGGCGATGGGGAAATCCCAGTTGCTGGTGTGGGGGTAGCCCACGATCACGCCTTGTGCGCTGGGAAGACCTTCGAAATGGACGCTCCAGCCCAGCCAGCGCATGAGCGTTCGCGCCCAGCGCGCGCCCTTGAACTGCAGGGCGTGGGGGGAATGGCGTTCAACCACGCAGGGCGCGGTGGCCGATGTCACGTCGGTATTGTTGACCATCGAATGCGATTGTCGAAAGGGTTTGATAAGCCAGTTGTTGCGCCAGGTGCAGGGTTCCGCCCAGGGCAGTCACGCATAGCACGCGACCACCGCTGGTGAGCACCTCACCCTCACGCCACTCGGTCCCGGCATGAAAGACCATGGCGTCGGCCTGATCGGGGGGCAAGCCTTGGATCGGGTCGCCCTTGCGCGGCGCCAGCGGGTAGCCGTGCGCCGCCATGACCACCCCCACCGCACTGCGGCGGTCCCATTCAAGCTCGACCGCATCTAAGCGAGGGCCGGCCTCGGTTTCGGTCGCGGCCCACAGCACATCCACCAAATCGCTCTTCAAGCGCATGAGGATGGGTTGGGTTTCCGGGTCGCCCATGCGGCAATTGAACTCCAGGGTCCGTGGCTGCCCCTGGGCGTCGATCATGAGGCCGGCGTACAAAAAACCACTGTAGGGAATGCCGTCGCTGGCCATGCCGCGCAGGGTGGGCATGATGATCTCGCGCATGGCGCGCGCATGCACTTGGGGCGTGACCACGGGTGCCGGGGAATACGCCCCCATGCCACCGGTGTTGGGGCCTTGATCGCCATCGCGCAAACGTTTGTGATCCTGACTGGTGGCCAAGGGCAGCACCCGATCCCCATCGCACATGACGATAAAGCTCGCTTCCTCCCCTTGCAAAAAGGCCTCGATCACCACCCGCGCACCACCGGCGTTGTGGGTCACGCCCAGTGAGTTGTCGAGCAACATGAAATCGATGGCTTCATGGGCTTCGGCCAGCGTCATGGCCACCACCACGCCTTTGCCCGCGGCGAGGCCGTCGGCTTTGATCACGATGGGGGCTCCTTTGGCCTGTACGTAGTCGTGGGCGGCTTGGGGGTCGGAGAAGGTTTCGTAGTCGGCCGTGGGGATGCCGTGGCGCTTCATAAACGCCTTGCTAAAGGCCTTGGAGCTCTCGAGTTGGGCGGCCGCGCGGGTCGGCCCAAAAATGCGCAGACCCTGGGCACGAAAGACATCGACCACCCCAGCCGCCAGCGGCGCCTCCGGCCCGACCACCGTCAAGCCAATGCGCTCTTGCTGCGCCCATGCACACAGCGCGTGAATATCGGTGATGGGCACATTCGTGAGCCGCTTATCCCGCGCGGTGCCCCCATTGCCTGGGGCGACGTACACGCGCTGCACCTTGGGCGATTGGGCCAGCTTCCAGGCCAGGGCGTGCTCGCGCCCACCCGCGCCAATGACCAGAATATTCATAGTTCAGCGTTGTGGTAGACCTCTTGTACGTCGTCGAGGTCTTCGAGTACATCCAGGAGTTTTTGCATGCGCGTGGCGTCGTCGCCCCCCAGGGCGATGGTGTTTTCCGCACGCATGGTGACTTCCGCCACCTCCGCGCGCAGTCCGGCAGCTTCCAAGGCGTTTTTCACCGCCTCGAAATCGCCTGGGGCGGTGAGCACTTCGATCGCACCATCCTCGCCCGTGACGACATCGTCGGCGCCGGCTTCAAGGGCGATCTCCATCACCTGATCTTCCGAAGTGCCGGGAGCAAAAATCAGCTGGCCGCAGTGCTTGAACTGAAAGGACACCGAGCCTTCAGTGCCCAAGTTGCCCCCATGCTTGCTAAAGGCATGGCGAACTTCGGCCACGGTGCGTACCTTGTTGTCGGTCATGGTATCGACAATGACCGCCGCGCCCCCAATCCCATAGCCCTCGTAGCGAATTTCTTCGTACTGGACGCCTTCGAGGTTGCCTGTGGCTTTGTCGATGTTGCGTTTGATGTTGTCGGCGGGCATGTTGGCCGCCTTCGCCTTGTCCACGGCCAAGCGCAAACGGGCGTTGGCGGTGAGGTCACCGCCACCCGCACGGGCCGCCACAATGATTTCACGGGTGATACGGGTCCAGATTCGCCCCCGCTTTTCGTCTTGACGACCTTTGCGGTGCTGAATATTGGCCCATTTGCTGTGTCCAGCCACAATGCTTCCTTGCAACGTTGATTGCAAGGATTTTAGTGCAGGCCTTAGCTGGTGGCCGCTTCTTCCGAAGAGTTGGGCTCCACCCGGGACTTGTCCTTTTTGGGCAAAGGCTGGATGTCCAGCAAGACCTCGTCTTTTTCGTCCAGATCCACGCCCAAACGTCCGCCCTCCGTCAAGCGGCCAAAGAGAAGCTCGTCCGCCAAAGCCTTGCGGATGGTGTCCTGGATGAGGCGTTGCATCGGTCGCGCGCCCATGAGGGGGTCAAAGCCCTTCTTGGCGAGGAACTTGCGCAGGTTGTCGCTAAAGCTCACCTCCACGCGTTTCTCGGCCAATTGGGTTTCGAGTTGCAGCAGGAACTTGTCCACCACACGCAGGATGATTTGCTCATCGAGTGGCTTGAAGCTCACGATGGCGTCGAGGCGGTTGCGGAACTCGGGGGTGAAGAGGCGTTTGATGTCGGCCATCTCGTCGCCCGCCTGGCGCGGATTGGTAAAACCAATCGTGGCCTTGTTCATGGTCTCGGCGCCCGCATTGGTGGTCATGATGATGATCACATTGCGGAAATCGGCCTTGCGCCCGTTGTTGTCCGTGAGGGTGCCATGGTCCATGACCTGCAAGAGCACGTTGAAGATATCGGGGTGCGCTTTTTCGATTTCGTCGAGTAAGAGCACGCAATGGGGCTTTTTGGTGACCGCTTCGGTCAGCAAGCCACCCTGGTCAAAGCCCACATAGCCCGGAGGCGCGCCAATCAAGCGGCTCACGGCATGGCGCTCCATGTACTCGGACATGTCAAAGCGAATGAGCTCAATGCCCATGATGTAGGCGAGTTGCTTGGCCGCTTCGGTTTTGCCCACGCCCGTGGGGCCGCTAAAGAGGAAGGAGCCAATGGGCTTGTCACCCTTGCCCAAGCCAGAGCGGGCCATCTTGACGGCCGCGGCGAGGACTTCCAGCGCCTTGTCCTGACCAAAGACCACGCTCTTGAGGTCGCGCTCCAGGGTTTGGAGCTTGCTGCGGTCATCGCTGGAGACGTTGGCGGGGGGAATGCGGGCAATTTTGGCCACGATTTCCTCAATCTCACCCTTGCCAATGGTTTTCTTGCGCTTAGAGGGCGCCAGAATGCGCTGGGCCGCGCCGGCCTCGTCAATGACGTCAATGGCCTTGTCGGGCAGGTGACGATCGGTGATGAACTTGGCGCTCAATTCGGCTGCGGCGAGCAAGGCTGCTTGCGCGTACTTCACGCTGTGATGCTCCTCAAAGCGCGACTTCAGGCCTTTGAGAATGTCCACGGTTTGCTCCACCGAGGGCTCGACCACGTCGATCTTTTGGAAGCGGCGGGAGAGCGCGGCGTCTTTTTCAAAGATGCCGCGGTACTCGGTAAAGGTGGTCGCGCCAATGCACTTGAGCTGGCCGCTCGAGAGCGCAGGCTTGAGCAGGTTGGAGGCGTCCAAGGTTCCGCCCGAAGCCGCGCCGGCGCCGATGAGGGTGTGGATTTCATCGATGAACAAGATCGCGTTGGGTTTGCCCTGGAGGGATTTGAGCACGGCCTTGAGGCGCTGTTCGAAATCGCCCCGGTACTTCGTACCGGCAAGCAAGGCGCCCATGTCGAGCGAATAAACCACCGCTTCGGCCAGGATTTCGGGCACATCGTTTTGCGTGATGCGCCACGCCAAGCCTTCGGCAATGGCCGTCTTGCCCACGCCAGCCTCGCCCACGAGCAGCGGGTTGTTTTTGCGGCGGCGGCAGAGAATTTGGATGGTGCGCTCGACTTCGTACTCGCGTCCGATGAGCGGGTCGATTTTTCCGTCGCGCGCAGCCTGGTTGAGGTTGAGCGTGAACTGTTCCAGCGGAGAGGCCTTGGCGTCGCTTTTTTCGGACGGCGTTTCCTCGTTTTCCTGCGCCGGCATTTCGGGGTTGCGGCTGGGCTCGGGGCTGTCGGATTTTTTGATGCCGTGGGCAATGTAATTCACCACGTCGAGGCGGGTCACACCCTGCTGGTGCAGGTAGTAGACCGCATGGGAATCTTTCTCGCCAAAGATGGCCACCAGCACATTCGCGCCCGTCACCTCTTTTTTACCGTTGCCCGTGGACTGAACGTGCATGATGGCGCGTTGGATCACGCGCTGAAACCCGAGGGTGGGTTGGGTATCCACATCATCGGTGCCAGCCACCTGCGGGGTGTTGTCTTTGATGAAATGCGTGAGGGATTTGCGCAGATCGTCCAGGTTGGCGGAACAGGCGCGGAGCACCTCGGCGGCGCTGGGGTTGTCGAGCAAGGCCAGGAGCAGGTGCTCCACGGTAATGAACTCGTGGCGCTGCTGACGCGCTTCCACGAAGGCCATGTGCAAGCTGACTTCGAGTTCTTGAGCAATCATTGCGTAATCCTTTGGGCTTGCGTGACGGGTTGGGTTCTAACTGTATATGGAAACGGGGGGCTTGGCTTCAAGGGGGAATTGGCAAATCAATCCACCGGTTCGTAGAGGCACTGCAGGGGGTGCCCCGCGCGCTTGGCTGCCTCCATCACCTGATCGACCTTGGTGGCGGCAATATCGCGGGAATACACCCCACAGACCCCCCTGCCATCGAGGTGAATCTTGAGCATGATTTGGGTCGCGCTCTCGCGATCCTTGCCAAAAAACTCCTGTAGCACCACCACCACAAATTCCATGGGCGTGAAGTCGTCATTGAGCATGACGACCTGAAACATCTGGGGCGGGCGGGTGCGCAGCGGTCGGCGCTCGATCACAACCGCATCGTTGCCATCCACCGGCGGGGGCAACAGGGACGGGGTCGGGGTAGGCGTCGTCATGAATGCATTCTATCGGTCAGGTGGAAAACCCCTAAATGTTTACTTTATAAGTCTTTTATGGGTTATGATGGGCCTTATAGAGTACTTTGATAGTCTTTTGAAGGTCGATATGGCAATAGGCAAGGTCAAATGGTTTAACAGTAGCAAGGGCTTTGGCTTCATTGATGCGGGTGACGGGGGAAGCGACGTTTTTGTGCACTACAGCGCCATCGAGATGCAGGGCTTTCGCACCCTCGTCCAGGGCAGCACGGTGTCCTACCGCTTGGAAAACGGCCCTCGGGGGCGCCACGCCCTGGAGATTCACGTGTTGGAAGTCCCCGCGCAGGAGCGCCCCAGTGAGAGCAAGGGGGAGCGCGAGGGCCGATTGCGTACCCCGCAATTTCGCGCCAACCACATGCCCTTGTACATGAAATCCTGAGCTCGCCATCGGGCTCGCTCGAAAGGGCTTGCTCAGAGGTGCTCGATCAGCACCTGCCCGAATCCGGAACAGCTCACCTGCTGCGCACCCTCGATCAAACGGGCAAAGTCGTAGGTCACGCGTCGGCTCTGAATCGCCGCTTCCATGCCCCGCACCATCCGCTCAGCGGCTTCGCGCCAGCCCATATGCCTGAGCATCATTTCCGCCGACAGAATCGAAGAACCTGGGTTCACGTAATCCTTGCCCGCATATTTCGGCGCCGTGCCATGGGTCGCCTCGAACAGTGCCACCTCGTCCGAGAGGTTTGCGCCGGGGGCAATGCCCATCCCCCCCACCTGGGCCACCACGGCATCGGAGATGTAATCGCCATTGAGGTTCAGGGTCGCAATGACGCTGTACTCCACAGGCCGCATGAGGACTTGCTGGAAGAACGCATCGGCAATCACGTCTTTGACCAGCACGGAGCGGCCCGTGCGCGGGTTCTTGAGCATGCACCAGGGGCCGTCGTCAATCACACGGGCGCCAAACTCGCGCCGCGCCAAGTCGTACGCCCAATCGCGAAAGCTCCCTTCGGTGTACTTCATGATGTTGCCTTTGTGAACCAGCGTCACGCTTGGCAAATCGTGATCCAGGGCGTACTGAATGGCCTTGCGCACCAAGCGCTCCGTGCCCTCGCGAGAAACGGGTTTGACGCCGATGCCCGAAGTCGCCGGAAAACGAATGGACGTGACCCCCAGCTCTTGCTGCAAAAACGCGATGAGCTTGCGGGCTTCGGCGCTTTCGGCCGCGTATTCGATGCCGGCGTAGATGTCCTCCGAGTTTTCCCGAAAAATGACCATGCGGGTTTTTTCAGGTTCGCGCAACGGTGAAGGCACACCCCGGAAATACTGCACGGGGCGCAAACACACGTAGAGGTCGAGCTCTTGGCGCAGCGCCACATTGAGCGAGCGAATGCCCCCGCCCACGGGCGTCGTCAGCGGGCCTTTGATGGCCACGCAATAGGTGCGGATGGCGTCCAAGGTCTCGGCCGGTAGAGGGTTCTGCGCGCCGTAGAGCGCGGTGGCCTTGTCGCCGGCGTACACCTCCATCCAATGAATCTGTCGCTGGCCGCCATAGGCTTTGGCCACCGCAGCGTCAACCACGCGGCGCATCACGGGGGTCACATCCACACCGATGCCGTCCCCCTCGATGAAGGGGATGATGGGATGGTCGGGCACTTGGAGTTGGCCTTGGGCATCGCGGGTGATGCATTGGCCCTCGGGGGGCACTTGGATGTGCTGGTACATGGCGATGGGCATCGCGCGAGGGCGCGACAAAGCAAATCAATGCCCCTGATTTTAGAGGGGCAAAATGGGCCACAATCCCGGGCAAGATTGTTCAAGCCCCCAACCGCCGCCTATGCCCGCCCTCCTTCTCCTGCGCCAACGCCATGCCGCCCCTGGGTCCGCCCGCCCCGCCCTGCCGACGTGGCGGGCCGGCTTTTGGGCACGCGTCCAGGGATGGCGCTTGCCCGCGCTGCGCCCGTGGCTTCGGGTCATGGGGCTTGTTTTTGCGGCAAGCTTGCCCGCGCAGGCGCAGCCACAGCCGCAGTTGGATCTGCCCCGCACGACGCTGGGCGCAGGTATGTTTTTGATTCAGGCGCAAGTCGCGCAAACGGCCGAGCAACGTGCCACCGGCCTCATGCACCGGCGTGAGATGCCGCCCAATGAAGGGATGTTGTTCATCTTTGAGCGCCCTTCTATCCAGTGCTTTTGGATGAAAAACACCCTCTTGCCGCTCACCGCCGCCTTTGTGGCCGACGACGGGACCATCGTCAACCTAGCCGACATGCAGCCCCAGAGCCTCGACTCGCACTGCTCCACCAAGCCGGTGCGCTTTGTGCTGGAGATGCACCAAGGCTGGTTTGTCCGCAAAGGCATCAAGGCGGGCTCGCGCCTGAGCGGAGCCCCTTTCGAGACACGCCCCGCGCAGTAAGCGCGGGGACGTTGCATCACCACGGGGCGCCGCGCGGCCCCTGCCCTCAAGCCTTGAGGGCGTCGATGGTGGCGTTGAAGGTTTTGCTCGGGCGCATGATTTGCTCGAGTTTGCTGAAGTCGGGCTGGTAGTAGCCGCCAATATCGACGGGCTTGCCCTGCACGGCGTTGAGCTCGGCAAGAATGGTTTTCTCGTTCTCGCTGAGCTGCTTGGCCACGGGGGCAAACCGTTGGGCCAGTTCCTTGTCCTCGGTTTGTGCAGCCAATTCCTGCGCCCAATACAAGGAGAGGTAGAACTGGCTGCCGCGGTTGTCGAGCTCACCGGTCTTGGGCGAGGGGTTCTTGCGGTTGTCGAGCAACTTGCCCGTGGCGGCGTCCAAGGTCTTGGCCAGTAGTTTGGCGCGCGCGTTGTCGTTCTTGATCCCCAAATCTTCCAGCGAAACCGCCAGGGCAAGGAATTCACCCAGAGAATCCCAGCGCAGGTGGTTTTCCTCCACCAACTGCTGCACGTGCTTGGGCGCGGAGCCACCGGCGCCGGTTTCGTACATCCCACCCCCGGCCATCAGGGGCACGATGGAGAGCATCTTGGCCGAGGTGCCGAGTTCCATGATGGGGAAGAGGTCGGTGAGGTAGTCGCGCAAGATGTTGCCCGTCGCGCTGATGGTGTCCATGCCACGAACGACGCGCTCCAAGGTGTAGCGCATGGCCCGCACTTGGCTCATGATCTGGATGTCGAGCCCGTTGGTGTCGTGCTCGTGCAAGTACATTTTGACCTTGCGGATGAGTTGCGCCTCGTGGGGGCGATAGGCGTCGAGCCAGAAGACCACCGGCATGCCGGAGTTGCGCGCGCGTGTGACCGCAAGTTTGACCCAGTCGCGAATGGCGGCGTCCTTGCACTGGCACATGCGCCAAATGTCGCCCTCCTCCACCGTCTGGCTCAGCAGCACTTCGCCGGTATCGATGTCGGTGATGTTGGCCACGCCGTCTTCACTGATCTCAAAAGTTTTGTCATGCGAGCCGTACTCTTCGGCTTGCTGGGCCATCAGGCCCACGTTGGGCACGGTGCCCATGGTTTTGGGATCGAACGCACCATGCCATTTGCAGAAGTTGATCATCTCCTGATAAATCCGGGCGAAGGTGGATTCGGGCATGACCGCCTTGACGTCCTTCATGCGGCCATCGGCGCCGTACATCTTGCCGCCGGCGCGAATCATGGCGGGCATGGAGGCGTCCACGATCACGTCGTTGGGCGAGTGGAAGTTGGTGATGCCTTTGGCGGAATCCACCATGGCCAACTCGGGGCGGTGTTCGTGGCAGGCGTGCAAATCGCGCTTGATCTCTTCCTGCTTGGATTGGGGCAAGGTTGCGATTTTGTTGTAGAGGTCCACCATGCCGTTGTTGACGTTCACGCCGAGCTCCTTGAAGAGCTCGCCGTGCTTGGCAAAGGCGTCTTTGTAAAAAATCTTCACGCAATGGCCAAAGACGATGGGGTGCGAGACCTTCATCATGGTGGCCTTGACGTGCAGGGAGAACATCACGCCGGTCTTGTGCGCGTCTTCAATCTGCTGCTCGTAGAACTCCAAGAGGGCCTTTTTGCTCATGTACATGCTGTCGATCACTTCGCGATCGAGCAGCGCCACTTTTTCCTTGAGCACGATGGTTTTGCCACTCTTGGTGATGAGCTCCATGCGCACATTGCGGGCCCGATCCAGCGTCATGGATTTTTCGCCATGGTAGAAATCGCCATGGTGCATGTGTGAGACGTGGGTGCGGGAAGCTTGGCTCCACTCGCCCATGCTGTGCGGGTTCTTGCGCGCGTATTCCTTGACCGCCCGCGGGGCGCGGCGATCCGAGTTGCCCTCGCGCAGCACCGGGTTCACGGCCGAGCCAATGCACTTGGCGTAGCGCGCCTTGATGGCTTTTTCCGCCTCGTTCTTGGGGTTCTCGGGATAGTCCGGGAGGGCGTAGCCCTTGGCTTGGAGTTCCTTGATGGCGGCGAGCAATTGGGCCACCGAGGCGCTGATGTTGGGCAGCTTGATGATGTTGGCATCGGGCAGTAGGGTTTTCTTACCCAACTCGGCCAAGGTGTTGGGCACACGCTGCTCGGGCTTGAGGACGTCGGAGAACTCGCCCAGGATGCGCCCCGCCACGGAGATGTCACTGGTCTCGACCTTCACCCCCGCCGTGCCTGTGAATGCCCGCACGATGGGCAAAAACGACGCCGTGGCCAACAAGGGGGCTTCGTCCGTGAGGGTGTAAATGATGGTCGGTTGCGTGTTGCTCATGGCGCAAGGTTCTCCTGAAAAAATCGTTTTGGGTCAGATGCCGGTTTGAAAGCCCGGATCGTCATCCGCTCATGGTGGGGGATTTTGCTTGCAGAGGTCTGACCTGCTCCCGCCATTTTGCATTGCTATCTCACCATGCGAAATCTAAGGCGAATTTTATAAAAAAAAACCGACCGGATTGCGCCGGTCGGCTCACACAAGCGGGCTCAATCAGCCGAAATTCTTCTCGGCAAACGACCAATTGACGAGGTGGTCGAGGAAAGTTTCCACGAATTTCTGGCGCAGGTTACGGTAGTCGATGTAGTAGGCGTGCTCCCACACGTCCACGGTGAGCAAGGCTTTGTCAGCGGTGGTGAGCGGCGTGCCAGCCGCACCGGTGTTGACGATGTCCACGGTACCGTCGGCCTTCTTGACCAGCCAAGTCCAGCCCGAGCCAAAGTTGCCCACGGCGCTCTTGACGAAGGCCTCCTTGAAGGCGGCGTAGCTGCCCCATTTGGCGTCTATGGCCGCGGCCAAAGCACCGCTGGGCTGACCGCCGCCTTGAGGCTTCATGCAATTCCAGAAAAAGGTGTGGTTCCAGATCTGGGCGGCGTTGTTGTAGATCCCGCCGCTGGATTTTTTGACGATGGACTCCAAGTCCATGGACTCAAACTCAGTGCCTTTTTGCAGGTTGTTGAGGTTGACCACATACGCGTTGTGGTGCTTGCCATGGTGGAACTCCAGCGTTTCCTTGCTGTAGTGGGGCTGCAAGGCGTCGATGGCGTAGGGCAATGCGGGCAGGGCGTGTTCCATGTTTTGTGTCCTCCAGTAGGGGTGATCGTTGTTGATAACGGGGCGATTGTAGAGATTAGGGCTGGCGCGTGCCGCGCACGGTCAGATCAACCATGCCCGAGGCAAGGGTTGCGACCACGGAATCGCCCGACTGCAAACGACTGACGTC
>Ga0255182_1001280_pt1 | contig 13430 bp, 13 predicted proteins | sample Atl_UVDOM_RepA_8_FD_188420 | JGI IMG/M metagenome (GOLD analysis project Ga0255182, IMG submission 188420) | Freshwater microbial communities from Altamaha River, Georgia, United States - Atl_UVDOM_RepA_8d | ecosystem: Environmental > Aquatic > Freshwater > River | place: USA: Georgia...
GAGTCGGATTTTGGAATTGGCTTCATGAATAATTTGATGCCTGAAATCGCCTTTGAAGGGATTCATGACGACCCCTTTGTGGTGGCCATGCGGCGCGACCACCCCCTGGCCAAGCGCCAGAGCTTGCAGTGGGCGCAAATCGGTGAACGCCTGATTTCCGTGGCGCGCAGCAGCGGCAACCGACAGTTGGTTGACGATGTGATGAGCAAGGTCGATCTTCAGCCGCACTATGCATTTGAGGTCAGTCATATCGGCACCTTGCTCGGCATGGTGGAGGCCGGCTTGGGCATTGCCGCCGTTCCCCGCACCGCCCTACCGACCAACCACAGCAGCGTGGTGGGTTTACCCTTGCGCAAACCGAGTATTTCGCGCCGCCTGGGTTTGTTGCGCAAACAGGGCAGCAGCTTGCGACCCGCCGCCGCCATGTTTCACGAATACCTCTTTGAGGTTTTGCGCAAGCGCAAGCTCCCCACGGGCGATTGATCAGTCGGGCTTGATGCCGGCGCGCTGCACAATGTCGCGCCAGACGATTTGCTCTTTGCGCACAAACTCGGCGTACTCGGCCGAGGGGCCGCCGCCACCCATGGCATTGTCGGTGGCGAAGCGCTCGGTCACTGCGCTTGAGCGCAGGGCTTTGTAGCACTCTTCTTGCAGCCGTTTGATGATCTCCGCTGGCGTGCCCGCGGGAACGTGCAGGCCATACCACTGAGAAGTCTCAAAGTTTTTGTAACCCATTTCGGCCACGGTGGGCACATCGGGCATGGCGGGGATGCGCTGCTGGGTTCCCACGGCAATGGCACGCAATTTACCGCTGCGGATGTGCGCGCCCAAGGCTGGCATGCCCGCAGAGGAGGCTTGGGTGCGCCCAGCCAATAAATCGGTGAGCTGCGGCCCGGTGCCCCGATAAGGAATGTGGGTGATGAAGAGCCCCGTCACGAGCTTGAGGTACTCCATGGCCAAATGCCCGGCGCTCGCGTTGCCAGCCGAGCCGTAATTGAGTTTGCCGGGATTGGCCTTGGCGTAGGCCAGAAACTCCCGAAAATTGCGCGCCGGAACATCCGGGTGGATCACGAACACATTGGGCACCTTGGCCAAGAGCGTGACGGGCGTGAAATCGCGGTTGACGTCGTAGGGCTGGTTTTTCAGCATGTAGGGGTTGACGGCCAGGGTCCCCACATGGGTGAGGATGAGGGTGTAGCCGTCTGGGGCCGCTTTCGAAACTTCGGTCATGGCGGTGACCCCAGCCCCACCGGGTTTGTTGTCCACGTACACGCTCACACCGAGTTGTTTGGTCAACTCGGCGGCGACTGAGCGCGCCACAATCTCGCTGGTGCCCCCCGGGGCAAAGGGCACGACCAGGCGGATGGGTTTGCTGGGCCAAGCATCCGCTTGGGCGCCCATGGAGAGGGCCATGAGGCCGAGCGGCAGCCCGGCAATCACGCGACGGCGGTTAAGGGGGTGCATGGACAACTCCTTCGACGCTCAATGGGTTGCAATCAGAACTGGTAGCGGCGCAAGCCGCCGTCGACCGGGATCACTGCACCGGTGATGTAGTCGGCACGCGGCGAGGCCAGAAAGGCGACCAGGTTGGCCAAGTCCTCGGGCTCGCCATAGCGGCCCACGGGAATTTCGTTCTCGCATTGCCACTGACGGTATTCTGGGCTGTAGTTGCGAAAAATCTGCTCGGAATGGATGCGCCCCGGCGGAATGCAGTTCACGGTGATGCCGTGCTGACCGACCATGCGCGAGAGTCCCTTGGCCCAGCTGTGCAAGCCAGCTTTGGCGCAGAACGCGCCATTGGTGTGCTCGGGCTCACTCTTGCCGGTGATGTTGATGATGCGTCCCCACTTGCGGGCAATCATTTGGTCGATCAAGGCGTCGGCCACTTGGCGGGGACGGTGAAAATTCAGGGTAATGGCCTCTTGCCATGCCTCCTCGCTCACGTGCAACTCTTTGAAGCTGCGCGAGCCCCCCGCGTTGTTGATGAGGATGTCCACATGGCCGAGACCCGCCACGGCTGCAGCCGCCAAACGGGGGGCGGCGTCCTCCGCGTAGAGGTCGGATTCAATGATCACGGGGGCCTTTCCCCCCGCCGTCACAATTTCCTCGGCCAATGATTGCAACTTGTCCACACGGCGGGCTGAAATCGCCACGCGGACGCCTTCGGCTGCCAAGGCTTTGGCGATGCCTCGACCAATGCCCACACTCGCGCCGGTGACCAAGGCGGTTTTGTCCTGCAGATGTAAATCCATGTCGCGTCTTCCGTTTGAATAACCTGAGATGGAGTAAGGTTATCACAGGCCTTCCTGTGGATGGCACACGCCGAGCTCGTTTGCCACCCGATGACGCGAGACACTATTGCACAGCAAGCAACAATCCTTGCAATAAATCCAATTGTTGAAATGTCGAGCCGTCCCTAGACTGCGCGCACTGATTCAATCAAGGAGACATGTCGTGTCAGGAAAACTATCCCCCAAGGCCTTGCCGCTGCTCATCCTCGGTGCCTTACCTGCAGTGGTTTGTGCCGCCGATCTGGCGGGGCATTCATTGGAACTCAAATCGCGTTGGGTTCAATTTGATGTCGATCAAGTGGCCACCAGCAACGATTTCAAACAGTCTGCCGTGGGCCTGCAACTGGAGTACAAATCGCCCTATTTCAATGACTTCGTGGGCGTGGAGATCTCGGGTTATCAGGTGCAGAAAACGGGGGAGTCTGGCGTTCCCAAAAGTGAGCTTTTGCCGTTCCAATCGGGCAGCACCACGCAAATTGCCCAAAACTGGAACGCGATTGGCAAGGCGATTGTCAAACTCAAGCATGCCGACCTCTTCGAAGCCAAAATTGGCCGCCAAGCCCATAACAGCCTTTTGCTCAAGAGCACGTATAGCCGCGCCGTGGAAGACACCTTTCATGGGGTTTCCGCGAGCCTGACCCCCACCGAGGGCGTGCGACTCTATGGCGCGATTTACGACACCTGGCTGCCCCGCAACGGTAACAAGTTTGTCAAGATCGGGACCGAGCAAAGCCCGGTCTCAGGCCAAGTCAGCCGTGTCATCGACCGGTTGGCCATTTATGGCGGGAGCTTTGTGCGTGGGCCCTACTCGGTCGAGGCCGAGTCGCTGGAATCGAAAGACTATCTGCGCAAATACGCCCTTGTGGGCTCCTACTTGATGCCTCTGGCCAACAAAGACCAAGCCAAGTTCTCCGTGGGGACTTCCACCTCTTCCAATGCGGGCCCGCTCTTCACCTGCGATGCCGAGAAGGAGTTGGATAAACCCACCTCGGGCGCTTGTCAAAACAATGGTCGTGGTGTTTACGTGAGTGGCGAGTGGAAGACCGGCTACCTCACCCTGACGGGCGCCGTGGCAAAGTTTCGGGGACTGTGGATCGAGGATAACTTTGCGGGAAGCAACCCCGCGCGGGCCGGAAGCTTGATTCAGGATCACGGCACCAACTTCTTCCCCACGGGAGCTACGTCCGGCAATGACATGACCAACGATGGTGAGCTCGCGCGCATGATTCGGGTGGGCTATAACTGGAACACGATGGTGCCGGGCTTGAACACCACCTTGGGCTACAAGCTCGGGACTGGCGCGCGCAACAACGTGGACCCCCAACTCGGCAGCGCCAAAGAGAAAGAGACCGAGGTCGACATTCGCTACGCGATCCCGATGGTTAAAGGTTTAAATGCGCGTTACAACTACCTGCGCTATAACGCCGATGTGACTGGCACGATCAATGCGATTGGCCAAGGCGGAAGCAAGAACTTCCGACGTGACCACCGGCTGTATTTGGATTACGTGCATCGTTTCTTCTGAGCACTCGCAAACCCAAGGTTTGAGCAGGCCGCTTCGTGAGAAGCGGCCTTTTTTTTCATTAGTGCTTGTGCCCGCCCCCGCCCATCATGGCTTTGACGGGAAGTTTGAACTCTTGCTTGGTTTGCTTGCCCTTGGCGTCCTGGAACACCAAGGTCACGGGCACCGTGCTGTCAGCGGCCAAAGGCGCCTTGAGGTCCATGAGCATGATGTGGTAGCCGCCCGGACGCAGCTCGACCGTCTGTCCAGCCGGCAAATCGAGGCCATTGGGCAAGGCGGCCATCTTCATGACGTCCTTTTCCATTTTCATTTCGTGCACTTCGACCACCCCCGCCACGGGGCTGCTACCCGCAATGAGTTTGCCAGGCTCTTTGGCGGTAATTTTCATGAATGCCCCCGTGGCCATTTGGCCGGCGACGGTGGCGCGCACCCAGGCATCGGAGACGGTGACGTTTTGTGCCACGACGGTTGTGGCAAGCGTGGCGAGTGTGGTGGTGGTGATGAGACGGGACAACAATTTCATGGGAGATTCCTCTAATCGGTTGCAATTTAGGGGGGGGTTCGCGCAGCCATGCACCCTCAAGCCGGCTGCCAAACGGAACAGGGATCCGTGCGGGAATGGGGATGAGCCGCGCGAAGGCGAACGACGGGAACCACAGCGTTCCCAAGCCAAGTCTTTAGCGCGTTGCCAAGGCGAGGGAAACAGGTGGCCCGCGTGAGGGCAATGGTGGGGCGACAAGCCAGACCGGGTGGCCCCTATTGAGCATGGCCTGGGTTTGGGCAGACGCCTCGATCAGGATGGACGCAGCGGTGTTGGGCGGGAGCGTGGCGCCAAAGGCGCACAGCGGACAGTCCATGCTGGCGGTCTGGGGTTGGAAATCCTCACCCTGCGCATCGAGCAATTTCGCGCCGCCCGCGGGCGAACAAACCCACTGCACACCTTCCGGGGCGACCACCGATGCGGCCACCGCCGTGCCCAGAAACAACGCAAACCACGCCAGGACCCAGCTGGTGAGAAGACGTGAGGCGCGAAGGGCTTGCATAGCGTTCATTATGGCAAAAGTCAAAGTCCCGCGCGCCCATGCGGCAACAGCGCATCCGCCCTGCCCCCTGTGGGGTCAAAAGCGCATGCGGACCGCCACGCGCCAAGTTCGGGGCTCAGCCGCATGGCCATGAACGTCACGGACACCTGCCACCGGCTCACCGCTGAGCCGCGACGTGTACACATAACGCATGTCATGGTAGCGGCGATCGGTGAGGTTTAAGACATCCAGGGTCATACCGACATCCGGGGTGAATTGCCGACTCAAACGCAGGTAGAGGGTCGTGCTGGGCTCGGCGCGAATCGTGTTGTCCTCCACCAGAGGTGCCGAACCGATGTGGCGCAAAACCAAGGAGCCAGCCCACGGCCCTTGCGCGTCATAGGCGAGCACCACACGGGCCACCCGCTGCACGGCATTGACGATGAATGGCCCTGAGGGGTCGGCATCCACGTATCGGGGGCGTGTCCAGGCGAAGTTCGCATCGATGCGCCAGGGTCTCTGGTTTTGCCAGTGGTGCCGCCACTCCACGCCCGTGCGACGGCTGGGACGCCCGGCCTGGGTATTGCCAGCATCCCCCACATAGACCAACTCCGAGTCGAAATCCAATTGCCAGAGCGCCAAAGCGGTCTGCCAGTGCGCCGTCACGGGCGCCTCAACACCCCACTCTTGCCCACGCGAGCGAACCAAACCCGGCACGGGTGTGATGGGTTCGCCCGAGCGCGGATCGACCCGCGTTGTGGTGCCACGGGCGTCGTTGGAGTGAAACCCTTCGCCCGAATTGATGAAAAACGTGGCATCGCGCCAAGGCCCCAGAATGAGGGAGAGCTTGGGAGAGCCGCGGACCGCCGCAGAGCGTCCGGAATTGAGGGCTTGCAAGGCGCTGTCGACTCGGGCTTGGTATTGATCAACGCGCCAGCCCACCACGCTGCGCACGCCCGACGTCCAGGTGATATCGCTCTCGGCATAAACGCCGAGCAGGGATTGCGCGATGGCATCTTCGCGCACCGTGGCTTGACGTTGTCGGTATTCGGAATCAAACAGTCCGGCCTGGATCCGATCCGCCCGCCATTGAATGCCGAGCGTCTGCAAGACTTCGAAATGCTCGCCTACGGATGCGAGCCACGTGTGCTGCGCGTGTGCACCCCAAGCGGTGCGACGGTCTGATTGCGCAAATTGGTCGTTCGCACGCTCGAGTTGGTAGGTGAAATTGGAGAACAGATCGAGCTCGTAGCGAATCGCGTAGGCGTCGACTCGGCTGCGCGCGTTGGGGGAGGATCGATGCCATTGCCCGGACACACTGCTGCGCTGGGTATGAGCGCCCGAACTCGGATCGAGCGAATCAAAGCGGCCAAACGGTTTGCCCTGATAGGTGCCTGCATCGATCAAGCGTTGCGGGATTTGATCGGTGGCGGTCCAGCGTGCGCGGTAGTTGGAAAGGCTGGCCGACCAACCCTCTCTGGGGCTACCCCCGCTCAAGATGAATTGGCTGTTGAGCTTGCGCAACCCCTCTGGCGTGGACCATGGCCCCTCATGGTTGAGGCGCTCCACCGCCATGAGCAAATGGCGCGTCTCCCCGAGCGATTGCGAGCTTGCAGCCAAACCACGCAAATAGCCTCCCTGCCCCATGCTCCAATCGAGCAAGGGTCGATCGAGCTGGTGTCGGTAGACCACATGGGCTGAGCCCGCCGACGAAAAATCGCCCTCACTCGCGAAGTAAGGGCCTTTGCGGTAATCGACGTGCCAGACGAGCTCAGGCATGAGCACATTCAAATCGCTGTAGCCATGGCCGTGGGCGTGACTGGGCAGATTGATGGGCACACCATTGAGGGTGGTGGCGAAATCGGTGCCATGATCGAGGTTCATGCCCCGCAGAAAGTATTGGTTGGCTTTGCCGCTCCCGGAGTGCTGTGTGACGACCATGCCGGGGATGGATTCCAACAACGCCGCCGGGCGCAATCCTGCTCGCAAGTTGAGATCCTGTGCCTCGATTCGGCCTTCACTGGCGGCCTGCGCGGCGCCACTGGAGGGCAAATGTGCCCCCGTGATGTTGAGGGCAGGAAACTCGTGCGCAGTGGCGCGCCCCGCAAACAAAATCACGAAAAGCAGAGAGAAACGGCGTGGGCAGAACAAGGAGGCTCTCGGGCTTGAAACGCTTACTTGGCCGTGCGCATGGCCTCGGCCAGCTCGGTCGCCCCCTTTTGCGCCAGCATTTGCGCGGCCTCCAGGCGGTCGCGATCTTCCCGGTTTTGGCTGAGCTTGGCCTTGCCTTCCATGCGCGTGATGGCGAGCTCGATCCCAACAATGGCTTGGAGCATGCTGTCGATGTACTCCGGTGTGGAGTCGCCCATCTTCCAAGGCTTGGGTTCACTGGCCTCGTGTTGGCGGGTCAGCCGCGCGACCACCCCCCGCACAAAGCGTTCATTGTCTTGAACGGTCAAACGCCCGTGCACATGGACAACGACATAGTTCCAAGTCGGCACTTGACGGTGGGTTTCGTGCTTGCTGGGGTACCAGTTGGGCGAGACATAGCTCTCTTGGCCCCGAAAAATGACCATGGCGTCCATCCCATCGCCGCATTGCTGCCAAATCGGATTGGCGCGCGCGACATGCGCGGTGAGGACATGGCGTTTGAGATCCAACTCAAAGGGGATGTGGTTGGCATCGAGGCCATCCGGGCCTAGCGTGACGAGGGCCCCCAAGGGGTGGGCGCGAATGATGTCGTGCAGGGCCTCCGGGGCTTGGATCGCGAAATGCGCAGGAATGTACATGACGGTCAAAAGCAAAGAGTGCGTGCTCGCATTGTCCAATAATTGCCGTCTTGCCAATGGGTTCTGAATGCCTCTAAACGGTGCATGGCACAACGCCCCATCGGCTTGCAATCCTTAAGAATTCAGGGCTATCGAGAATGCCCTTCCAAAATAATCAGTGTTATAAATTTGTCATGCCTGCTGTATTGAAGTTTTTCACCTGGCGCGCACTCGTCAAACCCCTCGCGACCGGTTTGTTCCTGGCCTCATTCGCCTCAGTAGCGCAGGCGCCGCTCGACATTCGGGTGGCCTTGGTCATCGGCAACGCGGCTTACAAGCATGTTCCCCCGCTGGCCAATTCGGTCAACGATGCGCGCGCCATGACGCTGGTGTTGCGGCGGTTGGGTTTCAAGGTGTTTGATGTGATCGATGGTGACCGCAATAGCATGGCCCAAGCCATCAGCCGGATGCAGGCCGACTTGAGAGGGCAGCAGGCCGTGGCCATGCTGTACTACGCCGGCCACGGGTTGCAGCTCGACTGGCGCAACTTCATGGTGCCGGTGGATGCCAATATCGACAAGGCGGACGATGTTCCCAAGCAGACGGTGGACATTGAGCAAGTCATCAAAGCCTTTCGCGACTCCAAAACCCGCATGAACATTATCGTGCTCGACGCCTGTCGCGATAACCCCTTTGAGGGCAGCGGCAGCGGTAAGGGACTCGCGCAACTCGATGCCCCTCCGGGCACTTATCTGGCCTTTGCCACGGCCCCCGGCAACGTGGCCGAGGACGGTGACGAGGCCACCGGCAATGGCTTGTTCACCCATTTTTTGCTCAAGGAGTTGCAGCGTCCGGCACGCATTGAAGACGTTTTCAAGCGCGTGCGCTTGCAAGTGCGGCAAAAAAGCCAAGGCCGTCAGATCCCCTGGGACTCGAGCAGCTTAGAGGATGACTTCGCGTTCAATGATGGCCAAAAATTCAAGTTCACCGCGGAAGACTACCAGCGCGAAGTGCAAGAGGCCAAAGCGCGTGAGGAGCGTCTGCAGCGCGAGGCGCAAGCGGCCATGGAGCGGGAGAAGCAATTGGCGCTATTGCGTGAGCAAGAGCGCCTGAGGCTTGCAGAAGCCCAGCGCATTGCGGAACAAAAGGCACGCGAACGCGCCCAAGAGGAGGCGCGCCAGCGCGAACAACAACTCGCGCTGGCCGCCGAGGCCGAGCGCAAGAAAGCCCAAGCGGCGCAGGAAGCACTGGCTCGGGCACAAGCCGAGGAAGCCCAACGTCTCAAAGATTTGGCCCTTGCGCGAGCTCAGGCAGAGGAGGAAGCTCAACGCAAGAAACTCTCGGCCGAAGCCGCAAGGGAGCAACAATTCGCGCAAGAAAAGGCGGAATGGGATCGAATCAAGGACAGCAAAAACGCCCAGGATTTCTATGCCTTTTTGTTGAAATACCCGAATGGCCTGATCTCCCAACAAGCCACCTATGCGCTCGAAACACTGGAGCGGGCCAAAATTGTTGCCCAAGCTGACCGCAATGGTGCGGTGCAGAAGACGGGCGAGCCGCGCTTGAAACTCAACGACGCGTTCACGCGGGTGACCAAGGACGATTACACCGGGCGCGTGATCAAAACCGCGAGTTATCGGGTTTACAAGGTTGAAAATGGCTTGGCTTACGCCAAATCCGAGGTGGACGAACTCATTGCGACACTGGACGGTGCCTCTGTGCAAGCGGCGGGCTCCTTTGGCACGATCACCTATGACCCCCCCTTCACCAACATGCCCGGCGACGAACTTGTGGTGGGTAAGAAATGGACCTCCGTGAGCATTGGCAAAAACCAGTTTGGGAGTTTTCGCCGCAGCATGGACATCAAGATCGTGTCCTACGAAAAAATCACCATTGGCGCAGGTACTTTTTGGGCTTACCGGTTTGAACTCAAGGGTTGGTCAGGCAACTCACGCCTGGAGGAAACCTATTGGCACATCCCTGACTTTGGTGTGCGGCTGAAATCGATCACCAAAATTTTCCCTCCCCGAGGAGGGGCCATCTTCGAGTCAAACGAACTGGTCAGCCTGACTCGCAGTTAAATGGGCGTCACAGGTCTCGCTGACCGCAGAGGCTGTGTGTGGATACCCCAGGAGGCCCTAGGGGCCATAACCGTGTTGGTTGAAATGATTCGAGGTTTTCATGAACGCTACGGAACGCGATCAACTGTTGCAATTTCTCTCGGAGATCAGCCGCCAGCGCTTGGCGCACAAAGACCCTGTGGCGGAACAATTGATCCGTGATGCCCTCGCCCACCACCCCGACGCCCTCTACTTGTTGGTTCAACGCGCCCTGTTGGCGGAGTTGGCGCTGAGAAAACATGCCTCTGAAACCCCAGTCAAAACAGCGGCCGCCCCGGAGGTGAGATTGCCTCTACCGGGTGTTTCCTTTTTGAATCCCAGCCTTATCGCCAGTACGGCGCTGGGGGTGGCGATCGGCTCATGGCTCGGCGGAGAGTTATCCGAATGGGATGAGTGAAATAGGCTGTTCTTTACCCTTTAGAATGCCAATATGAATTCTTAAGCGCTCATTGCGCCCTCGGATTGATGCAACTCACGCCCACCATCGCGATTCACATCACCTTTGCCACCAGTGCGGTTGTGCTGGGGCCGTTTGCGCTCTGGGCACGGCTCGGATCTAGGGTTCGACCGCGCTGGCATCGTGCCTTTGGTTACGCGTGGGTGACTTGCATGCTGGGTGCGGCCACTTCGGGCATTTTCATTCGAGACGATCAACTCCCCAACATCAATGGGTACACGCCCATCCATCTGCTTATCCCCGTGACCTACTTGGGCTTGTGGCGCGCCTTTTATTGCTTGGCACAGGGGAACTATCGAGGGCACCAAAAAGCCATGCAAATGATTTATGGCCTGGCTTGCGTGGTCACGGGATTGTTCACCTTGCTGCCCACCCGTTATTTAGGGCAGATGGTTTGGGGGCCTTGAGGGATGGGGGTACCTCTCCCCCAGTCTCACGCATCCGCAGACTCTTGGATTTGGATCGCCAATTGCCGTCCAAACACGTACGACTCCATCGCCAACACCCCGTGGAGGATGCCACCGTCCAGAACGGTCGCCGGACTGAGCGTTGAAGCGGCCCCCGCGGCGACCAGCAACGGCAGAAAGTGCTCCGTTGTGGGGTGGGCACGCGCGGCATGGGGTGCTGCGTCCAAGGTCTTGCGTAAACGTGATGCATCGCCCTCGCATACCGCCTGGCGAACCCAAGCGGAGAACTCTTGGGCATAAGACGCCGCCTCGGCTTGGCCCGCGCGGTACTCGTAGAGGTTGTGCGTGAGGCTGCCTGAGCCGATGATCAGTACTCCATCGTTGGCCAGCGAGGCCAGCGCTTGGCCCAGGGCATAGGCTTTGACTTCGTCAGTGTCATAGGGCAACGAGACCTGGACCACTGGCACATCTGCTTCTGGGTAGAGGTGCATGAGGGGCACCCAGGCCCCGTGATCGAGGCCGCGTTGGGGATCTAGCGCCGCCACAATGCCCTGCTGGGCCAATTGTTGCTGGATCTGGGCCGCCAACGCCGGGGCACCTGCCACAGGGTACTGCAAGTCGTAGAGCTCGCGCGGAAAGCCGCCGAAATCGTGAATGGTTTCGGGCCATTGGGCGGCCGTGATGGCCACCCCCCGCGTCATCCAGTGTGGGGAGACCACCACCACCGCACCAGGCCTCTCGAGGGTTTGGCCCAGCGCGCGCAGTTGGGCACCCGCCAAACCCGGCTCGGTGGCAAAGGTCGGCGCGCCATGCGAGACAAACAAAGAGGGCATCGTGCGCATATCAGGCTCCTGGTGAGGGGTGACGGGGGCGTTGGTTTATTCTGCCTTGGCGCTGAGCACTCGATCGACCGAAGCTCGGCCCGCGCCGGAGAAGACCAGCGACACGCTCAGCCCGAACAGTGCCAGCGCGTACTCGTAGCCACCTTTGTCAAGGAAGAAGCCATTGTTCACGTGCACCGCAAAAATGGCCACGAGCATGGCGACGGCGAGCGCCACAGCCGCGGGACGCACCAGCAAGCCCACGATGAGCGCCAGACCGCCGAAGAACTCGACGGCGCCAGCCAGGAAGGCCATCAGGTAACCCGGGGCTAAGCCGAGGGAGTCGAAAAACTGGCCTGTGCCTTCGAGGCCGTAGCCACCAAACCAGCCAAAGAGCTTTTGCGCGCCATGCGCGGCAAAGATCGCGCCGCCGGCGAGGCGCAGGGCTAGGGTTGCCCAGTTGTCCTCAGTGGCCAGCACGCGCTGGGCGAGTGTGTTGTTCGGAAAGCCGTTGGTGTTGAGCGTTGCAGTCATGTTGTTTCCTTTGCGATCGTTGGACCCGTCCTGCGGGCATGGACTGAACTGTATTGGATTGATTAATGGAGATAAACTATCAGAATCGAGATTTACTGTTCAGTTTTTTAAAACAATGGACAAATTTATGGAAATGCGCGTCTTCACCGCGGTGGTGGACGCTTCGAGTTTTGTGGCGGCAGGCGATGCGCTGGGCCTGTCCAAAGCCGCGGTGTCGCGCTATGTCTCCGAACTGGAGCAACGCCTGGGGGTGAGGCTCATGCACCGCACGACGCGCAAGCTCTCGCTCACGCCCGAAGGCGAAGTGTTTCTGGCGCGCTGCCGAGAGATCTTGTCGAGCATCGACGCCTCCGAAGCGGAGATTTCCACACGCAGCGTGACGGCCAGCGGCTTACTCAAGGTGAGCGTGCCGGTGAGCTACGGCATCAAGCACCTCGCGCCGTTGTGGCGTGAGTTCTTGGAGCTCCACCCCCAGGTCACGCTCGATGTGCAGTTGGCCGATCGGGTGATCGACCTGGTGGACGAAGGGCTTGATCTGGCAGTGCGGATTGCGCGCTTACCGGACTCCTCGTTGGTCTCCCGCCGCTTGTCTTCCACTCGCCTGGTGCTCTGCGCGGCCCCAAGCTACCTCCAGCGTCGCGGCGCGCCTGCGCATCCTTCAGAATTGATCGCGCACGAGATCTTGGCCTACAGCCTCATGTCCATGGGCGACCAATGGCAGTTCACCGGACCCGAGGGCCCGGTGAGCGTGAAGGTACGACCCCGCCTGTGGTCGAACAACGGCGACACCTGCATTGCCGCAGCCTTGCAGGGAGCAGGCATTCAACTGCAGCCCACTTTTCTGATTGACTCGCAACTGGCGAGTGGGGAGCTCGTGGAGATCCTGCCGCAGTACCGTTGCGCCGAGCTTGGGATTTATGCGGTCTATCCCAGCCGTAAATTTGTGCTGCCCAAGGTGCGCGCGATGATTGAATTTCTCTCGAACAAACTCGCTCAAGTCCAGATCTAGGCGCATGCGGATCGACGTCAGCGTTTTGCCTCCAACTTGATCACCTTGAATGTATTTGCGCCGGTCATATATCCCTTCGCCTCCACAAAGCCACTGGAGACTCTTGCGTGCTCCCAATAGGCAGTACTGACATCTGCGATCAAGCGTGTTCCATTGCTCTCCAGGGTGCAGGAGTCGTTGGAGCAGGCGCTGAGAGTTCCATAAATTTCGTAAGTCGACCGAGCGGCACTGGCGTCCATGTCCCCTGCACCCGCAGGGTGGTATTGACGACGGTATTTCAATTCATCACCATCGCGATCATTCTCATCGTCAGAGTAGCCAGACAATGACCGATCGCCACCCGCTGTTTTGAACTCCAGTCTGTACGCCGCCAGTGCCCCATTCGTGAGGAGGCCCTTGACTTCCACGTAATCCCCATTTTGGAGTGATGCACAGAGTGTGGCGCTTCGAATGGTGGTCGGCACCCCTTGAACTTGCAT
>Ga0255182_1001283_pt1 | contig 13415 bp, 14 predicted proteins | sample Atl_UVDOM_RepA_8_FD_188420 | JGI IMG/M metagenome (GOLD analysis project Ga0255182, IMG submission 188420) | Freshwater microbial communities from Altamaha River, Georgia, United States - Atl_UVDOM_RepA_8d | ecosystem: Environmental > Aquatic > Freshwater > River | place: USA: Georgia...
TGTTGAATCACAACGAAAACTGGGCCATTTTTGGGGTGGATCACACTGAAAATTGAGCCACGTTGACGGCTACGCTGCTGAATTTTTCAGCAAGGTGGTCAGGAGTGATCAACGTGAGCACATTGAGTAAATTGCGCCGCCTCGTGCTGAGGGATGGCGTATCGGTGCGGGAGGCCAGCCGGCGGCTGGGGATCTCGCGCAACACGGCCAGCAAGTGGCTGTCTGAGCCCGAAATGCGGGAGCCGAAGTACCCCGTGCGGGTGAAGGCGCAGGGCGTACTGACGCCTTATGAGGACACCTTGGCCCGCTGGCTCAAGGCCGACCAACACCGCAACAAGCGAGAGCGCCGTGGCATCAAGGCGATGTTTGAGGCCTTGCGCGCCATGGGCTATGGCGGCAGCCGTGGACCGGTGTACCGCTTTGCCAAGCAGTGGCGCATGGCGCAGGACCACAGTGCCCGAGGGGCAGGCTTTGTGCCCCTGTCCTTTGAATTGGGCGAGGCGTTCCAGTTTGACTGGAGCACCGAGTACGCGTTCATTGGCGGACTGCGCCGGCGCCTGGAGGTGGCGCACACCAAGCTGGCGGCCAGCCGGGCGTTTGTGCTGTCGGCGTTCCACAGCCAGGCGCACGAGATGCTGTTTGAGGCCCATGCCCGGGCCTTTGCGGTGCTGGGCGGGGTGACCAAGCGGGGTATCTACGACAACATGAAGACGGCAGTGGACAAGGTGGGCGCGGGCAAGCAGCGCAGCGTCAACGCCCGCTTCGAGGCGATGACCGGTCACTACCTCTTTGATCCCGAGTTCTGCAACCGCGCAGCGGGCTGGGAGAAGGGCATCGTGGAGAAGAACGTGCAGGACCGCCGCCGTGGCATCTGGCGTGAAGCCAGCGAGCGACGCTGGGCCAGCCTGAGCGAGCTCAACGCCTGGTTGCAGCAGGCGTGCGTGGACGCCTGGAGCGAGTTGCGCCACCCCGAGTGGCACGAGCTCACGGTGGCCGAGGTGTGGCAGGACGAGAGGCTGCGCCTGACGCCGAACCCGCGTCCCTTCGATGGCTATGTGGAGGACCCAGTGCGGGTGACGTCCACCTCGCTGATCCACTTCCAGCGCAACCGCTACAGCGTACCGTGCGAATGGGTGCATGCGGTGGTCAGCGTGCGGGCGTACCACGACCGGCTGCTGGTGGTGGGCCCCAAGGGCCATAGCGTGACGCTGCAGCGCTGCTTCGATCGTGACCAGACGATCTACGACTGGACCCACTACATTGCCCTGATCGAGCGCAAGCCTGGGGCGCTGCGTAATGGCGCGCCGTTCAAGACCATGCCCGAGCCGCTGCGACTGCTGCAAGACCAGTTGCTGCGTCATGCGGGCGGTGATCGGGTGATGGCCCAGGTGCTCAGCGCGGTGACCGCCCACGGGCTGGAGGCGGTGTTGGTGGCGGTGGAACTGGCCCTGCAGTCCGGGCGGGTCAGCGCCGAGCACGTACTCAATGTGCTGTCGCGCTTGAAAGAACCCGAGCTGCGGGTGGGGCCGGCGACCACGTCCGTTGACCTGAAGACACCCTCACAGGCCGATCTGAAGCGCTACGACCGGCTGCGCCAGCCCAAGGAGGTGCGCCATGCTTGAACTGGTCACCGACTTCAAGGCACTCGGTCTGCACGGCATGGCCAGTGCCTGGCCGGAGGTGCTGGGCACGGCACGCATCAAGGCGATGGACCACGAGGCGGTGCTGCGCCAGCTCATCAAGGCCGAGATGGCGCAGCGCGAGGTGCGCTCCATGGCCTACCAGATGCGCGTGGCCCGCTTCCCCTCGCACCGGGACCTGGCGGGGTTTGACTTTGCCCAGGCGCATGTGCAGGAGGCACAGGTGCGAGAGCTGCACACCCTGCGCTTTACCGAATCCGCGCACAACGTGGTCTTCGTCGGAGGTCCCGGAACGGGCAAGACGCACCTGGCCACCAGCCTGGGCATCGAGGCGATTCGGGTCCATGGCAAGCGGGTGCGCTTCTTCTCGACGGTGGAGCTGGTCAACGCGCTGGAGTTGGAGAAGGCCCAGAACAAGGCTGGGCAGTTGGCCCACCGGCTGATGTACGTGGATCTGGTGATCCTAGACGAGATGGGCTATCTGCCCTTCACGCAGTCGGGTGGCGCCTTGCTGTTCCACCTGCTGTCCAAACTCTACGAGCGAACCAGCGTGGTCATCACCACCAACCTGAACTTCTCGGAGTGGAGCACCGTCTTTGGCGACGCCAAGATGACAACGGCGTTGCTGGACCGGCTGACCCACCACTGCCACATCGTGGAGAGCGGCAACGAGAGCTGGCGCTTCAAGCATTCCAGTGCCGCTGCGGGGATCACCAAAACCGCACGGGCCAAAGCCCAGAAAGGAGCCGATCAAACGACCCAGCCGTTAGACTTATCCACAACCAACTGACAAAACATCCTTAAAACTAGTGGCTCAATATTCGGCGTGAACACTGGCTCAGTTTGTACGGTGAATCAACAGTAACGGGGTGTTTTCCCAGACACCCGTGTGCGGGGCATGCACACCGGTATAGATCGTCGCGCGCGCCATAGAGCACAGCTGTGAGGTGGTGTTGGCTCGCTGGATTTCCAGTGCACGGCTGCGCAACCAGGCACGGTTGGGGCAGTGTCGCTCGATGAAGTCGACGGGCAGCTGGTCCCAGGACCGTTCCTGGTCAGTGAGGATAAAGAGAATGTTATGAGCAGGTTTCGATACTGGTTTCACGTCGACGCGCGGCAGTTCTCGTGCACGCGCTTGGTAAGAGGCTAGGCCAATGCCAGATGCGCCCAGCACTGCCGAGGCGCCAAGCAGGGTTCTTCTGTCGAGTTTCATGCGATCACTCCATCAGGTTGAAGACGGTTCAAGGCGGTACTTAGCAAACGTTCGATCTGAGAAGTCGGACCTTCTGCAAAAACACAGCGGTCAGGACGCACAATGCAAGACCAGCCCAGCGGTACCACGCGAGGAAGAAAGCTTTCGTCAAGGCATTCGACCTGCTGTTGTAGGGAGCCCAGGTGCTGGCCTTGCGAGCGCTGGCACCATTGCCATACTTGGCCACCACCGGTCTGCCAGCGCTCCAGCAGGTCCTGCGAACAGACCGCCTGCGGGTCGTCGCCAAAAGTGATCAGAGACCATTGCGTACCCAGCACCTCGTCACTGAGTACCGGTAAGGTATTGCTTCTGAGCCTTACCCAGCCCTGAGGAAAAGTGGAGCCTGCCAGTAACCGTTTCGCGCCGCGCTGGCGTTCGAACAGGCCTTGATCGAAAGTGTTATCCGGTTTGATCTTCAGGTCTTCGAAAAAAGAACGAGTCTGCGGCAGCACACGCATCGCCTTCATCAGTCCGTGCACCAAGACCGCCTTGATCCGGTTGCTGGGCATGACGAGGCTGCCCAAAAAACGTGCCAACTTGATGATCTTGCGGGCATGGGGTCGACGCTCCTTGTCGTAGGTTTCCAGGATGCTCTCGGGTGCCCTGCCTTGCAGCACCGAGGCCAGCTTCCAACCAAGATTGGCGACATCGCGCAGACCGGCGACGAGGCCTTGCCCGGCAAACGGCGGCGTAATGTGCGCAGCGTCACCGACCAGAAAGCAGTGGCCTAGTGAGAAAGACCGCGCCTCGCGTGCATGAAATCGGTAGACCGCAGTGCGCTCAATCTCGATGTCTTCCAAGCGGCACCAAGGTGCTAGCAGCTTGCGGATAGCCTCGGGGCTTTGCATCTTTTCACGGTCTTCGCCAGGGTGTAGCATGAATTCCCAGCGTTGACGGTCGCCAGGTGCGACCATGTGCGGCGTGGGTCGGCGCGGATCACAAATGAACTCGCAATGGTCAATCGGATTGGGCACGTGCTTGGCATCGACGATCAGCCAATCCTGCTCGAAGGTCTCTCCCTCGAACTCCAAGCCCAGCTTTTGCCGCACCCGTGAGTTCGCACCGTCGGCGCCTACCAGGTAGCGGCAGTGCACCACCAGGGGCTGACCCTCTGGGTTTTCGAGTTGTACGCGGACACCGTCTGTCTGTTGTTCAAAGTCGACCAGCCGATGCCCCAGCAAGGGCTGCACCTGCGGGTACTGAGCGAGTTTCTTTCGCAACAGGACTTCCAGCTCAGGCTGGTAGAAGGTCACGAGCATCGGGTGCCCGTCGATGATGCCAGCGGTGTTGACGCGGGCAAAGCATCCATAGACCCTCGAGAGGTAGTTCACCTTCGGGATCGCAGTAGTCATGAACTCTCCATCGCGCACCCCGATCATCTGCAGGATACGCAAAGCCTCGTTGTCCAGCGCGATCGCGCGAGGCTTGGTGAAAATTTCAGTGGCCTGATCGCATACCAGGGTTTGCACCCCGTAGCGGCCGAGAAGGTTGGACAAGGCAGCGCCCACCGGCCCCAAGCCGATGACCAGCACCTCGGTGTGCAAGGGGTTGTTGGACTGGGTCATATTGTGGCCTTCGCATCAGCGGTGTTGAAATGTCTGGCAGGGCTATGGACATCGGATGTGTTGTCACCCAGCAGGACGGCACGCCCTGCCGCGCCACGCGCCATGTCATCGAAGGCCTGCTGCCCTTGCGCCAGCGGGACCGCCAAACCGACCGGTACACCGAAAGGCTTCGCTCTCAGGTCAGCCACCAGTGCATCAAGCGCCGATGCCTCGGGGCGGAATACGGTCCAGGTGTAGCGACATTGGGGGCCCGCTGACTGTTGAGTGAGCTCGCGGTGAGCGCGGAAATCACGCCAGACCCGCCAGGCGCCACCCAGCCAGCCGTGCTGGTCGATATGACCCAGCAAAGGGTGCACCGTAGTCGCATGGCCCAGAGCACCTGGCTTGAGGTGTTCCAGTAACCATCGCTCGTCTTCCCAGACTGCGAAATTCAGGGTGGCGTCAAAGCGAGCATCAAACGAGCGCCAGTTCGCTTGCGTTCGGTCTATCACGGTCTGTGCACCAAGGGCGCTGCAGAGGGATGCATCGACGCCGCGACAAACTGCAGTGACCCCTGCGCCCCAGCCCTCCAAGACGCGCAGGGCCAGCTGCCCCAACACACCTGAAGCGCCATGCACCAGTACCTGCCGTCCCTTGGCACTTTGCGGACTTAGGCCGGCGCCGGCCAAGGCCAGCCATACCGTCGTGAAGCTGTATGGAAGAGTTGCGCTGGCAACCGGATCACAGCCAACTGGCAAATGTCGCAACTGGGAAGCAGCCAGGTTCAGGTGACTCACATGGGTGCCACTGCGTCCACCGGTGGGCCGCAGGCCTATCACTCGGTCACCCACTGCAAAGTCTTGCACCTGTGCGCCCACGGCTTCAACTTCGCCGATCACATCGTTGCCCAGCACCAGCGGAAAGGTGCCGGCCTTTTTGAGCGATAGGAGGCGCCGGCCGTAACCTCCGGCCCGTTTCACATCGATGGGGTTGATGCTGGTCGCGATGACGCGCAACTGCACCTCGTAAGGCGCTGGGGCGTCCATCGTGGTCTGGACACCCTGCAGGTGAGGTGGGTTGGCCGGTACCACGGCCTGAAGCTCAAAGCGTTGCATGAGGTGCAGGCCTTAGCTTCAGGGTGCAGTAATCTGCGTCTGTTGCTCACCGAGGTCGATCGCCCCGTCGTCGGTACGGATGGACGCTGTAATACGGTCACCAGGGCGCAGATAGGCCGGGTTTTGAGTACCTTTGCGGATGAACATGCGCCATTTGGCAGCGTCACTCAGCAAGTGTTTTGCCACCCACATCGTGAGCTTGCCAGGCGCGCGTGCGGCGCAGCCGGAAGGCGTGCCGGTGGCAATCAGGTCACCGGCGTACATGTCCTGCAGGCCTGCAAGCTCGTTCAGGGTGGCGGCGGGCTGGTGAATCATGTCGCCGCAATAAGCGTCCTGGCGAGGCTGCCCATTCACACTCAGGCGCATGTGCAGCTCAGGCCAGCGGGCCCATTCCTCGGGCTCCAGCAGCACAATGCATGGCCCCACCGGCGCAAAACCGCGATAGCTTTTGCCCTTGTAGAACTGTACCTGCGGCAGCTGTATGTCGCGTGCCGACAGGTCGTTGACGATGGTTACACCAGCCAGCCAGCGGTGCAGCTGATCAGCTTGGACCTCCGTGCCCTCTGGCAAATCCCGACGCAGTACCAGCCCCAGCTCGACTTCGTAATCCAGGAGGCGAACATGCGACGGACAGGTCACCGGAGCATCGGCCGCGGTCAGACTGGAAGCGGCCTTGGTGAACAGTGTATTGAAAGGGAAGTCACTCAGCTTGAGGCCCGACTCCTGCACATGGCTGCAGTAGTTCACACCCTGGCATACCAGCTGCTGGTTTCGGGTGACCGGCGAAAGCAATTGCACATCTTTCAAATCGACCGTGGCTGCACTTTCGGGTATTCGCCAGATGTCGTTCCAGTGTTGCTCAAGCATCTCGCCGGTACTGTTGCTGGTGGCGTCCAGCAGGGCAAGATGCTGGCCGAACTGCACTCCCCAGCGAGGCTGGTTCTGGTAAAGACAATGGATAAGTGAGCGAGACATGTTTCGGTTCCTTTGCGGTTGTTCAAAGCCAGGGGCGTGCAGGGGCAGACAGGACTTGGTCCATTTGCCGCAGCCTTGAACCAGTGAGTCTTTTGCGTATCAGCAGACCCAAAATGCGCAGAATGTTGCGCAGGTTTTTCGCTGGTTTCATCGATTCGGGGGCATCCGGGCCCCAGGCCCAGATGCTGCCGAAGTCCATCTGCGAGTATTGGGTTTCAAAGTCAGCCGTGAAAACATCGCCGTCGGTGTAGTGCTCGTACTCGAAGCCGTCCGGGTCTTTCCAGTAATCAAAAAGCTGGCTGCCCAGCAAGTGACGACCTATGCCCCACATATGGCGGTGGCCTTGCGCGCGCAGTACCTGCTGTCCCTGGCCGAGGGCGTCGATGTCAGTGACCTCATAGGCACTGTGTTCGTACTTCTCTTCGATCCCGCCCACCAAAACCAACGTGTGATGGTCGGCGGGTACATCGCCTAGGTCCAGTCGGAAAAATGTCAGAGCTGGGGAGCCATCGGCAAGGCACTGCACATCGGTCGGAATAAGGCCCAGTATGCGCATGTACCAGTGCGCCATGGCGTGGTAGTCGGTCGTCTGCAGCACAAAGTGACCCAGACGTAGGACCTGCGCGGGCGAGAGTGGTGTGCGCACCATACGGTTGATGCGGCGGGTCTGCTGCCCATCATTGATCAGGGTAGTGATCGGTTCGCGCACAGGTAATGCCGCCACTCGGCCCTGACCCTGGAGCAACCACACGGCACGGCCGCTCGGGTCTTGCAGCTCAACTCCCTTGCCGCCGCCGGGGATCGTAGCCGGGTCCAGCCAGAGCCCCCCAGCTTGGTCAACATAGGCCTGCAGCGAGGTGTCTTCAGAGACGACAAAAGCCGGTCCAAGGAAACGGTTGCTTGGGCCCTGGCAGGCCCAGGCGATACAGGGACCGCTACCGCTGCCACGCGCCCACAGTTGTTTCTTCGTGCGTGAGACGATGGCAAAGCCGAAGTCAGCCCAGAAACCCTCGGTCGCTTCCAGTGAGCGCTTTTCCCAACGTAGAAAGGCCAGCTCCGTCGCGCGACCCAGTCTTTCCGGTCTGGGCAGTGGCTGCACCCAATCCGGCAGGCGACTCTCGGTCCATGACTGGGCTTGTCTCAGAACGCTTTTTTGGGTGCTCATGATGCAACAGATGAAGATTTAGAGCCTTCATAGTAAACATATTGTCATCATGACGATATTGTCGTTTTCACCTAGGGGGCTTCTCTGCGGTTTTTAACGAACCCTGCGGTGTTCGATCACAATTGAGGCATGCAAGTAACTGAAGATCACCGTAAGCGAGTAGCAGCAGAGCGCCGAGAAAAAATGCGCTCACGTCTGCAAGAATCTGCGCTTCAGCTCATCGCAGCGGAGGGAGTTGCAGCGCTATCAATTGACCGACTGATCGTGCACGCTGATGTATCGCGAGGCACCTTTTATAAGTACTACGATGCGCCACAGACACTGGTTCGTGAATTGGCATTAGGCATTTCGAATGAGCTAATTTATAACGCTGAGCCGCTGGTTCAACAGATTGAAGATCCCGCAGCTCGAATTGCATTTGGTCTAAGAGCATTGATGCATACCTGCCGAGCAAATCCTGTCCTGGGTTACTTCCTTGTGCATCTTGGATGGCATGACGTCACCCAGCAGCATTTGATGTTTGACTACGTCAAACGCGACCTTGCGCAAGCCCAGAAGCAAGGACGATTAGACAGGATGACAATTGAATTAGCACTTGCCCTGATTGGTGCGACAGCAATTGCTGGCATTCAATTCATGATGAAATCCCCGAACAAGCACCACGGTGCTCCTGAAGAAACAGCGGCAGCGATCATGCGTGCGCTGGGTATGAGCGGGCTTGAGTCGGAAAAAATTGCTCAATTGCCTATGCCAAAGCTGAAGCTTCCTGACACTGGACTTATTTACAGAGTCACTAATTTGGCCAAAGTTCAAGCCCCAAAAATGCAGCGATGAGAATTCAGCCAAGGTAGATTTGCTGCGAAAAACTTCTTTCGAAAACCCCGACGAACGGCTGCTAATGGCCGCAAGCAGCCCATCAAAACCAGCAAAGTGACAGGCAGCTTCTTGTCCCCATCACTCACTCATCACACGGGGTGAGGCGCCACAACAGCAAACATGCCATCGCCAGCAGCAAGTCTCAAATGGCTCGCGCACGGCCATATCTGAAGTTCGAGTGAAAGGAGTTGAGTTGCTTCTGGCATCAGGTCCCGGTGATAACGCATCTTATATAGAAGCAGCCGGTACAGCGAGTCCGAGTCTGTCTTTATCCTGCACGGCGCGCTGCAAAATTCAGCAGCAGCCTACTGCCTCAAAGATCGTCATCCCACCCGTCCTCCACCGCATCCAGCAGAAGCCCCCCTGCGACGACGCCGGCCGTCACCCCCAGGCCCACAGCCGCCCCGGTGGTGCTGAGCTGCGCCAGCAGACCGCGGCCCCAGGCGCCGTTGTCATGGGGGGCCGCTTGCGCTGCAGTGCGATGCGCGCTGGCGGCTTCGAGCGAGGCCGCGGGGTCTTCCTGAGGGCCTTGCAGTTCGGCCAGGCGGGTTTGCGCAGCCTGCAGCGCCGAGTTCAGCGCCATGGCGCGCTGCACCAGCAGGTACAGCGAATCGGGCTGGCCTGCACATTGCGCCAGGATCAGCGTCTCGGCCGCAAGGTCCTTCTCGGTCACGCGTGTGCGCAGCAGGGGCTGCAGGAACTGCAGCAGTTCGTCACGTTCCTGTCGGTTCATGGTCGTGGCCTCCCGGCTGGTGCCGTGGGTGTTGCAGGTCATCCGGCGCCGTACCGGCTGGGTGAAGGGCCTGCAGCCTGGGCTGCATGACCCTGAACCAGAGCCACGGGACGGCCGCCAGCAGCACCATCCCGGCATAGCCGGTGGGCATTTGGGGCGCCCCCGGGGTGTTTTGCAAGGCATGCCCCTGCAGGCCCGGGGCCAGGTGGTGGTGCGCATGGCGGGGCAGATTGAAGAGCAGCGCATCACTCAAGGCATTCGCGCAGTCCCAGGTGTGCGCGGGGCCCATGCGCTCAAGGCCGTCTGCCGTGGTCCGTCGCCGCAATCCCCAATGCTCGATGTAGTCCACCGCGCTGACCAGAAACATTGCCGTCAGGGCTTGCAGGGCCCAGAACGCCACGGCCTTGAAGCCGCCCAGCAGGCCCAGGGCCACTGCCACCAGGACGGTGATGCCGATCAGCACCCCGGCTTCATGCCAGCGCGCCGCAGGGTGATGGCTCAGGCGCCAGCCGTTGACATAGACGCCGCGCCAGTAACGCGGCATGAAGCGGTAGAGCGATTCCTGGGCACGCGAGGTGGCGGGGTCATCAACAGTCGCTGCATAGCGGTGATGGCCGCGGTTGTGCTCCACGCGGTAAGGTCCCCAGGCCACCAGCGCCAGCAGCAGGCGGGACAGCCATTGATCGACCGTGGCTCGCCGGTGGCCCAGTTCATGCGCCAGCACGATGCCGGTGCCGCCACTCACATAGCCCATGGACAAGGCCAGCCAGAGCCATTGCGCGGTGGCCAGGGTGCTGGCCATGAGAGACAGCATCAGGATCTGGCCCATCACGGCCACCATCAAGGCCCTGAGCAGCCAGACCGCGTCGATGGGGCGGCCGCCTTTTTGCGACTTGAAGAGCCACTCCCCCAGGGGGACCAGCACCGCGCCGACCAGCAGCCCCAGCCAGGGCAGGTCCAGGGCAAGGCCCGCCGCCGGCAGGCTGACGAACAAGGGCGGCAGGAGCCAGGGCCCTGCCCTGCTGGTGCTCAGCATGGGCTTGAACTCTGCAGGTACAAGCAGCCTTGCGGCGCCAGCTCAGACCCAACGGACTGCCAGGACAAGCCGGTCACAGCCGCACCGACCAGACTCAGAGACCCAGCATTTTTTTGGCCTCGGCCAGCAGGCGCATGGACTCGGTGTGCTGGCCCGCCTTGTGGGCTGCTTCACCATCGGCGCGCAGCTTTTTGACCTTGGCCATATCGGCGTCCGTCATCTTGGGGGCCGTGGCCAGTTTCGCATCCACGGCTTTCATTTCACCCGGACAGCCATGCGCAAACGATGTCGAGGCTGCAGCGCTCAGGCACAAGGCCAGGAAAAGTTTCTTCATGGAAAACTCCTCAATGGGTTAATGGAAATGGCATGCTACGAATTTCGATATCCCCTTTGTTCATGAGGGTTGAGCAGATCGCCGCACCGGCTCAAGGCCAGGGAGCACAGCGCCATCAGTCCGATTGCCCCTGCCGCCACAACGGCCGCAGCGCCCACAGCCCCAGCGCCGGGCCGATCGCCAAGCCGGTCAGCAGCCAGCACAGCGGCACCCATTCGGTCAGCGCCACAAACAGCAGGATGCTCACAATGCTGATGCCAAAACCGATGCTGTTGCTCAGCGTCAGCACACTGCCCACCGCATGCGGCGGTGCGTTGCGGGCAGTGAGGGTCGAAAACTGCGGCGAGTCGCCCGCCACACTGATGCCCCAGACCAGCAGCCAGGCGTAGAACACCGCGTCGCCGGCCTGCAGCAGCCAGGGCGCCAGCAGACAGCACAGGCCGCTGGTGCCCAGCAGCGTGCCCGCCACGCGGGCGCTGCCCCAGCGCCGTGCCGCGTGTCCGCCCACTGCGCAGCCCAGCGCACCACTGCCCAGAATCAAGAAAGCCGCCCAGGACAACTGCACGCCGCCCAAGCGCGTGGCCAGGATCAACGGCATCAGCACCCACACGGTGTAGAGCTCCCACATGTGGCCAAAGTAGCCCAGCACCGAACTGCGCACCCGCGCATCGGTCCACAGCGTGCCCAGCGCCTGCCATTGCAGGATGTTCAAGGGTGTGGCCCGGGCCTGCGTCTGCGGCGGCTCACCCAGGGTCAGGATCAGCAGGCCGCCGAGCGCGGCAAGCGCCGCCACGCCCAGCATGATGGTGGGCCAGGGCAGGGCATCGGCCAGGGCGCGCAGGCCGTGGGCGCTGGCCGAGCCCAGCACCAGCGCACCCACCAGATAACCCAGCGCCGCGCCCAGGCCCTGGCGGTACCACTGCGACGCGATCTTCATGCCCACCGGGTAAATGCCAGCCAGAAAGAAGCCGGTGGCAAAGCGCCAGGCCAGCAGCGCGTCGAGCTGCGCCACCATGGCCCAGGCACCCACCGTGCAGCCGGCACCGGCCAGCGCACACAACACAAACACCTTGGGCGCACTGAAGCGGTCGGCGATCGCCAGCAGCGCGAACACCAGCGTGCCCAGAATGAAGCCGAACTGCAGTGCCGAAGTGAGCGTTCCCACCGCAGTGGGCGGCCAGTCAAAGCTGCGCTGCAGATCGGGCATGACGGCATTGACCGCAAACCACAGCGAGGTGCCGGCGAACTGGGCCAGCACCAGCACCGGCAGGATGTGGCGGGGAACGGGAGCCTGGAGCGCGTATGACACAGCTTGACTGTAGTCTGACCGACTGCGCCCGCCTGTCGCAGAGGCGGAGACGGGACTAGCCCTGGGGTTGTCTTGTCGTTGCGACCGCGAGCCTGCAAGTGGATGGCCATCTCCAGGTTTGCGCAGCTGGAGCGAGGCATGGGCATTACCTCGTGGCGGTGGCTGCTAGACTCTTTCGCATGAATGCGCGTGTTAACCACCTTCTTGAGAACGTTCTTCGCCTGTCTGCGCAGGAGCGCTGTGCTGTCGCTGCGGCGCTTATCGATAGCCTTGAGAGCACGGACGAAGCGACTGTCTCGGAAGCCTGGCGGACCGAACTTCTGAAGCGACGTGACGATCTCCGCGCCGGTCGGCTGACCACGCAGCCTTGGGCCGCTGTCAGGACCAGGCTCAGCAGTCTGTGAGTCGCTTTGCTGTAGAGCTCATTGCTGAGGCCGAGGAAGAGCTCCGCGAGGCTTTTCTTTGGTACTTTGAACGCAGCTCAATGGCTGCAGACGCGTTCCGCACAGTGATTGTCGCCGTCATCGATGCGCTTGCCGACAACGCGGACATGTGGCCGATGAACGAGGACGGTCTTCGGTACCGCGTGCTTTCCCGCTTTCCCTACACCGTGTGGTATGAGCTGCAAGGTGACTCTGTAACGATCCTGGCTGTCGCGCATCAGCATCGCCGGCCCGGGTATTGGATGGCGCGCAGAATCTGACGGGCTTTGTGTCCGACAGTTGTCCCTGGCAATGGGCGGATAGGGCATCCAGACGAACCGGCTCCGATGGGGCTCAGACAGGGTAGAGCGGGGGCCGGTCGCGCGGCACACGTTCGAGGTAATCGGCGAGCGTATGGCCCCGCAGGGGTTTGACCATCACCAGCACCCGGTGGGTCTGCGCGCCAAAGGGCACCTGCTCGCGTGCACGCACCACCGTGTAGCCCTGTTTTTGCCAGAAGCGCAGGCCGCGTGCATTGACCTGCACCACGCCCAGCCGCATCCATTCGGCGCCGGCACGGCGGGCCCAGTCTTCGAGGCCTTGCACCACACGCCCCGCCAGGCCACTGCCCCATTGCGGGGTGGCGACGATCAGCAGGCCAATGTGCCAGACCCCCGGGGCGAGCAGGTCTCTGACCACCTCGGCCACGGCCACGCGGGGGCCTGGTGTTGCGGCGTCCCTCGGGTTGTCGTCTTCGTCGATGCCCAGGAACCAGCGTTCGCGCCAGGGCATCTCCGGCGGGGGCCGGCCCGCCAGATCGTCGGCGGCGGCCGTCGCCGGCGGCGGGGCACCATCGACGGTGTCAAAGTAGTCCGGGTTGGCCGCGTAGAAGGCCTGCAGGGCCGGTGCATCCTGCGGCTGCAAGGCCTGCACACACAGGCCCGGCAGCTGCAGGGCGGCACCGCTGGCGGTATCGACAACGCCGGCCATGCCGAGTGGGCCTCAGACGCCGCG
>Ga0255182_1001284_pt1 | contig 13408 bp, 13 predicted proteins | sample Atl_UVDOM_RepA_8_FD_188420 | JGI IMG/M metagenome (GOLD analysis project Ga0255182, IMG submission 188420) | Freshwater microbial communities from Altamaha River, Georgia, United States - Atl_UVDOM_RepA_8d | ecosystem: Environmental > Aquatic > Freshwater > River | place: USA: Georgia...
GGTCTCAACAGCATGGTCGGGAATCATGATGCCCGCTGGCACGCCGGTAGACATCGTCACACGTTTCGCTGACGCTGTGCGCACCGCACTCAACGACCCGGCGATATCGGGGCCCTTCGTCGCCAGTGGCAGCATTCCGATGCCCGATGTGCGGCTGGCGAGCTTTCGTGAGTTCATCCTCACCGAACAGGGCAAGTGGGCCGCAGTGGTCAAGAAGTCAGGTGCGACCCTGAGCTGACGGATACCGGGGTGACCGCAACCGCACTGCCCTTTGTCAAGCGCCTGGCGCTCCCGCTCATTGCTGCGCCGATGATGCGCGTATCCGGTATCGAGCTGGTGTCGGCCGCCTGTCAGGCTGGCGTTGTGGGTGCATTCCCGACACCCAACACGCGCGACCTGCAGGAGCTGGCTGCCTGGCTGCAACGGCTGGACCGGGAGGCCGCCATGGCGCGCGACGCAGGCCGTGAGTCTGGGCCTTACTGCCCGAACCTGATCATGCGACGTGACCCTGATCACCTGCGACAGGCGGCCGAGTTGTTTGTCAGGCATCGCACCGAGGTGGTAATCACCAGCGTCGGCTCGCCGCAGGCGGTGCTCCCGATCCTGCGTGACGGCGGGGTCAAGGTGCTGTGCGATGTAGCGAGCCTGCGGCATGTCGAAAAAGCCCTGACGTTGGGCGTCGATGGACTGGTACTGCTGACGGCCGGTGCGGGTGGAAACACGGGCTGGGTCAACCCGTTCGCCTTCGTGCGCGCCGTGCGCCGCATCTACGACGGACCGATCGTGCTGGCCGGAGGTGTTTGCGACGGGGTGGCGCTGCATGCGGCGCTGGCGCTTGGATGCACGCTGGTCAACGTCGGCACCCGCTTCATCGCGACCCGCGAAAGCATGGCATCGGCCGACTACAAGCGCATGCTGGTTGAGGCCTCGCTCGATGAAGTGATCCTCACGCGTGCCCTGACCGGCCTGCCTTCCAACTGGTTGCGCGGTTCACTCGTGGCCGCCGGGATCGACCCCGACCGTCTCGATGAAAGCATCAGCGTTGAAGCGGCACGCCAGAACTATGGGCGCGGCAACGAATCCACCAAGCCCGAACGCTGGTCAGACATCTGGAGCGCCGGTCACTCCGTGTCCGGTGTGGACGACGTGCCCTGCACGGCTGAAGTCGTGCATCGGATGAAAACCGAATTCGATCAGGCCCGTGCCAGCGAGCCTTGCACCTGAAACCCATCTTTCATGACCATGACAGATTCTGTGCCCGACACCTTGACCCTGGCCTACTGCGCCGCTTGTGGCAGCTACACCTTTCCAGCGAATGTGTACGCCTGCCGTCGCTGCGGCGCCGCGCGCGAACAACTTCAACCGCGTCCTTGTCCGCAAGTACCACGCCTGCGCAATGCAGTGACCTTGCACGCACAACTCCACCCGGACCTTCCCGTGCCTTGCGTGATTGGCGAGGTCGAACTGGCTCCAGGCGTGGTAGAAGAAGGAATTCTCGACCTCCATGACGAAAGCGCAGCAGCACTCGGCATGGCACTGGCTGCTGTGGCGCACCGGCTAGACGATGGCACGCTGCGCTGGCGCTTTGTGCCGTTGGAGGACCGGACATGAGCGGCATGCTGATGAACTGCCCGGTGTATGTGGTCGGGATCGGCTTGCATCCCTACCAGTTCCCGAGCGAGACGCCGTATGTGCAGCTAGGCTTGACAGCCGTGCGAGAGGCTCTGGCCGACGCCGGTCTGCGCTGGCTGGACATTCCCTCGGCCGTCGTCGGTACGGCGGGTATAGGCATGGCCGCCGGGCGCGTGCTGTTTCGCCACCTGGGCTCCAGCGGTCTGGAAGTCCAGCAGGTGGAAAACGCCTCTGCTTCAGGCTCCACCGCGGTACGCAACGCCTGCATGCAGCTGGCAACGGGCCAATACGATGTCGTGCTGGCCCTGGGCGTGGACAAATTCGGCGATAGCCGGCGTGCTGCGCTCAAGGAGGGTCTGACCCCGCTGAGCCCCAGTGCCCACATCCCCTTGGTCAAGTTCGCCTTGCTCGGCCGTCGCCTGATGCGAGAGCGGGGCATGACCGCTGAGGACCTCGCCCTGGTGGCTGTGAAAAACCATGGCAATGCGGCCCTCAATCCTTATGCCCAGTTCCGCAAACCCCGCTCGCTCGAGCAGGTGCTCGGTTCAGCCCGCGTCGCCGGCGACCTAACGGCCTTGCAGTGCACGCCGCGTGGTGAAGGTGCGGCTGCCGTCATTCTGGCAACCGAGGCGGGTATCCGGCGCCTGGGGCTCGACCGTTCACGCGCCGTACGCATCCTGTCTTCGGTGAGTTGCAGCGAATCACTGCTGCCTGACGGGGCCGCGAGTCCGCCGATCATTGAGATGGTGCGACAGAGCGCACGTGCCGCCATCGAGGCCGCGTCTGTGGATCCCCTCGACCTGGACCTGCTCGAACTGCATGACGCTTTCACGATCGAGGAAATCGTTTACAGCGAGGTGATGGGCATCTGCGAGGCGGGCGAGGGTCTGGACTACCTGCGGCGGGGTGACTCGCGCATTGGCGGCCGCTGTGCGGTGAACGCCTCCGGCGGCCTGATCGGGATGGGTCATCCGATCGGCCCCACCGGTGTCGGGCAAATTGCCGAGATCACCCGGCAATTGCGCGGTGAGGCCACCGGAAGACAGCAGCCAAAAGCGCGTCTGGGAATGGCCCACATGATCGGCCTGGGCTCGGTCGCCGTTGCCCACGTGCTTTGCAAAGACTGACTGGAACCCAGAAGGACACCATGGTATTTGAAACCCTACTTTATGAAGTGCGCGACGGTGTGGCGGTGGTCACGCTCAACCGGCCCGACCGCATGAACACCTTGGGCGGCTCGATGAAGCCTGACCTGCAGGCTGTCTTCACGGACCTGGCCCGGCACGACCCGAATGTGCGGGCAGTGGTGCTGACCGGTAGCGGTGACCGCGCTTTCTGCGCCGGCGCCGACATCAAGGAACGCGCCGGCAATCAGATGACGCTTCCACAATACCACCTGCATCAGAAGGCAACCCACGATCTGTTCCGCTGCATCGAGACTTTTGAAAAACCCGTCATTGCCGCGATCAACGGAGTAGCGTTGGGCGGTGGCCTGGAGCTGGCCCTGTGCGCGGACATCCGAATCGCCGCGAGCCATGCCAAGCTGGGCCTGCCCGAAGCAAAGATAGGCGCCCTGCCAGCCGCTGGCGGTACGCAGCGACTGCCTCGCCTCGTCGGTCCGGGCTGGGCCAAACAGCTGATGTACACCTGCGACCACATCAGTGCCGAGGAGGCCCTGTCCATCGGACTGGTCTCACAGGTGACCTCCCCGGAGCAGCTGATGCCCACCGCGCTGGCCATGGCGACCCGCATATCCGCAAACGCCCCTCTGTCGGTCCGTTTCATCAAGCACGCCATCGATCGCGGTCTGCAGGTCGGTATTGAGGCAGGCCTGGAATACGAACGCTATGCCGCCGCCATCGTCGTCACCAGTGAGGACAGGGTCGAGGGCATGCGCGCCTTCATTGAAAAACGCCCACCAGTTTTTCGCGGCGTCTGAGATCAACGAGACACAACACCAGGAGTACCCATGGATCTGAACTTGAAAGGCCGTGTGGCATTGGTCACCGGCGGTGGCCAGGGAGTTGGCAGACGCATCTGCCTGGAACTGGCGAAAGAGGGCTGCAAGGTGGCCGTGAACGACTACTTTGCCGAGCGTGCCGATGCCGTGGTTGCAGAGGTCAGGGCCGCCGGCGGGCAGGCGCATGCAGCCGTCGCAGACATCACGGACAAGCTGGCGATTGACCAGGCGATTGCCGGCGCCAGTCAAGCGCTCGGTCCGATTGATATTCTGGTGAACAACGCCGGTGTCACCATCGAACGGCGTGAGAAGGGCGGGATGGCCCCCACTTTCCTGGAGACCGGCCCCGATGACTGGGAAAAAATTCTGGCGCTCAACATCTGGGGCACATTGCATTGCTGTCATGCCGTGCTGCCTGCGATGCGGGAGCGTCGCTGGGGACGGATTATCAACATCATGAGTGAGGCAGGTCGGGCTGGTGAAGCGAGGCTGGCCGTGTACTCCGGCGCCAAGGCGGCGCTGCTGGGGTTCGGCAAAGCCATTGCTCAAGAGCACGGCCGCGACTGCATCAACGTCAACACGGTTGCCCTGGGGGCTGTCGCCCATGAGGGTATTCGCAGCGGCCCCCTCAGCCCTGGCGCCACGATCGAGAACGACGAGCGCTTGGGCAAGATGATCAACGCCTATCCGATAGGACGTGGCCTCGGACGCCTGAGCCGGCCCGAAGATGTGGCCCCCATCGTGTGCCTGCTGGCTTCCGATTGCGCCGCCTATATCACCGGCCAGAGCATAGGCGTCAGCGGTGGCTATTACATGCTGTGATGCAAGACAAGGCCACAGCGCCTGGCTGGCGCACCCGCATTACCGAGTTGTTCGGTATCCGCCTGCCTGTGCTGGCGGGTGGATTGATGTGGCTATCCGATGCACCTTACGTGGCGGCGGTGGTCCGTGCCGGGGCCATGGGGTTCATGACACCGCGATCCTTTGATAGCCGGGATCAATTTGCCCGGGAGCTCGCCCGCTGCGCCGAGCTTGCAGACGGCCATCCCTTTGGGGTGAACCTCAACCTGTCCGCCCGATCCGGCGCCAATGACCAGGTCGAGGCCTGGCTGGAGCAGGCCCTCGAGGCTGGCGTGCGCCACTTCGAAACTGTCGGACCGTCTCCACAGCCTCTGATGGCCCGCATTCATGCGGCAGGTGGCGTGGTGATTCACAAATGCGCCTCGATCGAGCATGCCATCAAGGCGCAGGCTGCCGGAGCCGATGCGATCGCGCTGGTAGGTATGGAAGCCGGTGGGCATCCCGGAATGAACCCACTGCCGACTTCGCTGCTGTGCACGATGGCGCTGGACCGGTTGCATATTCCGCTGGCTTTCAGGGGCGGCATCGGCAGTTCCCGGCAGGTGGCTGCAGCGCTCACGCTGGGGTGCGAAGCGGTCGTCATCGGCACGCGCCTGCTCGCCTGTCATGAGGTGTCGATCCATCCGGTCTACCGCCAGCGCCTGCTCGAAAGCCAGGCCCAGGACTCCGTCGTGGTGTTGCGCAGTACCGGCAACCCATGGCGAGTTTTGAACAACGAAACAGCCCGTGCCGTCAGCGATCTTGAGCGTGCTGGCGCCACACGCTACGAAGACTTTGGTGAGCTGGCATTGGGCGTAACTGGCCGTGATGGCGCCTACCGGGGCGGCGACCCTGACCGCGGACTGCTCTCGATGGGGCCGTCGATCGGGTTTGTTCACAGATCCGAGTCGATCGCCGAAGCCATTGAATCCCTGATGAAAGATGTTCCCGACCTGTTCGCACGAACGCGCCAACTTTTACCCGTCAACTCGGAGATCGCCCCATGAACAAACGCCGAACACTGCTGGCCAGCCTGGCCACACTGCCTTTTTGGAACGGGCTTGCGGACGCGCAGACAGCCCAGAGTGCGCAGAAGTATCCCAACCGCCCCATACGCGTCCTGGTGGGCTTCGCCGCAGGTGGCATCACAGACCTGACTGCACGCATGTTGACTGAAGTCATGTCGCCCCTCGTCGGCCAAAATATGGTGGTGGAAAACAAGGCGGGCGCTGGCGGCAACATCGCCAGTGCTGAGCTGGCTCGCAGCGCGCCAGACGGTTACACCCTGATGGTCGCTTCGCCCGGCCAGCTGGTAGTCAACCCCATGACCCAGTCGACGCTTGGCTTTGACCCGAAGACGGAGTTTTCGCTGATCGGGATGACCAATACCAGTCCCTTCGTGGTGGTCGTGCCGTCAAACTCGCCTTTTCGCTCCGTGGCGGATCTGGTCGCCTGGGGCAAAGCCAATGCGGGCAAACTGACCTACGCTTCGCCAGGTATTGGCACCACCATGCATATTGGCGGTGAAATGCTCAATGCCTTTACCGGCGTAGGCGCAGTACACGTGCCCTACCGGGGAGGTGCACAATCAACGGCGGATCTGGTAGCTGGCCGGGTTGATTTCATGATCGACAGCCTCGGCGCTACCAGCTCGATGATCGCCGCAGGTCAGTTGCGCGTCATCGGTGTGACGGGCGGTCAGCGAATGGACCGTTTTCCTGAAGCGGCTGCCATGATCGAGACCTATCCTGACTTCGAATTGTCGTCCTGGCTCGGTCTGGTAGGGCCTCCCAGGCTGCCTGCGCCTGTGCTTGATATTTTGTCCAGTGCGCTGGCCAAGGCGGTGCGCATGCCCAAGTTCGTCGAGCATATGCAAAGTCGCGGCAGTTCGGTGACCGACCCGTCACCAACAGCGTTTGCCCGTCATCTCGAGCGTGAGCGCCGCCGCATCGAACGCACGGTGGTCAAAACCGGACTCAAACTCGACTAGATCAGTCATTCTTAACTGATCTGGGATACTTGCCAGCCCTGACCATCTGCCAATCGTCCTTCCATGCCTTCTTTCGTCCCTGCCGCTGCGCGAACGATGCACCTGTTTGAGGTCTTCGCCCAAGCCAAGCGGGAACTATCAAACGCTGAAATTGCCAAACTGCTGGGTGTTCCTGAAACCAGCAGCCTGGACCTGCTGCACACCCTGCTGCAGCGAGGCTACCTTATGCGTACTGTACAAAGCAGGCGCTTTTATCCCACCGCGCGGTTGCTCAGCCTCGCATCGGCAATTGCAGGCCAAGACCCTCTGGTGGCCGCCAGCAAGGAAGTCATCGAGTTCCTGCGCAATGAAACAGGCGAGACCAGTATCAGCGCTGTGCTGGTTGACCACCACGTCGAGGTGATCGGGGTGAGCGAAGGTACGCATGAGCTGCGATTCATGCTTGAAGTCGGACGTCGCATCGCCTTGCACGTGTCGGCTGTTGGCAAAGCACTGTTGTCCGAACTGGATCCGAAAGACGCGCGTAACCTAGTGGGTGACAAGCCTCTGAAGCCGATCACACCCTACAGCGTGACCGACCCGGCCTTGCTCCTCAAGCAGTTGCGTACTGCACGCCGCCAAAGGCTGGCCGAAACAGAAGACGAAGGTGCAATCGGTGTGGCCGCCATGGCCGTTGCAGGTTGCATCGGTAGCCAGCTGCTGGCCTTCTCCATCTTCGGGCCAACTGAACGAGTGCACCGCCACCGCAGCGCCTACCGCCAGGCGCTGCTGAAGGCGCGGGAGATGGCGTTCGGGGCAGAGGATTCACCGCCGCCCCCCTGAGTCGGAAGCTTGCCTGAGCAAGTGTCAGCCAGACCCACCCGGGGGTGAACACCATGCACCGAGATCGACAGAGGCCCACGCTCATCAAGTAGATCCCCGACAAGAAACTGCCAGCGCAGAGGCTGGCGAGTCCAGTTTATGTCGGGATAAGGTGTGCCGTGTCGCGGTCAAGGACGGCTTCTTGCATAAATGCAGTACCCACTTGCTCGCCGAGCGCTATGGCATTTAGGCCGGTTTTCGGCCCACCAGGACATACTGCAGCGGCAGGGATAAACGTCTGAATTGTTCAGGTTCACGCCCAGCACCTGGGCTGCAGGCATGAGGGCCTATAGCAGAGGTTCGCCCGCCTCCGGATTGAAGATGCGCAGGATCACGCGCTCGACCTTCAAGCCCGCACACTGCAGAAGTTGAGCCATGTCATGCAAGGCAAACCAGCTGATGCGGGTACGGTCGAACAGACCGGCATCGGCCTGTGGCCAATGGGCATGCAACAGCTGGACCAGCACACTTCAGTGCTGCACGTTCGGGATGCACATGAGGGCCGAGCCACCCGGGCGAAGGCATTGAACCGCCTGGCCCAGCACCCGGACCGGGTCGTACAGGTGCTCCAGCACATCACCAAAGATCACGTGCTCGAAACGGTCTGCTGGCAGTGACAGCTCGACATCGAGTGACCAGTCGGGCACCTGGTCCAGGTTGCGTGCGAGCGCGACATCCAGGGCCTCACGCGCCAAGGCCAGTTGTTCGGGCACGAGCTCCACGCCGGTGCAGTGAACCGCCGGATTCCTGAGCCGGATGGCCCGGGCAAGCGCACCGGCACCAGAACCGAATTTGGCAATCCTGCTTGCATCGCGGGTTCCACCACCTGCAGCAGGGCGGGGTTGGCGTTGCCATGGTAGCCAGGCGGATGCGTGTTCATCGGCCAGATCTTAGCCAGCGAGCACTCACGCCTCCAGCGTCATCAGACTCGCATTGCCCCCCGCCGCGGCCGTGTTGGTGCTGAGGCTGCGCTCGGTCACCAGCCGGGCCAGGGGCACCTCGGTGCCCGGTGACAGGACCATGAGCGTGACGATGGGGCCTGCTTGCGCAGCCAGATGCGCGGCCAGGGCCAATGCCTCCTGCGCGTTGCCGTGCAGCAGGGCGGCGTCGGCTTCGGCCGTTGCGTTTTCTTCGACCACCCGCAGCGCCGCCTGTACCGCGTCGGGCAATTGCGAGCGCAGGGCGTTAGCGCTGGCCGGCAGCAGGGCGGTGCCGCCCACCGCCAATACGGCGGCCATCTGCCGCAGCAGGTCATCTTCGGCACCCGGATGCGTCCCTACGCGGCAGCGCACGCGCTGGCGCGGCAGCACGCGGTAGACATTGCGCTCGCCCGTGGGGCCGGGCAACACGGCTTGCAGGCCGGCAGGGTTGCAGGCGGCCATGCGCGCGCAGGCATGCGCCAGCGACAGGCGGCCCTGGGCGGCGGCCCAATCGTGCAACGCCTGCAGCGCGGGCGTGGCCTGCGGCAAGGCCGTCGCGCCGCTGGCTTGCACGCTACGCAGCGCGGCGTCATCGGGCCCACGGGCGAGCAGGCGCAGCAAATAGAGCGGCCCGCCGGCCTTGGGGCCGGTGCCCGACAGGCCTTCGCCACCAAAGGGCTGCACGCCGACCACCGCGCCGACCATGTTGCGGTTGACGTAGGTGTTGCCGGCGTGCGTGCCGTTGACCACCTGGGCAATGGTTTCGTCGATGCGTGAATGAACGCCCAGCGTGAGCGCGTAGCCGGTGGCGTTGATCTGCGCCAGCAGCTCGCCGAGCTGATCCCGGCGCCAGCGCAGCACATGCAGCACCGGGCCAAAGACTTCGCGCTGCAGTTCGTCGATGCGCTCGATCTCGATCAACGTGGGCGGCACGAAGGTGCCATGCGGCGCATCGCTGCCGGCATGCAGGATGCGGTGCACCGGGCGGCCCGCGGCCTGCATCCGGGCCACATGGGCCTCGATGCCGTCGCGCGCTCGTTGGTCAATCACCGGTCCCATGTCGGTGTGCAGCTGGGCGGGCGTGCCCATGCGAATCTCGGCCATGGCACCTTGCAGCATCCCGATCAGCCGGTCGGCCACATCGTCCTGGACGCACAGCACGCGCAGCGCGGAGCAGCGCTGGCCTGCGGCTTCAAACGCCGAGGCCACGGCGTCCTGCACCACCTGCTCCAGCAGGGCGGACGAATCGACCACCATGCAGTTCTGCCCGCCGGTTTCGGCGATCAGCGGCACCACCTGGCCGTGCGCGTTCAGACGCTGCGCCAGCGTGGCCTGCAGCAGCCGGGCGGTCTCGGTGGAGCCGGTGAACATGACGCCCTGCACGCGGGCGTCTTCGATGAGCTGCTGGCCCACCTCGCGTCCGCCTCCGGGCAGCAACTGCACGGCCGCGCGCGCCACGCCGGCGCGCCAGAGCGTTTGCACAGCCAGCGCGGCAATCGCCGGCGTTTGCTCTGCGGGCTTGGCCAGCACCGGGTTGCCCGCGGCCAATGCCGCGGCCACCTGGCCCATGAAGATGGCCAGCGGAAAGTTCCAGGGGCTGATGCAGACCACCGGCCCCAGCGGCACATGGGTGGTGGGGTCAAAGTCGCGCTGCACCTGCGCGGCGTAGTAGCGCAGAAAGTCGACCGCCTCGCGCAGCTCGGCCACGGCGTGTGACCAGGTCTTGCCGGCTTCGCGCACCAGCAGCGCCATGCAGCGCGCGGTGTCGGCCTGCAGCAGGTCGGCCGCCTGCAGCAGCAGCGCGGCGCGCTGGGCCGGCGGGGTCTGCGCCCATTCGGGCGCAAAGGCATGCGCCGCCTGCAGCGCGGCCTGCACGTGCGCCGTGCTGGCGTGCTGCACCGTGCCCACGGTGTCGGCGTGGTCGGCCGGGTTGCGCAGGGTGAGGACTTCGCCGTCTCCTTGCACTGGATGGGCCAGCAGGGGTTGTACTGCCAGCGGCTCGCGGTGCGCGGCCATCTGCTGCGCCAGCAGGTGCAGCGTGGGCTCGTGCGCGAGGTCCGGCCCGCTGGAATTGCGACGCGCTGCGCCGTAGAGCTGTACGGGCAGCGGAATCTGCGGGTGCGGCTGGCCGGGCGGGCGGTCGTCCTGCTCGGCTTCGGCCAGGGTGCGCTGCACCGGGTCCTGCACCAGGTCATCGAGCGACACGTCGGGGTCGGCCATGCGGTTGACGAAGGAGCTGTTGGCGCCGTTTTCCAGCAGGCGACGCACCAGGTAGGCCAGCAGGGTTTCGTGCGTGCCCACGGGGGCGTAGATGCGGCAAGGACGGTTGAGTTTGTCTGCGCCAACGACCTGCAGGTACAGCGGCTCACCCATGCCATGCAGGCACTGGAATTCGTACTGGCCACTCTGGTAGGGGCCGCCAACTTCTTCGGCCGTCTGCACGATGGCCGCGAGCGTGTGCGCGTTGTGCGTGGCGAACTGCGGGTAGACCGCATCGGGCGCGGCCAGCAGCTTGCGGGCGCAGGCGAGATAGGCCACGTCGGTGTGGTGCTTGCGGGTGTAGACCGGGTAGTCGCTCTGGCCGTCGAGCTGCGAACGCTTGATCTCGCTGTCCCAGTAGGCGCCCTTGACCAGGCGCACCATCAGCCGGTGGCCGGTGCGGCGGGCCAGATCGACGAGGAAGTCGATCACGAACGGGCAGCGCTTGCCGTAGGCCTGGATCACAAACCCGATGCCGTGCCAGCCGGCCAGGCTGGGGGCCTCGCATAGCGCCTGCAGCAGGTCGAGCGAGAGGTCGAGCCGGTCGGCCTCTTCCGCGTCGATGTTCAGGCCGATGTCGTAGCGGCGGGCCAGTTCGGTCAGCTGCAGCACGCGCGGCAGCAACTCGGTCATGACGCGCGAGCGCTGGGCGCGGCTGTAGCGTGGGTGCAGGGCCGAGAGCTTGATCGAGATGCCCGGGCCGTTGGTGACGCCTTGCCCTTGGGCTGCGCGACCGATGGCGTGGATGGCGTGTTCGTAGGCCTGCAGGTAGCGCTGCGCGTCGGCTTCGGTCAACGCGGCTTCGCCCAGCATGTCGTAGGAATAGCGAAAGCCTTTGGCCTCCATCTCGCGCGCGCGCTGCAGGGCCTGGTCGATGGTTTCGCCGGTGACGAACTGTTCGCCCAGCATCTGCATCGCCAGCTGCACGCCCTGGCGGATCAGCGGCTCGCTGCCCTTGCCCACCAGGCGAGTCAGCGCGCCCAGCATCCGGCCCTCGCTGTGGGTGGCGACCAGCTTGCCGGTCAGCAGCAGGCCCCAGGAGGCGGCGTTGACAAACAGCGAGCCGCTCTGACCCACATGCTGCTGCCAGTCGCCACGGCCGATCTTGTCGCGGATCAGCGCGTCGCGCGTGGCCGCGTCCGGAATGCGCAGCAGCGCCTCGGCCAGGCACATCAGGGCCACGCCTTCCTCGCTGGACAGCGCGTATGCCTGCATCAGGCTCTGCACACGGCCAGCGCGGCCACCCTGGGCCGGGCCTTCGCGCAGGCCGGTCACCAGCTGACGCGCCAGTGCATCGGTGCGGGCGGCCGCGGCCTCGCTAGGGCGGGCCAGCGCCAGCAGGGGCGCCAGGGCCTGGGCTTCGGGCAGGCGGGTGGCACGGGCGATGGCCTCGCGCAAGGGGCTGCGTTCAGCCGATGAGCCACCCGCGTCGAAGCGGGCGCCAGCGGGCGGTGCATCGGATGCGGCATGGAGGGCGGTGTGCAAGACTGAATCGGGTGCGGTGTCGATGCGGGCGTTCATGACGGTCTCCTGAGGCACAGGGGTGCCTGATGAAACGCCATGATCCGGATTCATCAACGAATATTTCTCCTAAATTCAACTGTTCAGATGAATAATTCACCAAATGAGCCTCGAAACCCCCGACATTGACCGCATCGACCGCCGCATCCTCGACGTGCTGCAGCGCGATGGCCGCATCAGCAACCTCAAGCTGGCCGAGGCCGTGGCGCTCTCGCCTACGGCCGTGCTGGCGCGGGTGCAGCGCCTCACGCGCGAGGGCTACATCCTGGGCTACGAGGCGCGGCTCAACCCGCTCAAGCTGGGCGCGGGCATGCTGGTGTTTGTGGAGATCCTGCTCGACCGCACCAGCGCCAATGTGTTCGAGCAGTTCCGCGCGGCGGTGCAGGTGCGGCCCGAAATCATGGAATGCCATCTGGTGGCGGGTGGCTTTGATTACCTGCTCAAAATCCGCACCGCCGACATGAACAGCTACCGCGTGTTCTCGGGCGACGTGCTGTGGCAACTGCCCGGCGTGCGCGAGACACGCACCTACGCGGTGATGGAAGAGGTCAAGAACAGCACCGCGCTGGCGCTGTGACTGTGAAGCAAAACCCTCACATGCCGGCCTGCGTTCGCTGTGGCCTTGCCACCGAGAGATGCAGGCCGGCCGCATGGAGGATGGCCAGCAAGGTCTTGATGGTGGGGTTGCCCTTTGGGCCAAGCGCCCGGTAGAGGCTTTCACGCGGCATGCCCGCCCGTTCCGCAACCGCCGACATGCCCTGCGCCTCTGCAATATGCCGCAAGGCCAACAGCAGGGCGTGTTGGCCTCCGGGTTGATCAGCCTGGTCCAGGGCCACAGCCAGATAGTCATTGGCAAATTCGGGATCGGCCTTGAGCATCTCGACAATGGCCTCGTCATGCGGCCGGCTTGCGATGGCTGTCATTTGTGCTTTCTCCTCAGTTGCCAGTCGGCCCAATATTGCTGGGCCTGCTCAATATCGGCTTGCTGGGTGCGTTTGTCACCCCCCAGCAACAGCAGAATCAAACGCTGACCCGCCTGCGCGTAGTAAATCCTGTAACCCGGGCCCCAATCGATGCGTGCTTCCCAGACACCGGCGCCGACCGATTTCACATCGCCCCAATTGCCACTGGCCATTCGACCCACACAAACCACGACTCTGGCCCGGGCCTGTCGGTCGTTTAGTGCCATCAGCCAATGGGCATAAGGATCATGGCCTTCAGCTGTGAGGTAGTTTCGGACCTCAAACATTGTGAATCATAAGTTACAGATGCGCCAGATGGGCAGATGGGCAGATGGGCAGATGCTCAATGTAGCCAGGATCTCTCGAAAAATAAAACATAAAGAATTCAGGTGGATCGCCTCAGCCGCAGCATTCTGTTGGCGGGATTGGCCCGGCTGCCGATCGCCCAGGTCACCGGTAACTG
>Ga0255182_1001285_pt1 | contig 13406 bp, 11 predicted proteins | sample Atl_UVDOM_RepA_8_FD_188420 | JGI IMG/M metagenome (GOLD analysis project Ga0255182, IMG submission 188420) | Freshwater microbial communities from Altamaha River, Georgia, United States - Atl_UVDOM_RepA_8d | ecosystem: Environmental > Aquatic > Freshwater > River | place: USA: Georgia...
ATTCTTATTTAAATACATATTATTATTTAGTATTATTCGCACAACAAATGTCAGCCAACGAAGAACTCCAATCTTTGATAAAAGAAAATGAATATCTAAAAAAACAGCTTCGTTATTACAATCAAACGCACGAAATGTCCTTTCATAAAAATGAAGACGACCAATTGTTTTACAAAGACAAACCAATTTCAGCCATTTATACCTTTATTGATAGGTTCTTTCACCGCCTTCAACAATTCATACAATTATTGTACAAAGCATGCGGCATTTATCTTTTATGGATTTGTTTGCATTATGCATCTTCTCATATATATGTCGAGCTATGTGTTCCGAAAACAGTCAATGGATTCATCTTGTCTCCATTCATGATTAATGCACCTCATTGTCAAGGTCTTCGATGGATTATATACAATGCTGCATCTGTCGTTAACCAAATGTGGAAACTGATTGGAGATTGGTTATATTCTCTATTATGGGTAAAAACAATTGTTCCAGTGTCTCCCTTATAAAATAAATCAAGTGTATTTTTCAAATAAGGTAAGTAATTTAGCTAAATTCGTATGGTTGTCATACACAAACCATTTTTTTTGAGTGGCATCCCACAATCCTCCCATCCGTTTTATTTCATCTTTTCGAGTAAATGGGACGTTTAGATATATTTTAGAAGGTTTGGGTGTAACATATGCAGTTGCAGCAGCTTTATTTGCTAATTTATCTGCATGGTCATTACCAAATGAATGTATATCTGTATTTTTTGTATGTGCTTTTATATGTATAAATCGAACATTTGGTTTATCCTTATATAGTTCGTAGGCAGTTCTCACCAATTCCTTGTTTGGAATGTCTATATTCCATCCTTTTTGATAACATTTTTCACCATAAGAAGACACACATCCAATTGCATATTTTGAATCACTTACTATTGTAATATTTTTACCTGAAAATATATCATCTTTAATAATATAATATGCTTCAATAATAGCTGTCAATTCAGCTGTATTATTAGTTTGTTTTCCTTCTATTTTTTTTGAAATATTGCGATGGTTATTTATGCCAAAAAAAATACCTATTCCAGCCGAAGCATTGTTCTTTCCATTGTTCGAACATGCTCCGTCAGTATATACATAATAATCTGGTTCATTCATGATGATTCTGTATCATACTTAATATAACGAATTGTTTATATGTATTTTGATAATTGTTTTTATTGTTTTTATTTTTTGCCAAAATAGTTGGTGAGACTTTTCACACCCATTTTTTCATTGTTGGTTTCTCGGATATATTCGTCGAACAGCAACGCTTTGATTTCCTTGCATCGAAATTCTTCTATTTTTTTTTGTAATTTTACTTCGTCCTCTTCATATTTATCTTTCAATGTTTGAATGTTTTTCTTGTATTTCAAAAGCGCTCCCCTTTTATTTTGCAATTCCCATAATTTTTCAAGAACCAACGCAAACAACTGCTGCACCGGTTTCATGATTTGGTTTGTAATGTAAAATGAGTAATCAATCTTCAGTTTGTTTTCAAGGATAAAGGAAGGCGTTTCAATTTTGTTGCCTTGTAATGTCTTTTTGTTTGGAACAGAAATATAGACAAAGGGAATTCTATCACCTGGTCCTGGTTTGTTTCCTGGGTCGCGCGCGGTAATTCTGTCTGCCAATACTTTTTGTGCAACTGATTTGGGGTTTTTGTAACCAGACCTTAAAGATTTGGTAATGATTAATTTGTCTATGGCATATTTCTCATCTACTACGTTTTGAAGACATCCTCTCAAGTACTGAACCGCGTCCGGAATGTTTTGTTTTTTCATTAAAATGTCAATGATTCCTCCATACACATCCTTCACAATTGGCGCATTATCTCTTCGTTTTAGCACAATACCCATTTCCTTTCGTTTGCATTTCGTCGGGTCATGTTCATACAGCATACCAACATATCTTTTTTTCGACAATAAACAAAATGGCATAAATGTTTTTTCGTATTCGAAATCATGTGGTTCTTTTAAGAACTTGGCTGAAATGTCGCCCACCTCTTGCGCAAGTTCAATAGTGATTTCTAATGCGTCTTTTCCTCGAATTGGTTGTCCATCCAGCGTTTTTAAGTTGAACGTATAAAAGACCGAATCCGTGTCTCCATAAATGTATTCTGCGTTTGTGAGTACGCTTCCGTGATTTTTGGTTTGACAAATTTTATTTCCATAACACTCTTCAATAATGCGTTTTCCATAAGTGAGCAATTTGCGTCCCATAGCAGTGGTACATGCTGCAATATCTTTCTCATAAAATGAGCTAGTTTTTGCACCACAACCACCGTATAATGAATTGGCAGTGACTTTATAACCGAGCTGTCTTTGTTCCAGCACTTGTTTCATAAATTCATCGGTTTGGTTCGGAATCATTTTTCGTGTGTCTTTTCTTGCTTTGAGTAATTTCTTTAAAATGGCAGGCATAATAGCCGAATCGATGTCTTCTTTAGGCTGTACGAACCGACAAACCTTGTAGCCACACTTCACCTTGGTGGCGGCTGCCTTGGGATGTTTTCTGAAATATTTGTAAGTGTCATAAGAGACGTCTACATATTCGTATCCTGGAAGATTGTCATACATATAATTACCTGCTTCATCTTTATCTCCCCATTCTTCAATCAGATTTCCTGCCAAATCATATTCTTTGGTCCATACTTTGCTGTCGTGTGATAAATTCTCACTAATCATAGAACTCGGGTACAAGGATGCATAATCATTGCATGCAACTGGGTTGTCGAGATAAAGGTTACACTTTGGCGGCAACACAATCGCGCCTTCATATCCTTCATCCGGGTCCCCTTTTTCAAGTACAGGAATAAGTGTTTTTAATTTACGACATTCGTTTGCAATCAAACTTTGCAATTTAATGCCTTGACCTCTCATTACTAAAAAGTTGATAGGTACACTACAGATCTTTGCCATTTCAATATAACCAGTCAAAATGTCTGATTTATTGAATAAATAATGTACTAGGTTGCAATCCTGAATACAATATTTAGCAATCACACTTCTATCTACGTCGTTGCCGTTGGTCATTGTGAAAATATCTTTAGGTGTCACGTCATCCTTTGCTAAACACCACCGAATTTTTTTATTCAAATCCGGACGAACAAGTCCTTGGATGGTAAAGGTACCTTCTTGTTTGTGGATGGACGAAACTATGTATTTTGCTCCATTTTGGTAATATTCAATCGAGTGACCAATTTCTTCAATATGAATATAACTACCTACTAACAATCCAGTTAGATTTGTAGTGTAAATGATAGTTTGACTGTCGATTTCGTTGTACTCAAACTTTTTAACCATATCCCCGATAAAATAGCCAGCCACATAGTCCAGTTTGTAACTGGTCAAGTTTTCACTTCTTCTATAAAAGTTATATAAATCTACCTGTAATCGCCCGTTCATTTTAATAAATCTTAAATCATGTTGCCCACTTGCAAGTTGTACGCTGCTTTCATCTATTTTGTATTTCCCCGTATTCTTGTCTTTTGTGCCGCAAATTTCGTCTTTGTTTCGCGACAATTTAAGGAAATCCTCAATACAATTGTTTTCTTCTGCACGTCGAAACATGAATTCATAATCAAACCCAAAAATGTTATAGCCAATGATAATATCAGGGTTTTCTCGTTGAACCAATTGTTGCCAAGCCATCAGTACTTCTTTTTCGGTATTGTATGTCTCGATAACTGTATTTGGCAAATCCAATTCCGCGCATGTGTTTAGTACAATACAATGATTGAAATGAGGTTCTTTGTTGCCGTAATTCATAAAAGTAGAACCGATAAAAGTGACTTTGTCACCCTCCAGTTTTGGGAAAATGGCATTTAAAGAAAGGTTCAATTCATTTAGTTTAGTTTCTCTCTCTTGTTTGGGGTCCATGAGAATGTCCACAATGGTGGATGTGGCATGTTCCCTGGATTGTTTGTTTCCCCATTTCGCACTATTTTTATTTACATATCTAGGTTCCTGTACGGGTTCTTCCTTTTCTTGGTCGCTATCGTCGTCTTCATTGTCGTTCTCTTCTTGGTCTGCTTCGATTTCTTTTGATATTTTCTCAAACATGATTTCCAAGGTGTTTGCATTGTTAAATTCTTCGGTTGGTTGAATGCCCTTTAACTTGCAACTCAGCCATTTATCAATTAAATTCTCTACGGCTTCTTTGGAGGCGGGGGGTTGTTTCGGGTAAACCAAATCAATCTCATCCATTGTATCATACCCAAAGGCCGTCAAGACAATTCGCCTTAAAAGAGGACAGATAGACGCTTGATTCAACGTGTGAAATCCCACATTTTCCAAGTATTCAATAATGTTCGTAGCCAGTTTTTTGTATGTTTTGATCGGCAATGGAAAATCTCCATGACTACTGCTTGCCTCAATATCAAAACTCATTATTTTATAAGGCACTCTGGTCTCCATGTCGTTCAGTGGAATAATATTATTAATATTGGTTACAAATTGGTAATCGCAATTCACCGTTTTATTTGCATCACGATATTCAATCGCCTTCTTTTTTGGAATGGCCACCCAACCAGACGGACTTAATTCTCTCAAATGAAAGAATCGCAATAAAGGTGGGATATTTGCCTCATATAAATAAATATTCGTATTGAAATAAGAATAGCCGTTTTTCAATAAGGTATGCCCTGAATTATAATCGGTATACCATATATTTTTGGCTTTGTTAAACGCATTTATATTCGCAAACTCAATAAAGATAAATTTGTGGTCTTTCTTATTGTCAAATCCGTATAATTTTTTGCGTCGAATAAGTTTGCTGTCTGTAATCGAGTTTTCATAATATTTGCCCATTTTTTCTTTCAAATGTACAATAAACCTTTCTTTCATATCAATGGTCCAAGTGTCATTTACCATCACATAAAAGAATGGCTTAAACCCATCTATGGTAACCGAATATGTTTTTCCTTTTTTATCTACGCCAAACATTTGTACCATAAATAAATTGGTATCTTTGTATTCATTTTCTTCTGCCAATGGGTCTGGTTGGTTGTAGATGTTAAAGTCAAAGACTCTGATAATATGTTCCATGTATTTTAATGATAAATTTACCTTTAATATTTATTACAATGTATTATAAATTATGAATCAATATCAATTTTAAATAAAACGATAATAAAACGATTTAAAATATATGTATGTATTAAATAAAATGTCCTCGTATCAATGTACGAAAGAAGAATATATGCAAATGATTCTAGCTAATGTGACCACTTATTTTTTATCGAATATAGGTGTAGTTGGAAACTCTATGATTCAGACAGACCAAGAACTGATTGAAATTGAAAAAGTAGACCCTACTATTCACACGATTCATGGCAAACCTATTCGTAAAATAATCAAGACAATAAGTAATACTGATTATTTGATGCGTATTCAAAAGAATGGAATAGATGACAATGAGCCTTCTCAAGACACTTTTATGGCTTATGAACAAAAAATGGTTGAAAATAATAGGAATATATGTGCAATTTCTTTGTGTAAAATGTACAAACGAAAGAATATGATTGAACCAATAAATATTCAAAGAGTAAAATATAATGGTGAAATATTGTACAGCATTGTGATGGATGATGTGCAACAAATAAAAATTAACAATGTGACATGCGAAACATTAAAATACAACCATTATTTGTTGGTATTGTATGGAATGTTGCAGTATTTGGATAATGAAAACAAGGAAAAGTTTATTAAAATGTGGAATGAATCGGTGTTTAATAAAAAATCATTCAACCCAAAATCGTGTGTAGCGACAAAAGAAAATGATTCAACGGATATGTTTTCTGAAACTGTAAAAGAATATTTATTGGGCAATTTACCTGAAACTGGAAAATAGTTATGTAATACATTATTGATGTAATATTACTTGTGACGTCGTCTACTATATTTACAATATTGTTTTTGAGAGAAGCCTTTGGGTTTTTTGCAGTTGATGCTGCGTTTGTATTTTCGTGACCATTTGCCCCCCTTTTTGGAGCCTCCTTTTATTGACTTTGAAGACGAAGATGACTTTGAAGACGAAGATGACTTAAGATGCACCTTACTTTTAATCCAATCCACAAAGGAATCCAGTTTTCTGTTTTTTTCGCCAATATCGGTATCATCTTCATAATTGATGATTGTTTTTCCTTGGTTTGTGATGTATCGAATGGTGGGGAACGCGCTTGGAGAACTTCCTACTTTTATTTTATCGGCAACATTTGCATTAATGGACGCAACTACAATATTGGGATGGTTTATATCATTTTTTTTTGCAAGTAATGGATTTTCTAGTTTAAACCATTCTGGTTTGGTTATATCACAATGGATACATCCATCCATATAATACAATATAAAATTATGGGTGTTGTCTTGTCGAAGTTTTTGATTTAACGTGTTGATAAGTTGAGGACTGTTTGAGTCAATTTTTAAATAAAGCGCCATTATATAAAATAAGAAGAAAATAATATCATAATATATATTATGATACTAAATTTACTATTTGTTATGTTGGTTCTAATAGGCCTGTATTTATACGCAATTCAATCAAATATCATTGAAGGGTTCGACGGAAAGCCGCGATGTCCGGATTTGTTAATACAAAAAGATGCCAAATTTTATTTATACAATTCTAAATTGGCCAAAGTACCTGGCGTAAATCCAGTCGTGTTTGACAATTTAGAAGAATATACCACCTTTTTAGAATGGCAAAGAAAACAAGGCATTCGATGTCCAGTACTCTATTTGCAATCTTCGTATGACGCACAAGGAAACTCCGTGTACAAAGTACGTCCTAGTGTATCTGAACCACAGGCCGGCATCCCTCCTTCCAACCCAAATTCAATGCCCAATTCCAACATTAATTACACCCCTACTTATACCACTACTTCTAACCCTACTTCTAACCCTAAATCTAACCCTACTTCTAACCCAGATATATCTTTAGACATTAACGATTATCCGAATCCAACCTTGTTAGTCGACTCAAATCGTAACGACCCTCCTTATAATACAGGGTCTTATCCAGCACATGACACGTCTCCTTATTATATTGGAATGACCACTCCATTGGATATGATGAATTACGCACAAGAAAAGGCTCCTGTGAGCCCTGACCCAATGGATCCGAATTGGGGTGGTCCTGAATATACGCAAAATTTGGTAGACAGCGGTTATTTCAAAAATTATGAAGTCAATATCTATGTTCCATAAATAAAAAATTGAGTTTGATTCATTACATTACTAATTTACATTACTAATTTACATTACTGATTTACATTACTAATTATCTTAAATGTTGGCCGAAATTAACGTTGACCATTATGAATCGACAATTCTTAAACCTAAATCTAAAATTCTTAAACCTAAAATTCTTAAACCTAAATCTAAAATTCTTAAACCTAAATCTAAAATTCTTAAACCTAAATCTAAAATCAACATACGGACAAATGGATACGATTATAAATTAAGTACCATCGAAGACAATTTACCCTCACCCGTTTCTACCACGCCAAACGAAGAAATGTTTATCAAATTTGATAATGATACTGATGATGAATCAGATTATTATTACAATTATCATAAACCTAAATATGTATCTAATCTATTTAAACCAAAATATATTTTTCAGAAAAATATTTCTTGGAGTCAATTATCCATGTGTTCAAATCCAAATGCTGTTTTAATATTAGAACAAAACTTGGATAAAGTAAATTGGAGAAAATTATCAGAAAATCCAAACGCTATTTATATTTTAAAAAAAAATCCACATATTGTATTTCAATATTATTCTATATACTGGAATCCAAATGCTATTTATTTCTTAGAAAACAATTTAGATAATAAAGAATTGAATTGGAATTATTTGTCCATAAATCCGGACGCGGTTCATATCCTAGAGAAAAATCTTGATAAAGTGAATTGGAGTTATTTATCATCAAATCCAAATGCAATTCACATATTGGAGAGAAATTTGGATAAAGTAAACTGGACTTGTTTATCATCAAATCCAAATGCAATTCACATCTTGGAGAAAAACTTGGATAAAGTACATTGGTTTAGTTTATCAAGAAACCCAAATGCCATTCCTATTTTAGAGAGAAATTTGGATAAAGTACGTTGGGACGCATTATCAGAGAATCCAAATGCCATTTCTATCTTGGAGAAAAACTTGAATAAACTAGTTGATTGGACTAATTTATCAAATAATCCAAATGCCATTCCTATTTTAGAGAAAAACTTGAATAAAGTACGTTGGGCCGCATTATCAGGAAATCCAAACGCCATTCCTATTTTAGAGAGAAATTTGGATAAAGTATTTTGGTGTGTTTTATCAAGAAATCCAAACGCCATTCCTATTTTAGAGAAAAATTTGGATAAAGTAGATTGGAATATGTTATCATTAAATCCAAATGCCATTCATATTTTAGAGAGAAACCTGGATAAAGTATTCTGGGATAATATAATTTATAACACCAACGCTTTTCATTTATTAGTAAAATTAGACACTGAACAAATGAGACAAATATGCAAACCATTTGCAAAAGAATTGGCAGAATTTGTATTTCATCCAGCAAGACTTATGCGCATTTGCGAAACGTATAACATGGACTTGGATGAATATTTTGAATTAGTGTAAGTCTGTTCCATGAGCCATCATAGGTTCTGGCAATAATTGTTCATGTGTAAGTTGTTGTTGTTGTTGTTCTTGAGGTTGCGATTGCGGTTCAGGTTGTAGTTTTTGAGGTTGTTCCATCATGTGAATATCCTTTTTTTTCGCAACAACCCTTTTAACATTTTGCATCTGAAGTGCGTGCATAAAAATATAAGGTGATATCGCCAGATTGTTCATATACGTTCTATAACTGAAACAGGTGATGCTTGTGTTTGGACTCAATCGGATGCTATACCACCAAAACGCCGGTATATAAAGCGTTTTTCCTGGAGTCAATGAAAACTCCAAACATTTAATCTTTTCAAAATCGGCGACGAACTTGGACTGCGGTTTCCATGGATTGATGGGCGAGCTAAACTCAAAATTCTCGTAGTCATACATTGGATACAAATATTTTTTGCCATGGGGTGGCGACAGCTTTATCCGAGCACTTCCCTGCGTCAACAAAAAATAATTTCGGTAATTTATTTCATACCTAAACGGTGTATGCACTTCTTTGCTTCCCATAATTACGTCATATTTACAGTTAGATACCATATAAGGTCGTAAAAAAATGTCGTTGCATCGTATGTTTTTTTCAATACCGGTTTCATGTAAGAAGTCGTGGTTGTTTTCAGTGAAATAGGAAGAGGAAGTGTCTTCGTCGAACAATTGAATAGAAGTGGTTGCTGGCAACGGAGTGTAAATTTCGTTGGAGGGATCGGTGTCTTGGATGTTTCGAATTTTCAACTCAAATGCGCCGTAGTTGTGTTGAATGTACTCACGATTGGTTGTTTGTATTATTTTATCGCAATCAAAATCGAACAACACGGGTTGCCTCAAATCACAAATTTCTTCCAGTCTGTCCTTGGACGGTTGGTCTATTTCATATATTTCCAAATCCTCGCTCATCTTTAAATGAAACTGAATGTGCAAATACACAAACAGAACTACGCAAAATACACAAATACTTATTATTATCTTCATTATATCATGAACATAATAATATTTACATAACAAAACGTATATCATTAATCGGTAACTTTAGGCGCAATAAAAATAGTAAGCAAACTATTCTCTCCTAAATGATACACTATTTTCATTGGACATTCGTTGCTCAAATACAACTCCACGTCGTCTGTCAATTTGTTCGTAATACACATCTTGCTTATATACATCAAATTGTATGACAATTTTATTTCTTCGCCTTCCACAATGCTGTAACTATTCAATTCGTCAAACGGTATATTCACACGCATACTCGCGTTATCCCCGTTTGCTATAAAATCAACATATTGGTCCGTACATTGAATCACTAAATCTTGCCCGAAATTCGCCAACTGCACCAACATGTCCGCCATCTTTTTCGAAGGCAATGACATTTCTGCGTCATATTCTGTAATAGGCACACACATTTGCTCATAATCATAATCAATCAACGGCAACGAAAAATATTTGTTGTAATCACCTTTTTTATCTTTCTCTCTATCTTCATTGCATACTTCAATACCCAATACATCGGTCTTGTCTTCCAACAAATGAAACACCAATGTCTGGTCTTCGCTTTTAATGCTAATGATTGAATAAAACACCACTGTGTCAAAACAAAGCAAATGCTCCCCCTCCACCTCATAATAATAAAACCATTCCGCACACAAACTTAAATCAAATAGACACACATGCGACTTATCCATTCCTTGAATATGAAATGTGGTTGGCGTTACCGTCAAATGAATGAGCGAAGATGCATTCTTCAATAAACTGAAAATAGATATAAACATATCCTTTTTCTTTTTGTCCTTGATTTTAAATTCCATTTATATACTATCCATGACATTTCATATTTAAATCGTTTTTCTTTTAAGCACTATTTGCCAATTCCTTTTGAATAATGGTTTTCAAGTCATCTCCACTCAATGCAGGTTCCGTCGAATCCGTTCCAGGTTCCTGCTCTGGTTCCGGTACACTGGCTTGCATAACTGGTTCAGGTATCTTTTTCTCAATTTCTGCAATTGCCTCTTCATACACGGCCAATGTTTGAGTGATTTCTTGCGTAAACATGTCATATTTCAACATAAACGACTTCAAAATATCCTTGGTTTCTGTCCATTCCCGGTTGAATCGCAACAGTTGCTCACTGTGTTTGGCCATCTCCAAATTACGCTTAATACAATCGTCACTCAACTTGGACAACTGTTCCGACACCTTTTTAACTTCGTCCGACAATTTTGCCACTTCTTCGGACCCAACCGGGTTCTCGGCCGTCTTTGGATTTTTTTCCAATGCATCCAACCGATTCACAATAGTAGTCAACACAGATGCATCAATCACCTTATGATTGTCAGGAATGTTCATACCACCGTTGTTTCCACGTTCCTGTTGTTCATGATCGGTGTCAATCATCCATTGCTCTACTCTGCCCAAACGAAGTGTAATGAGACCGATGGCATCAGATATACTTAACTTGCTAAAAGGCAACCCATTGCTATTGGCATTGGTGGGAGGTTGAGGTGCAGCATCATAATAAGTTGGTTGTTTCATAGATTGAGGAGGCTGTCTAGAAGGTTGTTGCATAGACTTGGCCGTTCGTACATTTGAATTCATGGATGGATAATTGGAATGTTGAGCAACGGATCCAATAGAAGTAATTGGTCTGTTTCCACTAACTGGTGGCGCACTTTCGCCGGAACGTCTAGCTCTAGCAGCTGCGAGTGAACGAGAACTCATGATATTTAATATTTATAATTTGTTTCTAAATTACTTACGCAATAATTGTCTAAAGTAAGCAATAACAATAAAAAATAATAAAAAATTATATAAGTGTATTATATGATGAAACCGAACCCATCTGTATTTATTTATGGACATGGATGTTATAAGAATGAAAAACGTACTTATAAAAACCCAAATATACATATTCGTTTCAACACTGAACTGAATAGTTGTTCTATCAATGACTTTTCAAGTCCAACGTTTGAAGAACGTACCTTTTTTTTTACAGAAGAAGAAAAACTTGAATATGATATTTCTTTCAAAGACCCCATATCAGAAACATTTGATTTCAATAGTTTAGGTGTTTACCTTAAATATAATGATAACATCATACGAGTACACGAATTTAATGAAAAAGATACAACACTCAGCTACATATTGAAATATCTAAATGACTTTACATATATAAATGGTCGAAATACAGTAAATGTGTATTGTGCAATTTGTCGTAATCATTGTGATGGAGACACACCCAAAAAAGAAACCAATAAAAGAAGTCGTTCTAGATCCAAGTCTATGTCAAAATCTAGGTCCCCACCAAGGTCCAATTCCCAGAAGAGGTCTCCAACAAGGTCCCCACCATCAAAGTCCAGTTCCGGGCCTCCAACTAAAAAAAGAAGAACAAATTAAGAAACATATACTAACATAAATATAATTTATATTTATAGTATATGTTTATAGTTGATGAATTTAATGATAGTAGTGAAGATTATTCAGGGAGTGAAGAAAATAGAAGAAAAAATGAACAAAGGGCAATGAGGCGGGAAGAAAGATTGATGCGTGAACAAATAATACCAGTGAATGATGAAAGAACAAGAAGGGATAGAGAATTGGCTTCAGAAAATCAGCGAAGATTGTTTAATGAACAATTAATGAGAAGAAGAGAAATAGATGACATGATTTATTGGGAATCATTAGAAAATCAACGGAGAATCCGCGAACAAACAAGGAATACACCAGAAAGAACACAACCTAGAGAAAATCAACGTTTAACACAAGAATCCGATACTGAAGGTGATTTAGATAACATTGAATGGGAAACACAAACTATACCATCACAACCGCGTTCTCATGATAGCAGCGAATGGTCATCTGCAAGTGATATTCAATTGTCAGAAAACATTGATAGAGTAAAAAGGGAAGAAAACCAACAAGCAGACGAATATATAGACATAAAAATAAACGAAACAATACGCATCCCGCAAAATAAACCCGTTGTAATTTCTCTTACGTCAATGTGTTTTGATATTATTAATGGTATAGAAATATCCATTAAAACCGCATTAGAAGAAGATAATATTATTTTTATATTTTATTCAGATGCAAATGTATTAAGTGTTGCAATACCATCAACTCAATTAATAAAAAGTTTTATTAAACCAGACCTATATGATTATATAATATATCCATGTTTATCAGATACTGGTTTTATTCCTCCGACAAATTATGATATATTAACACCCTTGTTTGATATAAAAAAATTAGTTGGATTCGGTGATTTAATTAAACTTTACAAAATGGATTTTACAAAAAAAATATTTGTATTTCAAAAAACACAACAAACTATTATTTCAACTGTTTCATATAATGTAATATTTAATAAAACAAATTATGTTAGTGCAAGACATTGTCAAGCAGGACAACATGGTAATATATACGAAGAAATTCATTTTGTTATAAAAGACAACAAAAAAAGAAAATCAAAAACTCGTTCCAAGTCAAGAAAAAGGTCCAAGTCTAGGTCTCCGCCAAAGTCCCCAACTAAAAGAAGAAGAACTGGTTCGCATTAAATAACTTAAATGATAGTGCAATATTTTTTATATAAAAGTTCAATGCGGTTATTTATTTCTTCCATATATTTTGTTTTGGTTATAAAAAATTGAAATAAAATACTATGAATATTAAAATTATTCATATTTATATTAAAATGGAAGATTGTCCTATTTGTTATGAAAAAAT
>Ga0255182_1001286_pt1 | contig 13396 bp, 10 predicted proteins | sample Atl_UVDOM_RepA_8_FD_188420 | JGI IMG/M metagenome (GOLD analysis project Ga0255182, IMG submission 188420) | Freshwater microbial communities from Altamaha River, Georgia, United States - Atl_UVDOM_RepA_8d | ecosystem: Environmental > Aquatic > Freshwater > River | place: USA: Georgia...
ATAGTTATATCCATCAACTGATTCAATCCGCTAAAAAGGCTCACTTTTGAGAATTTGGTCACTCCTGTCATAAAAACAAATTGCAGATTGGCATCCTGCTCCTTTAAAACAGAATAAAGATTTTTCAATCCAGATCTTATTTCCCTTGCAATTTGTGAATCTTGTATATTATCAAGCAAAGGTTTGTCGTATTCATCGACTAAAACTACCGCCCTTTGTCTGTATTTTAATGTTGCTCCAGAAATGAGATCACCAAATTTACCAGTCAGATCAGTTGATGCAAAGGTAATCCCAAGTCGTTCTCCATTTATCCTTAACATATTTAATATACGAACATCCAAATCCTCCCTGCTCTGTAACTCCCCACCCGCAAAATCAAGTTTAATGACCGGATATTTCTTCGACCAGTCCCATTTGTCATGAATAAATAAACCCTCAAACAATGCCTGATTCCCCTCAAATATTTCTTTTAAGGTGTCCACAAACAGGCTCTTCCCAAAACGGCGGGGACGGGAGAGGAAAAAAGCACCAGATTGCGTTACTAGTTTATGGGCATACTCCGTTTTGTCAACATATATGCAGTTGTTTTCTAATAGTTTACTTAAAGTGCTGATCCCTAAAGGAAGATTTTTCAAGTTGTTGTATTTTCTATTATTAAAGATACGATAATATTCCGACAATTGGGAAATGCACAGGTATCATGGGAGGGCGAATTCAATTCGCCCCTGCAAAAATCCTCAAAATCCTTTATATCCTGATTCAAAACCACAGCTGCAAGCGCCCAAAGACAAACTCACAAGGGTAGCTTTGCTATGTCTGTGTATGGAAGAACTGTCCTTCCATGACTTCTTTTCTCTATCTGATTTCCACCATAAATGACATAGCCGCCCTCCTCGCCAGTCAGTTTTTGCCAATAATTCAATCCTTTGAAAAAAGCAGGTGTCACAGTTTGTCCCGATTTTATTTCTATAGGAATCAATCTCTCCGCCTGATCAATCAATATGTCAAGTTCATTTCCCGCACTATCACGCCAAAAAAAGAGATTGGAGGATTTAGCCTGGTTAAATCTTTGTTTGATTAAATCAAGGATTACAAAATTTTCAAATAATGCACCCCTAAAGGGGTTTAGTTCAAGTTGCTGGCTATTTTCAATACCTAAAAGTGAGGCTGCCAGGCCTGTATCATAGAAATACAATTTGGGCATTTTAACTAACCGCTTATTGAAATTTTTATGGTACGGTTGCAAACGAAAAGCAACAAAGGTCATTTCAAGAATGCCCATCCATGTATTTATGGTTTTAGCATCTACGCCAACTTCAATGGCTAAGCTTTGCATATTCAGCAATTGGCCCACCCTCCCAGCACAAAGCCTGACAAATCGTTCAAAAGTCAGCAAATTATTTATATTTTTCACCAGGCGGACATCTCTTTCAATATAAGTCCTGATGTAATTGGCATACCAGGTATTTGGATCGACAGCTTCTTTATACAAGCCAGGATAAGCACCTCTCACTAACAATTCATTGCAAGTGGTGTGTTGTACCCCAATTTCGTCCAAGGTCAATGGGAGTAAGGTGAGGTAAGCAACACGACCTGCCAAAGATTGTGAAATGCTTTCTTGTAATAGAAAATTATTTGAACCAGTGATGATAAATAGACCTTTTGTTAATGATTCATCGAGAATTTGTTGCAGATAGGAAAAGAGCGCTGGTACACGTTGGGCTTCATCAAAGATGGCGCCATCAGGATAATTTGACAAAAAACCTCTTGGATCTTCTGTTGCAAATAATCGCGTATCTGGATTTTCAAAATTGACATACGCTTTTTCCGGGAAGACATACTTTGCCAGCGTTGTTTTACCCGATTGACGGGGTCCTATAATCGCAACCGCATTAAATTGTTGCGCTAAAAATTGAACTTTGACCGTAGCCGCACGAAAAATCATATTTTTTCATGTAATATAGGAATTATATTCCCGAATTGCAAAGTTTTTTTTGATTATATTAATGGAATTAGGTGGTTAAGTTCTCCCCCTGTAATTTATAATTAGCCAAATATCTCTTTTAAAGTATCCACAAACAGGCTCTTTCCAAATCGGCGGGGACGGGAGAGGAAAAAGGCACCAGATTGCGTCACTAGTTTATGGGCATACTCTGTTTTGTCAACATATATGCAGTTGTTTTCTAATAGTTTGCTTAAAGTGCAAATCCCTAAGGGAAGATTTTTCAAGATGTTAATTTTAATTAATTAAAGATACGATATTAATACCAAAATAGGGAAATACATCTGTATCACGGGAGGGCGATTGCAATTCGCCCCTACAATAATCCTCAAAATCCTCAAAATCCTGATTCAAACCTCTTTATTCACTGGAAATATGATATGGAAACCAGTCGGGATAAGTAACCGCGTACATTGCCGCTACAGAGTGGTTACATAATCGGCCTGCACCAGATTCCGTTCGGTTTTGTTGAAAACCAGTCCTACCTCATGAACAATCATTCCCTCCCTGTTCCTGTATTTTTCTGCATAATTCCGTTGCAAAATCTGCTCCAGCGCTTTATTATTTCCCTCAGGCAGATTGTCCATCACTTTTATCTCCATCACATAAATATGATTCCTAAAGATTATCGTCATATCAGCTTGACCGTGGTTGGTAATATCTTCTGGAATTACCTGTGCATTTAGCGAAGCGAAAAAGGCATACAAGACCGAAGCGTAGTACCCTTCGGAATTGGCAAGGTCGTTATTAGTGAAATTGCGCCAGGGAATGCCCGCAAAAAGGGAACGAATATGCTGCTCGAACGAGGATAGGTTTCCAACTGATAAGGCATCATAAAGAACATCCTGTTTATTTTTCAGATGAACCGAAATACCTGTATAATCTTGAATAAAATATTCGTTTAGAGCGAGCCTTACCTCCTGGTTTGGCATCCTGAGTCGATAAACCAGCTTCCCTCGATCAATAAACGTTTTCTCAATGGTTAAGTATCCAGCTTGAAACAACAAGGTCACTGGATCCAAAGAATCAATTTCAAAAGAATTTAATGTTCGCTGGAAAACCTCAATATTCTCTAAGTCCGGCAAAAAATATTGATTTTTCCTGAATAGTTCAACAAGGAAGGTTGGACTACCCGTCTCAAACCAGTAATTGCTGAATAGATTTCCTTTATCTAAAAATAAAAGAATATCATAAGGATTATAAACCGATTCAGGACCTGTCCAGTTATAACCATTATACCATCGTTTCACCTCTTTCGGGTCACTACCTTCAAGGTATTCACTGAAATGTTGATTTAGATCATGGTCTGTGTAACCGCATATCGAAGAATATCTTTTATCGATAGTTATATCTATCAACTGATTCAATCCACTAAAAAGGCTCACTTTTGAGAATTTGGTCACTCCCGTCATAAAAACAAATTGCAGATTGGCGTCTTGTTCTTTTAGTACACCATAAAAAGTTTTCAGTTCATTCCTTATTTCACGGGCAACCTGGGTATTATTTATATTATCAAGTATAGGTTTATCATATTCGTCCACTAATACCACTACCCTTTGTCCATATTTTAATGCTGCTCCTGAAATAAGTTTGCTAAAATTATCTTCTAAATCTAATGAATCATAATGAACACCAAGCCGATCTTTATTTTGCTGAAGTAACGCTGAAAGTCGTACATCCAGTTCCTCCTTACTTTTACCACCACCAGCCGCAAAATCAAATTTGATGACAGGATATTTCTTTGACCAGTCCCACTTGTCGTGAATAAATAAGCTCTCAAACAATGACTGATTCCCTTCAAATATCTCTTTTAAAGTATCCACAAACAGACTCTTTCCAAATCGGCGGGGACGGGAGAGGAAAAAGGCACCAGATTGGGTTACTAGTTTATGGGCATACTCCGTTTTGTCAACATATATGCAGTTGTTTTCTAGTAGTTTGCTTAAAGTGCTAATCCCTAAGGGAAGATTTTTCAAGATGTTGATTTTAATTTATTAAAGATACGATATTAATACCAAAATAGGGAAATACATCGGTATCGTGGGAGGGCGAATTCTATTTGCCCCAGCAATAATCCTCAAAATCCTGATTCATAACTCATAAATATACGAACCATAAAGCCAAAGGATGTTAATAGGGGAATCTGATGATGTCAGTGTAATTAACTTTTCTATGATATTATCCCCATTTTTGTTAACCTTTTAATACCTGGTATTTTCATTAATCAATGACTCCAAATCTCCTCTTGTTCCCATTCCTTTATATTTCTCAGCGTACTACTAAGATGAATACCCACGCCAATAATCCTCTTGTTTTTACCTTTATATGGCATAAAATATTCCTTGTTTTTGATCTGCTCCAAGGCTTGTTTTGCTGAAATATCCCTTTTAAATTCAAAAATATATAGGACGTCAGGTAATTCAACGACACTATCTACTCGTCCGTTGCTGGTACAAACCTCACTTTGAATGCGAAGTCCTATTTGGGTAAATATTAGATGTATAGCGGCATGATAAAATTTCTCCGTCGATGGAGATATCAGTTGATAGGGAATAGAATGAAAAAGAATTTTAAGATTTTCCATAACTTCAGATAAATTGCCCCTTTTAAAGGATTCCTCCATATTGATGGCCAGTTCCAGTCCGGAAGGGGCCACCTCTGTACTGGTATAGGCCTCCATCAAATATAATAACATGGTCTTTTTTACCTCATAATTGGGGTAATTAAGAATGTAAAGTCCATTATCCAATCGAGATTGAATGGTTAAGTACCCTGTTTGATACAATAATCCGAAAATCCGTAAATCTTCCAGATCATAAGAAATAAAATCCAGTTCTGTTTTTTTCTGTTGTTCCAGATTATAAAGGCCCTTCTCTTTCAACATCTGAATTAAAAAAGTGGGTGTCCCTGTTTCAAACCAATAATTGTTAAATTCCTTCGATTTGAAAAACAGGTTCACAGACACCGGGTTGTAAACGGATTCTGCTGATTCATGAAAACGATAGCCATTGTACCATTTTTTCAAATCTTTCAGTAAAGCATATCGTGTTTTTTTTAATTCTTCACAGCATTCCTCTATTTCATATTCAAAATTTTCTTCTAACTCCGTTTGGGTATAACCAAGCATGGACGAAAATTGCTTTTCTGTGCTGATGTCCCACAGATTATTCAAGCCTGAAAATATGCCAACCTTTGAAAACCTGCTAACTCCTGTAAGCATCACAAACTCTAAATGGGCATCTTCGTTTTTCAACACCGAAAATAAATTTTTTAAAATACCCCTGTTTTTCAATGCCTTTTTATAATCCTTACCTAAAAAATGAGTAATTGGTGCATCATACTCGTCGATTAAAATGACTACTTTGGATTTCAATGCTAAATTTAAAATAAGTTGACTTAGTTTAATGCCCAATGGAAAATCATTTTGGGGTAATTTATACTTGTCATATTCAATATCAAGCAGTTGATGTAAAGATTTATCTAATTCCTGTTCATCTAAATCTATACCGTTAAATGTGAAATGAATCACTGGATGAATATTCCCCCAATCCCATTGATCGAAAATCCATAGTCCTTCAAAAAGGGATTTACTCCCCGAGTATAATTCCTTAATCAAAGAAATATGTAAGGATTTCCCAAACCTTCTTGGTCGGGATAAAAAATAATATTTACCCGTTGTACATAATGTATGGACATACCGGGTTTTATCGATATATCTGAACCCTCTTTCTATAATCTCCCTGAAATCTGAAAACCCGATGGGTATCATCCCTTTCATGTACTTCTTATTTTCACAAATATACATGAATTATGGATACCATAAGGGCACCTTACCTGGCTGACTTATTTAAAAAGCAACAATCTAAATAAACAGATCATTTCATATCAGAAAGTGCTGGGTGGAAATCTCCTTTCAAACCAACAGGAACAGCATTTCGGATGGCATAAACCGTATCAATGGAGGTACGGGTATCTTCCAGACTAAATCCATTACCTGCAAGTATTTCCTTATAACTACTATGATGCAAATCGGTGAAGCCTTCACTAAATTCAAACAATTCCCCACCTATATTTATAGCTCTGAATGTGCGCATTCCTTTCGCTTTAAAATCTTCCGGTATGGTATTATAATCAATACTCAGAAACCAGCGTACCCGGGCGTTTTCAAATTCAAGAAATCCGGCGGCCGTATTTGGGGTATGAACATGGACGATATTTTCCTGCACCCTTCCAAAAATCCAGCTTAACATATCGAAAAAATGCACGCCGATATTTGTAGCAATTCCACCCGATTTAGTGACATCCCCTTTCCAGCTGGTAAAATACCAATTCCCACGGGAAGTGATATAGGAAAGGTCAACCTCCCATTTTTTATCTTTTGGACTTTGATGAATTCGATTTCTAAGGTCAATAACACTGGGATGTAGCCTTAATTGAAGAATAGTATTTACTTTTTTATTCGTTTCTTTTTCAATTTCCTGTAAAGCATCAATATTCCATGGATTCAGAACTATTGGCTTCTCACAAATGACATCGGCGCCAATCCGAAGTCCGAACCTAATATGAGAATCGTGAAGATAATTGGGTGAACAGACACTTACATAATCCAAGGATTGCTGGCTTCGCTTCAATTTTTCGACATGCCTGTCAAATCTTTCAAATTCTGTGAAAAATTGAGCATTGGGGAAATAACTATCTATAACCCCTACCGAATCAAAACGATCCATCGCTGCAACCAAATCATTTCCTGTATCTTTTATGGCTTTCATGTGCCTGGGTGCAATATATCCTGATGCACCAATGAGGGCGAATTTTTTCATCTCTTTTAATTAGAACACAAATTTATGATTTTTTAATGATAAATGCATCGGTAACCTCGTCCATATGTTTTAATTTAAGGACAAAATCACCCTTTATCCGACTTCTGAAATCATTTAATTTCCCCAGAGATTCGTCAATTTCGTCAGGTATAATATATTCCAGCCATTCTCTCATTCTTTTGGCAAGGGTTGGAGATTTTCCCTTTGTCGAAATAGCCATTTTCAAATGTCCCTTTGTAACGATACTACCCATGTAAAAATCGCATAAATGTGGCGTATCGGCAATATTTACCAGTATTCCCTCTTTTTGGGCATCTTTTGAAACCTTCTTATTCACATCTTTATCGTCGGTAGTGGCAATAACCAACTGATGGCCTTTCAAAAATACCGATGCATATTTTTCATTAATGATGGTAACCTCTTTGTCGGCAATAAAAGCCAGCGTTTCTTCCCTAATCATTGGAGAAACCAGGGTAACCATGGCTTCAGGACTTGATTTATAAAGAAAAGTTAACTTTTCAAGTGCTACAAATCCGCCGCCAACAATTAAAATACGAATATTTTCAGGTTTAATGAAAATAGGATAAAGATTATTCATATAAAGGCAGGTATCTGATGAATTTGATTTTTAAACTGGACGATGGAGGATTTGACAATGGGTCCAAAAATAAGCATAGCGGGTGCCTCTATCTCATTTTCAATGACCTGAAATTCAATTTGTTCCAAATCCGAAAGTACCGTTTTTTCATTAGGTAACGTTCCATTGGAAATAACTGCAACCGGGTAATCCAATGGTTTATATCGTTTAAAAACAGATACGATCTCACTAATCTTTCCCAGTCCCATAAACACAATTACAGTTGCCGATGATTTGGCTGCAGGTAAAATATCCTTCGACATGGTACCATTGGCGGTTGTACCAGTCGTTATCCAGAAACTTTCAGCTACCCCTCTTTGCGTTAGCGGGATTTTATGTCTGGCTGCAATACCACTGAAGGAAGAAATACCTGGAATTACCTCCGTATCAATTTTTGCATTTCTTGCCATTTCAAGTTCTTCATTTGCCCTGCCAAATACGAAAACATCTCCCCCTTTCAGTCTTACCACCCGTTCTCCCTGACTGGCTAATGTCACCATTTTTAAGGAAATATCGCGTTGTAACATAGCATGTGAACCTGCTCTTTTTCCAACATAAATTTTAACGGCTCTTTGATTAAAATCAAGCAAATCTTTATGTATGAGAGCATCATATAAGATAAAAGTTGCTTGTCTTATTGCTTTTATTCCCTTTACCGTTATCAATTCAGGATCGCCCGGACCAGCACCCACTAATTTTATATATCCTTTAATTAATTTGTTCATTCCTTTGATTTTTTATCCATCGAATGGTATTAGACGCAGTATCCAGATAATTTTCAGCAAATAATAAAGTTCCTGAATCAGATCTATGTTTATCAATTACCTCCTCAAAAGAAATGCCTAGATCAGCTTTAAATCCTGGAAAATGGATATCAAAACTTTTTATAATAGATTCATGTGAGTTTACCGAAATATTTTTTGCGGTTAAAAGTGCCTTTCCCGCTCTGATTTGCGCAGCGTAAGCATGATAAACCGCATCGCCAGGTTTTTCTTCCTTCAAGGAAGATTCTGCCCATTCATACATTTCATCTGCTTCAAAAATCAAGGTTTGAATCAAATCGATCATTACGCCGGCGCATTCTCCCACACCAATTGCCTTTTCATATCTGGCTTCATTTCCCCAGTCAATAAAATCAAGAGGAGCCAATTGCGTCGTATCTGCAAATGATTTGAGATGCTGAAAAAAATAATCAGCGGTTTTCCTGTCATAATAGGCATTAAAAGATTCATTTTCAAGGTGCTGATTTGAAAAATCATTCAGGATCCACCGCAAGACATCGGGAACTTTTCTGGAAGGCACTTTAAGTAATTTATCAGCAAAACGTCCATAACCATTTTCCAAAAGTCCGCCGCCCAGTAAAACTTGTGTAGCCGGGGCAATCTGATTTCCCTGCTGAATGGTCATACCCTGAAACCCAATATTGGCAACAGTATGTTGCCCGCAAGCGTTCATACAGCCACTTATTTTAATGGTCAATTGATAATCGGTTATTAAATCCTCAAACTCTTCCTCAATCACTCGTTTCAATTCCGAAGCCAGTCCCATGCTACTTCCAATTCCGAGATTACATGTATCGGTACCCGGACAAGCGGTAATGTCATTAATACGTTCAAATCCTGGAGTTGCTAATCCAATTTCTTTCAATGACCAATATAAGGCAGCAATATTTTCTTCTGGAACATGCCTCAATAAAATACTTTGGGAAACGGTAAACCGACTGTCATCACCTGCATAAAGCTTAATGATATCTGCTAAAATTCTGGCAGTCTGGGATGAAATATTTCCATTTTCTATAGGAATACCAACGGCAAATAAGCCAGATTGCTTCTGCTTGAACACATTGGTTTTATACCATTTTTCAAAAAGTAAATCCTTAGGATTCGACTGGGGAAATAAATTCGGTTGAGTAAAAGAAATAAAATCTGATTCATTCAAAAGGGGGGCACTTTGATTATTTAACTCCAGATTCACCCACTTCATAAACTGCTCCAATCCCACTTCCTTGATTAAAAATTTTAGCCGTGCCTTATTTCTTTTCACTCTTTCTCCATATCGGTCAAAAACCCTGATGATTGCTTCTGACATCGGGATAATCTGCTCCGCTGGAATAAAATCAAATAACACATCGGCACTTCTGGGTTGAGCACCAATTCCACCTCCCAATAGCATCCTAAAACCCTTAACTTCATTTTCAATAACCGGAATAAATCCAAGGTCATGAAAATAGGTATAGGCGGTATCTGACGGAGAACTTGAAAATGCCACTTTAATTTTTCTTCCTAAATCCTGGCAAATCGGATTTCTTAAAAAATGATTAAAAAATTGATAGGCGTATGGTGTAATATCAAATGCTTCTTTGATATCTATGCCAGCAAAAACAGAGGCGGTAACATTTCTTACTGTATTTCCACAGGCCTCCCTTAAAGTAATCTCATCCTTTTCCAGTTCAGCCCATAATTCAGGCGTTTTGTCCAGCGATACATAATGAATTTGAATATCCTGCCTGGTTGTAATATGCAAATTACCAGTGGAATAAGTATCAGAAACATCCGCTATACGAATCAATTGTCGAGCTGTAAACCGACCCAGGGGAATTTTAATTCTGATCATTTGAACGCCGTGTTGTCTTTGGCCGTACACACCCCTGGCCAAACGAAGGCTCCTGAATTTTTCCTCTCCTATCAAACCATTTTTAAAAGCATATATTTTCTTTTCCAGATCTAAAATATCTTTTTCGACCACTGGATTTTCAAATTCGGTTCTAAAACTTTGCATGTGAATCAGATTAAATGAGATAACAAAATTAAAGATTATTTCTATAAATTCTATATAATTAGTAGAATAAATAAAATAATGTTATTAATTTTAATAAATACCTATAAATCAATGAAAAAAAATAGGGGAAAATAAATAGACAATTAGGGGAAATACTAATTCCCCTAATTTAATTAGGTTTCTAAATTTTATCCAAATACATTGCATCTTTCAAATAAACATATTATTTCAAAAACCACAGTATTATGAAAAGAAGAAAAAACATTCTTACCATTTTATTTTTCACCTTAATTATTTTTAACCTAAGCGCTCAATCACCCGCTTTGGACGATAAATACAGGAGAAGTACTTTACAAATGGTTTTAATCGAATCTGAAAATTTTCCCAATAAAGAAACGGTCATAAATTCCTGGAATAAAGCCCCATTTCCAGACAAGTATAACAAACATGGAGCAGCATTTACCAGTATAAATATTGATGATATCAATCCGACCGATGATGATTTGCTCAAAGCTGGATTTTTAAAAGACACAATTAAAGGAAAAGTTGAAATTTTAATTGCTGAAACGGCAAAAAAATCATTGCGATATTTAGATGAGAAGCAGACACTTGCTATCATTTTACCCAATGAAAAACAACTATATAAAATCAAATTAGATAAATACATTGAATCAAATGATTTAGCTAAAAAGGTGGTATCAAAATGGTTTAATATGAATGAGAAGGGTAAATTTGACATGCAACTCATTCAGGAAAGAGGCTTATATAATGCCAGTGAGATAGAGGCAAATATTGCAAAGGGCCAGGCAAGAGGAATGGCCTCTTTAGGTGACGCTGGAGAACAATTGATTAATAATACCTTTGTCACCTTTACCAAATTATCTTTTTATGCCAACGAACCTGTAGCCCGAGCATTTGCTGATGCATCCCTTGCTGAACTGGCAGGTAAACCGCAAATTTTAGTTAAAGCAGCCACAAAACAAATTGAGGCAACTTATGAAAAAACAAAGGAAGGATACACATTATTGTCAAAAACATGGTTGTACAAACTTACCTGGAATGAAAATATCGCTAATACTTTTTATGAAAAATTATGGGCAAATCCAGAGGCATTTAATAAATCTAATATTTTCAAATTGGAATACGTAAGTGTTCAGTATAACCAGAGTTTGGTCACTTTTAAGACTGGTGAATCTAGAACCGAGGAACAAATAATTGACCTTGCCCTAGTTAGAAACATTGATAATGCCTTTGCTGAACTTCAAAAAGATAATGATGTATTCAAGACAAAATCGCCTATTTATTCTATTGCACCAATTACTGCAAAGATTGGGATGAAAGAGGGATTAGATGGTGGAGAAACTTTTGAAATACTTGAACTAACTTACAACGCTAAAACCGGTCTTACCTCCTATAAAAGTTTAGGGAAAATAAAAGCTGATGCTAATCTGGTTTGGGATAATCGATATAATGCCGATGAAAAAATAATTCAATATCTCGATAAAAATGGAGCTCCTTTAGCATCAGGCCTCGAAGGAACTAAATTTAGTGATTCCGAAAAAGTGCAAATTGGTATGTTAATTAAACAAATTAGATAACGGCTTGAAATAAGGTAAAATGAAGACATCGATAAATTATATTCAGGTATTTCTCATTTTGATATTAGGATTTAATATTGGTTTTGGACAAGGAAAACGTAACAATGACGCAAATACACACGCCTGGAAATATGAAATTGAAGGGATTGGAACGGGTGTTCAGGGCAGCTATCAGGTCAAAATTTGGTCCATTGGATCTTCTCAGGAAGCTGTCATTGAACAAGCAAAAAAAAATGCCGTACATGCAATCATTTTTAAAGGATTTCCCGATAATAGCCGTGTAAATGGTCAAAAACCATTGGCTACAAATCCCAATCTGGAACAAGAACAACTTGCCTTTTTTGACGAATTCTTTTTAAATGGTGGCAAATATCTAAAGTTTGTTTCTTTATTGGCTAATGGTAGTATTCTTCCCGAAGATCGTATCAAACTCGGTAAGTCCGAATATAAAATTGGCGTAATTGTTTCGGTGAATAGCGCTGAACTTAGAAGGGACCTAGAAAATGCGGGTATTATCAAAGGGTTAACTACCGGTTTTTAATCTTAGTTGGAATGAAGAATTATATACCAATAATAGGCATCCTTGTCTTTCTATTTTCTTGCCAATCGCAAAAAAATATTGCTGGAAATTATACCTACAAAACAGAATGTGCAGGAAATGCTGACGATGGCCATATTTTTTTAAAAGCCTGGGGAAAAGGGTTGAATAAAAAAGTAGCTTTAGAAGATGCCCGTAAAAATGCACTCAAAGATGTTTTATTTTCAGGCGTTTTTACTGGTGACGCTGCCTGTGCCAGAAATGCATTGTTAACAGAAGTTAACGTCATTGAAAAACATAAAGTGTTTTTTGAAAAATTCTTTTCTCAGAACGGAGATTATAAAGATTTTATCAAAGAACGAAAAAAAGGGGTAAACCCAAAATATGACAAGAAAAAATCCCGGTTCGGCGTTGTTTATGGAACTATTTTGATATTCAAACAAACTGAACTGGATGTTTATTTGACGAAAAAAGGAGTAAAAAAAAGTTCTAATGACTAAGTTACGTTGTCTTACTATTATTCTGATGATGCCTTTCCTAAGCATTGGGCAAGCAAAAAAACCAACTTTGATGGTCGTTCCAAGCGATCTTTGGTGTAAAGAATATGGCTATTTAACCGAATTCAATAATCAGGGTACCAAAGTATTGATTCCCGATTATAAAAAAGCATTGCAAGAAGATGCTAATTTAATTTTAGTCATCAGCAAAATAAATGAATTAATGGCTGACCGGGGTTTCCCATTAAAAAACCTGGAATCTATCCTTAAATCCCTCGAAAATCAGTCTGCTGAGGATGCTCTTTTAATGAATAGCGAAGGAGCTGAGATTAACGAAAATCCTATTGATAAGTTAAAAAAAGTAGCAAAAGCTGATATAATTATTCAGATGACCTATACTATTCAAAGTGTCGGGCCCAAAAACACGGTAACGTTTAACCTTCAAGGAATAGATTCATACACCAATAAACAAATTGCAGGTTCATCTGGGACGGGAGCGCCATCATTTACCGCCGAAATTCCTGTT
>Ga0255182_1001287_pt1 | contig 13395 bp, 13 predicted proteins | sample Atl_UVDOM_RepA_8_FD_188420 | JGI IMG/M metagenome (GOLD analysis project Ga0255182, IMG submission 188420) | Freshwater microbial communities from Altamaha River, Georgia, United States - Atl_UVDOM_RepA_8d | ecosystem: Environmental > Aquatic > Freshwater > River | place: USA: Georgia...
AGTCCAGAAATATATTATAAAATAAAATTGAAATACTTTAATAAAATAACAATAAAAGCATAACTACAAGAATGAAGACAAGAAGTCAAACTGAACAAGAAAAACCCACCATTTATGAAGTCAATATCGACTTCGATGGTGCTAGTGAAGCTTGGAAAGCTAATAAACGCTATATTGGCAACGGGATTTATAAATATGTTTGCTGCAAAAAAGGTAAGAATAATAATACCTGTATTGCAAAATGTTTGCCTGGTGAAAATTATTGTAAAGTTCACTTTAAAATGTTTAAAGAAGGAAAAATTTAACCTAATTCACAAATGCTCATGCGCATATTTGATAAAATATACTTACTATTACTTTTCTTCCTTTTAATCTTAGAGAGAAACTCCTCAGACAAATCAACACCTTCTAACATTGATATTGTCTTATAATTTTTTCTTATAAATTCACAAAACTCATTCTGATTACCAATTGTCTTTTTAAACTCCAAGACAGAAAAATTATGTCTATCGCACCAACTTAAAAATCCTTGAAAATTGTTTAACATTATTGTTTTTATTATGAAATAAGAGAGAACATTTGTATCTTCTTTATATAAATTCTCTCTATGTATTCTTGCATATTCTGTTTTTGAATATAAATCTCTATATGTTAACCCCATAAAATGAAGAGTCTTTATCATTTGAAAGAAGCTGAAAATTCTTTCATAGTTAATATAAAATTCTGCGCTAGAGAGAAATTCATTAATATTTGATTTATCTCTCAATTCAAAGAAACTACAAAATAAAGCATTCATTATTTCTGCCCAAAATTCAGTATATGCTTCATATAAATTAACTTTCGAATTTACTGGAAAAATATTTAATATACAATTATGTACTTTTTCATTATTCATCATAGAAAAATCCAAACCAAAATTGTGAAATGTTTCGTGTATAAGAACTTTAAACCATTCTTCTTTTCTAAAAACTACTATTTCTGAATCACTTGGACAAGTAGTTGTAAAAGCAGTATTAACATTATTTTCGCCAAGAACATAAATATTTGAATCTGGAAGATTCTTTAAGAGAGAAGTAAAATATAAATAAATATTTATTGTATTTACACATTCTTTTGGTGCATATATATTTAATACATATAACCACATAGCAATCGATTCTACATATCTATTATAAACTTCTAATTCATCTTCAACATTTCCATTTTCAACTATAAAATGTACTTGTATTTTTCTATCATAGAGAGAAAAAGAATAAGAAATCTCTGCCATCATCATTCCATCAATATGATTTCTTACAATTTCTGGAAAACTGTTTGCATTAAAATTTTTTGGCTTAGAAATCTGCGATGATGTGGTAATTTTCTTTATATTTGCTTTATATGGAGATTGTTTTTTTACATAAGTATATGCTTTCAATATTTCATTATATAATTCACCAAAAATTGCTTTCGTTTTATTTGTTAGTTTAACATAATTTAAATGATTGTTCTTTGAAAAAAATAACATTAATTGTTTACTATGTTTTGATAATTTCATTCTTATTATATATGATTATTATTTATTTAAATATATAATAATCATATATAAAATAATGGTAAAATCTTGTCAATATTTTCTAAAAAAGTAGAAAATATCTAATATATGGATAGTACTATTATAATTATTTTAGGCTATTATCCAACTTCATATACTCCACATCTCATACCTCCACCATGCCCAGGACCTTTACCACCAAAACCAATTGGGGGATGTAGTGGGACTATATATGGATGCTAACCAAACAATCAAACACATAAAATCGATGCACAAGGAAGTAATTGTCTTTAAAATAAAATACTTAAATAAAAATATATATGTATTATATATGTCGGATACTGCTCCTACTGAAGTTCCATCTTCTGATGTCAGCTCTATTGTTGTCGAACAAACAACATCTGTAGATACTGCTCCTACTGAAGTTCCTTCTGATGTCAGCTCTATTGTTGTCGAACAAGCATCTGTAGATACTGTAGATACTGTTCCTACTGAAGTTCCATCTTCTGATGTCAGCTTTAATGTTGTCGAACTTGTTGAAAAAACATTCATAGATATTGTTCAAACATCTTTAACTAGTCTAATAATTAAAGATAAATTGATGAAAACACAATTTAATCTTACTCCTGAATTAATTGAAATTGTTAAAAAAGTTCTCTCCTCATCGCCAGAATGTTTTAATGATATCGAGAAGGCTGTAAATGAAATCATAAAAGATGGCAAGATTGATAGCAAGGATATCCCTCAATTTATTATTGTTGTTCAAAAACTTTATCAGATTATTTATAGCTTGAAAGAGATCAAACTAGATGCTAAAAAACGCTCAGAATTTACCTCAACAGTTCTTAAATATATTGTTCATTTGTTGATCATAGAGAGAAAAATACAAATTGAGGAAGATAAAGAAACGCAGTTTTTAACAGATTGTGATGCATTAATCGACGCATGTATTGGACTATTAAGTTTTCCAAAATCTATCAAAACAAAAGGTTGTTTGAAGAAATTGTTTGGTTAAAGTAAATGTTTAAGGAAAATATTATAAATTTGTCACTTATAATATTTATCTATAACTGTAATGCATTTTGTTCCACTTTTTAAAATTGAATTTAAATCTCAGAACGTCTAATTTTATCACGAATTAACATGAGTTCATCAAAGACAACAGGTGGCGAACCTTTACTGAAATGTGTTAACTTAGCTTCTCCAGTAGCAAGTAATAATTGCTTTAAATCTTCGTTTTGAGTGAATTTAGCATATTGTGCAGAATACATTTCTTTCTTTTGTCTTTTACCAAAAAAATCGGAATCAGCTGTAACTTCGTGTGGCCTTATTAACTCTCCTTTAAACTTACCCGTTTTTCCACCAGCTGCCTTAGCCATTCCAGGATCTTTTGACAAATCGGTTCCGGAATCTAGAGAGAAACTTAAATAAAATTCAGGATGTGTTTTCTTAAATTTAGATCCTTGATAATAATGCTCAACTGATGCCCATTTATGATTATCTAATGTAAATGGTTGTATCCAAAAATTAGACAACTTTTTACGCCATTGAGGCATACCTGATAATGAAGCGTATTCCATTAGTCTATCATTTGGAATTTTCTCTCCATTACCTTTTCCTGGAAGTGGTTTGTCGAGGGATTTTGAATAAAATTGGAAAACAATTTCATCATTATATAATCCTCTTAGCTTAGACTCTGTCAGGTCTTCATATACAGCTTCTTTAATGACTGTTTTTTTTTGTGAAGCTTTGAATTTTTGAAAATCTGGAATAATCGCAAAAGGACCTGCATTTTTTTCCATACACTTTTCGTAAATCATTTTCTTAATATCATAAGGTATTTCACTAAATTTAAATATCATTTTTTTTTTATAACCAACTAACTTATAATGGTTTCCTGTATGTTCTACTATTATATAGAATTCTGGTGTAAATATTCCTCTTTGCTCCAATATTGCATCATTTAACTGTCCACATTGCAAAACATTTTTTTCATCGCCGTTTTTATAATTTTCACTAGAAAGAATAATAAATTTAATATTTAAAATTCTCTCCAATGTTGATATTGCCCAAGTATCAGCCCAAAAATCACAATGTCTAACTATTTTTTTAAATTGTTCAAGATTTTCAACACCTTTCATAAATTTATACTCCTTTAATATATCTGTTGTTACCTTTTTCTCATTTAATAGTCTATCATGTTCTGCTTTAACTTCCTTTCCATGTAAAATTAGAGCTTTTTGTTCGTTTCTGTCTATAACATCACCAAAACGCTGTTTAATTTGAGCATACTCATTAGCCAATTCTTTAATTTTATTAGTATCTCTTACAATCGAAGCAGAATACATATCATATTGTTCTTTATATCCATCAAAAACTTGCTGGGTAGCTTCGGTTGCTAATTTTTTACGTAATTTAGTTGTACTTGTTTGTTGTGCAATGTTTGAAAAAGCGTCTCGAATTGTAGCAAAAAGACAATCGCCTCCTCCTTCATTATCTTGTATTGAATAATTCTTATTTTTCATAAATTTATCTATCCATTTATCATTTGATGATGAATGATATTTCTCTCTAATATCTTTTGCTTCTTTTTGCGTTTCTTCTTTTAATAATGGAGGAACAGGGATACCTTTAATTTTAATAAATACATCTTTTCTCCCTTCGGGTATATCATACTCTTCTTAATCTTCCTCTTCCTCTTCTTCACCGTCTGATTCTGATACTTCACCCTCTTCTTTATCAATTTTATGTAAAGGAAAATCAGGTTTAAGTCTCATCTTATTTAAAAATTCCTTTGTAACAAATGAATAAATTAATGGGGCTTCCATTTTTTCTATGTCCAAATTATTATATTTATCCAAGTATGATAAATAATCAGATGCCTTTATTTCATACACACCAATTTGAATTACTTTATTATTGTGTTTAACTAAATAAATTGGAAAATATAATATATTTTTATCTTCATAAGTATTTTTTGCATTACCTACAGCAATAATTATGTCAATATCTTTAACTTCTAATTGATATAAATTAGCTTCCATTTTAAAATCTCCAGAATCAACACTTTTTAATTCTGGATAACTTACATCACTGTCTAATTTTGATAATACCATTTATATAATTTATTAATATATTTTATATTTAATACTGAATTTAATATAAAATAAAAAATTATTACCATAAAACAAATTTCTTCATAAATTTGTCATTCTTTAATTCGTTAATATAAAACCACATATTTTGGCGTCGAAATACAATGTCAGTATTAGCACTGTCGCTTTCGAATGTAACCAGATATTCTATAATTTGTTCTTTATTAAATCTATTGTTTTTTAAATCTTTTGCAAATCCATAATATTCACATATCATTAGTAATTCTTTTACAGTATAATTTTCGTGGTAATTTATCATCTGTGGAAAAGATATTTCAGCTTCTAAATTAGTGTCTTCTATTTCATTCATTATTTCTTCAATATTAAAATCTAATTCATTTTCAGCATTTTCAATTTCTTCAATATAATAAGAAATTGTGACATCGTTTTCGTGATTTATCATTATTAAATTATTAATTGTAATATTTAAATATTATTTAAATAATATTTAAAAAAATATATATTAAAATTTATACTATAATCTATTATAATTATTTACATATCAATTAAGTCCATAAACTTAAATAATGCCTTATTAGTTAAGCTCTTGTAATCTTTAACCTTACTATTGGCAATTTTTTCAATAATTTCGTAAATTGTATAACCATTAATTTGTTCATAATCATTGCCATCATCACCTTCATATAAATCTTTTCTATATAGTAAAGCAACAGTCTCTGTTAATTCCTCTACCTCATTTTTCTTATTTTCCATTGAAATAAAGTTGTATACATCTGCAAGCAAATTTCTGGTAATTTGCTTAATTTGCGTTTTTGAAATTACTCCATTGTTCATTAAATTAATATAAAATGTAGCAAGAGACTTTCTCTTTTCATTAATTTTATTAATTTCACAAAATCTATCATAGTTTTCATTAGGATCTACATATTCAATATTACTAAATAAACTGACAAATTGCGTTAAATTTTCTTGACATTTATTTTTAATAAAAGCATATCTATCTGATAAATCTGAATATAAATCAGCATAATTCTTTGAACAGAATCGGTTTGATGATGCAACTTCAAAAATATTAGCACCAATTTCACTCAAATCTGCTTCTAAATTTTCAGATACAATTTTATCAATAACTTCAATAATTTTATTACGCATTTCAATATAATTTTTATCGGTCATTTTATTAATAAATGATCGAATTGAATCAAAATCTCCATCAATACCAGTCTTGGCCTCAATTTTTGTAGTTTGAAAACTTCTAATTGAATTCCAATCAGCATCATTAAGTGCTTCCATAGCTTTATTCCCACGACGTTTCTTTCCATTATCTTTTTGTGGTGCAGATGATGTGTCAACCTTCATTGGATTCTCGCGCTTTTTAAATATAGGAGTTTTATCATAATTGGGTGATCCTACCTGCATTGCCAAATTAGAAATAGTTTCCATTGTAACTTCTGGAATTTGATAATCAAACCCATTGTAAATGATGTTCTCAAATTGCTCTAAAGAATATCTCAAGGTTTTGGTTGTCATATTAGTAGTGTATTATATTTTACGTTGTTATTTTTATATCAATTTTTTTTTAAATATAATAATTTATCAAAATACACTTAAATAGAATTGACTATATTATATTACAACATGGCATCAGAAAACGAGACTATTGTTAACGAATCTATAAATGACAATTTAGAAATTGAATCAAATTTCGCCCCGGAAATAAAGACATGGGACGAGTTAGAATTGGAACCTAATTTATTAAGAGGCATCTTTGCCTATGGCTTCGAAAAGCCAAGTCCAATTCAAAGCAAGGCAATTAAGCCTGTAATTGAAGGTAATGATGTTATTGCACAAGCACAATCAGGAACAGGTAAGACTGCAACATTTACTATTGGAGCTCTTCAACGAGTAAATATTGCAGAACAAACAACACAAGTATTAATTTTATCACCAACAAGAGAACTTTCAACTCAAACATCTAAAGTTGTATCAAATTTATCCGCGTTTATGTCTGGATTGAAGATTAAAACTGTGTTTGGCGGTTCTGCTATTGAAGAAGGTAGCAGTTTTTCAAGCAAAAATGTCCCACATATTATTTGTGGATGCCCTGGACGCGTTTACGATATGATGCGCCGAGAAAAAATTAGTTCAAATTCAATTAAATTGATCATTTTAGATGAAGCCGACGAAATGTTGTCTGCAGGATTTAAGGAGCAAGTTTACAATATTTTTCAATACTTGAATAATGAGGTCCAAGTATGTTTATTTAGTGCAACATTGCCAGATGATATTAATCAAATTATTGAAAAAATTATGAGAAATCCTATTAGAATTTCTGTTAAGAGGGAACAATTAACATTAGAAGGTATTGGACAATTTTATATTGCTGTTGAGGATGATAGACAAAAATATAATACACTTAAAAATCTTTATTCTTTTATTAATATGTCTCAAACTATTATTTATTGTAATAGCATTAAGCGTGTAAAGGATTTATATGAGGCTATGTGCGAAGATTCATTCCCTGTTTGTAGAATTCATAGTGAAATGGATAAAGCAGAACGCGACAAAGCTTTTAATGATTTTAGAAATGGTGCATCTCGTGTTCTGATTTCATCTAATATCACCTCTCGTGGAATTGATATCCAACAAGTAAGCGTTGTTATTAATTTCGATATACCAAAATGTGTTCATAATTATTTACATAGAATTGGTCGTTCTGGTAGATGGGGTAGAAAGGGTGTAGGAATTAACTTTATCACTAGACGTGACGTTCAACAATTAAAGAGAATTGAAGAACATTATTCTACACAAATTAAAGAGCTACCTGTAGATGTTACCTTTTTAAGAAATGTTTAAATCCGTCTTTACAAAGTGAATTCGTAAAATTAATTTATTATATTTCTTTAATAAAATATAATGAGTTCAAAAATTAATGACATCAATGATTATTTTAAAATGCCTATTTATTATAACGACAAAAAAGTAGAATTAAATAAAAATATTATTAATGATTTAGAATTAGTTGAAACAATTGACCCATCTTGTAATCCAATTTATACATTTTGTTTTGATAATGATAATGATGTTTCTAAAAAACTTAATCAGCAAATTGTCAAATATTATACTACAGATGTTGAATTTTTAAAACAAAGTCAATCGCTTCTAAAAGAATATAAACCATTGGGCGTTAAATATACAGATTACTCAACAAATTATAAAAATATAGTTGATATTTGGAACGAACTTAAAATTGATGCAGGATTTAAAGAGAGATATTACTTTATTGAATGGGAAATGTTGGAATTCTTAAATAGATCAGAATGGTTTTTGCAATTTATGAGTATTTATAATTTATTATCACCTATAATATCATTACTTGTTCCTATTATAATATTAATTATACCTTTTTTTATTATTAAAATGAAGGGATTAAAAATAACAATTAATGAATATATTGAAATACTTAAAATAGTAGCAGGTCAAAATGCTATTGGTAAGTTGTTTGTTGTAAATTTTAGTGAAATTAATGGGCATGAAAAATTATATATTTTAATATCAGCTGCATTTTATTTATTTTCTATCTATCAAAATTTTATGGTTTGTGTAAGATTTAATAATAATATGAAGACAATTCATAATCACTTTAATGAATTAAAAATATATTTAGATCATACCATTAATTCGATGGAAAATTATTTAAAATATTCTCTCCAATTTAATAGCCATGAAACTTTTAATACTGAAGTTAAATCAAACATGGAGAGACTTAAAAATATTCAAAATCAAATCAAAACTATAACAGACTATAATATGTTTAATTTTAGTAAAATTAAAGAAATTGGTTATGTATTTAAATGCTTTTATGAATTACATACCGATAAAATATATGATGATGCTATAATGTATTCTTTAGGTTTCAATGGCTATGTCGATTGTTTAAAAGGGTTACAAAATAATCTTCTAGAGAGAAAAATTAATTATGCTACATTTATTAATGAATCCAAAAAGACAGTGTTTGAAAATAGTTATTATGCATCTTTGAAAAACTTAAATCCTATAAAAAATACAGTTAAACTTAAAAAGAGTATGATAATTACTGGACCTAATGCATCAGGAAAAACAACAATTTTAAAATCAATAATGATAAATATTTTAATGACGCAACATTTTGGGTGTGGCTTCTATGATTCAGCAAAAATCAAGCCATATAAGTATTTACATTGTTATTTGAATATTCCAGATACATCTGGTCGCGATAGTTTATTTCAAGCTGAGGCTCGAAGATGTAAGGAAATATTGGACATTATAGATGCTAATAAAAAAGATGAGCATTTTTGTGCATTTGACGAACTTTATTCTGGTACTAATCCTGAAGAGGCTGAAAAAAGTGCGACATCATTTATGAAGTACATAACAAAACATAAAAATGTATCATGCGTTTTGACTACACATTTTATGAAAGTATGTAAACGTTTAGAAAAATTTAAAACTATAACCAATTATAAAATGGTAGCTGAGAGGGAAAGAGATAAGTTAATATATAAATATTTATTAGCTGAAGGTATTTCAGATATTAAGGGAGGAATTATGGTATTAAAACAGATGAATTATCCAAAGGAAATAATTGACGAAACTAATATGTAATATTAATTAATTCGTTATTAAATAAATTAATTAATATGTTCTTTTTGTAATAAATGACAATCTTAGCAGATTTATTTAATCCATCATTTTTTATTATTTTAGGAATAGTTGCACTTCTTATTGCTCTTGTAGTTGTGTACTTTGAATCTAAAATGAGAGAACAAAATCACAAAATAGCTTCTATGTTAAGTCTCGTTTCAACATTAGCAGAAGATATGAACGTGGTTAAAATGGGACTAAATCATTTAGCAATTACTAGTTTAAATGGAGGAAGTCAAATGGAAATTCCTCAAAATACACCATTTCCACCTCAAAATTTAGGAACTCATATAAACGACGAAAGTCAATTAAACCTTATTGAAGTTTCTGACGATGAATCAGAAGACGATAATGATGATGAAGAAATTATTGATGATTCTGAGTTAGAAGAAAATGATCAAACATCATCAGAAAGCGAAGAGGAAGAAGACGAATATGATGAAGAGGAAGACGAAGCTAATGGCGAAAATATTAAGGTTATTAAGTTAAGTATTTCAGAAAACGATGAAGACGATGTAAACTTTTATGATGAAACAAATAATTTAGATTTCGACCCTGATGATGATTTAGCAGTTTTAGATGATATGGATGAAATTCCAGAAATAAGCACAGGTTATGCTGAAGAATTATTGAGTCTTAAATATGATGAACTAAAGGAAGAAAAACCTTTAGCTGAAGACAATCTTCAGTTAGAAGAAACGGTAATCCCTTCTTCTTCAGATTTGAAAACTATCTCAATTAATTTAGGAGATGAATCACATAGCGAACATATCGAATATAAGAAACTTCAATTACCCAAACTTAGAGGCATTGCAGTTGAAAAGGGTTTAACAACCAGTTCAGAGGCTCAAAAATTAAAGAAGCCCGAATTACTTAAATTATTAGGAGCCGAATAAATTTTATTATCATTATAAATTATATATGTCTTGGGCAACATGTTATAGTGGTTCTAATAATATAGATTTTAATTTTCCTCCAATTATGACTGACGGTAGAAATTATGCAACTTGGCAACCTGATGCTGTAGTTAACGAGAGAATTCAAGCCAAAGAAGGCATCCAAACAAACTGGGGATATCGCCAATTTCTCCAAAATAATGGTTTGCAAATAATGAATTATAATACTCAAGAGGCTTGCTATACATTAGGGTTAGATCCTCATTATGATACAAACTCTACACCGTCAAGCAATGTTCCTTATACATTTAAAGGTACATTTGACACTAGTAGACCTGGTTTTGGTTATTGCAATTCTGATTTAAAAAATCCTTATTTAACTAGTCAACAATTAAACGCAAGGTTAGTGGCTCCATCAATAAATGCTGCAAATCTTCCTGGAGTTAAAATGAACTAAATTAAAAGATAATAATAAAACATAATAAATAAGTTTTAATAAATTTATATATTATGAAAATTCTCTCCATCGATGTTGGAATAAAAAACTTGGCTTTTTGTCTTTTTGATAAATCCCCAATAGCCGAGCAATTTAAGGTAACAAAGTGGGATGTTGTAAATTTGTCAGAAGAAGAAAGTTTAAAATGTGGTTTTATTGAAAAAAATGTATTATGTAATAAACCAGCAAAATTTAAAAAAGATAACCAATGCTTTTGTCTTAAACATTCTAAAAAACAACAATATCATATACCAACATCTGAACAAAAACCGTCATTTATAAATAAACAAAAGTTTGCGAAGCTATATGAAATAGCAGATTCATATAATATAAAATATGACCCAAAAATCAAAAAAAATGATTTAACAATTTTAATTAATGAACATATTTATAAAGCTTATTTTGAGACAATTGAAAGCAAAAAAGCAAATGAAGTTGATATATTTAATATTGGATTAAATATAAAGAATAAATTTGATAACCTATTTAAAGACGAATGTAAAATAGATTATGTAATTATAGAAAATCAAATCGGACCATTAGCAATAAGAATGAAAACTATTCAAGGAATGATAGTTCAGTATTTTATAATGTCAAAATTAAATGTTGAACATATAGAATTTATATCGGCATCAAATAAGTTAAAAGATTGTGATGTAAAAGATAAAGAAAAATATAGTGATAGAAAGAAGTTAGGTATAGCAAAATGTTTAGGAATATTAACAACAGATTTTAGATTTAATGAACATATAACCTACTTTAATAGTCACAAAAAGAAGGATGATTTATCTGATTCATTTTTACAAGGTCTATGGTTTATTAATAATAAAAAACTATAATTTAGATATATTTTATAAAATATATTTTGTAATTCGTAATACTTAAAATTAAATGTTCTACTTAATCAATAAATATGTCAGATTTAATGGAAATTACTGAGCTTGATTTTAACGATAATTTTGGTGGAGGTCAATCTTCTAATTTTGGTGGAGGTTTAGAGCTTTTAATGAATGACAAAGTGAGAGAAAGTTCTAGACCAACAAGTGATATTGATTTAGATGATTTAAATAGATTAGAAAATGAATTAAATGACTTAGTCGATGATGCACCTACTTCAAGTTTCGCACCTAAATCAGATTTATTTGATAGACCAAGTGTTTCATTTAGTGAAGAACCGTCTTTTAAATTAAATGGTTTTGGTTCTGATAATGGTTTAGGAAAAGCCACTTCTGATACTGAAAGTGATAACAAAACATGGGATGGTTATGGAAAGTTTAATAATATTCCTTTAAATCCAGACAAACCAGTTCCACTAGAGCCAAAGTTATCACGTGAAGAAACGATGAGAGAGAAATTTAAATATTTAAGAAAGCTTGAAGCATTAGAAAAGAAGGGTGTAGAGCTATCAAAGAAATATTCTATGGAATCCAATTTACAAGAAATGATTGGTGAATATGAGACTATTATGGATGAAAAATCTAAGCAAAACTCTGTTAAATTTCAAGGCAATATGCTTATGGCTGTAATTAATGGAATTGAATTTTTAAATGGTAAATTTGATCCATTTGATATTAAGTTAGATGGTTGGTCAGACCAAGTTCAAGAAAATATTACGGATTATGATGACATTTTTGCAGAACTTCACGAAAAATATAAGAGCAAGGCATCTATGGCACCTGAATTGAAGCTTCTATTTCAGCTTGGAGGTAGTGCAATGATGGTTCATATGACTAATACTATGTTTAAGAGTGCAATGCCTGGTATGGATGATATATTGCGTCAAAATCCTGATTTAATGCGTTCATTCCAAAATGCAGCAGTTAATTCTATGGCTCAATCTAATCCTGGGTTTTCTGGTTTTATGTCTAATATGATGAATTCTGATCCTAAACCAATGTCTGGAATGGGTCCACCGCCACCACTAGCAACTCAAGGACCGAATGCAATTCCACCACCTGTTGGAAGACCTGGTAATAATAATTATGCAAGACCTGATTTAAATATGAGTAGAAGCAATTACGAAGATGGGATCAGTCTTAGAGAGAATTTTGAAAGACCAGATGTACAAGACAGAACAAGCAGTAGAAGACAACAAACGTCTGCTCCTCGTCCGGAAATGAAGGGACCAAGTGATATTACAGATATTCTCTCTGGATTAAAGACAAAGACTATTAATATTCAACAACCAACCGCGCCAACCAATCAAAATGACAGTAGTACAATCAGTTTTAACGATTTAAAAGACTTACAATCTGAAGGAAATATGCCAAAAAGAAGCGGTAGAAGAAAAAAATCAGCTAGTAATACTGTTAGTTTAGATATATAAAACCACATTTAATATAATACCTTCAGTTAGGAAAGGTTGTACAAAATGTATACATTAAATTAAACCGAAGAAAATTATGGTTATAATAATTATTTTTATATAATTTTTACTATATAAAAATCAGTTTTGAAATGTAAAATGTATAAACTTTGTTTTATTTACACCTTTAGACATTTAAAACGCCGACTTAGGCGAATTAAAAAACAAAAGTATAATGGTGAATTTCACACCTTACCATACTTATCTTCCTAAAAGAAGTATTAGAATTCTTTTATAAATTATTTAAATACATATTTTTTATTTATTATAATGGATGATATTGGAAAAAAATTTTTAGAATTAAG
>Ga0255182_1001289_pt1 | contig 13385 bp, 16 predicted proteins | sample Atl_UVDOM_RepA_8_FD_188420 | JGI IMG/M metagenome (GOLD analysis project Ga0255182, IMG submission 188420) | Freshwater microbial communities from Altamaha River, Georgia, United States - Atl_UVDOM_RepA_8d | ecosystem: Environmental > Aquatic > Freshwater > River | place: USA: Georgia...
ACTGAATATGCAGATGCAACGGCAAACCAAGAGTTATCACAGTATAGCAGATTGAGAACAAAAGAAAATGAATAATAATAATCTTTAAAACTAAAAATAAAATAAAATGTCAGATTTCTCATTAACTTCCTTATTCGTAGGTCCTACAGTAGCAAACACAGGACTTCCAAGTGGTAGCACAAATACACTTGCTTCTGGTCAAATAGGTGTATTTCTTCCGGACAATACTCCTGCAACTGTTAGTACTGTAGGTAACGCAAAGTATATCTACATTGCTCAGGGTAGGAATATTTACTCTGCAAATGAAGGTACCAGAAAATCAGACCAGATATATGCAAGCAATGTAATTGAGTGGTACAAGGTAAATGGTTCACTCCAGGCCAACACACAGATCACAGAAGTTACAAATCTTTCACTGAACTGTCAGCAGGACTTCTCTGTTACTTTCCGTTTGGACTCTTTCTACATCAGGGCTGCTTACCGTAATTCACTTACTCGTACAGTAATGGTTACTGCTCCTTGTTGTTCATGTGGTGCAAACCCTTGTGACACACTGACTGCAGCAGAGTACGACACAGTACTTCAGAGCCTTGCACAGGCAATCAACAATGACTCAATCCTTGGTCAGTTCCTGACTGCCGGTGTAGGTAATTTGAGTGGTGGCTATGCAACAAGTCTGTATGTTACAGGTAAAACTCTTCAGGAATATGGCCAGGGTACTTCAGTGGATCTTACCAACTTCCCTTATCAGTTTGACCGTATGTTCTTCTGGACATACTTGATGGAAGGTCCGGATCTGACTACAGACTACGAAGTACAGAATTACTGTAACGAAGTAGGTACAGTCAACATCCTGCAGAGAGCTTCATATCCTCAGTGTACACCTGCAGAAGTACAGCAGCTTGAAAAAGATTTCTGGTCATACCAGTCAGAGTACAAGCACATCTTCAGTAACGTGAACTATAACGGTGAGTTCCAGACTTATGTAGATCAGTTTACTACTGAGTATAATCTGTACTACATTAGGTTCTTTGAACCACAGGTTACTGGCCGTGACATAGGTGTTACACGTAAAGATGAAACAGTATGTCTTGCTGTTACAAACGGTGGTACAGTAGAAGGTAACATTGTTCCGATTTTGTCAGCATTCCTGGGTAGTCCGGATAACGAAACAACATCGTCAACACTGACTACTACAACTGTAACTACAAGTAGCACAACAAGTACTACTACTACTTACAACACAACTCCTTAATAGGGGCTAACAATTAAAGATTGGAGAGGGATAGGGGACAAGCACCTCTATCCCTCTTTTACTAAAAAATAAGCATATGAACTTCAAAGCATGGCTCGTTGATTTGTTTAAGGACGAGCGAGGTGTAACCTCAATCAAACCGGTAGTGGCACTTATTGGTGCACTGTTTCTTGGTGGTACTATGACAGCTAACAGCTATTCTCATGGTGACATCAAACCTTCTGCTGAACTTGTGAATGCTGTAATGATCATTACGGTAGTGGGCATGGGTGCCGACACAATTGACAAGTTTAGTAAAAAAGCACCTGCAGATAAAGCAGAAAGCAAACCAGAAGAATAATGGCCCAATCTAAGAAACCCGGGACAAAGAGCGTAGGAACCGGTACTGCCAAATCAGTTGCAGTTAAGGCTCCGTCAATGATGCCCATAAGCTTTAAGGACTTTAGCAAGGATCCGGTAAAAGGACTCTTGTTCATAGTCCTTATAGCAATAGGGTATCTCTATGTGGATGGTAAGATGAACTATACCGGCCAGATAAAGGCTCAGGGTGACAAGATTGTAGTGCTTGAACAAAAGGTACAGATCCTTACGGATCAACTCAGGAAGTCGGACAGTACTCTTTCGGCAGCAGCTTCAAAGATTGCTGTTCTACAGGAGCTTGGTAAAATTAAATAACATGAGATTAGGTAGTTTGCCGGCACTGTTGGTATTGTTCTCTTTACCTCAGATCCCGGGATGTGATACAGGTAAAATACAGGAAACTCTTAAACAGGTAACGTATGAAAATGCTGACAGCATTCTTACAAAGAGCCAAAGCAACATTGTTGTTCTGGGAAGAGTTTCTGAGAAAAGCGATAGTGTCATTACTGAAAAAGTAACAAAGACCACAGAAAAGATAGAGAATCTTACACATGAAATAAAAGTTCTCAAACGAGAAAACAATGAACTTAAGAAGAAACATATTGATACTAACGGTGCTATTGATCAGCACTTTGGGTTACTCCCAATCTCAGCAGATCCCAGCTCAGAATGATAGTACTACCGTATCAAGAACATATAGTGTAACAACTACTCCTCCAAGATCTACACCTGCAACTATGGATGCTAAGAACTCTACTCAGTATCCTGTAACAAAGATTTATGATGGAGATACAGTAGTGATCATGACTTTGCAGCAAGGTAAAGACATGAACCGGAGTTTTGTATTGCTACGTGATTCTATGAAATCTCAAAGAAAACGTATTGATACTTTAGTAAAGGTAAATGACTTTATGACTGACTATATCACAGCAGTACAGTATAAAAACTCAGAACTACTTGAAGCAAACAAAGATCTTATCAAAACCAATCAAAGTTTGACAGAGAAAATATTTATCTATAAGGATACTATATCTTCTTTGCAAAGACGAGCTGAGTTAGATCAGATTAAGTACACCATGGGCAAGTCAGAGTCAGAGTTTAAACTGGATCTCTATAAGCTTGAGATGCAATCAAAACTTGAGCTATTCAAGTCGGATATGCAAACAAAGACTGAGATTTTTAATGCTCAATTAGAATCCGAAAAAAGAAACAGTACACATAGAGCAAGGCAATCAGCAATCTTAGGTGGTCTTATAGTAGGTGGTGTTGCAATCACCGGAGCCATGATCATAAGCTGGATGCCATCAACTTGGTTTAAATAAGAAACAATGGACATACAAAAACTTAAAGGACACGTTCCTGATGCAGTAATTGCACAACTGCCGGACACAATGACAAAGTTCGGAATAGACACTCCGATCAAACTTGCACACTTTCTGGCACAGGCCGGGCATGAATCTGCCGGCTTCAAAGCAGTACAGGAGAACCTGAACTACGGTGCCAAAGGTCTACGTGGCATCTTTGCCAAATACTTTCCTACAGAAGCAAAGGCTCTGGAGTACGAAAGAAAGCCGGAGAAGATAGCAAACCTGGTATACGGTGGTCGTATGGGTAACGGGCCCGAAGCTTCCGGTGAAGGTTACAAATATCGTGGCCGGGGCTACATACAGCTCACCGGTAAGGATAACTATACTGCATTCAGCAAAGCAATAGGGGAAGATTGTGTAGGCAATCCTGATCTGGTGGCTACAAAGTATCCTCTGGCATCTGCAGCCTGGTTTTTTACACGTTGTCTACCTAAGTGTACAGATGCATCAGAAGCAGCCGTTACAGCCGTTACAAAGTGTGTAAATGGTGGTACCATCGGTTTGCCAGATAGACTGATGCACTTCAAAGAGTACTATAATTTGTTATCAGATTCTGCTGTAAGCTAATTAATTTGTAATTTGCATTTAATTGAGAGATTGATCTTTTAAAACCGTAGAAATGTTAACACAAACACTTCCCAATTTAGCACTTTCCCTTTTGGATCTGAGAGACAGTTCTTGCATTGCAATAGCTGATCTTAGTGTATATGGGTCAGGTGCAGTACCAACTTCATCAGAAAGGGCATTGAAAATTACAGTACCTGGTTATACAAACGGTGTAACAGTAACTAATTTTACTCCCGGGAACGTAAATGTTTACAGATGTAATGATTTGCAGTTAACCTGTTCATCATCTACTTGTACACCTTTGCCTGATGGTATTTATGAAGTTGAGTACACTGTTGCTATAGGTACTTCTACTTCAGGTTACCCATCTATAAAGCAGAAGTTTATAAAGATTGATACAATCAAATGTAAATACCAACATGCATTTCTGAAAATTGATCTTGAGTGTGGTTGTCAGGATAAAAACTACTACAATTACATGAACGAGCTCAGGCAGATAAAGATCTACATTGACGGATCTGTAGCTGAGTGTAATGCCGGTAATTACAGATTATCTTATGAGTACTACACTAAAGCTGACAAAATGTTGGACAAGCTTTCTTGTAAGTTCCCAAACAGTAAATGGAAACAATGTTGTAACTAAAATCTGTAACCATGGCTTGTAACAAAGTAAAATGCAGTAACCCTAATTGTTCAACTACACTGCCGGCATGTCAGACAATAAACAAGATGTGTCCAATGTGTTATAGGCAACAAAGTACACAACAAAAAACAACAACAGATGTTCATAATAAATCCGCAATTAACGGCAGTCAAGTTAAACAGTGATGGTTATAATGACCTACTGGAAGGTATTGACAGGACTATTGCATCAATAGCAACTTCACAGTATCTGAATCATATATTCGGTATGAAAAACGTAGTTGATATGCAGTTGTATGATAGACTATGTGAGTACCGGGAAATCCTTATGGATAAGTTCATGGGTTGTAATTGTTTGGAAGAAGAGTATCTAATTTATATAATGTCAAAAGTTCAAAAATTAATTTGCTAATATGGGAAGCGGATGTAATAATTCAAGCTCAGGAAACTTTTTCGAGAAGCTCACTCCAGATACAGGTGTCTTGTATACCGGCCAACCAATACCTGCTTTAGGTATATGTACAGGAGATAGATTAAATGAAGTAGAAGCTGTTCTGCTTCAAAAGATTATTGACTACTCTACCGGTGTAGGTATATCAATACCAAACATAGATCTAAGTACTTGTGATGCATTTAAAGATTGTATTGTAGGCTGCTGCTCTGCTTGTACAGATCTTCCATGTTTGCTTGAGTGCTACAAGAATACAATATGTACAATCTGGGGAGATGTTGAAACTCTTAAGGATGAAGTAAACACTTTGGTAAACGGTCCGTACAATGTAACTTGTCTTAATATTAGTAGTACATCAAAATTGAATGTAATTATACAGCAATTGATTGATGAGTTTTGTGCACTTAAAACTGCTGTTTCTGCACTTGAAGGTACAGTAAACAGTTTTGTTTCTGGTATTAATACTACAATAGGTAAGTTTCTTACAAATGCAATAAGCTCTTGTCAGGGTGTAAATGTATTGAAAGTAACAAATCCAAATACTGCAAATGTACAGTTTGCATTTAAAGGTTTTGTTCCAATAGGTGGTATCATGCCTTGGGGTGGAGACACTGCAGGAAAATTTGATTCTACCGGCCTTGGTTTACCTAATACAGACTGGTGTGGATGGGCAATATGTAATGGTTTAAATGGTACACCTAACATGCTTGGTCTGATACCTGTAATGGCTACAGATATATCTGGAAGTGTTCCTCCTATTGGTTACCGATCATTCCCATATGGATCAATAGGTGGTGAATACTATCACACATTAACTGGTCCTGAGTCAGGTGTTGCAGCACATGGACATGGTGTAAATGATCCTGGCCATGATCACTTTTTGAGATTTAAAAACTGGAAGTTTAATAGAAACGGTTTAGGATCAACAGGTGGAGATAACTATACAGATTTAACTGGCGGTATTGGAACAACGTCTCCAGATTATACAGGATGGGCAGGTTCAGGAGGAATAGGTTTTACAACAGACGGTACACCTGTAACAGGTAAAATAGGTACATCTGGTACAGGTATTAGTGTATCGGGAGCAAATGACCAAAATGCAAAAATTGGTCACAATAACGTACAACCTTACATAGCATTGTATTACATTCAAAGAGTCAACTAATGTCAGCAACATGTTGCCCTGTAGGGTATAATTTTATTGATTCGTTGGGGAACTTTAATGATCCTTACTACGGATATGGTAGTATTACAAACTCTCTTGTAGAGGATTTTGTAAACAAGTGTGCAATTCTTGTAAATGTGGGAACAGGTGCTTCTCCTATTACAGCATTTGCTCTTCCTGACCCGGTAGAACCAATAAATCCATTAGATTGTCCATGTTGTCCTACAGGTTATACTTACTCGGATTCTACAGGATTGTGTATAAGTGATACGGACAGAAAAATGTACCAAGAAACAGTTCCTTGTATCCAATGTGTATGTCCTGAACCGGTTACTCCAACTTGTGCACCGTGTCCGACAGAAGGTACTGCAGTATCGTTTCAGTTTAACTCTACTTCAAAAAACTGTGTATCTTGTACACCTCAAAATGGAAACATACCTTGTGGTGCAATAACCAGTTTTCTTGCAGGACCTTTTCAAGATCCGAATTACAACAATTTCAAACTAAGAAATAAAAACTTTATATAATGGCATACGATAGCTCATTAGTTGTTTACAACAGTGTCCCTCTTACGACAATCAATGTAACTCCGGGAATGGATTTGCAGACAGCTTTGCAAAATATAAACTTTGCTGTTGCAACTACTATTACTCCGAATTACGCTTTGTTTAACTACGGACCATATTCAGGTTACACAATACAAAATACTTCTGGGGGCCCGATTACTACTTTACAGCAATTTGTAGAGGGTATATCAAAAACAGTTTGTGTTGTTGAGAATGACTTATATACTTTTACAGGTACAACATATCCTGCTAATCAGGCTATTTTAAGTAGTGCAATAAGTGCTCTTCAAGTACCAGGTCTTGCTTATAGTAATAATACAGGAGGTTTACCTATATCAATAGCAAATACAGATGATCAGCTAACAATATTGACTAAATTGGCAAATGCTATTGGTGATACAGGAGATCTTCTTGCTGCACCAGGTAATGCTTGGTCACTATTATCAATAACACCAGATCCTACAAATATTTATGATGCTTTTAATGAATTGATCAATTACAACATTGGTCAAGATACAGCAATTGCCGGCAAAGAGGCATCAATTGGAACTTTTAATAACTCAATAAATTGTCTTTCTACAGTAGGTGGTACCTCTACAGATGATGTAGCTACAACAATAAATTTACTTACTCAATATACATGTGCACTTGACAAATTTGATGCAGCTTCAATAAATCTTACAGTAACTTGTCTAACACCTCAAGCAGATCTTCAAGATTGGATAGCGTATATTGTAAGTACTCTTGAAAGTAATGCTACAACTACATATGTTGCTGTTGACAGTTCAATGACTGTTACTTCATTAGGGGCATGTAATGGTAACAGAATAGGAGTTAATCCTGCTTGGACAGAATTGAGAAATGTTGCTGCAAGTACACAAGATACAACTCCCGGTGACCTTACAGATAAATTAGCTGCTGGGGCAAACGTAAGTTTTACAACACTTAATCCTGGTGCAAATGAGCAAATAGAAATAAGTGTTCCTTTGCCTACTTTAAACAAAGTAAGAGTAAACTCTCTTGATGCAACTCCGGATTATCTTGCTGCAAAAATTACACCTGCTTATGGAAATTGGGGTTTAAGTACAAGTGTACTTACAAGTACAAACAATGATCAATTGGTCATTAGTACAGTAGTTACAGATCCTTTTACACTTGCACAAAACCTAATTAACTACATCTCTACAGATCCTGTATTGCTTGCAGCATTCTGTGCACTTAAGACTCAATGTGATGGTTGCCAGTGTCTTGCAGCAACAGCATTTACTGTAACAGTTGATTTGATAAATACTGAATTTGTTTTGTCTTGGGCAGCAGGTACTTCTTTAGGTGAAACACAGACAGTAAGTTATCGTGAGCAAGGTGCAACAGCCTGGATTTCAAGTGCAAATATTACTGCACCTAATCCTCAGGCATACACTACAACAAGTGCAGTAGTTGCAAATCTGAATACAAATACTGTTTACGAGTTCCAGATAGTAAGCAATTGCGGAACCGGTCCTAACTACAGTGCAATTGTGACAGGTATAATCTATAGTCAACAAACACTTACAGATGGTGTCAATAATTCATACTTATCTGTTAATCAAGCAAGTATGCCTACTGTTGATATAGTAGAATATATATTACTTGATAACAATCTTGTTCCAATAGAAAATGCAGCACCTGTTACAGGTTCAAATCCTGTTGTTCAATTTAATACTGCAGTAAGTTCTGCAACTACATACTATGTTCAGTATAGATATGGAACATTGATAAATGGAGTAACTTTGTACAGTGATGATCCATCTCAAGGAGGATCTTGGTATATACAATCTATAACAACACCATAATAAAATAACATGTCAGTAGGAGTATCTAAAGGTTTATGGAATGCTCAGTTGAATATACCTTTCCTCATTGACGGAACAGGTACACCTGGGGATTTTTATGACGTAGATGTAGCCGGCAACTATAATACTGGTTCCGGAATGCTGACATATACCTACGGTGGTATAGTATTGATGAATGCTGCAAAGCAGTGGGTACCTCAACCAGGTACCCCTCAAAGCTGCAGTATAGTTACATCAGTAAGTAACATTGATGGTACAATTAATGTTGCTCCAAATACAGGAGACGTAGTTATAGGTCTGCCGGTTCTTGGTGTAGTGCCCGGTTCTTACACAAATGCAGATATCACAGTAGATGCCTATGGTAGAATTACTGTTGTCTCAAACGGTACTGGTGTTGGGGGTGTTGTATCTGTATCAGGTACAGCAAATCGAATACTGATAACTGGTGCAACTGCTACTCCTACTATAGATATTGATCCTGCATATGTAGGACAATCCTCAATAACAACACTTGGTACTGTAACAACAGGGACATGGCATGGAGCTGTAGTAGGCCCTACCTATGGCGGTACAGGTTTAAGTACATACCTTGCCGGTGACATAATTTATGCATCTGCATCAAATACTCTTGCAAGATTAGGAGCTGGAGCAAATGGCCGGGTACTTACTATGTCAGGAGGTTTTCCTGCCTGGTTGCCGGCTGGAACAGGTTCAGGTACAGTTACTCAAGTTGATACAGGTACAGGTCTTACCGGTGGCCCAATTACAAGTACTGGTACAATATCTCTTGCAAATACTGCAGTAACTCCGGGAGCATACACAAATGCAAACATTACTGTAGATGCACAGGGTAGAATAACCTTGGCCAGCAATGGTACTCCAGGAGGGGTTACCTCGGTTACGGCAAGTGCACCTTTATCATCTACTGGTGGTACAACACCTGACATATCAATTACTCAGGCAACTGCACTCGTAGACGGTTACTTATCTGCTACGGATTGGAGTACTTTTAATAACAAACAGGTTGCCGGCAACTATATTACAGATCTTACAGGTGATGTAACCGCTTCAGGACCTGGATCTGTATCTGCTACAATAGCTAACCATGCTGTGACTTTTGCAAAAATGCAACAGATTTCAGCTACAAAACTATTGGGCAACTCAACTGGTAGTACTGCAGATGTAGAAGAGATATCAATAGGTACAGGTCTTTCTCTTTCTTCAGGAACACTTAGTGCTACAGCTACATCTCCTCTTACAACTAAAGGAGATTTATATACATATGATACAGCAAACACAAGATTACCTGTAGGATATGATACACAAGTTCTTATAGCTGATAGTACAACTCCAACAGGTTTAAAATGGGGAACTAATACTGCCCCTACCCCGCTTGGTTATTATGGTGCATGGCAGGATGACAATACGCAAACTGCTGCAGCAAGTAATACAGGCTATGCAATGATGTTTCATACTGCTGATTTAACGCCTAATGGTATATCTATTGTAAATGATGGCAGTGGTAATCCTACAAAAATAACCTTTGCAAACACCGGTATTTATAATCTACAGTTTTCATCTCAGTTTCAGAATACAGACAATCAATTACATGATGTAACTATTTGGTTACGAAAAAATGGAACAACAACTGCTGCAGATGTTGCCGGTTCTGCAGGTTTTGTATCTGTTCCTGCAAGAAAATCGGTAAGTGACTATGGTCATATAATAGTAGGATGGAATTATGTTTTAGATGTTGTTGCAGGTGATTATTATCAATTAACATGGAGTACTACTAATCATACACATGTTACCATGGAGTTTTATCCTGCAGGTAGTCCTCCTCCATCGGCAGCATCTGTTATCCTTACTGTTACACAGCAGTCTGGTATTATGGCCGGCACTGGTATAACTGCGATAAATAGTCTTACAGGCAGTGCTCAAACAATGGTAACCGGCACAACTGGTACAGATTTTGGAATCTCATCTGTAGGTACGACACATACATTCAACTTACCAGTAGCAAGTGCTACAAATACCGGCAAGCTTTCTTCTACGGATTGGTCTACCTTTAATAACAAGGTTCCAACCGGTTCCGTAACAACTTCCGGCCTTACTCAAAATACTAACAAGCTTTTAGGCCGGGGAACTGCCGGTGTAGGAGCTATTGAGGAAATAACCCTGGGAACCAATCTAAGTTTATCGGGTACAACACTCAATGCTTCAGGAGGAGGCATTACAGCTTTGACAGGAGATGTTACTGCATCAGGTACAGGTTCAGTAGCAGCAACAATTGCAAATGATGCAGTAAGTTACGATAAAATGGCAGATGAAGGTAAACTTGCTATGATTGGCATGTTACGATTTATTTCAGGAAATTAAAATTTAATATATGGCTTTAAATGCAAATCAGATTCCGATTTATGCAAACAAACCAAAAACAGGTGTTGGTGTAATTACGGCTTCTTCAAATACAGTAACTCTTGGTAATAATACTAATGCTGCTACAATCTATACAGCAGAAGCAACTACTGGTTCAAGAATTACTTCACTACTTGCAAGTACAGATGATACTGTAACTGTAAACGTATTTCTTTTTATTTACAGAGGTACTACCGTACAACCAATAGGTATGGTTAACGTACCTTTGTCATCTGGTAATACCAACGCAGCAAGATTTCCTGTAGACATGCTTGACCCAAGTAACTTACCTGGCTTGCCTATAGATCAATATGGTAAAAGATATATTGATCTTGGACCTGGTGATGTTTTAAAATGTGGAGCTCTTGCAAACTTAACTGCAGCTAAAAGTTGCTGGATTACCGCAATAGCAAATGATTACGCATAATCTTTAAATTTATTTATATGGAAACTTATAACATTCTTGTAAACTGCAGTAATTGCAATACACAAAACTCATTACAAATTCCTAAAGGAACTACTGTACATGATTACTTAGCTGCTGGTGCAGATTGTTCAAATTGTGGTTGTAATATATCAAGCTAATGGCATTTGACGGATTAAGTAATGGACCAGCTTTTGGTTTAAATACCAAACGTAATGCAATGATTCCTGTCATTGCAAAGGGAACGTCTACCTATTCCGGAATCTCTTATGATGTAGATGCTTACAACTACATTCGAAAACTTCAAGACACACCTGGTATAGTTTTACCAGAAGCTTGGAAAAGAGCAATCAACAAGTTTTATGTCCGACTAAAGCAAATAGGGGCTTATGATCTGATTGACATAATGTACCTATTTATAGGTGGTACCGCAGCAGCTCACAAAATTGAGGGTAAAAACCCGGGTGGTCCTTACGATATAACCTGGAATGGTTCTGGTACACATACTGTTAATGGAGTTGCAGGTGGTGCAAACGGTACTTCTGTGATTTACGGAAATACCAATTTTAACCTCTCTACTAACTCAAAAGCATTTGTTCAGGCAAATGCATCTATGGGAATTTATGTAAAAACCCATGTTGGTGGTTACGGTATAGGAGTAAGTAGTGCAACAAGTGGTGACCCTTTGATATCTGGTGCAGGAGCTTTTGTTGGCAGTTTTGGTGTCGGTGGCAGTAACTTAACAGGTATTATGAATAATTTGATAATCAATGGTTCTATAAATACTGCAGTTACAAATCTCAGGGGTTTTTTAGTTATTAACAGAAGAGGTAATACTGCAGGAACATTTCGTGGTTTTAGAAGAGGTTATCCTGTAGGAACTCCTCCTTCTGTAACATCCTCAGGAATTACCAACTTGAATGTTTATGTAACTGCTGTTAACCGAAACGGTACAGCTTACAGTTGTCCAAGTACATTGTCTTTTGCATATGTTGGTTCTGGAAATATCAATACTATGGAAATGGCAGTTATTGTAGATAATCTTCAGCAAGCATTAGGAAGATCAGTATATACCTAACCAAAGAAGAGAGCTTATTTCTTATAAAACTAACCAATTTGATTAAATTGTAACTTAATTTTGTAATAATGCAAAAGGCATCAAACAGAGAAGCAATAAGTAAGGTCAGGGGTTTATTCAAACTCCAGAGCACAGATACGTATGTAAACATTACGGATCGGTTGATTCTTAGTGAGTTGCAAAGTACTGCATTAAAGTTCATCAAGCAGACTACAGATAAACGTAAGCTCTGGAACTCTCCGAATATTTTCAGAGTGATTCCTTGCTTAAGACTTGAGCAGGTACCGTTGGCACAATGTTCGAACTATGTAGGTAACTGTACTGTAGCCAAATCTGTAGTAAGGTTGCCAAAGATTGCAGAAGGTACAAACTTCGGTATGCTCATCCAGGGTATCTACTCTGTAGATATGGTATCAAGAAGGTTTATTGAAAGCACACCGGATAGGTATGTAAACAGTCTGCAGCTTGGCCTGAAGAACAGTCAGATCCATTTCTGGATACAGGAAGGATATCTGTACGTAGGAGATGATAAAATAGAGAGGATTAAAATTTCTGCATACTTTGAAGAAGATATTCCTGAAGACCTTATAGCTTTTCCAGGTTATTGTGGAGACAATTTATCCAAAGGTTGTTGTCCGGCAGCAGATCAGAAGTCTCCTTATGATATGAACAAGTGTTGTCCTCCTAATCCTTATGATGAAGAGTTTGCTTGTCCGGGTTATATGGTAGATGATGTTATTAGTACTGTCGCACAAAGACTGTTAGCAACTTACAAAAGATCAGCAGCAAACGAGACAGTAGATGCAAAAGACGACACAAAGTAGTGAAACGACAAGTACTTTTTATAGGCCAACAGCTATAAAGTACGATGTAAATACCGGAAGCCGGGCAATGTTCAAACTTTTTAAAGAACAGCACCCACAAATAAATATTGACAGTAAAAAGTATAAGGAAGTAATAGAGTCACTGAACCTTTATTATCTTGACCATATGCTGGAAACAGGCAATGTCGTGGTCTTACCTTATGGTCTTGGTAAGATGATGATCCAAAAGAACAAGAGGAGACTCCGGCCTACAAAAGACGGTAAGTCTACCTACATGAAGGCTCCGATCAACTGGAAAGAGACACAGCAACAAGGCAAGATTGTTTACTACCTGAACGAGAATACCGATGGATTTACCTATCGGTATTTGTGGTTTAAAAACGGTTCCTACATAAGTCATAACAGTATCTGGTGTATGGTAATGACGATGCAAGCA
>Ga0255182_1001290_pt1 | contig 13378 bp, 9 predicted proteins | sample Atl_UVDOM_RepA_8_FD_188420 | JGI IMG/M metagenome (GOLD analysis project Ga0255182, IMG submission 188420) | Freshwater microbial communities from Altamaha River, Georgia, United States - Atl_UVDOM_RepA_8d | ecosystem: Environmental > Aquatic > Freshwater > River | place: USA: Georgia | collected...
AGTGACGTGTCGGGACGGCTGTGATAAGGTTCCGCCCCTTCGGTTCGGCACCCGGACTCTGCCTGCCCCTTTTCCTGTTCCGCGAATGATGCCCCGCCGCTGTTTTCGTGGAGTGCTGCTGGGCCTGTGGGCTCTCGCGGGATGTGCTGCGCGCGGCGGCCTGGAAACGCTCGAGTCGGAACTGCGGCAGCAGGAAGATGCGCGGGTGGCCCTGGAAGATCGCCTGCAGCGCATGGAGACCGACCTGCGTGTGGCCCGCTCCGAGTCAGAAACGCTGCGCGCCCAATTGGCCAAGTCGGGACGGCAGACACTTCCCTCGGAGCAATCGCAGGCGCTGCACCGCGCGTCGAAGTTGACCCTGCATTCGCTGATGACCGGCGGCTGGGACAACGATCCCAATCCGGGTGACGAAGGGCTGACCGTCCTGCTCTCTCCCGTGGATGAGCATGGCGACCTGGTCAAGCTCGGGGGAGACATCGAGTTGGAATTGCTCGACCTGTCACAGTCAGGCGAACAGCAGCGCCTCGGGACCTGGTCGTTTCCCCGCGATGAGGTGGCCAACCTGTGGCACAAGGGGCTGCTGGGTTCGGGCTTCCTGGTGCGGGTCCCCTGGCAGACGATTCCGTCCCAGGAACGGCTGACTGTTGTCGCCCGGCTCAAGACCGTCGACGGTCGCAAGTTTGACGCGACCCACCAGGTGGTGGTGACTCCTCCGGCCGGGGCGGTCGCGCAACGCCGCGACGATTCCGAACCGGTCCAATACAAGCTGCGGGTCGAGCCAATCTCGCTTCCCAATCGCATGGCCCCACTCAATGAGGATGACGTGATCCCCGACGCTCCAGGCGATGCGACCGACCCTGCCTCCCGCGACTCCGAAGAGAAGCTTCCTCCGTTGCCGGTCGAACCGGGTGACCAGGTTCCGGCCCGGGGCGAATCTCCCACCCAGTCGTCGGCTGTCGAGCCGGCCAAACGCCGGCTGAAGGCGGCCGAGCCCGCGGGCAAGTCAAAGATCGGCGGGGGAGCGGGCACGAACGGTGAGGTGACCGGAAAGTCCCGTGCGACGGGCAGTGTCAAACCGGCAGGGGCGAAGCCGACCCCCCCAGCCGAAGAGGGAGTGCTCGAAAGTGACTCCTATAAGTGGAATGACTTGCCTGTGCGCCGGTAGGAGTTCGAGGCGTCTGAAAGCTCGCCTTGGGTGAGCGGTGGCCGCATCTCCCCCATCTGGCCGACACCGGCACGTCATGTCCGTGTCGACAGACCCGGGTTGGTAAAGACGTGGTATCGGAGTGGTCCCACCGCAGTCACGGAGCCCCGTGCGGTCGCTGCTTGTGGCCGCGAATCTGTTATCCTGCTGCACCTCCCGGCACTGCGATCTGGTTGACTGCTTCTTCCCCTGCATGGCTGCGTCGTCTTCTTCTCCGGCTGTGATTGCTGAGCGTGTCCTGCCTGTCACCCCGCGGGAAGCGGGGCTGGCGGTGTTGATCACGCTCGTGGGGATCGCCTTGCGCTGCGCGGGGCTGGCACATTGCGAACTCAGCCACTTTGACGAAGGGGTCTACGCTTCGAATGTCTGGTTTGGACCAGAGAGCGGGTATGCGTATCCAGCCCGGCACCTGTATGCCCCCCCACTGGTCCCGGCCCTCATCGAGCTGTCGATCTCGGTCCTGGGGCCACAGGGCGTGGCACCACTGCTGCCCGGGGTTGTGTGCGGCTGCCTGCTGGTTCCGTTGGTGTGGTGGGTGGGCCGCCAGTGGTTTGGACCAGCTGCCGGGCTGATGGCGGCGACTCTGGCCGCGTTTTCGGGGCCCCACGCCTACTTCACCCGCACCGCCCTCACCGACGCTCCCCTTGGCCTGTTTCTGACCGCAGCGGTCTACCTCGGGGGAGAATGGCTGCAACGGGGGCGAGGCTGGCGCCTGCTGGGGGCGGGAATCTGTGCCGGTTTGGCCTGGTGGACCAAGTACAACGGCTGGCTGGCACTCGCCATTGTGGGTTCTGCGACCCCTCCCTGGCTGCTGTTTCGCTGGCGACAGGCCCGGGAAGGTGCCAGAGACAACCTCGTTCCACGTGAAACGCCCCGTGACCCTGCCGGCGAGGCAGGCTGTGCTGGTGGCGGGTTTTCTCTCGATCTGCGAGGGGATGGGGGGGGTGGCGATTCATTAAGTGGTGCAGACTGCCCGCAACCGGCCCGTGAAGAAGTACCGGGAGTAACAGGGCTGCCGGTCGGGTTGCCCGGTCGGGGCCCCGTTTCACGTGAAACCGGGCTGGCCGGCGGACTTCAGGGTCGCGTTTCACGTGAAACGGACTCCGCGTCCCCTCTCACACCCGCATCCAGGGGGCCCGTTCCACGTGAAACGGACCTGACGGAGGACCTGTCCCGGGGTGTTTCACGTGAAACGGACCTGACAACCCCCGTTGAAAAGAACCAGGCGTGTGACCATTCCGGGGGGATCACCTCCCAGAGGCTCCTTCCGGGAGGTCTGGACCAGGCGAGCGTGATCCCGTTCTGTGTGAACGGTGACCCCGGCAATCTTCCCGCCGCCCCGGTCCGTCGTGTTTCACGTGAAACGGGGATGTCCGCAGCACCGTTGGGTGACGTTCCACGTGAAACGGCGATGGGGGACGTTGTTGGTTCCTTACTCCCGGTGTCTGTTTCACGTGAAACGGGAGACGCTGGCGGAGTACTCGCAGGTCAAGCAGCGGATGTTGGCAGGGGGAACCGGGAGGCCGTCGGGGGCGCGACCGCAACGGCCGAGGGTGACTCCGTTTCACGTGGAACGGCACCGTCCGGGCGTCGACGCAGTTCGCAGACCATGAAGCGTGAGACCGCCAGTGTGCCGGGGGTGATCTCGGTCTTCTGGCATCTGGGGCTCTTCCTGGCCTTGGCCGGCGTGCTGTGGCTGCCGGTGCTGTGGGGCCTGGAGTCGGCGGGGGGGTATCAGGTGGTGGCGGCCAATCACCGGCGGTACCTCGTCGGTCTGTCGGGCATGGTCGACAGTCTCATCCGGCAATTCCAATCGCTGTCGTTCCTCGAAGACCTGCACCACCGCCTCGCCTGGGTCGCCGGGCTGGCCGTTGTCTGGAGCTGGCGTGGCCGTTCACCGGCAGGTGTGCGGTGGTGGCAGTTGCTGGCGGTCGCGGCCATTCTCTGCGGGACACTGCCGGTCACCACCCTGGCCGCGATGCTCTTTCTGGTGACGCTCTTCCTGGTGCCGGTATGGTCTCCCCGGGCTCGATCACGGTGGAGCGAGTTGCCCGTCTGGTTGTTGGCGGCATGGTGGGTGTCGTTGTCGCTGGCCACTCCGGGCTACACCCCCTATCCCCGTCTCACTCTCCCCTGGCTCGTCGCAAGCTGGTTCGCGGCGGGTGCCTGGGTGGGGGGCTGGCTGGTCGATGAATCGCCGACTGCACCAGGCCAACCGGCTGTCGAGACACCGCCAGCCTCCCGCTCGCAGCGGCGGAAGAGCGGGTGGGTACTGGCCCTGGTCGGGGTTGTGTTGTTCTCGCTCTGGCTGGGGAACCGGCCGTCGCGGCGGGAGTTGCTGACCGGGCATTCGCAGCAGGGAATGGCCCAGGCGGCGCGGGATGTGGCGGAGGCATTGCGGCTCGACCTCGGTCAGTCTGGCCAGGGGCCGATCGACGCCCTGGTCTATCTGCATGCCGAGCCCGCACTGCTGTATCACCTGCGGGCTTTGGGGTTGCCTGTGGTGCAGCCCGTGCAGGATCTGGAGTTCGCCAAAAAGCCGGGAGTCGACCGGGCACCCACGTTTGTAATCGTGGGAGATCGCAGCGGTCGCGAACCAGGTTTCCAGGGGCCCCCGTTGGGCGATTCACGGTGGCGACAGGTGACGAGGCTGGCACTCGCAGTGCCCCCCCTGGTCTGGCTCGATGAGGCGTGGGAGCCGATTCCCGGGGGGACGACGAATGACCGGTCCCTCGACCGCCCGTACCACCTGGAAGTGTGGCGCGTCGGCTCAGCCCCGAACCCGAACTGACGTCTGTTTTCTCCTCCGGCCTGCGTCACCACGGGCAACAGCGGGAAACTTCAATTTGGATCAAGCGACCCCCGTCGGCTTCGATCCAACTCGAATCCCGCCGTCTCGGGGGGACGGTGTCACAGATCTGTCAGCCACGACGTTCCGTATCCACCCGCGCCAAGACCCGATCCCGCCTCATCGCCTGGGGAATCGGATTCCAGGGCGATCCTCCCGGCACAAGGTTTCGATTCGCCCCGTGGCGGCTCTCCTGGGTGTTGTCTTGCGACGATTGGATCTCATTCTCCCGGCGCACCGATCACATGAAGGCTGTTCAATCCCTGCACGGATGCGGCGAGCCACAGGTCAGTTCGACCTCAGTCAGAACGTCGATGGGGCAGAACGTCGATGGGGTCGGACGGGGAGAATCCGTTGGACAGGGTCGGGGTCGGGGACCTGTCGGGGAAATGATTGTCGCGATGGACGCCCGCTGCGGGAGGGGGGGGGTGGAGAAAGGATTCCTCTTGCCCAGTTTCCGGCTCGGGGGCTAGGCTCCCCGCCCGATTGAGGATTCTGTCCCGATCGACTGAAGCGCAGCCGGGCTGCGCGACGAAATGAAAAGAACCGGGCGCTCGGATTGACTTGCCCCTGTTTCGAATGGACTCCCGTCATGGATGACGCACAGATGAACCACCCTGAAGCCCAGGATCCCCAGGTTGCCTCCCGCCGTCGGCTTGGCCGAGGCCTGAACGCCCTGCTGGGAGGGGCTGAGACTCCAGCCGGTGATGAAGCACTTCTGGCCGCGGCGGGGGTGACGGCGGGCGGGGCTGTGGCTGTGGCCGGTTCCACCGAGTATGTGCCGTTGGCCGTCGACACGATCGCCAGCAACCCCTACCAGCCCCGCACCGAGTTTGACGGCGAAGAGCTGGCCGAGCTGATGCAGAGCATTGCCCAGCATGGCGTGCTGCAGCCGCTGCTGGTCCGGCGGGTGGCCGAGGGGTGGCAGCTGATCGCTGGCGAGCGGCGGTTGATCGCCGCCCGGCGGGTCGGGCTGGCCGAGGTTCCCTGCCGGGTCGTCGAGATGGACGACAAGGCGGTCTGTGAAGTCGCGATCGTCGAGAACGTTCAACGGGCCGACCTGAATGACCTCGAAAAGGCGACCGCCTTCCAGGGGTACCTCGACAAGTTTGGCGGGACGATTGAAGAGCTCGCCCGCAAGATGGGGAAAGACCGTTCGACCATCAGCAACTGCCTGCGGCTGCTGGAGCTGCCCGAGCCGGTGAAGCTGGCGCTGGGTCAGGGGAAGATCTCCGCCGGTCATGCCCGGGCCCTGCTGCCCCTCGAAGTGGAAGCGCACCAGGTCGACCTCTGTGCGCAAATTCAGGCCGAGAGCCTGAGCGTGCGTCAGACCGAAGAGTTGGTCCGCGAGAAGCTGCTGTCTGGGGATGTGCTCCCCTTCACCTCGGCGACTCCGGGTACGAAGCCCAAGGGGCGGGCGCGGGGCGGTTCGATCGGGGGAGCGCATGTGCGTGACCTCGAACGGCAACTGCGGGACGCTCTCGGGACCAAGGTCGAGATCAGCCTGAAAGCGAAGCAGGCCGGCAAGCTGGTGGTTCATTTCGCCAACAATGAAGACTTCGAGCGGATCTGCCACTTCCTCAAGAAGGCGAGCTGAGTCGATCGGGTTGGCGGCGGGCTGCCGATCGTCGAGAATTCCCGGGGTGGGGTGGAACCGTTCGTGGGAGCGGGCCCCGGGAGGGGCGGTGCTCCTGATGGCCGGCGTTGCGGCAAGAGGGTGGACGTCGATGGGTTGGGATCCAGAACTGGTCCAGCGGGGCGTGGACCACCTGCGGCGGAGCGATCCGGTATTGCGGGAAGTCATTGAGCAGGTCGGGCCGTTCGCTCTGCGTTTGCAGGGGGGCCGGTTTCCGATGCTGGTGCGGTCGATTCTCTCGCAGCAGATCTCGGGAAAGGCCGCCCGCTCGATTGAGACCCGCCTGCGCGACCGGCTCAAACCGGGAAGAGTGACACCCAGCACAATTGCCGGCCTGAGTGCCGACGACCTGCGTTCGGTCGGCGTTTCCCCCCAAAAGGCCCGGTCGCTGCACGACCTCGCGAACCGCGTGGGCCAGGGGGAAGTGCGGCTGTCGCGGATGGGGCGGATGACTGATGACGAGGTCATTGCCGAGCTGATCCAGGTGCGGGGAATCGGGGTCTGGACGGCCCAGATGTTCCTCATGTTTTCCCTGGGCCGGCCCGATGTCTTTCCGCACGACGACTTCGGAATTCGCTCGGCCCTGAAACGCCTGCATTGTCTTCCCGAATTGCCCGACCGGGCCACTTCGCACCAACTCGCCAGCCCGTGGCGTCCCTACGCCACGATCGCCAGCTGGTACTGCTGGCGCAGCCTGGAATTGCCTGGCGAACGGGACGCGCCTTGAGTCGCTGGTCGGGCCCCACGACTGGCCAGCGACAAACGGGCGGATGGAAACGTCCGTACACATTCTCTTCTGAAACAGCGAACTTTCGATCCCGATGGATCTTGATGAACTGCGACGCTCTGGTCTGTTTGCCCATGTGGAATGGCATCCGGAGATTGGCTCGACGAATACCCGTGCGCTGGAACTCGCATTGGACGCAGCGGCACCGACTCCCGCGCTGGTGGGAGCCGAGAGGCAGACAGCTGGACGAGGCCGGGGAGGCAACCGCTGGTGGTCGAGCGCGGGGGCTTTGACGTTTTCGCTGGTGCTCGACCCGGCCCAGGATTTTCTGGGACCGGAAGTTCCCGCGCTGACCCCGGCGCATTGGCCCCGGCTGTCGCTGGTGGCTGCCCTGGCGCTGTGTCATCAGCTCGACCGGCTCGTCCCCGGGATCGCCTCCCAGCTCAAATGGCCCAATGACGTGCATGTCGCCGGCCGGAAGATCGCGGGGATTCTCGTGGAGACGGCGTCGGCTCCCGGGATCTCCCCCCGGCTCGTGCTGGGAATGGGGGTCAACGTGAACAACTCGCTGCAGGACGGCCCTGCCGAGATCCGCGACACTGCCTGTGCCCTGATCGATCTTTTGGGTGGCCCGAATCGGGACGGTCTCCTGAACCGGGCGCAGGTGCTGTGCGGCTGGATGCGGGAGTTTGTCGAACTGGGGCAGGGGCTCGCGCAGGATGATCCCCTGTTGCCGGAAGGGTGGCGACAGCGGTGCCCCCTGGCGGGTCGGCAGGTCTCTCTCCAGGCGGGCGACCGGACGGTCTCGGGGCTCTGCCTGGGAATTGATGATTCGGGGGCCCTGCTGGTCGATACCCCGGCGGGGACCGAACGCTGCTTTGGCGGAGTGCTCGTGCGCGTGCAGGGCTGACGCCGCCGCTCCCTGTGCGCGGCGCTGCTGCCTACAATGCAGCCTGTCGCTGGTTCCGCCCTGTGAGTTCCCGAGAAGACGCATGATTCCCCTGTCGTTGGGTTCCGAGTCCCGCCTGCCGGTTGATCCCCAGGCCCCGGCCATCCTGCTGGTGACGCGCGACCTGATGATCGAGTCGCGGGTCTCGGGTGCAGCCGCGGCCGCCGGCCTGCGATTTCTCGCGACCACCGATTGCCAGCGGGCGTTGGCTGTCGACGCCCCCCGGTTGCGGCTGGTGCTGGTCGATCTGCAGCCCGGCCTGCAGGGACTGCCACAATTGGTTGAGGGTTTACAGACGGGACGCAATGTCGCCGTGGTGGCCTTCGGCTCACACGTCGCCACCGCGCTGCTCGATGAGGCCCGTGCGGCGGGCTGCCACGAGGTGCTCCCCCGCAGCCGGCTGAATGCCGGTCTGGAGGAAATCCTGCGACACTACGCCCTCGAGTGCTGAACGGTCGCTGTTCCCCCGGCTGGCCGAACCGGCATTGATCGCGGCACCCCTCATGTCTGGGCCCCTGTGCGTTTGGCTCGACCCTGCGATCACTCCGGCGGTCGCAGCGGCCACCAGACCTCTCCGCGATCTGGTATGATCGTCCCCGTTGCCCGGGTTGGTACGGTCCCCGAGTGCCAGGTGCCGCGATGTCTGCTTCCAGGTTCTGTCGTCTCCGCCGCACCCTTCGCGCATTGTCCGCCGTCGGGTTGCTGCTCGTCGGACTGCTCGCGATTCCCGGGACCGCGTCGGGGCAGGTCGGAGGTGTGGCGTTTGATGCCGCCGGGGTCGTGCGTCTCGCCCCCCCGCTGAGTGAGGCCGAATTGCAGGCGGTTCGGCAACAGTTGCCGCGATTGTCGACCAGCGTGGCCCGTGAGTCGGCGTGCCGGGTTGTCTCGCTGCGGCGTCTGGAGTCGGCCCTGCGGCAATACCGGGAGCAGGCGGGCCCCGGAGGCTGGGACGCACTTCCTGCCGACCTGCGGTACCTCGCCGGCCTGAACCGGATCGACTGGGTGCTCGCTCCCGCCGGGCAGCATGATGTCTGGCTGGTGGGCCCAGCCGGGGCGTGGGACGCCGACGACTCCGGCAGTCCCGTCTCGAGGCGGGGTCGGCGGCCTCCCCTCGAACTCGACGATCTGTTGGTGGCTCTGCGGTATGCCTTTCCTGCCGGCGAGACCGACGACTTCATCGGTTGCTCCATTGATCCCACCCCGGCCGGCCTGGCGGCGGTGGAACGTCTGCTCCAGAAACATCGCCGCATCGATGCGGGTACTGCCGGGGAGCTGGCCCGTGGGCTCGAACAGGCGGCGGGGGCGCAGACGATCACCCTGTTTGGTGTTCCGGGCGATACCCGGTTTGCCCAGAAGCTGGTGAGTGCCGACTATCGGCTCAAGCGGCTGGCACTCGGGCACGATCCCGCGCCGGTTCCCGGCTGGAAGAACTCGCTCGACCTGCTGGTCCAGCGGGGGGTGGGCCGGGTGCCCCAGCAGCGATGGTGGTTTGCTCCCGCATCGTCGGCCCTGCGTGTTTCGGAAGCGAGGGATGCCTGGCGAATCGACCCGCAGCCTCTGCAGATCGTGACCGCCCGCCGGTTGGCGGCCGGTGAGCCAGACGCTCCTGCCACGCGCGAGGCCCGGCAGTTTGCCGAGCTGGCGACGCGGCTGCTGCCGGAGGTGACCCAGCGGGTTCCCATTTTTGCCGAACTGCAAAACCTTCTGGGACTGGCCCTGGCGGCCGAGATCGTCCGCGAGGCGGCGGGGCGTTCGGACGAGGCGTGGCGCCCGGAATTGCTGCGGGATGCCCGACAATGCCCGACCCACGCCGTCACGACACCGCGTGAAACCCCTCCCCTGACGCAGGTGCGTCCGGGGGCCAAAGGGGCATGGATCTGCACCGTCAGCGGCGGGGTCGAACTGCGCCCCGACACGCTGGTGAAGGAAGCCAGGGAACTCGCCGGCGACGAGACTCTCCCCGAGGTGGCCGATCCACCCGCATCGACGACCGCTTGGTGGTGGGAGGCCATCCCCGATCGCGGCGGAGCAGAGTGACCCGCCTCAGTTGCCGAATTCAGGCGAGGGCTGACGGTGGCCCGGCGGGAATGGTATTGTGATGTCCAGCAGGTGGAATGACACGAACTTTCTGGGGGCGGATGGCGGCCGATGCCCGAGTACACGGCGGAACAAAAACTGGCGATTGAGGCCCGTGGGGTATCGGTGGCCCTGTCGGCGGGAGCGGGGTGTGGCAAGACCTTTGTGTTGACGCAGCGGTTCCTTGCGCAGATCGCTCCAGCCGGGCCGGTCGCCGGAAAAGGCCGAAAGAAGCCGGTTCCTGTTCCCCCACCCGACCTGATGTCGGTGGTGGCGATCACCTTCACCGACCGGGCGGCCCGTGAGATGCGTGAGCGGGTCCGTCGGACCTGTCGCGAGCGGTTGGCGACCTGCCCGGCCGAGCAGGTCGAGCACTGGCAGAAACTGGTCCGCGATGTCGATGCGGCCCGCATCAGCACGATTCACTCGTTTTGCATGCAGTTGCTGCGCTCGAATGCCGTCGAGTCGGGGATCGATCCTCAGTCGCGACTCTTCGACGAGACGACCGGGGCAGCCTTTCTCTGGAACTCGCTGGTGAAATCGCTGCACGACCTCGTCGTCGCCCGCGACCCCGATGCCCTGGCTCTGGTGCTCGCGTATCACTGGGAGGGATCGCTGCAGAAACTGGCGACCCTGGTTCCGCAGCGCTACCGGTTGGAAGGTTCCACCTGTCGCTCGATGACTCCCGTGCAACTGGCCGAGCACTGGCTGCGGATCTGGCGCGACGAGGTGGTCCCCCAGATGGTGAAAACGTTCAGCGAGTCACCCGAGGTGACCGGACTGCTCGATCTTCTGGGCGAGCACCAGTCGGCCAATGCCGTGATGGCAGAGCGGTGTGAGACGCTGCGCAGTGGTCTGCCCCGACTCGCGAAGTCGCGCGATGTGCGGGTCGAGGCATTGCGGTTGGCCGAGTCGGCCGGGGTGCGGGGCGGGGGATCGAAACGCGACTGGCCGAGCGAAGAGATCTATGAAGAGGTGAAGGATGCGTTGACTGCCGTCCGCGAGAAGCTGAAGAAGCTGGCCGAGAAGCTCGCTCCCGATGAGGCCTCGGCGGTCGAGTCGGCCCGCATCAGCCTGGCGGCGCTGCGCGTGGTGGACCGGGCGGGGGCCGAGTATGACGAGCGCAAACGCGAAGAGGGGTGGCTCGACTTTGATGACCTGCTGACGGGAGCCCGCAACCTGCTGCGCGATCACCCCGCTGTGCGGGCGCGGGCCGCCGCGGGCATCTCGCTGCTGATGGTCGATGAGTTCCAGGATACCGACCGGCTGCAGGCGGAGATCGTGCGGTTGCTGTGCGGCGATCAGTTGGGCACCGGCAAGCTGTTTCTCGTGGGGGATATCAAGCAGTCGATCTACCGGTTTCGGCGGGCCGAGCCGAAAGTGTTCCGTGAGTTGCGGGGAGACCTTCCGCCGGCGGGCCAGCTGCCGCTCACCGGCAATTTCCGCAGCCAGCCCGCAGTGCTGAACTTCGTCAACGTCCTGTGCGACGGGGCCCTGGGAGGAGAATACGAGCCCCTCACGCCGCAGACCCCCCAGGTGGCCACCGGGCCGTCGATTGAATTTCTGTTCGTCCGGGGAGCCGGCGAAGAGTCGTCGGAAGGAGAGGGGGACGAAGAGGATCCCAAGGCGTCAGAGCGGCGGCGGATTGAGGCGGACTGGATCGCGCGACGGCTGCGGCAACTGCTGACCGACGGGGTCCCCCGTGTGCGCGAACGGGGTCCCTCGGGAGAGTGGCATCTGCGCACCGTCCAGCCCCGCGACATCGTGGTGCTGTTGCGGGCGATGAGCGATGTGCAGGTCTATGAAGAGGCGCTGCGCGAGTGGCACATCGATCACTATGTGGTGGGGGGCAAGGCGTTCTTCGCTCAGCAGGAAATCCACGACATCGTCAATCTCTGCCGGGTCCTGCACGAACCGGACGATCATGTCGCGCTCGCGGGGGTTCTGCGTTCTCCCTTCTTCGCCCTCACCGACGACGATTTGCTGCAGGCCCACCGGGAGGGGTTCCTGGGCATTCCGCACCGAAGCGATGAACACGATACAGGTGAGGGGAGTGCGGTCGACCCGTCGGCCCCGGCAACATTGCCGCCCGATCCCGACCCGGCCGACCCCGACGCCTCGGCCCGCGTTCACGAGGCGCTGCGGACCCTCGCCCGGTTGCGCGAGCGGGCCGTACGCACAACGGTGGCCGGTCTGCTGCAGGAGGCGATTGACGAAACCGGGTACGACGCCTCGCTGCTGGGTGAATTCCTGGGCGAACGGAAGCTCGCCAACCTGCGGAAGCTGATCGATCTCGCACGCGGGTTTGACCAGGCGGGACTGTTCTCGCTGGCCGACTTCGCCCGTCACCTGGGTGAGGCGGTCAATGAAGAGCCGCGCGAATCGCTCGCCGCCACGCATCCCGAGAGCAGCAACGTCGTGCGGGTGATGACCATCCACCAGTCCAAGGGACTGGAGTTTCCGGTGGTCGTGGTGGCCGACATGAACCGCAAGGCGCAGGGGGACCGCAGTTCGCCCCGCCTCGACGAACGACTCGGCCCCCTCGTCGATCTCCCGAGGAAGTTCGGGCAGAAGACCAGCCACCTCGGGCAGCAGTTGTACGCCCAGCTCGAGAGTGAAGAGGCCCTGCATGAAACCCAGCGTCTGTTGTATGTCGCAACGACCCGGGCGGCCGACCTGCTGATTCTCTCGGGAAACCTGCTCGAGGGACCACGCGGGATGAAAGTGGAGCATCCGTGGCTGCGGTTGCTGAATGAACGGTTTGATTTGCGGACGGGGCAGCCGCGGCTCACCTCGGGGCCGAAGGGGAGCCCGATCGTGGCGAAGTACTCCCGGCACCTTCCGGAGATTCACGTTCACCAGTCCCGTCCCGAAGTGGTCCCCCCCGATGAGGCAACCCGACATCGGCGGGTGCCACTGGCGCAGCTGCGCGAGAGCGTATCGCGGGCCACGTGTGCCGAGCCTCCCGCCTCACTGCAGTCGTTTCACGACCAGCTCTCGGACCGTGAGCGGATCAGTGTCTCGCAACTGGAGAAGATGCTGGCCGAGAAACTGGACCATCTGCGGCGCGATGATCTCTCTCAACTGGCGGGCCTGGCCCGGGTGACTGTCGATCCGGGTCCGGGCGGAGCGTCATCGGGCCGGGTTCCCGAGTCGGAGGCGATCGACCTGGGGCACGTGGTGCACAAGGTGCTTGAGCTGACCGGGTCACAGCCATTGCCGACACTGGAGCGGGTTCTCGCGAGCTGGCAGCCCGAACCATCTGCCGACTTGCAGTCGGTGGCACGCGAGTGTTTCGAGCGGTGGCCTCTCTCGCCGTTGGCCGCTCCGCTGGCGGGGCTGCCCGCCAATCTGCGGGAGGTCGACTTCCTGCTGCCCTGGCCCGGTGTGGCGCCGGCCGACGACCGCCAGGCGGCCGGAAAGAGGAAGGATGTCACGCTGGCAGCGCCTGCGGGCCCGTTGGTTTCGGGGCAGATTGATGCCCTCTGGCCGACCCCCGAAGGCTGGGTGATTGTCGATTACAAGACGGCTGCGTCGGTCGACGTGCGCACGGTGGCTGCCAAAGCCCTGCACGATTATGGCCTGCAGTTGGGTCTGTATTGCGTGGCACTCGAGCAATGGCAGAACCAGCTTCCCGCCCGGCTGGAACTGGTTTACCTCCCCAGCCTGGTGAGGGTGCAGGTGGTGCCAACGCCGGCCTTCGTCCACAAGATCCGCGAGTTGATCGACCTCGTGAAGCCCGCCCGGCGGCGTTGATCCGGCAGGGGGTCAGCCGGGAAAGTCGGGTGCTGCACAAGACCGGGCCGCACGGCCTGGGGAAGCGAACGGTGTTCCCCCTGGGACGGAACGAGTGACGTGTCAGGCGTCTCGCCGGCCGTGAGGGATCAGCTCGGCAATGGGCTGCCCCTCGGGCAGGATGGGGATCGTCCGGCCAGATT
>Ga0255182_1001295_pt1 | contig 13341 bp, 8 predicted proteins | sample Atl_UVDOM_RepA_8_FD_188420 | JGI IMG/M metagenome (GOLD analysis project Ga0255182, IMG submission 188420) | Freshwater microbial communities from Altamaha River, Georgia, United States - Atl_UVDOM_RepA_8d | ecosystem: Environmental > Aquatic > Freshwater > River | place: USA: Georgia | collected...
ACGAATCAATCGCAATAGGTGTAGAATCAGGCAGATTTAATCAAGGAACACAATCGATCGCTATAGGTTATCAAACAGGTCTAACAAGTCAAGCATCTAACGCAATTGCTATTGGAATATTAGCAGGCAATAATACACAAAATTATCAAGCAATTGCGATTGGAACTCAAGCAGGACAAACTCAACAAGGTACTCAATCAATTGCGATTGGTGCTTTCGCTGGACAAACAAATCAAGCAGCAAGTAGTATTGTGATTAATGCTTCTGGTACATGGACTGCTAATACAACATATCAATCAGTATCAGGATTTTTTGTAAGACCTGTAAGAGGACAAACAGTATCTACTCCTGTTGTAATATATGATACAGCATCATGTGAATTAACATATAATACATCTTCAATTAAATATAAGAAAAATGTGATCGATTTAACAGAAGATACAAGTGTATTATATGATGTAAGAGCACGTGAATATGATTCAAAAGAAAATGATAGACATTTTATTGGTTATATTGCGGAGGAATTGAATGAAGCATCGAGTTGGTTTACTTGGAAGAACCCTGATGGAACCCCCGAAGGTATAGAATGGTTTAATTTATTAGTTTATTCAATAGAAGAAATTAAAAAACTTAAAAATGAAATTGTTTTATTAAAAAATGATAATGATTCATTTAAATCAGAAATTAATGATTTAAAAACACAATTAAATAATTTGAATGCTTAATTCAAAATAATGAAATGATAACTTTATGTATATTATTCTATTTCATATTATATTTCATATTATATTTCATATAAATAATATACTTATATGAAATAGGTTATAATTCAATTATTGTGTTTTTTCTAAAAAGATTCTATAATTGAAACTTAATATTTTATATTGTCCTTTGTATAATTCTAAAAAGTTTTTAACACCTAGAAATGGACTTTCTAAAATTTTATCAGGCGTATTATTATATGTTACATCATCAATTGCCATTATACCACCTTTATTTAATAATTTCCAAGATAACATAATATCTGTATAAGATTCTAATAAGGTATGGTTTCCATCTACATAAATAAAATCAAATAAATCATTACTATTCATATCTTTATATAATTTTGTCAAAATTTCGAATGAATTTCCCTTCAATCCAACAATTCTATATTTCATATTTTCTTTTTCTATGTTTTTATAAAATGTTTGTTCGACATCATGTTCTTCCATTGTATCTAATAAGGTTCGTTTAAACCCATATTGATTTTCATTGTAATTTTCCCATTTATCGATTGCTACACCAGTTGAATTTGGTATTAATTTCATTATATTAATAAGTGATGTTCCTGTATACACACTTATTTCTAATACTCTAACATTCCTTGTTAATTTACTAGCATAATTTTTATTGAAGTAATCAATTGTCTCTAGAAAATATTGTTTATGACCCGGAGGTAAATCATTTGTCCAATTGTACATTCCTTTGTAATCAAGTTGTAATGGTCTTAAATATTCATTTACTAATCTGGTGGCCTGGTCTTTCCAAGACAATTTAGATGCCCAATCATAATTCATATTTATCAATTCTGCTTTATGTCTTTGGCCATTTACATTTGATGGGTCTATATATTGAACGATTTTTTGTAATGCTTGTTTCTGCCATTCTAATGTCATAGGATCTCCTTTAATCACGACTCCTCTATTACCTACTGTATTTTGTAAAGCAGCTAAGTCATTTGTAATTGCCAATGTTTTAGTCGTAGCAGCTTCTAATGCGGTTAAACAAAATGTTTCCATAAATATACAAGGATAAAACCATATATCAGCAGATAACCAAGCGTCAGCCAATGTCTTTTTGTCAACCCATCCATGATAATGAATATTATAATTGTGCGATTCTTGTTTATATTTGTTAAGTAATTCTCGAATTATTGCCATTTGGTCTCCTGCTACATTATTTACCCATTTACCATTAATATCACTAAATATATGTAAACTCGCTTTTGGTTGAACTTTGTAAATTTCAGGCCACATGATTAATAATGGGAGAAGTCCTCGATTTGGAAATGACGAATAAATAAATTTATATGGAACTTTTTCCACTTTATTTATGATTTGATTATTAGGAGATTGGGTAATAGATGTCTGATTAAATTTAGAAAAATCAATTCCATAATAAAATGGTACTAATAAATGTTTAAGCGCAGGAAATCGTTCTGCCATATGTCCAACATGCCACTCTGTTAAACAAAATATTTTTTTTAATTTTGGGTCTATTGGTATTACTACACCGCTTGGTGTTAAATCATGGACAACTAAATAAACATTATTTGTATAACCTCTAAATGCTACTGGTAAATATTCCGAATAACGGCTTACAATACATGTATCGATAACATAACTATTCACAAACATATAAAATTCATTTAATGGCATATATGTAACCCCTTCAAATACTTCTTGACTTTCACAATTACAGAAAACGATGACCTCATATAACCCACTTTGTTGTATATATCTTGCCATTTCAATAATATAGGTTTCTGAACCACCTACTCCTTTTTTAACTATAGATGAGCCACTCCAAGGTTCAAACCCTCCATCGGCTACAAATACTAATCGAGGTTTCTCTTCATTTGTATTGTATAAATACGGCATTTGTTTCTTAGGAAATATATTTAATTTCTGATAAATCAAATACCATGATACCATTTCTTCAAATCCATCATCGCCTTGCTTATTGTGTTGTAAAAATAATTTTGAACATTCTTCACCTGTTTTATAGTCTTCGAATTGATAACATATCTTCGCTAAAAATTTTGGTAGAAAATGAAAACTTAACGTAGGTTTTAATCCATATTGCTTGTGTATAGGATAACCAATTTCAAATCCTTTTTTAAAATAATCATACGCTGTTTTCATATCATTTTCTAAAAAATAATGAACTCCTAAAAAGTATAATGAATCGGGACGCTCTTTATCGAGTTCATATGCACGCTTATATAATGGTTCAACTTCCGACCAAGGTTTATTCAATTTAAAATTAGCAATTCTAGCGGCTTCAAAGCAAGCATCTACTTTTTCTTGTAAAAATCCTTCATTCTTATGGTTCACTCGTTCCATCATCCATTTAAACGCATGTAGATGGTCATTTAATAAATTGTATGTTTGTCCTAAATAATAATGGGTTCTTGAATTATCAGGGTCTTCTGATAATTCTTCGTATAATAATTTAAGGTCTAAAAATTTTCGGTTCATTGTTCTACTTTCCATATAATCAAATCGTTCATCCATAATATAACTGTCATCCATAGGAATAATAACATTGTTATTATTATCGGATTGAATAACTTCGTGAATTTTATACCAATATTTTAGTTTACGATTTGTTTTTAATACGCGATTGGAACCATATTCTACGTCATCACTTTTAATGTAAAGCGAAAATGAATCTGAAAATTGGTCACTTCTTACAGTATTTAAAAACTTTCTCAAATCACCCTTAATGACATATGTATCATCAAGCATAACAGTATATTTACATGTTTCTCCTGCTAATTCAAGCAAACGATTTCTACTATCTTTGAAATTTATAAATGGTTCCTGGTATAATTGTCCCTTTTTTTTATCAACTAACACTTTTTTAATGATATCGATTGTGTTGTCTGTACTACCTGTATCTAATATAGTCCATTTATCAATGATATCTAAATTGTTATTGAGCATTTGCTCAAATTGTTCACCACCGTTTTTAACCATAATACATAAATTTATTAAATTATCATAGTCAAATTCATGATATGAATTGGTTGTATTATTATTATTATTATTTTGATTTATTTTAATATAATATTTGAATGGAACATAAAAATCATATAATCGTTTTTTTGGTATGTAAATCACTTTGTTTGTTTTTGTTAAAGTAAAACTATTGGTATATAGTTGTTCTAATTTTTCATGCTTAGTTGTTATGAGAATTGTATCGTTATTTTTATCTAAATAATTTAATAGTAAATCAATATTTGTCTCATTTGTTTTATCAGCATAAACAATAAAATTAGAATTTATATTTAATGTATTCAATTGTTCTTTTACAGAATTATATGATGGTTGACTTTGAGATAAGTCTAAAACTGAAACATTATTATGGGTTGAAGCGTTTAATAAAGTATTTAAATTTAATTTAGTATTATGAAGGTGGTTTTTATTTTCATGATAATCAGAAAAAACAATATAATTATTTAAAATGTCATGACTACAATTTATAGGTAAAAATCCACCATGTGTTGGATTCAAATAAAGAACATTCGGAATGTTTAATTCTTTACTTATTTCTGTAATCAATCCAACCAGTCTTTCCATTTCTCCTAGACCATTAAACATAATTAAATTACAATATTTTTCAATAAATAATTTCGTGAATTCATAATCTTCGACGTTATATTCTTTTTTTTCTATTGTAACTTGCTTCATTTTATAAAAAGTATTAGTGAATATTATTTAACTATATTTATCATTAAATAATATTTATAAAATCGTATTTTTGATTCATTTTACCAATAGCAACTACTTTCTACATTTTGATATCCGCTAGGACGTTCTTCTTCTTTTGGTCTAGACCAATATTCATTTTTATAAAGAGTCATGATTTCAGGACGTTCCCTCTCCCATCTAGAACCATAAATACCAAAATACATTTGTAAAACACCACCTACATATATAGCTGATTTATTCATTTTATAAATTTCTGAACACACTAAATTACCATATCCTCCACAAGATACTAATGCTATATCAAATTGATTTTCAATACTTTTTACTTTATTAATAAATTCGTCTAATTCTATATTGAATTCTTGTGATACATTATTTCCTTGTGTCTGAGGTGGTTTTAAACAAATGATTTCACACCCTGGAAATAAATCCATGCCATATATTTTCTCTCTAATAGATATTTTTTCGTTGATACTTTCTGAGAAAGAAGATATGATTAATAAACGTTTATTTTTAAGAGCTAATGTCCATGGTGTTCCTTGAATATAATTAAATACATCAAGTGTAAATGCCCATGTCCTATTTTTTTTGAAATTATTATGAATAAAATTTATAGAATCAATAATATGTCTTGCTACATTTCCCCATGGTTCCCAATCAAAAAATAAATCACATTGATTAAATGCTTCTAAATATTTGATTGAATAATTTATTAAACTATTCAAATTTGTTATGTGAATTCCAGCATTATTTTTCATTACCTTCAATATATTTTCAATCGCTGTTTGATTATATTGACCAACATGTTGTTTTATCATAATACCGTAATGAGCAACATTATTTTCAATTCCTGCTATGCGTGGAATAATAAACGGTTGATTATTGTTAATTTTATTTGTAATATAATTTGACAAATTATCATTTTCTAATAAAATATTGAAATTTTCCATGGGATGTGGTTTATCTATATTGTTTAAAACTGGATAAATCGCACAATAAGGTCCACTTACTTTTTCTTTAACATCATAATTTCGTACAGGAACATTATGATTATGATAACATCTAATTAAACACGGTTCATTATAACATTGATATCCTAATATTTGAAATAAATAAATTAATTTATTATCACAACCAGATTTACCCATATGAAAATCAAAAATATTTCTATGATTTTGTTTAATATTATTAATTGAATGAAATATCCAAACATCTTGACTATCTGGTCTTCCATTATCAAACAATTTACAATCTTTTAGTTTCAAATGGGGTTTATACTCGTATCTACATAGAGATAAAATATTTTTTGATAATAAATCGCATTCTTTAATTCTCTCAAGAGAGCGGTCGAAAAAAATGTCTGAATTCGCAATGACAATAAATCCTTCTATTTTATATTCATCAATTAAATTAAAAATATTTTTAAATGAAAGGCGGGTGTTTATATTAATTTGAATAATTTTATCGCTTTTTACGCCTAATTCCTCTTCTGTATAAATTCGTTCATTAAACAAGTAAATGTTATCAATATAATTATTATTTACATTCAAAAAAAGAGTTTTTAATATTTCTTTTTGGCGATTTGGGTCTTTATCAATATAAAATTGTATGATTAAATTAATTTTATCTTGTTTATTATAATTATAAGTATAAGTAAACTGATTTGTTGATAACATATTAGGTGTAATTTCACATGATGATGTCGGTGATGATGGAGGTGTTGGTGTAATTAATGGTAATTTATTGATTCGTTTAGATATAGACATAAAATAATTTAAAGGGCAGTAAGTATTACCACATAATTCATTAAACGATTGTCTAGGATTTAATAGCCATTTTTTATAATTATTAAAAATTTCATATTTTAAATGAATAAAATCGTCCATTTTTAAATTCTTGCTCATATAAAATATTATTTATATATTTTAAATAATTTTTAAATAAGTTTTACGTGTATTAGAATTAAAGTAAATATTGTAATATATCTGATTATAATAAAAAATTGAAATTTTAAAATACTAATTTTATATAATTATAAAATACACGAAAAGGATTTTAAATTATGAATTATAATCTTATCAACATGGTTTCGGTCTCTACTAATAACGATATCGTTTATATTCCTTTAAATGAAATACCAGATACACTTAAAAGGGCAAAAATATATAAAATACTTGCGGAAAATCATAAAAATAATCCCAAAGTCCCTATATTTCGCGAATTATACGAGAGAGAATTGGTATTGTCAAATTTATTGAATCTGTCTGATGTAATTAATGATTTATCTAAACTAAATTATTCTTATATTCCGCCTGATATTAATTATGATTTTGTGGTGGATAATAAAGACATTATCATTCCAAATTTAAATAATATTACGAATCGGTATCCTCAATTAAAATATATTCAAGAAATAATCCTGTTACTGACTGTTCCAAGAGAGAAATTAATAAAAAAGGCAATTAAACATGAATACATTCATCTTTTAAACTATTGTATTAAAAAACAGCTTGTAGATATAAATTATAATGAAATATGTTGTATTCCTGCTAAATATAATAATGTGTATATGTTAGATTATATTTATAATATCGGAGGAGTTTTGAATGCGGATGCTTGTAATATATCGATTATTCACGGTAGTATAGATTGTCTTGAATATATTTCAAATCAATTAGGAGAACAATTTACTATTACATGTGATATGTTCAATATTGCTACTAAACATGGACAACTAAATAGTTTGAAATATATATATGATAAAACAAAAGACAATTGTCCTTGGAATGAAATTACAAGTGCTTATTCGGCGGAACATGGATATTTGGAGATTTTAAAATATATGTTTAAAAATGGATGTCCTATTGACGAAATTGCTTGTTCTTATGCTGCTAAAAAGAATCATTTTGAACTTTTGAAATATCTACATGAAGTAGTCGGGATTCCTTTATACATTGATACTTGTTTACAAGCCGCAATTAATAATAATATGGAAATGTTAATTTATGCTTATAATCATGGATGTAAATTAAATCCAGATGGGATTCCTGATAAGATATGTTATTATGCCGCTCTGAATAATAATATACATATGTTTATGTATGCTCACAAAGCAGGATGTCATTTAGATGGGAAACAAATTTGTAAAATTGCTCTTAAAAATAATAATAAAGCGATAATTAATTATGTATTAACCTTGTCTGTTCAATAAAATTGTAGTTTCAAAGTGTTAAAATTAAAGTTATTTAAAACTATTTTTTTATATTTTTATAATAAAATGGGGTCTAATGTTAATACTAATACAAGCGTAAATATTATTGAAAATTTTTTAACACAACAATGTTCTATGATTAGTCAATATCATATGAAATATCCCAAAAAATTAATAAAAACAAACAATTATGCGGTTATTGTTGAACCGCGCAGTGACCATAAATTACTAGAAGCGATTTGTAGAAATGTCATGTATTTTTTACCATATGATTGGAATTTAGTCGTTTACAGTTATGATATAAATGTTGTCAAAGAAAGATTGAAAAATATTGATTTTATATTTTGTAAAACAGAAAAACCCACTTTTACATTAGAAGAATATTCTTCACTACTAATGTCTAAACCATTTTGGAATAATATTCCAGGTGAAAATATTCTTATTTTTCAAACAGACAGTTATATTACCCGGCATTTTACACATGAATATTTTTATGGAATAAAGCAATATCCATTTGTAGGAGCTGTTTATAGAATTGTAAATAATAAATCAAATTGTGCATGTTGTCCTGGATATGAAAAATGTAATAAAAACATCATATCCATTCACAGAGAAAGAAATTTTTCTATGAATGGTGGTTTTAGTTTTCGCAATAAAACCGCAATGATTGATTGTATAGAAAAAATAACAATTAATGATATAATTGAATATAGATTGAATCATGGCTTAGAAATTCACAATTTAATTCAATATGAAGATACTTATTTTGAGGATGCTTTATTTTTATTGAAATATAAATTACCAAATTATAATACATGTTTAAGATTTTGTACGCAAACGATGTATGAACCGATTAATAGTTATGCGATTCATGGTTTGTATAAAGATTATGTATGTCATAATTATATTTTTCATTTAAGACCTAGTTTAGTTGAAATCAATGAAGAAATATCAGAAAAACTTTCATCTGAAATCAAATTGTAAAGATAAAATCAAATTTAAATAATATTATTTTTATAAAATTATTTATTATAAAATTATTTATTATAAAATTATTTATTATAAAATTATTTATTATAAAATTATTTATTATAAAATTATTTATTATACTATAATAAATGGTATTCCCAAATGTTTCATTCAATTTATATAAGTTTAGCACAATTATGTTATTCTATATTATTCTCTCTTATGTGATTGGCCCAGTTGCTGGATATTATTTACTCGGAAAAACGGCAGCAGCAGCAGGACATGGATTTGTTGTAGGTAGTATTATTTCTATATTATTATGGTATTCTGTTGGCTCTAAAATGGTATAAGTATTATAAATAATTAAATTTTATTTACGAATTTAATTATTTATTTGTGTATATATTATTTTCCGATTTTTTCAAGTTTATCGTTAGTTAAATGTATATCATCAATTATCTTTTCTAATATTTTTTCTTTTTTATCCTTTATATCATCTGTTGAATGCTTAACAATACTTATATATGTATCTTTTTGCTTATCATTATGAATCCAATTTGGATTATCTTCAATAAATTTATTTATATTTTTAGTTTGAACGTTTGATATATTACTAATTGCTTCTTTCGTTTTATGATTGTTTTCATCTTCTTCCCATTTATCTTCCTTAATAAAAATACGTTTACGTTTCTTGTCGCTACACCATATTGGTCTGTCTGGTACTGGTAATTTATTTAGATTTTTTATTAGTAAATTTGAAATTCCTTCTACAATACCTTTTTTCCCTGTTAGTTGTAAATCTTCAATACCAACTTGAAGATTTTTTATAAAATCACTCATGTTGATAGCATTTTTACAATTTTCATTCAAAAATAAATTTATATTATAATTGATTTTATTATGCGAATTTGTATGAATGGTTTGATTACCTAAGCATTTAGATGTTACCATATTATTAACCATTTTGGTTTGTTCAATCATTAAATGTTGAATCAATCCATTTTGTTCAACAATTGTATTTTTTAGTGAATCATTTTGTTCAATTATTTTTGTAATCAATTCATTATTTATATTATTTGTGTCATTATTAATAATATTTTTAAAATTTACATCATCTACATTCACTATCTGATTACATTTCTTTTTATGAAATGATAAACTTTGTCTATATTTATATACCTTACCACAATGACAATGATATTGTTCTTCATTGTTTTTTAGCTTATTGTAAGAGATTGAAACTTTTTTTGATACTTTTGTAGCATTTTTTGATACTTTTGTAGAATTTTCTGATACTTTTGTAGCATTTGTTACCAGAATGTGTTTTTTCGTAAGAAGATGTTTATCATAATTTTGTTTTTTACATGATTTATAGTGACAATCTGAACATTCAAATATATTGCTATTTTTTGTTGATACAAAAATATCATTTGTGTCAATATCGGTGTCAACATGTGTCAACATTTTGTGTTTTAGAGTTGCTAAATGTTTTTCATAATTTGTTTTTCTACTCGTATTATAGTTACAAACAACACAGCTATATTTTTGAGATTTTTCCATGTCAACATGTGTCAACATTTTGTCAATATAAAGTAGTAAAATAAAAATTTTTTAAATTCTTTTTTCAAAAACACTGAAAAAAAGGCACTGTGACCATTATGCTCTCGTTTTCATTTTTTAGTTTATTATTTTGTGATTGTAAAATTTTAAAATAATTTTTCGTATCTTCCTTGGCCATAAAAAAAATGGACAAGGTCGAGCTTGTCCAAAAAAAATTTGTCCGGGAAAGATTGGAATTTTAAAAATTTGATATTTTTATTTTAATTTTTATTAATAAATATTTTATAATTCATTTGTATATTATCATTAATTAGTATATTTTTCCAATAATTTTTTAGGTATTAATTCATTTTTAATTGAATCCAACTTTTTAAAACATTTATTAATGGTTACTTCACTTATTTCACTTGTTACATTTACTTGACGTTTTGTTACATTTAAATTGAATGTTTGCGATACAAAATAAACAATACCTGCTGCGATTGAATGGGGCGTATTTTCAGGAATTAAATTGTTTTTTTGTATTTTTGTAGCAATAAATTTACATAAGGTGGTTAATTCAGCATTGATATTCAATCTACTACAATATCTTTCAATAAAAGCAATTGGCGTTGTATTACACAATGAAGTCTTATCTACATTTTCTACATCAACTTCCATTTCATTAATAATCGCAATCGCATTTTTACAACCTTTTGTAGCACTTGTATTATCTAAGTAAAACATAGTCGCAATTTCTTTTGGTGTTCTAGGATAATTATTTCTTCTACATGCAATGTAAATCGCAGCGGCAATGATTCCATGACGATTTAAACCTCTGTACGTTTTGGCTTCTGATATTTTTTTATGATATCGCATAGCATCATCAATAATTAATTTTGGAATACCAGAATTTTGCGCCAAAATCGTAATTTGTTGAAATTCGTCATATTGTGATTTTTCTTTATATGGCATAGACTGCCATTCTGTATATCTTCTAATTTTTCTCATTTCATAACTCGACGCATTATTACAAATTACTTTACATCCAAATGAAGATTCCTTAAGAAGTGGATTTATAGGCATACCACATCGTGTAGGGTCATCAGGATTGTTATTATCAGCTCCATAAAACCTCCATTCTGCTCCTTGTTCTAAAATATCTCTATAAATAATACCACACTGTAAATTGGAACATGCTAAAAATCCTTCATCTGATACAACCAAATAACTATTACAAATATCGCAATTTTCTCTCTCGCCCTGTGCTCTATAAACACATTCAATTGGTTTTTCTTCTTTTAATTCTGAATTAAACAGATTCCATAATTCTTTTTTATTTACATTTTTACGTTGTACCTTTTTTGTTTTAGTTGAAGACACTTCTGCCATTCAGTCGTTAATAAAATAACAGTAATATTATTTTAATTCAATTTTATTTTATATATTTATAAGATATAGAATGGGAAATCAATCATCTATAGGTTTAACTTTAAATGGTGAACCTAAACAAAATGAAAGAACATTATTAAGTGCTATCGATTTTATTGCTACTAATTTAATACTTACGCAAAATTTCAGTGATTTGAAAAACTTATCTGATATGAATTATTGTAATAATTTAGTTATATTAACCTCAGGCGTAATAGAAAACAATTTAAATCATTTAGATGTTTATTTTCTCTCACAAAGATTAAGAGCAGGTAAGGAAATTAATGAAATGTCACGCGAAAGTGTTTCATATATGAGAAAAGATGATTTGTCAAGTATTGATATAAAAAATAAAACAAATAAAAGAAGAATGTGTATTGGTATTGCTAAATTTTATGTGAAATTAGCTCATTTATTTGCTGCAATTGTAAGTACAATCAATCCTACTTATTCTTATAAAAATAATATGGGAGAAGTTAAACAAGTAAATCTTTTAGAGAAATCTTCAATACCTAAAGATGTTACTCCTAAAATAGAAAATATAAATTTGTGTGGAAATCGTATTAAATCTTTATTAAATAATCATAATTATAATGTTGATAAAAAAACAGAAGTATCTATAAACCCTAATTTTTGTCAAATGAATTATAGCAATAGAAGTTCAGGTGATAAAAAATTAGGAGATGAACCAGGTATACCTGAATTACAACAATTATATTTTGATAAATATGATTACGACCAAGGAGGTTTCGGAGGAAGAGCAAATATAGAGGATAATATGACAGCAGAAATGTATGCTAAATATAAAAAAGACTTACTTTCTTTTTATAGAGCGTATACAGGTAATAAAGATATTCCCATGATTGAAACATTAGATGCAAATGGAAATAAAATTAAAATACCAGCTATAAAAAAATTTAGTGATATACCATTAAGAAGTTACCATAAAAGTCCTGGCTGTAAACAGAGTGGGGCTTTTTATCATGAATATAAAGGTACTCTTAAGGATAAATTATTTTATGAATATGCTGAACATATTAAAAAAATGTTGAGTAAAACTGAAAAAGCGCAGAATGATTTACTTAAAATAATTGACCAATTATTTATTTATGTTGAAAATTCAGAAACAAATACTAGACAAATTGTTATTAATCCTGTACTAAATGAACGTAAATTAGATGAAATTGTTGATAATACTAGAAAAATAATAGTTGATATTTATCTCTCATGTGAAGAAGATTTTGTTAAGGGATTAGACATTTATGAAGCGATTGTAGAAAGACAAATAAAAGAAACATCTATAAGTCAAATCAATCAATTAGAAAAGGCGTTAGACGAAACATTATCTTCTTCTGATACTGCTCCAGCAGTTGATACAAACGAAATTATAGAGAATGCGATTGAAGAAACAAATAAAGAATTAAATCCTGTTCAACAACAACCTCAAAATACTCCACAAGCATCAATAGAACAACCGCAACCACAGCCACAACCACAGCTACAGCCACAACCTCAACCACAACCACAACCACAACCTATTTCTCAAACTCCTCAAATAAATCAACCAATCAATAATGTCCCACAAGTTAATCAACCAATAAGATAGATAATACTATAATACAATTTCTTTTTGATAATTTCCATATTGATGATGTAAACGTTTTCCATTTTGATTATAAATTTTATATGGATTACTTGTCTCATATGTGTGGT
>Ga0255182_1001296_pt1 | contig 13339 bp, 9 predicted proteins | sample Atl_UVDOM_RepA_8_FD_188420 | JGI IMG/M metagenome (GOLD analysis project Ga0255182, IMG submission 188420) | Freshwater microbial communities from Altamaha River, Georgia, United States - Atl_UVDOM_RepA_8d | ecosystem: Environmental > Aquatic > Freshwater > River | place: USA: Georgia | collected...
TCGCCTCATCCGGCTCATGCGTCACCAGAAGAACCGCCGCACCCTCTTCCTTCAACAGCGCCAGCGTTGCATCGCGCACCCCGTCGCGCAGCCGGTTGTCGAGACCTGAAAACGGCTCGTCCATCAGCATGACGCGTGGGCGCGGCGCCAGCGCCCGGGCCAGCGCCACGCGCTGCTGCTCGCCGCCCGAAAGCTCATGCGGGTGCTTGGCACCAAAGCCGGGCAAATTGACCTTCTCCAGAAGCTCACCCACCCGTCGCGCCTTTTGAGATCCATCACCTTTCAGGCCAAAGGCGATATTGCCCGCCACCGTCAGATGCGGAAAAAGCGCGAAGTCCTGAAACATCAGCCCCACACCACGCGCCTCGGGCGGCTGGTTCGCTTGCGGCCCAAAGACCTCGGCCCCATCAATCCGGATGCGCCCCTCATCGGGCCGGTCCACCCCGGCAATCATTCTAAGCGTGGTGGACTTGCCGCAGCCCGAGGGGCCAAGCAGGCACATGACCTTCCCCGCCTCGACCGAAAGCGAGACATCCGACACCACGGCCCTGCCCCCGAACCGGCGGCTCAGGTGGTCAACGACAAGGCGAGGCAGCGCTTCGGTCACAGGCGGTATCCGACTGATTTTATCAGGCGCTCCCTAGCAGGCAGGCCCGATCCCGGCAAGAGCAGGCTAGAGCGTCAAATTGACGGCACCACCATCAAGAAGGATGTTCTGGCCCACGATGAACCCTGCCTGCTGGCTGCACAAAAAAGCGCAGGTCGCGCCGAATTCCTCGGACGTGCCATAGCGGCGGGCGGGGATGGTGGCCATGCGCTCGGCCCGGGCCTCCTCCATCGTCAGCCCACGCGCCTTGACGACGCCACTGTCCAGCGCTGTGGCGCGGTCAGTGTCGTGAATGCCGGGAAGCAGGTTGTTGATCGTCACGCCATGGGGCGCGACCTGCCGGGCGGTTCCCGCGACAAAGCCGGTCAGCCCGGCCCGCGCGGCATTGGACAGGCCCAACTGCGGGATCGGCGATTTCACCGACTGTGAGGTGATGTTCACCACCCGGCCCCAGCCGCGCTTTATCATGGCAGGCAGGCAGCCCTGCATCAGGGCGACGGGCGTCAGCATATTGGCGTCAATCGCCTTGATGAAATCGTCCCGGCTCCAGTCGTGCCACATGCCGGGGGGCGGACCGCCGGCATTGGTGACCAGAATGTCAAAGGGGCCATGGGCCAGAACGGCGGCGCGGCCTGCCTCGGAGGTGATGTCGCCTGCGACCGTGGTCACTTGCACGCCATGGGCCGCGCGGATTGCCGCGGCTGTGGCCTCCAGCGCCTCGGCACCGCGCGCGTTCAGCACCAGATCCACCCCCGCCTCGGCCAAGGCCATGGCACAACCCCGCCCAAGCCCCTTGGACGCCGCCGTCACCAGCGCGCGCTTGCCCCGAATTCCCAGATCCACGCCATTCTCCCTTTTTCCTGTCACGGCCAAGCTTAGCAGGCCAAAAAGTTGCCGCAATAGACTGGCAAGCTGGGGGCATGGTGGGTTTTGTCAAGCGCGGCTTGTGTCCTTGCGGCAAGCGGCCTAGATCACGCCCGTAGTCTTTTGAGCATTTTGCCGGTCATGACAGATCATCCCTTTGCCCCGCTTCCCGGCCATGCCTGCCAGGTGCTGTCAGCCAATGATCTCTTTGTCAGCCACGGTGCCGCACAGGGTGATAGCCTGATGGGTCCGGCAGAGGTCTGTCCCGGCGACATCTATCACCTTGACCCCGATCACCAGCCCCGGCGGCTGGTGCTGGCCCGAAGCAGCGGCAGTCGCCAGGAAGTGGCGCCGGGGTCTGCCGTGGGCAGGGCCGGCGATCCAATCCGGCTTGAGGCGCGCTATGCGCTGATGGGCGAGGAAGGGGACCGGGTCGAACTTCTGGTGCTGACCCTGCCCGATGGCAGCCGCTTTGTGCTGCCCCTGTCGCCCATGGCCGCGGCGACCGACTACACGCTCTTGCGGGTGGAAGAGGCGCCGGATGATGCGGGCCTGTCGGATCTTCTGTGCATTTCCTTTGCCCGCGGCACGATGATCACGCTGGCCACCGGCGCACAGATGCCGATCGAGATGCTTTCCCCCGGCGACCGGGTCCTGACGCGCGACCATGGCGGCCAGCCGATCCGCTGGATCGGACGCGCGACGCTCAAGGCCGTTGGCCCCTTTGCGCCCGTGGTCATCACCGCAGGCACGCTGGGCAATTCCGGCGATCTGATCGTCAGCCAGCATCACCGCATGTTCCTTTACCAGCGCGAGCGGATTGCCGGGCTGCCCACATCCGAGCTTCTGGTGCAGGCCAAGCATCTGGTCGATGGGGAACGGGTCTTCCTGCGCGAGGGCGGCTTTGTCGATTTCCTCAGCATCGTCTTTGACCATCACGAGATCATCTATGCCGAGGGCATCCCGGCCGAAAGCCTGATGGTGAATGACGCGACCGTGAACCGCCTGCCGGCGGAACTGTCCGCCGATGTCAAGGCGCGCTTTCCGGGCCTGCGTCAGGTGCAGCATTTCGGAACCGAGGCCGGGCGACAGTTTCTTGACGCCGTCGGGGCCGAGGCCCTGTTCAAGCCCGGCGGCAAGCGGCGCTGAGGGCGCGGCTTTCGCCGCCTTCCCCGTGGACGCGCGCGCGCCTTTGCGCTAAAGCCCCGCCCCATGACAAACACCATGACAAACGCAAGCCCCCTTCCGCCCGAAATCGCCCGCCGCCGGACCTTTGCGATCATCTCGCACCCCGACGCCGGCAAGACGACGCTGACCGAAAAGTTCCTTCTGTTCGGCGGCGCGATCCAGATGGCAGGGCAAGTGCGTGCCAAGGGCGAAGCCCGGCGCACGCGGTCCGACTTCATGAAGATCGAAGCGGATCGGGGCATTTCGGTGTCTGCCAGCGCCATGTCGTTTGACTACCGCGAGTTCCGCTTCAATCTGGTCGATACCCCCGGCCACTCGGATTTCTCCGAGGACACCTATCGCACCCTCACCGCTGTGGACGCCGCGATCATGGTGATCGACGGGGCCAAGGGCGTGGAAAGCCAGACCCAAAAGCTGTTTGAGGTCTGCCGGTTGCGTGACCTGCCGATCCTGACCTTTTGCAACAAGATGGACCGCGAAAGCCGCGACGTCTTTGAAATCATTGACGAGATCCAGGAAAACCTTGCCATTGACGTGACGCCGGCAAGCTGGCCGATCGGTGTCGGGCGCGAGTTTGTCGGCGCCTATGACCTGTTGCACGACCGGCTGGAGATCATGGACCGCGCCGACCGCAACAAGGTGGCAGAGTCGATCAAGATCGACGGCATGAATGACCCGAAACTGGCAGAACACGTGCCGGCGGACCTTCTGAAGAAGTTCCACGAAGAGATTGAAATGGCGCGCGAACTTCTGCCCGCCTTTGACCGTGCATCCTTCCTCAACGGCTCGATGACGCCGATCTGGTTCGGCTCGGCCATCAACTCGTTCGGGGTCAAGGAATTGATGGACGGCATGGGCGAATACGGGCCCCAGCCGCAGCCACAAAAGGCCGCCGAGCGGCAGATTTCTGCCGACGAGAAGGCCGTGACGGGCTTTGTGTTCAAGGTGCAGGCCAATATGGACGCCAAGCACCGCGACCGCGTGGCCTTTGTGCGCCTTGCCTCGGGGCATTTCGAGCGCGGCATGAAGCTTTTGCATGTGCGGTCGAAGAAGCCGATGGCGATTGCCAACCCGGTGATGTTCCTCGCCGCCGACCGCGAACTGGCCGAAGAGGCCTGGGCCGGTGACATCATCGGCATTCCGAACCACGGGCAGTTGCGGATTGGTGACGCGCTGACCGAGGGCGAGGCGCTGCATTTCACCGGCATCCCCTCTTTCGCGCCAGAACTTCTGTCGGGCGTCCGCGCGATGGACCCGATGAAGGCCAAGCATCTGGAAAAGGCGCTGATGCAATTTGCCGAGGAAGGGGCCGCCAAGGTGTTCAAGCCGATGATCGGCTCGGGCTTCATCGTGGGCGTTGTCGGGGCCCTGCAATTCGAGGTGCTGGCCAGCCGGATTGAACAGGAATACTCGCTGCCGGTGCGGTTTGAACCGTCCAACTTCACCTCGGCCCGCTGGGTGGCGGGGCCGAAGGACGAGATGGAGAAGTTCATCAACGTCAACAAGGGCCATATCGCGGTGGATAATGACGGGGACACCGTCTTTCTGACGCGCCTGAAATGGGACGTCGACCGGGTGGAACGCGACTACCCGGCGCTGAAGCTGACGGCGACCAAGGAAATGATGGTCTGATCTCTCCTCGGGCGCCTTCGGCTTCTCGTCGAGGGCCCGAAAGGTGTCGGGCCGTAAGCCACACGTCTTGCGGCGGGCCTTTCGGGGCGATCCCGGCCCCATCTGACCCTGCCCCGTCTGACCCTACCCCGTCTGACACCAAAAATATTCCTCAGTCAGCTTGCCGGGTCGATCCGGGCGGAATGTCAGACGGGCGCGGCCCGGCCTGGCACTTTGCCAAACCACCAGAGCAACCTGCTAGACTGGAAAGTATTTCGCCCGATTTTCCGGCGCTTTGCCCGCCTTGCAGTACTTTATGATCGGGGTCTTACTGCGGAAAACCCTGATCTTCCGAGGCCCCGCATGTCGCTTTCCGCTGATGTTTCTGCCCTTCTCGCCCGGCTTGGCGTCACCGTGCCCATGGGAGCGCTGCCGACCCACACACCCATCACCGGCGAGGTGCTGGCCCGTATTGCCGAAACCGCCCCCGACCAGGCCGCAGCCCAGATCGACGCGGCCCATTCGGCCTTTCGCCAGTGGCGTGTGGTCCCGGCACCGAAACGGGGGGAGCTGGTACGGCTTTGGGCCGATGAGCTGCGGGCACACAAGGCCGACCTGGGGCGGCTCGTCTCGATCGAGGTGGGCAAGGTCCTTTCTGAGGGCCTGGGCGAAGTGCAGGAAATGATTGACATTTGTGACTTTGCCCTGGGCCTGTCGCGGCAGCTTTACGGCCTGACCATCGCCTCGGAACGCCCCGATCACCGCATGATGGAAACCTGGCATCCCTTGGGCGTGGTCGGGGTCATCTCGGCCTTCAACTTCCCCGTTGCGGTCTGGGCCTGGAACACCGCACTGGCGCTGGTCTGCGGCAACGCGGTTGTGTGGAAGCCTTCGGAAAAGGCCAGCCTTTCGGCCCTTGCGGCCCATGCCCTTCTCGAGCGCGCAATCAGCCGCTTCAACGTCGAAGGCGGGGCCGCGCCCGAGGGGTTGAACGCGCTATTGATCGGCGGACGGGCCTTGGGCGCGGTGCTGGTGGACAGCCCGAAGGTGGCGCTTGTCTCCGCCACCGGATCGACCCGGATGGGGCGCGAGGTGGGGCCGAAGGTGGCCGCGCGCTTTGGCCGCTCGCTGCTTGAACTGGGCGGCAACAATGCTGCGATCGTCACCCCATCCGCCGATCTGGACCTGACCCTGCGCGGGGTGGCCTTTGCGGCGATGGGCACCGCTGGCCAGCGCTGCACGACGCTGCGCCGCCTGTTTGTGCATGACAGTCTTTATGATGCTTTAATGCCGCGCCTGAAGGCCGCCTATGCCTCGGTCAAGGTGGGCAATCCTTTGGAACAAGGCGTGCTGGTTGGCCCGCTCATCGATCAAGGCGCGCTGCAGGCCATGCAGGCGGCCCTGGACGCGGCCCGAACCTCAGGCGGCACGGTGCATGGTGGCGAGGTGGTCGAGGCCGGGGGCGGCGCCTATGTGCGCCCGGCGCTGGTCGAGATGCCGGATCAGGTCGGACCCGTCTTGCACGAAACCTTTGCTCCCATTCTTTACGTCATGAAATACAATGACTTCGATGCCGTTCTTGAGAAGCATAATGAAGTTCCGCAGGGCCTTTCCTCCTCGATCTTTACCAATGACATGCGCGAGGCCGAGATCTTTCTCTCTGCCCGCGGCAGCGATTGCGGGATTGCCAATGTGAACATCGGACCCTCCGGGGCCGAGATTGGCGGCGCCTTTGGCGGCGAGAAGGAAACCGGTGGCGGGCGCGAAAGCGGGTCAGATACGTGGAAAGCCTATATGCGGCGGGCAACGAATACGCTGAACTATGGTCGCAGCCTGCCCCTGGCCCAGGGCGTCACCTTCGACATCGGTTGACGACAGACCAAGGCACCTTGATGCCACACTGTGGCAGGCAAACCGCAGGCTTGCTTGACCGCGAGGCGGTTTTCCAGTATCGGCCCATCACGGGGCATGGCCCCTTGACGCCGGGACGCCCGGAAAAATGCGTCCCTTCTTACCCTTGCGGGCCGATCCCGCAGTTTCAGGACGCTGATGACCAAATTCTCTGACCTTGCGCTGGATCCGCGCGTGTTGCAGGCCGTTGCCGAAGCCGGATACGAAACCCCCACCCCCATTCAGGCCCAGGCCATTCCCCACGCCCTTCAGGGCAAGGATGTGCTGGGCATCGCCCAGACCGGCACCGGGAAAACGGCAAGCTTTACGCTGCCGATGATCACGCTTCTGGGTCAGGGCCGCGCCCGCGCCCGTATGCCGCGCAGCCTTGTGCTGGCGCCGACGCGGGAACTTGCGGCCCAGGTGGCGGAAAACTTCGACATCTATGCCAAGCACACCAAACTGACCAAGGCGCTGCTGATCGGCGGCGTCTCCTTTGGCGAGCAGGACAAGCTGATCGACCGGGGCGTCGATGTTCTGATTGCCACCCCCGGTCGCCTTCTGGACCATTTCGAACGCGGCAAGCTTTTGCTGACCGGGGTGCAGATCATGGTGGTGGATGAGGCCGACCGCATGCTGGATATGGGCTTTATCCCCGATATCGAGCGCATCTTCTCGCTGACGCCCTTTACGCGGCAAACTTTCTTCTACTCGGCCACCATGGCACCCGAGATCGAACGGATCACCAACACCTTCCTGTCGGCAGCGGTCAAGATCGAGGTGGCGCGGCAGGCCACCACCTCGACCACCATCGACCAGAAGCTGATCCAGTTCACCCCCAGCCGCAAGGACCGCAGCTTTACCGAAAAGCGCGCTGTTCTGCGGGCGCTGATCAAGGCCGAGGGCGAGGCCTGCACCAATGCGATCATCTTCTGCAATCGCAAGATGGATGTGGATGTGGTGGCCAAGTCGCTGAAATCCCATGGCTTTGATGCCGCGCCCATCCATGGCGATCTGGATCAAAGCATGCGGATGCGCACGTTGGACAATTTCCGTGACGGCAAGTTGCAGCTGCTGGTCGCCTCGGACGTGGCGGCGCGGGGGCTTGATGTGCCATCGGTCAGCCATGTGTTCAACTTCGACCTGCCCTCGCATCCCGAGGATTACGTCCACCGCATCGGCCGCACCGGCCGGGCCGGGCGTCTGGGCAAGGCGTTTTCCATCGCCACCCCGGCGGATGGCAAGTATCTGGCGGCCATCGAGGCCTTGGTAAAGCAGGAAATCCCGCGCGGCGAAATGCCGGAGGGCGCGCTGGAAGGGCTGTCTGACCGCCCCGACCGGCCGCGCGACGAAAGCCGGGGGCCGCGCAGCCGTGGTCGCGCCTCTGACCGGCGCGAGCGCCCGGTGAAGCCCCATGCCGAAGTGGCCGCGCTGGAACCGGTTGCAGCGCAGCCGGTGATCGAAGTGATTGTCCAGACCGAACCCGCAGATCAGCCCGCTGCCCGCAGCGACGACCGCCGAGATGACCGCCGAGATGACCGTCGTGATGACCGCCGCGGGGATCGCCGTCGCGAGGATCGGCCACGCGAGGAGCGCCCACGTGACGAGCGTGCGCGTGACGAGCGTGCGCGTGAGGATCGCCGGGACGACAGACGGCGCGAGGATCGGCGGGATCGCGGGCCGCGCGAGGATCACCAGCGCGTGGTCGGCATGGGCGACCATGTGCCCGATTTCATCTTGCGCAGCTTTGCCTTGAAGTCGGCACCAACGCCTGACACCGCCGATGAGGCACCGCAGGTGACCGAAGAGGCTGAGGCTCAAGGTTAAGACTGAACAGCAAGCCATGGTTATGTAATGAAAAAGCCCTGTCCATGACAGGGCTTTTCTAATGCAGCGATGCAAAGCCAAGCTATTCGGCAGTAAGGCGGCTGATCACCACCCGCACCTCGGGCTTCTTGCCGATCTCTTCCATCGCCACCTGCCGCACGACGCGCTTCAGCGCCTCGTCCAGCCGGTCATCATCCGACAGGATCTTGCCCGAGGCCGTTTCGAGAAACTCGGTCAACTCGGCCTCCATCGTCTCATCCAGCGCCCGGTTGCCCAGACCCGTCTGCGGCAGGCCCATCAGCTCCACCCAGGCATCGCCGAGGGGCTCATTCTGCTCGTCCAGGATCAGCGTCACCATGACCAACCCGTTCAGCGCCAGCCGGATGCGGTCGCGCACCACGCCATCCAGCGCGCCGATCTGGGCTGTGCCATCCAGATAGATGCGGCCCGCCTCGATATGCTCGGCAACCTTCGGCACCTCTCCCGTCAGGTCCACCATCATGCCGTTGGTGGCCACGATCCCGGCAATCCCGGCCTCATGCGCGATGCGGACATGTTCGCGCAGATGGCGGTGTTCGCCGTGCATCGGCACCAGCATGTCGGGCAGGAAAATGCGGTGCATGTGTTCCAGGTCCGGGCGGTTGGCATGACCCGAGACATGGTATTTGCCGCCCGCATCGTCGACCACATCGACGCCCATCTCGGAATAGGAATTCATCAGCTTGATGACGCCACGCTCATTGCCCGGAATGGTTTTCGACGAAAACAGGAACATGTCGCCCGCCTTCATCTCAAATCCCAGATACTTGCCCCGGCTGAGCGCTGCGCTTGCCGCCCTGCGTTCGCCCTGACTGCCGGTCACGATCAGCATCAGGTTGCGCCGCGGGACTTCCAACGCCTCTTCGGCTGTAATGATGCGGGGAAAGCCGGTCAGCACCCGGGTTTCTTCGGCCGCAGTGATCATCCGCTTCATTGCGCGGCCCAGAACACAGATCGACCGATCCGCCGCCCGCGCCGCCTCGGCCAGCGTTTTCAGACGCGCAACGTTCGAGGCAAAGGTGGTCGCCACCACCATGCCGCCCGCGCCACGAATAAGCTCGGTCAAGGGTTCGGCCAAGGTCGCCTCGGAGCGGCCGGGATGGGGCGAGAACACGTTGGTGCTGTCGCACATCATGGCCTTGACGGGCTTCTCGGCAGCAATGGCCTCAAGCAGCGCATCATTCCAGCCCTCGCCCACGATCGGCGTCGGGTCGCGTTTGAAGTCGCCGGTATGCAGGATGCGCCCGGCGGGGCTGTCGATTACCAGGGCCGAGCTTTCCGGAATCGAATGGGACACCGGCAGGAATTGCACGGTAAAGGGCCCGATCTCGACCGCCGCCGGGTGCGGCTCGATGGTGCGGATGGTATCAAGCGGCAGCCCGGCTTCTTCCAGCTTCAACCGGCCGATGGTTGCGGTGAACTTGCGGGCATAGACGGGCTTTTTCAACAGGGGCCACAGATGGCCCAAGGCGCCGATATGATCCTCATGGGCATGGGTGATGACGATCCCATCCAGCCTGTCGATCCGTTCGATCAGCCATGTCAGATCGGGCAAGATCAGATCGACGCCGGGGCTGCTGTCCATATCCGGAAAGGACACTCCCAGATCGACCAGCATCAGCCGTTCCTTCCCCGGCTTGCCATAGCCATAGACATAGGCATTCATGCCGATTTCACCGGCACCCCCAAGGGGAAGATAGATCAGGCGTTCGCCGCTCATGCGATGTCCTTGTTATGGTTATTGATGAGGACAAGGCCATGCATGGTCAGATCATCCTCAATTGCATCAAATAGTTCGGTCCCTTGGGCAAACAAGCTCGCCAGACCGCCGGTCGCAATCACCTTCATCGGGGCCGCACGTTCCCGCCGCACTTCGCGGACGATTCCTTCGACCAGGCCGATATAGCCCCAATACACGCCCGACTGCATGCAGGCCACCGTATTCGTGCCGATGGCGCGGGTGGGGCGGGTCACATCGACATGCGGCAGCGCGGCGGCGGCCATATGCAGCGCCTCAAGCGAGAGGTTGACGCCGGGGGCAATCACCCCGCCGACATAGGCACCGTCATGGTCCACCACGTCAAAAGTGGTGGCGGTCCCGAAATCCACCACGATCAGATTGCCGCCGTGGCGGTCAAATCCGGCCACCGTGTTGACCAGCCGGTCCGGCCCCACCGTGGTTCCCTGATCGACGCGCGGCGCGACCGGCAGCCGACATTCGGGCTTGCCCACCACCAGGGGGCGGCAGCCGAAATAGCGGTCGCACAGCACCCGAAGGTTGAACACCACACGCGGCACGGTGCTGCTGATGATGGCCTCGGTGATGGTGGCTTCGGTCTTGGTCAGCGCCATCAGGCTGGACAGCCAGACGAAGTATTCATCCGCCGTGCGCTTGTGGTCGGTGGCGACGCGCCAGGTGGCCACAAAGACCGTGCCGTTCCAGATGGAGAAGACCGTGTTGGTGTTGCCGCAGTCAATGGCCAGAAGCATGGCATCGCCCTTTCAGAAGAACACCTCGGCCGCCGGGATTTCCAGCCGTCCCGTGGCCGTGAGAAGGATAAGGTTGCCGTGTGAATCAATCGTGTCAAACACCCCGTGATGGGTGTCCTTGCCGGTGCGTGCCCGGATCCTTTCGCCCAGCCTTGCCGCATGGTCCAGCCAGGCCTCGCGCAGGGGCGCAAAGCCTTGGGCGGTGAAAACCGCCTCCCAGCGGGCATAGGCGGGGGCGAGATGGTCAAGAAACACCTCGGGCGTAATGCGCAACCCGGTTTCCGACAACAGCGAGACCGCAGGCAAGGCGCCCGGCTCCATCAGTGACGGATCGGGATGGGCGATCAGATTGACGCCAATCCCGATGGCCAGCGCCTGCACCCCGGCCCCAGCGGTTGTCGCCTCCAGCAGAATTCCGGCCAGCTTGGCCCCGTTCAGCAGCACGTCATTCGGCCATTTCAGGCTGAAGGCCCCGGGCAACCCTGTCACGTCCACCAGCGCATCGCGCAGGGCAAGCGCGGCGGCAAAGCTGCGCAGCGCCACCTGGTCGGCGGTTTCCTTGGGAAAAAGCAACAGCGTGCCGTGGAAATTGCCGCGCGGGCTGGCCCAGGCCCTTGCCCGCCTGCCCCGCCCGGCCGTCTGTTCAAGCCCCAGAAACCAAGCAGGCCCCGCCAATGTCGGGGCCTCACTCAGCGCATGGGCATTGGTGCTGCCCACGCTGTCCAGAACATGCCGCGCAACGCCCGCAGGCCAGCCCTTATCCAAGAAGGGCCTCGGCCGCCTGAAGCGCGATGGGTTCGATGCCAAACAGATTGACAACGCCGATCAGCATGGCCGCCGCAACGCCCATCAGCATCAGCCATTGCACCGGCGACATCCGGCTTTCCACCGGTTCCTGCTCGGCTCCGAAATACATGAAATAGACGATGCGCAGATAGTAGAAGGCACCAACGACCGAGGCCACCGCGCCAGCAACCGCCAGCCAGACCATACCCGCATCCACCGCCGCCTTCAGCACATAGAACTTGCCGAAAAAGCCCAGCATGGGAGGGACACCGGCAAGGCTGAACAGCAAGATCAGCACGGCCATGGCCTTCAGCGGTTCGGCCTTGGCGAACTGGTTGAGGCTGACGATATCGGTCACCGGGCGGCCATCACGCTCCATCGACAGGATGAAGGCAAAGGTGCCAAGGTTCATGGTGACATAGATCGCCATATAGATCAGCGTCGCCTGCACCCCTTGCGGGGTGGCGGCGGCAAGCCCGACCAGCGCATAGCCCATATGGGCGATGGAGGAATAGGCCATCAGACGCTTGATGTCCTTCTGGCCGATGGCCGCCACCGCGCCGAGGAACATCGACACCACCGCCAGCGCGGCCAGCACCTGCGCCCAATCGCCCGGCACGCCGCCGAAGGCGTCATGCACGACACGGGCGATCAGCGCCATGGCGGCCACCTTGGGGGCGGTGGCGAAGAAGGCGGTGACCGGAGTTGGCGCGCCTTCATAGACATCAGGCGTCCACATGTGGAAGGGGGCCGCCGAAACCTTGAACGCCATGCCTGCGATCAGGAACACAAGGCCGAACAGCAGGCCCAAGGGCGCCTCCCCTTCGGTCAGGGTCGAGGCGATGCCAGCAAACAGCGTGGTTCCGGCAAAGCCGTAAACCAGCGATGCGCCATACAGCAAAAGACCCGACGACAACGCGCCAAGGACAAAGTATTTCAGACCGGCCTCGGTCGATTTCACACTGTCGCGCCGCATCGCCGCCATGACGTAAAGCGACAGCGACTGCAGCTCGAGCCCCATGTAAAGCGCCATGAGGTCTCCGGCCGAGACCATGATCATCATGCCGATCACCGACAGCGTCACCAGCACCGGGTATTCAAACCGCGCCAGATCGCGCCGCGCCATGTAGTCTTGCGACATGACCAGCACCCCGGCCGCCGAGATCAGGATCACCACCTTGGCAAAGCGGGCAAAGGCATCATCCACCACCATGCCGCCAAAGGCCGAGGCCCCCTCGCCGCCGCGCAAGGCGATGAGAAGCGCAAGCGCCACGAAGAGCCCCGCTGTGGCCCAGGTCAGAAGCCCGGTCATCTTGTCCTTGCTGCCGTAAACCCCCAGCATCAGGGCCGCCATCGCATAGACCGCGAGCAGGATCTCGGGCAGAAGGATTTGCAGATCAACACCAGTCATCGGATCGGTCCTTCAATGCGTCGCGGCTTCTGCCACAACGGGCAGGGCTGCATGGTAGTCGGTCACAAGCTGGGCCACCGAAGGCCCGATGATATCGGTCACAAGCGCCGGGTAGACGCCCAGAAGCAGGGTCATCACGATCAGCGGCGCGAAGATCGCCCGCTCGCGGCGGCTCATGTCCTGAATGGTGCGCAGCGCCTCGCGCATCAGCGCGCCAAGGGCAACGCGGCGGTAAAGGTAAAGCGCATAGGCCGCCGAGAGGATCACCCCCGTGGTGGCAATCGCGGCAATCCAGGTGTTGACCTGGAAGATGCCCATCAGCACCAGGAATTCGCCCACGAAACCACTCGTGCCCGGCAGGCCGACATTGGCCATGGTGAAGAACAGGAACACCAGCGCATAGGCGGGCATCCGGTTCACCAAGCCGCCATAGGCGTCGATGTCACGGGTATGCATTCGGTCATAGATCACGCCCACACAGAGGAAGAGCGCGCCTGAGATGAAGCCGTGGCTGATCATCTGGAAAATCGCCCCATCCACACCCTGCTGGTTGGCCGCGAAAATCCCCATCGTCACATAGCCCATATGGGCGACCGACGAATAGGCGATCAGCTTTTTCATGTCCT
>Ga0255182_1001298_pt1 | contig 13331 bp, 10 predicted proteins | sample Atl_UVDOM_RepA_8_FD_188420 | JGI IMG/M metagenome (GOLD analysis project Ga0255182, IMG submission 188420) | Freshwater microbial communities from Altamaha River, Georgia, United States - Atl_UVDOM_RepA_8d | ecosystem: Environmental > Aquatic > Freshwater > River | place: USA: Georgia...
CGCCACACCGCTCGTGCCGTTGTTGCGCCATGCGGCAACACCGACGATCGCCCAGTCTTGCGCGCGACGATTGAACTTCTGGAAGCTCCAGCCGCCCTTCATCTTGGGCACCTTGATTTCCACCAGCATCTCGTCGGCGGCGAGCGCGCTTTCTAAGAAGCCCTTGAAAAAGTCCTTAGCTGCGATCTCGCGCTTGCCCTTCGGGCCTTGCACCACGTAGGTGGCTCCAAGCGCGAGCGTGGTTGCGGGCAGGTCGCTCGCGGGGTCGGCGTGCGCGATCGAACCGCCGATGGTGCCTCGGTGTCGCACTTGCGAGTCGCCCACGTGGCTCGCAGCGTGCGCCAAGAGCGGCACATGTTGCTTGAGCACCGATGACTTCTCGACATCCATATGGCGGGTGAGTGCGCCGATGGCGACGTGGTCGCCGGCATCCTTCACGTACGAGAGGTCTTTCACGCGACCAATGTCAACGAGCACGGTCGGCTGCGCAAGACGCAGCTTCATGAGCGGGATGAGGCTGTGGCCGCCCGCCAAGAACTTGGCGTCGTCACCGTGTTGGCCGATGAGCGAGATCGCTTCTTCGGCCGAACCAGCGCGCTTGTATTCGAATGGTGCGGGAATCATTGCTTGCCTCCTCGGGCTTTGTTGATTGCGTTCCAGACGTTGTTCGGCGATGCCGGCATGTCGAGTTGGGTGATGCCCAAGCCTGACAGCGCGTCGATGACCGCGTTCATCACGGTCGGTGCCGCACCGATAGTGCCAGCTTCGCCGATGCCTTTCACGCCCAGTTGGTTGGTCGTTGAGGGTGTCACCGTGAAGTCGGTGGTGATCGGCGGCACGTCGCAAGCAGCGGGCACGAGGTATTCGGCCAGGTTGCTCGTCTTCAAGTTGCCATCGCTGTCGTAAACGGCTTCTTCATACAGCGCCTGAGCCAGACCTTGCACCACACCGCCGTGCACTTGGCCTTCGACGATGAGCGGGTTGATCTGATTGCCGCAGTCGTCGACCGCCACATACTTCAGCACGTCGACCTTGCCCGTCTCGGTGTCGACTTCGACCACGCACATATGCGTGCCGAACGGCCATGAGAAGTTCTTCGGGTCGTGCGTGTACTGCGCTTCGAGGTTCGGCTCGACGCCGTCGGGCAGGTTGTGTGCGGTGAACGCTGCGAAGGCGATCGCTGCGAGCGGCACCGCCTTGTCGGGCGAGCCCTTCACGCTGAACACGCCCTTCGTGAACTCAAGGTCTTCGGCTGCGCACTCGAGTTGGTGGGCGGCAATCGAACGCGCCTTGTCGATCACCTTGTCGCACGCACCGGCGATGGCGACACCACCGACCGCAAGCGAACGCGAACCGTAGGTGTCAAGACCTAGCGGTGCCACTGCGGTGTCGCTGTGCAACACGTCGACATCTTCCGGCGCGACACCAAGTTTCTCGGCGGCGATCATCGCCCACGAGGTCTCGTGGCCTTGGCCGTGTGGCGATGTGCCCGTCACTACTTGCACCTTTGACGTCGGAAGTACGCGAACTGTCGCTGACTCCCATCCACCGGCGCCGTAGTTCAGCGAGGCGAGTACTCGCGACGGTGCGAGACCGCACATCTCGAAATACGACGTCATGCCGATGCCGATGCGCTTAGTTGCACCTGCCACGTTCTGTTTGGCTTGTTGCTTGCGCACGCCGTCGTAGTCGGCGATCTTTGCCGCCTTCTGTGCTGCCGTGAGGTGGTCACCCGAGTCATAGTTCAATCCGTGGAAAGCGGTGTAGCCAACCTGCACGCCGTTGGCGTCGAAGAACTGCTCTTTCTTGATGTAGTTGCGCTTGCGCAACTCGAATGGGTCGATCTTCATCTTGCGCGCCAAAGCATCCATCGCCACTTCGATGGCGTAGGTCGCCTCGGGGCGACCCGCACCGCGGTAGGCGTCGGTCGGCGTCATGTTGGTGAACACCGACGTGCAGGCGAAGTCGTAAGCCTGCGGCAGGTCATAGACACCCGCATAAAGGAACGCACCAAGAATCGGCACGCCAGGGGTGACCAACTGCAGGTAGGCACCCATGTCGCCGATGAGACGCACGCGAATTGCCGTGAGTTTGCCGTTCGCGTCGGCCGCCAACTCGATGTGCTGAATCTGACCGCGACCGTGGATGGTTGCCTGCGTGTTCTCGGTGCGCTCTTCCACCCAGCGCACGGGTGCACCGTGCTTGCGGGCGAGCGCGACGCACAAGAGTTCTTCGGCATACACGTTGAGCTTCGAGCCGAAGCCGCCGCCCACCGCCGGCGCGACGACGCGCACCTGATGTTCAGGGATTCCGAGGGTGATCGCTGTCATCACCTTCAAGATGTGCGGCACCTGTGTGGCGGAATACAGGGTGATGTCGCCACCGAACGGCTGCGGCACGGCGGCTACTGCGCGCGGCTCCATTGCCATCGGTAACAAACGCTGTTGCACGTAGCGCTCGCTCACCGTGAATGCGGCGTTCTTGAACGCTTCGTCAATCGCACCTTCTTTGGCCTCGACCTTGAGCGGCCAGGTGTACGACTTGTTCGTGCCGAGTGATTCGTGAATAATCGTCTTGTCACTGAGTGCGTCTTCGAGATCAATCACTGCGCGCAGGGGTTCGTACACGACGTCAATCGCATCGAGTGCATCGCGCGAGGCTGATTCGCTTGTGGCGAGCACTGCAGCGACACCGTCACCCACGTAGCACGCCTTGTCGATAGCCAGCGGAAAGTGCGCCGGATTCTTCATGTCGGTGGTCACTGGCCAAGCGCACGGCATCGGTGCTGCCCACACGGGGTGCAGGTCGCGACCGGTGTACACCGCCACGACGCCCGGCATCGATGCCGCGTCTGACACGTCGATGCTCTTGATGCGCGCGTGCGCATACGGCGAGCGCAGCACCGCCAAGTGCAGCGCACCGGGGATGACAAGGTCGTTGGTGTACTTCGCTTCGCCCGTCAAGAGGGCTGGATCTTCGCGACGCAGTAGTCGCTGGCCGATGACCGTCGTCTCGCGTTCTTGGGTGATGCTCATGGTGTGTGCTCCTATTTCTTCGCCGCAGCGAGCACTGACTTCACGATGTTGTGATAACCGGTGCAGCGGCAGAGGTTGCCCTCTAGACCGACTCGCACGTCGTCTTCCGACGGATTCGGATTCTCGTTCAGCAGACCAATGGCCGCCATCACCATGCCCGGCGTGCAGTAGCCGCACTGCAGACCGTGGTTCTCCATGAACGCTTGCTGCATCGGATGCATCTCGCCGTTCTTGGCGAGACCTTCGATCGTCGTGACCGAACCGCCGTCGGCTTGCGCAGCAAGAATCGTGCAGCTCTTGACCGCTTCGCCGTCGAGGTGCACGGTGCAGGCACCGCAGCTCGACGTGTCGCAACCGATATTTGTGCCCGTCAACTTGGCATGCTCGCGAATGAAGTGGACGAGCAGCGTGCGCGGTTCGACCTCGTGCGATTGTTTCGTGCCGTTGACCGTGATCGTGACGTGCATATGGCCTCCCTCGATGAGGTCAGGCCGCGGCCCGACCGCTGTGCCCAGGTTCACACGAACCCAGTAAGGGGAGTATTGCCCGAGCGAGGGGCGTTTGTCTAATCGCCTCTCGAGCCGTTGCTCGGGCTTAGTCGTTGAGTCGGTGCAGGCTTCGCACGGCGAAGGTGAGAGTCAAACCGGCCATTACCCCGATGGCGACGAGACCGCCCCAGACGGCATTCCATGAGAGGTGGTCGGGGTTGCCGACATCGACCAGACCGACCCGTGCCAGGCGCAAGATGTTGGTCGCCGGGTTTACTCGTGCCACGGTGTGCAGCCACCCTGTCATCACATTGAGCGGAACCTGCGCCGAAGAGAGGAACATCACGAGAAAGATCGAGAGTTGCATGACGGCTGCCCCACGCATGTCTTGAAAACGGAACGCGAGCCCGAGCCCCCAGCCAGCACCGATGGTGGCAAGACCCAGTGCGGCGATATACAAACACAGCACGCCGAGCACGCCACCGGTGAATCGTGCGCCGAGTGCGACGCCGAGAACGATCACGATCGTGGTCATCATCACGATGCGCACCAACGTGCCAGTGAGCGGGCCGAGCACGAGTGAGAGACGTGACGTCGGTGTCATTCGTAGGCGGTCGTAGAAGCCAGTCTCAATGTCGCGAATCGCGGTGAAGCCGAGCCCGACGCCGCCGAACGCCGCGCCCATCATGATGCCAAGCGGCATGTACCAGTTGATCGAGCGATCGGTGGGGAAGCCCGGAATCTTCGTCACGGCAAAGAAGGTGCCGGCGAACACGATCATGTTGAAGATCGGCATGGCGAGCGCAGGAAAGAACGCCGACGGCAGTCGCCGAATGTTGCGAATGCTGCGCTTGGCAAGAATGCCGATGGTGCGCTGCGTGCTCGAGATGAGCGTGTCGGTTGTCGGCTGCACGGTGGTGGTCATCGTGCCCGCAATCGTGCCGAAAGTTGACGCAGAGCGAGTGCAGTGGTGAGCACCGCAATGCCAGCTGGGATCGCGAGTGTTTGCAGCATTGCGGTGAGCGACACACCGTCGATGGTGAGCCAGCGCTGACCCTCGACCATGTACGAGATGGGATTCGCGTCAGCAATCCGTCGATAGACACCGCTCATGGTCTCGCGCGGGAAGAACGCACTCGACAGAAACAACAAGATGAAGAGCACAGGAAATGTTCCTTGCACTGCTTCAGCCGAACCAGTTTTCAGCGCGACCACTGACATGAGCGCCCCAACAGCAAACGCCGTGAGAAAACCTGCGACCACAATCGACACGTAGCCGAGAAGTCCCGCTTGTACTACGACGCCGAAGGGCAGTAGAACGAGCAGAAACACCAGCGCTTGCATTGCACCGAACAACGAACTTCCTGCCAGGCGCCCAAAAAGAATCGCCGTCCGTGACGCCGGTGCTGCGAGTAGCCGATCAAAGAAACCATCTTGAATATCGGTGGCGAGTGCCGCTGCACCGGTGACCGAACCAAACAGCACGCCCTGGGTGACCGTGCCCGCAAGCGTGAACTGTAGATACGAGTCGACTTGTGGAAACCCAGGCAGGCTGATGGCGCGGCTGAAGGCCGACGAGCCGAGTGCGGCGAAAAACAGTGGAAAAATCAGCGACGGCCCAACGAGCGCGGGCTGGCGAAAGATGGCCAACGTCGAGCGACGTGACAACGCCACGAGGTGGCGCGCAGTTTCAGCCGGCCTGCGGCGCATTCTCTGCTCCTTCAAGACGATGGCCCGTGGCTTCGGCGAACACGTCATCGAGGCTCGGTTGACTCAATTCGAGGTGTTCAACGACGATCTTGGCCTCGTCAAGTGCACGCACGACTTCGGCAACTCGCTCGGCGCCGCCTTTCAAGCCGACACCGAGTGTGCCCTCGGCGGTGGGGCGCAGTTCGCCGAAGCGAGCGAGCACCGTCTTGGCAGAGTCGGTCTGCGCACGCGACACATTGATGAGCAGCGTCGGGTCACCGACGGTGCGCTTCAAGTCGGCGGGCTTGCCTTCGCGCACGATGCGACCGTGGTCGATGATTGCGATGCGGTCGGCAAGCTGGTCGGCCTCTTCGAGATATTGCGTGGTCAGCATCACCGTGGTGCCCTCACGGTTGAGGCGCCGCACTTCTTCCCACAGCGTGAGTCGGCTCATCGGGTCGAGACCCGTCGTCGGTTCGTCAAGAAACAACACGACGGGTTGGTGAATGAGCGACAGTGCGAGATCGAGTCGGCGACGCATGCCGCCTGAGTAGGTTCCGACGCGGCGGTCGGCTGCAGCGGTGAGACCGACACGCTCAAGCAGGTCGTCGGCACGCTGCTTCATCTTGTTTGCAGGTATCCCGTAGAGCACGGCCTGCAACTCGAGCAATTCAAAGCCGGTCATGAGCGGATCAATGGCCGCATCTTGCAACGCCACACCAATGTTGCGGCGAACATCGTCGGCTTGCTTCACTACATCGAAGCCCGCGACTCGCGCGGTGCCGCTCGTCGGGCGCAACAGTGTGGTGAGCATGCGCACGGCAGTGCTCTTGCCCGCGCCGTTCGGCCCGAGAAAGCCGAAGATCTCGCCTTGATTGACGGTGAGGTTGATTCCGTCGACTGCCTTGACTTCGCCGAAGTGACGAACGAGTTGCTCAGCGACGATTGGTGCGTTGTTCACCCTTTTAGTCTTGCCGATGCATCGCACGCCAGACGCGTTCGGGCGTGGTTGGCATGTCGATGTGACGCACGCCCAGGTGCGCGAGTGCGTCAACCACGGCCGATTGCACGGCGGGTGTCGAGCCAATCGTGCCCGACTCGCCGACACCCTTTGCACCGAGCGGGTTACGCGGCGTGGGTGTGGCCATCGGTACGAGCTCGATGCGTGGAGCTTCAACCGCAGAGATAAAGGCGTACTCGGCGAGGTTGCCCGTCTTTGGGTTGCCATCGTCGTCGTAGACGAACTCTTCGAGCAGAGCTTGCGCTGAACCTTGCGCAATGCCGCCGTGAATCTGGCCCTCCAACAACAACGGATTCAGCACGGTACCCGCGTCATCGCATGCGAAGTGTCGCAGATGAGTGACCTTGCCAGTGTCGGTGTCGACCTCAACTACCGCGATATGCGCCCCAAACGGAAAGGTCGCCCCGCCCGAAGTGAATCGTTCGGCGACCGCGAGCCCACCGTCGGTCTTGCGGCGGGTGGCGAGTTCGCCCCAGCTCACCGCGCGCGCCGGCGTACCTGCCACATGGAAGGCTCCGCGATCTTTGTCGAGCACCACGTCGGCCTCGGCTGCTTCGAGTGCCGATGCAGCAACTGAGCGGGCGAGCTCAACGAGCTTTTCTGCCGTCTGATGCACGGCGGCGCCACCGAGTTGCAGCGACCGCGAACCGTAGGTGCCAAGACCATCAGGAATGATGTCGGTGTCGCCCCATACGACGTCAATCTTGTCCATCGGAATACCCGTGTGTTCACTCGCAATCATCGACCAGGCCGTGACATGACCTTGACCGTGCGGCGATGTGCCGGTGTACACGATGGCGCGACCATCGGGCAATACCTCGATGCGCGCATCTTCGTGGTTGGTGCCACCGCTCGTGATTTCTACGTACACGCTCACACCGATGCCCAACTGGTTGCGGTCGTTTCGCTTGCGACGCTCGGCCTGCTCGCGACGTAAGTCGCTGTAGTTTGCCGCGGCGAGCACCTTGTCGAGAGCACCCTCGTAGTCGCCCACGTCATATTCCTGGCCGATAGCGGTGGTGTGCGGTTCGGTGAACTTCGGAATCAGATTGATACGTCGCACCTCTGCCGCGTCCTTACCAATTTCGGCAGCGAACATGTCCATCGCGCGTTCGATGGCGGCAGTGGCTTCGGGTCGCCCTGCGCCGCGGTAGGCGACAATCGGCGTGGTGTTGGTGACCACCGATTTGGTACGGCATTCAATCTTTGGAATCGCATACACACCGCTGCTCATCGGGCGAGTGCAGGCGGGTGCGAGCACTGCACCAACGTCGACGAATGCACCACAGTCTTGTATCGCTTCAAGTCGGTAGGCGAGCACCTTGCCGTCGCGGGTTCCCCCGATGGTGATGTATTGCAACTGCGCGCGACCGTGCCCAAGGGCGAGCATCGATTCGCTACGCGTCTCACGCCAGCGCAACGGGCGACCGACGGCTTGCGCGAGGCGACCGAGCACCAGCTCTTCTGGGTATGCAGAGATTTTCGCGCCAAAACCGCCACCGACATCTGGTGTTATCACGCGTACACTGCTCGCCGGATCGCTCTTGTTGATTTGATCGCGCACGCCTTGGGCATGCTGGGTCGAGATCCACTGATACAGCCGGCCGTCGACCCACGCCACCGCTGAGCCACGCACCTCAAGTGGGCATGGTGCGACGCGTTGATTCATGTAGCGACCTTTGACGACTACTTCACAGTCGGCGAAGAACTCATCACCTGTCACGCCGGGCATGCCCCACAACGTCGAGTCGACCATCACGTTGCTGCCTGCGGCAGGGTAGAGATGCGTGCCTGATTCCATCGCCGCCTCAAGGTCGACGAGAGCTTCGATGGGGTCGTAGTCGATGATCACTCGGTCAGCGGCATCTTCGCCTTGGTCGGCGCGCTCGGTGATCACCGCGGCAACAGGTTCGCCCACGTAACGAACACGGTCGCTCGCCAACAGCGTGCGCGCACAGCCAGGGTTGTACGACGATGTCTCGGCTGCCAAGTTGAGCGATGCGGCGGTGTGCACTGCGATAACGCCTGGCGCCTGCAATGCTTCGCTCACATCGATGCCTTTGATGTGAGCGTGCGCCAGCGGTGAGCGCACGAAGGTGACGTGAGCCGCACCCGCGAGCAACGCTTCGTCGCGCATGTCGTCGACGTACACCCCACCCGTGGTGAGAAACTTGGGGTCTTCTTTGCGCAGAACGCGATTACCGAGGATGCTTCCAGCCATGCGCTTAAGTTACTGCCCGTGCGCGACTAGCTACGGGCGCAGCGCGGCAGACGCAGTGCAGCGCCGCCCCTTACGGGCGTTGCGGGTCGAACGTGTCGAGGTTGCCCTGCAGCACACCTGCATACTGCGACTCGCGCAGCGTCACGATGCTCGCCACCAGGGTGTAAGGCCATCGTGCGGGCAGCGTGATTGGGGCGTCGGGTGACGCCAGCATCGGAACGCGACGCTCGTTGGGTAACAGATAGCCGAGTTGCTCACGAATCGCCTGTCGCACACCGGCAGGGTCTCGCAGGGCGTCAACCTCGTCTTGCAAGACATCGTTGACTTCTTCGAATGCCGCATACCGATTGCTGCGCTCGGTCAGCAGATCACGCTGGGTGTTCCAGGTGCGGATTGGTGTGACGAAGAAATACGCCGTAATCACGATTGCGCCAACGATGCTGAGCGGCAAGACATAGCCACGCAGGCGTTGCATGGCGGCCAGGGCAAAACTCACCCCTCTATTGTGACGGCTGCGCGCCGGATTTCGGGGAACCTACCCCTGTGGGTTCAGCGCCGCTCGACCGCGGTAGCGCGCTCGTGACCCGAGCTCGGCTTCGATGCGCAACAGACGGTTGTACTTCGCCACACGGTCGCTGCGTGCCGGAGCCCCGGTCTTGATCTGACCGCAGTTGGTAGCAACGGCGAGATCAGCAATCGTCGCGTCTTCGGTTTCGCCGCTGCGGTGGCTCATCACGCTGGTGTAACCATGCTGTTTGGCGAGCGCCACGGTGGCGAGTGTCTCGGTCAGGGTACCGATTTGATTCACCTTCACCAGCACGCTGTTGGCGACGTGGGCATCGATGCCACGCTGTAGACGGGTGGCATTGGTGACGAACAAATCATCACCAACGAGCTGCACCTTCTGGCCAAGCATGGTGGTGAGCTGTGCCCAGCCATCCCAGTCGTCCTCGGCCATCGCGTCTTCGATCGACACAATGGGATACCTCGCCACCAACGAAGCCCACCAGTCGCAGAGTTGTGCCGCCGTCATGGTCTTGCCTTCACCGGCGAGGTGGTAACTGCCGTTCTTGTACAACTCGCTCATCGCCGGGTCGAGTGCAATGGCGATGTCGGTGCCTGCCCTAAACCCTGCACGCTCGATGGCGTGCAGCAATACGACGATTGCCTCTTCGTTGCTGGCGAGGTCGGGGGCGAAACCACCCTCATCGCCAACTGCAGTGGCGAGTTTTCGTTCACGCAACACTGACTTGAGCGCATGATACGTCTCGACACCCCAACGCAGACCTTCGCTGAACGTCGGGGCGCCGATGGGCATCACCATGAATTCCTGCAAGTCGACGTTGTTGTCGGCATGCGCACCACCGTTCAGCACGTTCATCATCGGCACTGGCAGCACGGTTGCATCTGTTCCACCGATTGACGCGTACAACGGAATGTTCGTCGCAGCCGCATGCGCGTGGGCGAGTGCGAGACTCGCGCCGAGCAGGGCGTTTGCGCCGAGGCGACCCTTGTTCGCCGTGCCGTCGAGGGCCAGCATGGCTTCGTCGGCACCGCGCTGGTCAGCCGAGTCACGACCGATCAGCAGGGTGCGAAGCTCGCCGTTGACGTGGCTAACGGCACGTGAGACACCCTTGCCGAGATAGCGCTTGCCGCCGTCGCGCAGTTCGACTGCTTCGTGTTCGCCCGTCGAGGCTCCCGAGGGCACGATTGCGGAGCCGCGAGCACCGCCGTCGAGACGAACTTCGACTTCGACGGTGGGGTTACCGCGCGAGTCGAGCACTTCACGGCCGACGACCTCAACGATGCGCATGCGACCGCTCAGGCTAGTTGCGCCGTTACGCCTCGAGCTCGCGCTTGGCGTCATCCCACAGCGCATCGAGTTGTGCGAGGTCGCTTTTCGACAACTCAATACCACGTTGCACAGCGAGCAGTTGAACTCGCTCGAAACGGGTGATGAACTTGTCGGTGGCTGAACGCAGCGCAGTTTCTGCATCGACGCCCAACTTGCGTGCCACATTCACCACCGAAAAGAGCAGGTCACCGAGTTCCATTCGCACCACCTCGGGGTCACCGGTGTCACGGGCACGCTGCACTTCGGTGAGCTCTTCATCGATCTTGGCGAGCGCTCCCTCGGCGTTCGGCCAATCGAAGCCCACCTCAGCAGCACGCTTCTGCAGTTTCTGCGCCAACGAGAGCGATGGTGCGGCTCGCGACACCCCGGCGAAGAAGTTCGACTCGGCACCAGAGTTCGCCGCACTCTTCTGCGCACGCTCGGCCTGTTTGATGGCATCCCATGTCTGCACGACGGCATCGGCATCGGCAGCCTTCGTCGCACCAAACACATGTGGATGGCGGCGAACGAGTTTGTCGTGGGTGGTGCGCGCTACGTCGGCGAGCGTGAAGCGACCCTGCTGCTCGGCGATCGTCGCATGAAACTCAATCTGATAGAGCAGGTCGCCGAGTTCTTCAATCAGCGCTTCATCAGTGGCGGGATCATCAATATCGAGGGCATTCAGCGCATCGACCACTTCGTAGGTTTCTTCGATCAGATAGCGCACGAGTGATGCGTGCGTCTGTTCGCGATCCCACGGGCACTGCTCACGCAGTGTGCGTGCCAGTTGATGCAGCCGCGCCATTTCTCCTGCAATCGGTGCAGCCAGTTGGGGAATGTAGATCGATGTGAGGTGGTCGGGCGTTAGTCCATGTTCACGTTCGAGTCGGTCGAGGTTCTGCCACACGGTGTGCACCACCTGCTCGTCGTCGAGGCCCAGATGGTGCAGCACAACAACGGGCTCGTCTCCACTCGCGTCGTCGTAGCTCAATTTCACGTCTGACAACACCCAGTCGGCATGGCATTGTGCAACCAAGAACGGGCCACGCTCGTTTGCTGCCGCTTGTGCGAATCGGTGTGCGTCAACCAATCGCACGCCGTCATTTACGGGGTCGATTTCTAATCGCTGCCATGCCAAGTCGAGAAAACTCACGGCGTTCAGCACCCGCACCTCAACTCGCTGATCATTGCGCAGGTGGCGCACCGACTCTTCGAGCACGCTCGGTGAGCCCGGCACGGCATACAACACGTCACCCGATTCGAGTGCAGCGCCAATCAGTTCTTGGGCGATGGCTTCATACACGGCGGCGAAGGTGTCGTGGCGTTCGTATTCCTCATCAAATGAGTGCGCTTCGCCAACAAGAGCCGCACTTGGGTGCCGCGTCGTGCGCACGAAGCGTCGGGTGTTGCGCGCGATTGCCTGCGTCGTTTCGTGCGTTACGAGGCCTTCTGGTCCGGGGCCGAGGCCCACGACGGTGATGGTTGGCCGCGTCATCGACGCGTCAGGGCTTGACGACGGCGCCAGCGAGAGCATCCCATCGGCCGTAGCGCGAAGCCACTGAGACTTTCGCTTGACTCAACGCACCGAGCAATCGGTATTCACCGGGCGCAGATTCGAGTGTTGCAATCAAGTCATCGGCAACCGCATCAAACGGCCGCAGGTAGATGATGTGCCAACCGAATGACGACTTCACGGGTTGACTCGGCACGCCGACGCGCGCAGCGAAAGCACCCGCCACGAAGTCGGGGTCGAAGCCTGCCTGCCATTCGTTGGTGCTGATGCACGTGCCGCTCTGGCCAGTGAGTGCGCCACCCGTCTCTGCCGCATTTGGTTCGAACGAATACGCACCAGCCACCTTGGCAAACTCATCGTCACCGGCGGTTGCACCGAGTTCGCCACGCGCCTTGACGGCAGTCGCTTCAGTTTCGACGACCAGATGTCGCACACAAAGCAACCCGAGCCGCTTCGGGTCACTGTCGTAGACGCCCGCAATCTCGGTGCTGCTCAACGGTGCCACTCGGCTAAGCGCGGCGTTGGTCGCATTGAGTTCGATGATGAGATCGCGCAACGTGTCGGGCAGACCGCTGGTGCCGTTGGCTTCGAGCTGTGCTGCCACCTCGTCGCGATCTGCTTTGGTGACTTCGATCTCGTTGTCGGCGAGCACCTGTTCGATGACTTTGGCGCGAATCAATGAGGTGAGCAGACCCCGAACGGTTTCACCGTCAGCAACACCGTTAACGATCTGGGTTTCTCCGACGGTCGCAAAATCTGAAACAACTTGCTCGAGATCTGCCGTCAAGACGCTGTCGTCGTTCACGGTCGCAGCGATGTTGGTGGCACCACATGAGGCGAGCAATACTCCACCGAAGAGAACAACCGACGCACGACGAAGACTGAACGATGCGCGACGAAGCACCGCTTTACCCTAGTTCTCGAAATGATTCGTTGGCGACGCACGCGTGACGCTGGGCAGCGTGTGCACAAAGTCGGGTAGCGCATACAAGAACTCGGGCAGCAGACGCAGTAGGTAGTCGACGCTGGCTTCGTGGCGCGGCACCTCGAGGCGTAACGTCTTGGCGTCGTCGTCATATGACGTGCGAGTCGACCACGCCCGAGCTTGCTCGACATCGCGGGGCGACAGCCGCAGGGGAGACAACCGAACCGACCCATCTTGTACGGTCACGCGTCGTAGACCGAGTCGGTGGCACAGCGTTCGTAACAGCCCGATACGCAACAGCGCTTCAGCCGGTGGTGGCAGCGCGCCGTACCTATCAATCCACTCGCGTCGCAAATCGTCGAGCGAGTCATCGTCTACGACGAGGGCGAGTTTGCGATAGGCGTCGAGGCGAAGTTCTTCAGAGTCGACGTAGTCATGTGGAAGATAGGCGTCGGCCTTCATCTCGATCTTCAGGTCGAGTGGCGAGTCAGGTATCTCGCCGCGCATCTCGACTACCGCTTCATTGACCATCTGGCAATACAAGTCGTAGCCAACTGCCATGATGCGACCGCTCTGTTGTTGGCCGAGCAGGCTGCCCGCACCGC
>Ga0255182_1001300_pt1 | contig 13326 bp, 12 predicted proteins | sample Atl_UVDOM_RepA_8_FD_188420 | JGI IMG/M metagenome (GOLD analysis project Ga0255182, IMG submission 188420) | Freshwater microbial communities from Altamaha River, Georgia, United States - Atl_UVDOM_RepA_8d | ecosystem: Environmental > Aquatic > Freshwater > River | place: USA: Georgia...
GGGCGCGGGCCTGCGGCCTCCATCACGGTGCCGTGCGCGACGGGCTGCGCCGCGAGCCCCGCCCGCATCGCGGCGACGACTACGGCGTGAGCCGCGACCCGTGGCGACGAAAACCCGGGTACTGATCGTCGACGACCATCCGCTGGTGCGGGTCGGCATGCGGCAGGTGCTGTCGGTGCCTGACATCGAGGTCGTCGCGGAGGCTGCCAACGGTGCCGACGCGCTGCGCCTGCTCGCGACGCTGGAATGCGACGTGGTGGTGCTCGACATCTCGATGCCCGGCCGCCACGGCGTCGAGGTGCTGCGGCGGCTGGGCAGCGACCATCCGGAACAGCCGGTGCTGATCTACACGCGCTTCCCGGAAGACCAGTACGCGGTACGCGCGATCCGCGCCGGTGCGGCGGGCTACGTGATGAAAGGCTCGGATCCGGCCGAGCTGCTGAGCGCCGTCCGGCGCCTCGCGCGTGGCGAGCAGCACGTATCACCGGCCGTGTCGCGCCTGCTGAGCCTGCAGCCGCCGTCGGGGCACACGGAACTGTCGGAACGGGAATTCGAGATTCTTCGCTTCATCGTGGCCGGGCGCTCGGTGTCGGCCATCGCGGCCGACCTGTCACTGAGCGTGAAGACCGTCAGCACCCACCGCGTACGCATCCTGCGCAAGCTGGGCCTCGCCAGCACGGCGGATCTCGTCCACTACGCAATCGAACACGGCCTGCAGGACGGGGCAAGCTGAGGGATTTCCGCCGCTCCCGCCCCGGGCCAAGCCGCGCGGGGCGCGGGAGAGGTGAAGGCGCGCGCTACAGCCAATCCTCCCGCATCCCAAGGCAGGTGTCGTCAACCCGTGACAGCAGTGCGAGGCGCTCCGGCACCTTGCCCAGCTCGTAGCGGAAGAAATAGCGGCAGGTGTGCAGCTTGGACGCGTAGAAATCGGCGTCGGGGCCGCTGGCCGTCGCGGCCGCGCGCGCGGCGACGATTGCCATGCGCAGCCACAGCCAGCCGGCGACGACGTGGCCGAAGGTGTCGAGATAGACGCCGGCATTGGCCAGCGCGAGGCTCACTTCACCACGGTCACGCACGGCGCCCAGCGCCGCCGTCGTCGCCACCAGCGCGCCGCGCAGCACGCGGAAGGTCGCGGCGAATTCGGCGACCGGCGCAAGCCCGTCGGCCTCGGCGAGCGTCGCGTCGAATTCCTCGAGCAGCGCGCTGAAGGCGGCGCCGCCGCGCATCGCGACCTTGCGTCCGAGCAGGTCGATGCCGTGGATGCCGTGCGCGCCCTCATGGATCGGATTCAGCCGGTTGTCGCGGTAGAAGCGCTCGAGCGGGTAATCGCGCGTGTAGCCGTAGCCGCCGAGGATCTGGATGGCGTGCTTGTTGGCTTCGAGGCAGGTCTCCGCCGGCCAGGATTTCGCAATCGGCGTCAGGAGATCCAGCAGCAGGTTGTAGCGATCGCGCAGGCCGTCGTCGGCCGTGGTGCGCTCGAGATCGATCAGCCACGAGCAGTACATCTCGAGCGCGAGCCCCGCCTCCACCGCGGCCTTCTGCGCGAGCAGCAGTCGCTTGATGTCCGCGTGCTGGACGATCGGCACCATCGGACTCTGCGGATCCTTGTTCGTCGGGTGCCGCCCCTGCGGCCGCTCGCGCGCGTAGCGCAGCGAGTGCAGGTAGCCGGTCGAGCCCAGCGCCACCGCGGACAGGCCGACACCGACGCGCGCCTCGTTCATCATGTGGAACATGCAGGCGAGGCCCTGGTGCGGCGCGCCGAGCAGCCACCCGCGGCAGGCGCCCTGCTCGCCGAGGTTGAACACGGCGTTCACGGTGCCGCGGTAGCCCATCTTGTGATTGAGCCCGGCGATGCGCGCGTCGTTGCGCGCGCCGAGGCTGCCGTCGTCGTTGACGAAATACTTCGGCACGATGAACAGCGAGATGCCCTTCACGCCCGCCGGACCGCCCGGGATCTTCGCCAGCACGAAGTGGATGATGTTCTCCGACAGCTCGTGTTCGGCGGCGGAGGTCCACATCTTGTTGCCGGTCAGCAGGTAATGTCCCTCCTCGGTCGGCACCGCGCGCGTGCGGATGTCCGCCAGCGAGGACCCGGCCTGCGGCTCGGACAGCACCATCGTCGCGAAGAAGCGGCCTTCGACCAGCGGCGCGAGGTAGCGCTGCTTCTGCTCCGCGGTGCCGAACTTGTTCAGCAGGTTGGCCGCCGCGATCGTGATGAAGGGATAGGCGGTGGTGGCGACGTTCGCGGCGTAGAAATACGCGGCGCAGGCCTGCGCGATGGTCCACGGCAGCTGCATGCCGCCGATGTCCGCATCCAGCGAAGCACCCATGAAGCCCGCCTCGACATAGGCGTCGAGCGCGTCCTTGACCGCGGGGATGAGGTGCACGCGCTCGCCGTCGAAAGTCGGCTCGTGCTCGTCCAGTTCGGCGGCGTGGGTCGCGAACTTGTCGGTCGCGAGGCGCTCGGCGGCGTCGATCGTCGCGTCGTAGAGATCGCGATCCTGGCCGGCATAGCGCGTGGTCGCTGCCAGCGCGTCGACCTTCAGCAGCTCGTAGAGGACGAAATCCAGGTCGCGGCGGTTGATCAAAAGGCTCATTCGCAAGAACTCCAAGGGCACGGGCGCAGGCTGGATGCTGCAGCGCCGGAAAGTCGGATGGTATCCAGCACCACGCCGGAGATCAAAGCGCTGCGGCTCACCAGGCCGTCAGCCCACCGTCGAGCGCGAGGCCCTGGCCGTTGACGAACGAGGATTCGTCGCTGCACAGCCAGGCGACCGCGAGGCCCACCTCCTCGGGCTCACCGAGACGCTTCATCGGACTCGCATTGATCAACGCGTCACGCAGGCCTGGATTGCGCTCGAGCATGCGCTGGACCATGTCCGTGTTGGTGTAGCTCGGGCACACCGCATTGACGCGAATGCCACGCTTCGCGTACTCGATGGCCGCGGTGCGCGTCAGGCCCATCACGCCGTGCTTGCTCGCGGCGTAACCGCCGAGCGTCGGCGCGCCGCCCAGGCCCGCGACGGAGGCGACATTGACGATCACCCCGCCCCCCTGCGCCAGCATCTGGCGCAGTTCGTACTTCATGCACAGGTAGGCGCCCTTGAGGTTCACCGCGATCGCGCGATCGAATTCGTCGTCGTCGTGGTCGGCGATCCTGGCGTGCTTCGTCTCGACGCCCGCGTTGTTGACGGCGCAGTCGATGCGACCGAACTCGGCGACGGCGAAGGCCACCAGCGCTTCGACGCTGGCGGCCCGGGTGACGTCACAGGCCTGGAAACGGGCGTCGAGTCCCAGCGCGCGGAAGTCGGCCTCGACCTTGCGACCGCGCGTCTCGTCGACGTCGGACAGCGCGAGCCGTGCGCCGACGCTGGCCAGCGCCTGCGCGGCGGCGAGCCCGATGCCGCCCGCCGCGCCGGTGACGAGGCAGATTTTCCCGGCCAGGGTGGTGCTGCTGGACGGCTTCATGCGAGATACCCGCCGTCGACCGCGATGTAGGTGCCGGTGGTGTAGGACGCGGCGTCGGACACGAGGTACAGCACGGCGCCCGCCATCTCTTCCGGGTCGGCCGAGCGGCCGAGCGGCGTGCGCGCGCGGGCCGGCGCGAGGAAGCTCTCGTCGTCGTGCAGCGCCTGGGCGAACTTCGTCCTGGTCACGCCCGGCACCAGCGCGTTGACGCGGATGTTGAACTGCCCGCATTCGTTGGCGAACGCCTGCGTCATGTTCAGGATCGCGGCCTTGGTCATGGAGTAGACGGCCTGCTTGTCGCCCGGCGTCAGCGCGTTTGCCGACGACACGTTGACGATGCTGCCGCCGCCCTGCGCGCGCATACGCTTGCCGGCCTCGACGGACATGTAGAAGTAGCCGCGGAGGTTGACCTCGACGGTCTTCTCGAACGCCGCCACCGGCGTGTCGAGCACGTGACCGTAATACGGGTTTGCGGCCGCGTTGTTGACCAGGATGTCGAGGCGCCCGTAGCGCTCGTCGATTTCCCGGAACACGCTTTCGATCTGCGAGAGATCGCCGATGTGGCAGGCGAAGGGATCGGCCTTGCCGCCGGCGGCGCGGATCGACTCCGCGACGGCCTGGCAGCCCTCGATCCTGCGGCTCGTGACGAGCACGTGCGCGCCGTATTCGGCAAGACGCCGGGCGATGGCTTCGCCGATGCCACGACTGGCGCCGGCAACCAGCGCGATGCGTCCATCCAGGTTGAAATGATCGCGGGACATGCGGATTCCTCGAGTTGGGGCCCTGCCCGGGCAGGGCGGGAGTTTACGCTGCGGGCGGCGGTGACTGCACCAGCCGCCCGGGAAGTTTCGCGCCCCGGCGCGCGCGCCGGAACGTCGCGGTGACCGGCGGGCGCGTCAGTCCACGCGTCCGCCACGCTCGACGATGCGGCGCGCGACGGTCAGCTTGTGCACTTCGTCCGGACCGTCGTAGATCCGCGAGCCGCGGTCCTCGCGGTAGAAGAAGGACAGCGGCGTGTACTCGGTCATGCCCATCGAGCCGTGCACCTGGATCGCGCGGTCGACGACCTTCATCAGCACGTCGGCCACGTGGTACTTGATCATGCTGATGTCGTTGCGCGCTTCCTTCGCTCCGACCTGCTCGATGCGCCACGCGGTGTAGAGCGTCATCAGGCGGGCGGCGCGGATTTCCGCCGCGCACTCGGCGATCCAGGTGCGGATGATGTCGCTGTCGGCGAGGCGGCGGTCGGGTTCGCCGATGACGCGGGTCGATGCGCGCTGCGTCATCAGTTCGAGCGAGCGGTTGCAGATGCCGAGCCAGCGCATGCAGTGGTGGATGCGGCCGGGCCCGAGGCGGGCCTGCGCCATGCGGAAGCCCTCGCCTTCGCGGCCGAGCAGGTTCTCGTACGGCACGCGGCAGTTGTCGAAACGCACCTCGCAGTGACCGAACACGCCGTCGTTGGCGTGCCCCATGATCGGCGTCGCCTTCTCGATGATGTAACCGGGCGTGCCTGCCGGCACGATGATGATGCTCTGGCGACCATGCGCCCCGGCTTCCGGGTTGGTCGTCGCCATCACGAGGTTGACGATGGCGCCCTCGGCGCCCGTGATGAACCACTTCGAGCCGTTGAGCACCCACTCGTCGCCGTCGCGCACGGCGCTGGTCTGCAGGAAGATCGGGTTGGCGCCGGAATTGTCGCGCTCCGTCATCACGAAGCAGCTGCGCTCGCCGGCGACGATGCGCGGCAGCCATTCGGCCTTCTGCCGCTCGTTGCCGAACAGGTGCAGGGTTTCGATATTGCCCGCGTCGGGCGCGTTGCAGCCGAACGCGTAGTGGCCGAGCGGCGAGCGGCCGAGCACCTCGGACACGAGGCCATGGTCGACGAGGCCCAGGCCCATGCCACCGTATTCGACCGGGTGATTGGGCGCGAAGAGGCCGGCAGCCTTGATTTTGCGACGGACGGCGTCGAGCGGCTTCTCCACCGCGCCGAAGCCCTTGGCGAGGAACTCGGGCTCCAGCGGGATCACGTCCTGGTCGAGCATTTCGCGCATGCGGGTCGTGACGTCGACGCTGCGGGCTGAGGGGGTGAAATCCATGGCGGCCTCCGGTGGCGGATTATCGTGTTGCGGGTGATGACTGCATGCTATGAACGGAGGCACAATTAGTCCAATTTATTCCCATGATGGGTGAGTATTGATGTCCGTGATGAAAAGCGCATGAAGCGCCCGCGCCGGATAGACCTGAATCTCTTCCGCGTGTTCGACGCGATCTACCAGGAAGGCAGCCTGACCCGCGCCGGCGAGGTACTGCACCTGACGCAGCCCGCCGTCAGCAACGCGCTGTCGCGGCTGCGCGCCGCCTACGACGACCCGCTGTTCGTGCGCACCGCGGCCGGCATGGTGCCGACGCCTGCCGCGGAGACGGTCGTCGCCGACATCCGAGGCGCGCTGCAGCTGCTCGACGATTCCTTGAAGCCCAGCGAAGCCTTCGATCCGCGCCGCGCCCGCCGCCGCTTCCGCCTCAGCGCGGGCGACCAGACCGCCGCGATGCTCGCGCCCCGCGTCATGCGAACGATCGCGGCCGACATGCCGGGCATCGAGCTCGAGGTGCTGCCGCTCCGCCGCGACGTCGTCGTGCACGAGCTTGCCTCGGGGCAAATCGATTTCGCGCTGGACGCGATTCCGCTCGCCGACCCGCAGCTGCTGTCGATGAAGGTGCTCGAGGACGAGATGGTCTGCGCGGTGCGCGAAGGGCACCCGCTGGTCAGTCGGCGCCTGTCGCTCGAGCAGTATCTCGCGCTGTCGCACGTGCACGCGTCGAGCCGCCGCCAGGGACCCGGTCTCATCGACCTGTCACTGAAACGCCTCGGCAAGCAGCGCCGCATCGCGCTGCGCGTGCCCTACCACCTGAGCCTCCCGCACATCGTCGCGGCGACGGACCTCGCGGCGAGCATCCCCCGCTCCCTGGCCCGCGCCCACGCCCTGCGGGCGCTGACCCTGCCGTTCGAAACCCCGCCCGCCGAGATCTACGCGTTCTGGCACAAGAGCGCGAACCTCGACCGGGGCAACCAGTGGTTCAGGGAAATCCTCGGCAGCGCCGGTCAGGCGTGAGAGGCCGTGTCCTCCGTGGTGCAACCAAACGTTCCTGCGGGATGAAGGGCCGTTTTTTAACACGGAGGGCCCGGAGGACGCGGCGAAGACAGGCTCGGGGTTCCCATCACGGCCATCAATACTGATCCATCATGCGAATAAATTGGACTAATCGGATGGGGCTTCCTACGATGCCGGCATGCCGCGCGATGCCGGCGCCCACGGCGCCCGGCGCGGGTTCAACCAACGGCCCCGGGCACGGGGCGAGGACGAGGAGAGCCGGATGAATTTCGAATACAGCGAGAAGACCAAACGCCTGCAGGCCGCCATCGCCGCCTTCATGGAAGAGCACGTCTATCCGAACGAGGAGCGCATCATCCAGCAGATTGCCGAAGGCGACCGCTGGGAGCCCGCACCGCTGCTCGAGGAACTGAAGGCCAAGGCGATGGCGCAGGGCCTGTGGAATTTCTTCCTGCCGGAAAGCGAGCACGGGGCGGGTCTCAGCAATCTCGAATACGCGCCGCTTTGCGAGGAGATGGGACGCTCGACCTTCGCGCCGGAAATCTTCAACTGCTCTGCACCGGACACCGGCAACATGGAAGTGCTGGAACGCTACGGCGCGCCCGAGCACAAGGAGCAGTGGCTGAAGCCCTTGCTCAACGGTGAAATCCGCTCCGCGTTCGCGATGACCGAACCGGAAGTGGCGTCATCGGACGCCACCAACATCGAGACCAGCATCGTCCGCGACGGCGACGAATACGTGATCAACGGCCGCAAGTGGTACACGAGCGGCGCGCTCGACCCGCGCTGCCGGATCATGATCGTCATGGGCAAGACCGACCCGGACAACCCGAACCGCCACCGCCAGCAGTCGCAGATCCTCGTTCCGCTGCCGTGGCCGGGCGTGACCGTCAAGCGCATGCACCCGGTGTTCGGCTTCGACGATGCGCCGCACGGCCATCCGGAAGTGATCTTCGAGAACGTGCGGGTACCGGCCAGTCACATGCTGCTCGGCGAGGGCCGCGGTTTCGAGATCGCCCAGGGCCGCCTCGGGCCTGGCCGCATCCATCACTGCATGCGCCTGATCGGTTCCGCCGAGCGCGCGCTGGAACGCATGATCCGTCGCCTGAAGCTGCGCCACGCCTTCGGCAAGCCCGTCTCGGACCAGACCGTCTGGCAGGAACGTGTCGCCGAGTCGCGCATCATGATCGACCAGGCCCGGCTGCTGACGCTGAAAGCCGCCTACATGATGGACACCGTCGGCAACAAGGCGGCGCTGAAGGAAATCGGCATGATCAAGGTCGCCGTGCCCAACATGGCTTGCCAGGTCATCGACTGGGCCATCCAGGCCTTCGGCGCCGCCGGCGTGTCGGCCGAGTACGGGCTGGCCTACCAGTACGCGAACGCGCGCCTCATCCGCATCGCGGACGGCCCGGACGAGGTCCACCGCAACCAGATCGCGCGCCTGGAGATGAAGCCCTACGGCGACGAGCGCAGCCGTCGTGGCGGCAACGCCTACGTGGCGCCGCGCGACGAGGAACCGGGCACGATCTGGAAGCCGCGCTTCGTGTCCTGACGGCCCTCGGCAGATCTTCGAGGCCTTGTTAAGCCACCGAACACCGAGAACACCGAGTCGGATTGAGTCATGCACCGGGTTGCGCACGGCTTCGCAGTCACCATCACTCAATCCAGCAGGGAAACCTCGGTGTCCTCGGTGTTGTCGGTGGCAAATGCGACCTGCGCACCGATCCGGCGCTCAAGATGGCCGTTCTGCCGAAGTCGTCGCAGTGACTGAGGCCGGTCGCAGGCACCGCCCACGCCTCTTCCCCGGCTGGTACGTCGTGGCCGGCGCCTTCGCGGTGCTGTTCCTCGCTTACGGACTCCAGTTCAGCTACGGGCTGTTCGTCACCGGCATGGCGCGGGACCTTGGGTGGTCCCGCGCCGAAACCTCCCTGCCCTACTCCGTCTACGTCCTCGGATACATGCTGCTCAGCGTCGGGACCGGGCGCGCGACGGATCGCTACGGCCCGCGGATCGTCATCACCATCGGCGCGGCGTTGCTTGGCCTCGGCTGGGGCCTCAGTGCGCTGGTCACGGAACGCTGGCACCTGCACCTGACGCTGGGCTGCATCGCGGCGCTCGGGATGAGCGTGACCTGGGTGCCCTGCAACGCGACGGTGGCGCGCTGGTTCGTGCGCAGACGCGGCTACGCGGTCGGGCTCGCGTCGAGCGGCACGAGCTTCGGCAATTTCGTCGTGCCGGCCATCGCGGCTCCGCTGATCGCCGCCTACGGCTGGCGCATCGCGCTGGCTGCGCTGGCAGGCGGCTGCGCGGCGCTGATGATGGTCGCCGCCCGCTTCATGCTGCGCGATCCGGAATCGCACGGCCTGTCACCGGACGGCGACCCGCTGCCCGCCGTCACCGCGCCGGTCACCGGTGCGACCCTCGCGGAAGCGATGCGCGGCGCGAGCTTCTGGTTGCTGACCGCGATTTATGTCGCCACCTGGCTTGCGGTGTTCATGCCCTTCGTGCACGCGGTCGCGATGGCGGAGGACCTCGGCTATTCGAAGGCGGCGGCCGCGTCGGTGCTCAGCGCGATCGGCATCGGCGGCGTGCTCGGCCGGCTGTGCTCGGGCGCGCTGCTGGACCGCCTCGGACACATCCCCGCATTGATGGCGATTTTCGCGCTCCAGGTCGTGAGCTTCGTGCTCTTCGCCAGCGCGAGCGCGCTGTCGACGTTGTGGCTCGCGGCGGCGCTCTTCGGCTTCGCCTACGGCGGGGGCGTCACCGCGCTGGCCCCGCTGTGCGCGGCGGTGTACGGCCGGGCGCACGTCGCGACCATCGTCGGCACGATCTTCTCGCTGACCGCGCTGCCATCGGCGGCAGGTCCCTGGATCGCGGGCTGGCTGTACGACGCTACAGGTGGCTATGGTCCGGCACTGTGGTTCGCCGCCGGACTGAACGTCGTCGCGCTGGCACTCACGCTCGCCTTGTCACGCCGGTTGCGCCGGCACTGACGCGGACGTCCAGCGCGCAAGCGTCCCGGGCCTGCGCGCGGATGCGACAAATCGGGCAGGCCGGAGGGCGCCGGCCGGAAGCCGGCGGGCTACGTCAGGGAAAGAGCCTGGTCGCGGTCCAGGTGGAGCCGTCGCGCCGGAAAACGGTGCGGTCGTGCAGGCGGAAGGGCCGTTCCTCCCAGAACTCGATGACCGTCGGCACGACGCGATAACCCGACCAGAACGGAGGCCGCGGAACCTTGCCGATGCCGTAGAGCAGGCCGTACTTCGCGACCCTCGTCTCCAGTTCGAAGCGGGACGCCAGCGGCTCGGACTGCTTCGACGCCCAGGCCCCGATCTGCGAATCCTTCGGCCTGCTCCAGAAATAGGCGTCGGCCTCGTCGCTGCCGACCGGCTCGGCCTTGCCCTCGACTCGGACCTGCCGGTCGAGGGATTTCCAGTGGAAGCAGAGCGCGACGTGCGCGTTGCCGCGCAGTTCGCGCCCCTTGCGGCTCTCGAGGTTCGTGTAGAACACGAAGCCGCGCTCGTCGAAGCCACGCAGCAGCAGCATGCGGACCGAAGGCCGCCCGTTGGCGTCGACCGTCGCCACCGACATCGCGCTCGGGTTGTTCGGTTCCTTCTTCTCGGCCTCGGCCAGCCAGTCGGCGAACTGCTGGAAAGGGTCTGGGATGTCGCTCATGGTCCTGCGGGTCGCGTGGTGTTTCAGGCGAAGGGGTGGCGCAGGACGATCGTCTGGGCGCGGTCCGGACCGGTCGAGATGATGTCGATCGGGGACTCCGCGACCTCCGAGATGCGCTCGAGGTAACGCCGTGCATTGGCCGGCAGCTGGGCGTATTCCGTGACGCCGAACGTCGAGCCCTGCCAGCCGGGCAAGGTCTCGTAGATCGGCTCGACCTGCGCCATGGCCTCGGCGCCCATCGGGGATGCCGACGTATCGCCACCCGGCGTGCGATAGCCGACGCAGATGCGGATCTCGTCGATGCCGTCGAGCACGTCGAGCTTGGTCACGCAAAGGCCCGAGATCCCGTTCGTCATCCGCGAGCGGCGCAGCGCGACGCCGTCGAACCAGCCGCAGCGACGGGGCCGGCCGGTCGTTGCGCCGAACTCGTGGCCGCGCGTGGCGAGGTGCTGGCCCAGCTCGTCGAAGAGTTCGGTCGGGAACGGACCGCCGCCGACACGCGTCGTATAGGCCTTGGTGATGCCGAGCACGTAGTCGATGCAGCGCGGGCTCGCGCCGCTGCCCGTCGCGGCGAAGCCGGCGGTGGTGTTCGACGAGGTCACGAAGGGATAGGTGCCGTGATCGATGTCGAGCAGGCTGCCCTGCGCCCCTTCGAACATCAGGTTGACGCCGGCCCGCTGCAGGCGGTCGATCTCGAGCGCGACGTCACCGACCATCGGTCCGATGTCCTCGGCGAAGCGCATCTGCTCGTCGAGAATCTGCTGGAAGTCGAGCTTGGCGACCTTGTAGTACTGAGTCAGCACGAAATTGTGGTAGTCGAGGACTTCGCCGAGCTTCGCGGCGAAGCGCTCGCGGTACAGCAGGTCGTCGACGCGCAGCGCGCGGCGCGCGGCCTTGTCTTCGTAGGCCGGGCCGATGCCCCGTCCCGTGGTCCCGATCGCGGCGGCGCCGCGCGCCTTTTCGCGCGCCTGGTCGAGCGCGACGTGGTACGGCAGGATCAGGGTGGCGGCCGGGCTCAGCGTGATGCGTTCCCGCGCCGGGATCCCGCGCGATTCGAGCATCAGGATTTCTTCCATCAGCGCCGCGGGCGACACCACGACACCGTTGCCGATGAGGCAGCGGACCCCGTCGCGCAGCACGCCCGACGGAATCAGGTGGAGCACGGTCTTCTCGCCCCCGATGATCACCGTGTGGCCCGCGTTGTGGCCCCCCTGGAAGCGCACGACGGCGCCAGCCTTGTCGGTCAGCAGGTCGACGACCTTGCCCTTGCCTTCATCGCCCCATTGCGCGCCGATGACTACGACGGATCTACTCACTTTGGTCCCCTTTGGTCCCGTTTAACCTGGTGCCCGGACGTCGGTGCTCATCTCGACCACCTGCCATGTGCCCGCGACGGCCCTGAACTGTCGCGAGCAGCCCATGTCGGCACCGTTGCCGGCCTGCCCGGGCAGGCCCTGGATGACGACTTCCCCGGCGGCTCGCGCGGCCGCGATGGCGGCGAGCAGGGCCGGATCGGCGCCGGCCGGCGCGAATATCGCCGACGGCGCCGCCGCGGCGGGCGCGAGCGCCGCCAGCAGCTTGAGATCGGTGCTGAAGCCGGTCGCGGGTCGCGAGCGGCCGAACTGCACGCCGATGTTGTCGTAGCGACCACCGCGCGCGATGGCGCGCCCCGCGCGCGGCGTGTAGGCGGCGAACATCACGCCGGTGTGGTAGTGGTAGCCGCGCAGCTCCGCGAGATCCACGTGCACGTCGAGATCCGGCTTGCGCTGGCGCAGCAGGTCGATCAGCGCCTGCAGCTCGTCGAGCGCGGTGCCGACGTCCGCGGGCGCGCCCGCCAGCGCTTCCGCCGCGGCCGCCACCACGTCCGGCCCGCCGTTTTGCGCGAGCAGCTGCCGGAAGCACTGCGCCAGCACGGGCTGGACGTCGGCCGTCCGCAGCGCGTCCTCCAGTTCGTCCGGCGACTTGCGCAGCAGCGCGGCAAGCATGCGGTCGCTGCCTGGGGGGTCGAGCCGGGCGGCATCGACCAGCGCCTTGAACACGCCCATGTGGCCGATTTCGAGCGTCAGGTCCGTGACGCCGGCGCTCGCCAGCGTCTCGACCAGCAGGCAGATCACCTCGGCGTCGCTCTCGATGCCGGCGTGGCCGTACAGTTCGGCGCCCAGCTGCAGCGGATTGCGCGAGCCTGCGAAGCGATCCGGCCGCGTGTGCAGCACCGGACCGATGTAACACAGCCGCTGCGGGCAATCGGTCGGCAGGCGGTGCGCGTCGATGCGGGCAACCTGCGGCGTCATGTCGGCGGGAATCCCCATCATGCGGCCGCTGACCTGGTCGGTGAGCTTGAAGGTCTGGATTTCGAGGTCCTCGCCCAGCCCGGACAGCAACGAGTCCAGGAACTCGACGAGCGGCGGCATGCAGAGCCGGTAGCCCCAGCCGGCCATGAGATCGATGACCCTGCGGCGCAGGCTCTCCAGCTCCGCCGCGAAGGGTGGAATGAGTTCGTCGACGCCATCCGGCAACAACCAGCGACTTTCGCCAGACATGCTTTATCTCACGAGGTATAGGGCGAGCAGGCCGACGATCATGCTGGCGAGCCCCAGCGTGCGCAAGCCGCGGTCGGACATGCCGAGCATCTGGCTCATCAGCAGGCGGTAGCGGGGCGGGCTGAGGAACGGCAGGATGCCTTCCAGCACGAACACCAGCGCCATCGCCGCCATCAGGTCATGCCACATCGCGCGGGAGCCAGCAGTATCCGGCGCTCCGCGTCAGCGGCGCGCCGGGTCGTTGAAGTACTTGAAGAATTCTGAATCCGGCTTGAGCAACAGGATGTCCTTCCCGCTCTCGAAACTGTTCCGGTAGGCGCTCAGGCTGCGGTAGAACTCGTAGAACTCCGCGTCCTTGCTGTAGGCCTGCGCGTAGATCTGCGACGCGCGGCCGTCACCCTCGCCGCGCAGGGTCTCGGCGTCGCGGTAGGCCTCCGCGCTGATGACGGTGGCCTGGCGATCGGAGTCGGCGCGGATGCGGGTCGCTTCCTTCTCGCCGCGTGCGCGCAGTTCGCGTGCGACCCGCGCGCGCT
>Ga0255182_1001302_pt1 | contig 13298 bp, 12 predicted proteins | sample Atl_UVDOM_RepA_8_FD_188420 | JGI IMG/M metagenome (GOLD analysis project Ga0255182, IMG submission 188420) | Freshwater microbial communities from Altamaha River, Georgia, United States - Atl_UVDOM_RepA_8d | ecosystem: Environmental > Aquatic > Freshwater > River | place: USA: Georgia...
CACCGAGAACACCGCAGCGGTCAGGGCATCAGCACGACACGGATGGGGTTGGTGTAGGCGACGAGCTTGCCACGCGCCGGGTCGTCGGCGATGACCCGCGCGCGGAAATAGGCGCTGCGGCCGTCGCCGCCGGCGACGAGACGGGGTGGCTGGAAGTCGAAGCTGTCCGCGTCCGGCGCCACGCTGCCGCTCGCGACGATCTCGGGCTGGCCGCGCAGCCCGTTGCCGATGATCTCGACAGTGAGGGGCAGACCCAGGTGCCTCGGCCCGCGCGCCAGCTTCACGCGCAGCACCGGCCGGGCCGCGGCGGGCAGGCGCACGGTCTCACCCGGCGTCGCCGGCAGCGGCAGCGCGGGTTCGACCAAGATGAACCACAGTTCGGACAACACGCCACCGTGCCCCGCCCAGAATGAACCTGCGCGAAGCGCGCGCAGGATCCCGCGCGCATCGTTTTTGTCCACAGTGACCATGGTGCGGGCGAAACGGCAGGGCGCGTAGTCGTTGCGCCGCTCGTGGTAATCGCTGCTGGCGAGCGCGCCCCACACGTCGTGGCCCGCGTCGAGCAGGCGATCCCAGCCGCCGCCCGGCTCGGCCACCACCGGGTCCCAGCGGTCGACGGGCTTGATAGCCGCGCGATACGCGCCGGGCGTCGCGCTCCGCTGGTGGCCGGGTCCGCCTTCGAAGCCCGCGAACAGCGTGTTGACCTCTCGCCACTGCGCCAGATCGCGCTCGTTCTCGGTCACGTCCTCGTCCTTGCGGCTCGGATGGTTGTAGAACAGGACCGCCTCGCCGCGCGCGACGGAGGCCTGCCCTGCCAGCCACTGCAGCGCCACGGTGGCGTCCGTGCCCTCCTCCATGCCGTCGTGCTGTTCCTTGAAGCCCGGCAGCACGGCCCGCTCGAGCGAGGGGTCGAGCAACACCGTCACGTGTTCGCGACCGTCGTAGGGCGGCACGTTCCATTCGAGGCCGGCGAAGACCGTCAGGCCGGGGTGCTGGCGCCGCACTTCGTCAATCGCGTCGAAATAGGCAGGTGTCGCGGCGGCAACCGCGTGGTCGCTGTGATCGGTGATGGCAAAAGCGTCGCAGCCGTGCTCGACCGCGAGCCGCGCCAGTTCGTCTGGCGCGAGCTCGCCGTCGGAGAACCGGGTGTGCGTGTGCGTGTCCAGCGCGAGCGTCGTGCCCGTCAGCGCCCACGGCACGCTGACGTCGAAACCGGCCTCCGGGGTCCGGTCGCAGGCGGCCAGCAGGGTGAGGCTGGCCAGCAGGAGGCCGAACCCGATGCGCGCGATGTTCATGGCGATGAGGCCTCCGTGGGATGGTTCAGGGCTCGGGCCGGGCAGAACCCAGCGAATCGAGCCACACCATGAGGACGTTGTCGAGTGGACGGACCGCGCGTACCTCGAGCCGGAAAAAGGTGGTGCCACGCGGCACGCCGTCCCGTTCCAGGACGATACCGGGCATGCCGCGATAGAACGAGTAACCGGTGTGCGTCAGCGGATAGCGGGTGCCCGCGCGGTCATAGGTGGCGGCCTCGATGCTCCCTGGCGGCAGTACCCGCGGCAGATCCTCGACGACGCGACGCCGGGCCACGCCGAGGCTTTCGAGATCGCGCAGGTAGACCAGCAGCCGGGGATTGCCGGTCTGCGCGGTAAGCGGCGCCCGCAGCTCCACCGGCTGCCAGTCGGACGAGATATCCACGGGGCGCGCGCTCAGGCCCATGCTGTCGACGGCGAGTCCGCCCATCAGGATGACCAGCGGCAGCAGCAGGCTCAGCATCGCGCGGCGCCCGAGCGCCACGGCGGGCACCCGGCAGGGACGGGCTTTCCACCGGGCGAGGCACCGTTCATCGCCGCAGCAGATTCTGTAGCCGCTGGCTCACAACCCGGGTGGGTCCGTCGTTCGCGGCGAGTTCACCGTCGAGCACCGTGATGGTCACGTAGCCCTCCGCGAACAGCACGGTGTCCGCGTTCGGGTCCGGTTCGCGCGCCGTTTCGGTGGTGAAGGCGAGCCGGACCTCGTTCGGCTTGCCGGTCGGTACGTAATCGTAGCTGAACCCGCTGTAACGTCCGTTCCCGGCGAAGCGCACGCCCTTGGGCGCGCCCGCGGGCCGCACCGGGTAATTGACGTTCAGGACCGCGTCCTGCGGCAGCAGCGGGCCGTCGCCGGCCGCCGCGGCCAGGTTGGCTACCAGGTCGACGGTAAAGCCGGCCGCCGCCGGAAACGCGGCGACCGTGCTCGGGAAAGGCGTCGGCTGCGCCGCCTTCTCCGCGAAGTCCATGCCGACCGACACCGCGACCGCGGGCACGCCGAGGTACTCGGCGATCAGGCCCGCGCCGACGGTGCCGGAAACGTTCGCCGTCGCGCCGACGTTGTGGCCGAAATTCGCGCCCGACACCACGAGATCCGGCAGGCGGTCGCCCATGATGACCTGCAGGCCCACGGCCACGGCGTCCGCCGGGCTGCCGTCGACGGCCCATATGCCCGGCGCCTCCTCGCGGTAACTGACCGGGCCGGTCGAGATCCGGGCGCTGGCGCCACTCTGGTTCTCGCGCGGAGCGATCAGCGTCACGTGGTGGCCCGCGGCCAGCAGCGCGGCGTGCAGCGCGCGGATGCCCGGGGCCTCGAAACCGTCGTCGTTCGTCAGCAGGATATCGAGGGCGCGCGCGCCGTCGTCCGCCGCGACCGGTGCCGGTGGCGCCCACAGCACGGCCAGCGCGAGTGCAAGCACCGCACAGGCCTGACGCCAGTGGCCAAGGCGGCCGGGGCTTGCGACGCGCCGCCAGCCCCGGTCCCGTTCAGGTCTCGTCCTGTCCATAGTGGATGATCGAAAGCAGTTGGATGGGAACTTTCACGAGCCGCTCGGGGCCGTGCGGTATGTCGCCCTGGAAGGTCAGGGCATCGCCCGGGCGCAGCGGGTAGACCTCGTTGCCGTGACGATAGTCGAGCTGCCCCTTCAGCACGTAGAGGAACTCCATGCCGGGGTGCTGGAAACGCGGGAACACCTCGCTCTGGTCGTCGAGCGTGATGAGAAAGGGCTCGAATAGCTTCTTGGGTCCCTGGTCGTAGGACAACAGCTCGTAGCTGTGGCCGCGGCGCGTCCCGCGCCGCACGACGACCATGCCCTGCCCGGCCGGCACGTGGCGCGCCACGCCGTCCGGCATGTCGTGGTCCTTGAACAGGTTCGACAGCGAGAGATTCACCGCCTCGCACACGCGAGCCAGGGTGTCGAGGCTCGGCGTCGCCTGCCCGTTCTCGATGCGGCTCAGCATGCCCCGGCTGATGCCGGCGAGCTCGGCGACGTCCTGGATGGTCAGGCGCTGTGCCTGGCGTTGCTTCTTGAGCGCGGCGCCGACGAAGCTGCCGAGGTTCGCAGGCACACCCGCGCGCTTGTCCGGCGCATCGGGCTTGCGGCGACGGGTCACGGGGCGGGTGCTGGCGGCCATGCCGCCAATGCTAAAGGATCAGGCGCGTCCGTGGCTCCCCCGGGACGCGCCTTCACGCTGCAGGCTCAGCGACCGGGGATCCAGTTGGTGCCGGCCAGGGGCACGCCGGCCATCGCGGCGGCCTCCATCGTCAGCGCCGCGAGGTCCTCCGGCTCGAGGTTGTGGACGTGCGACTTGCCGCAGGCGCGCGCGATGATCTGGGCTTCCATCGTCAGCGTGCGCAGGTAGTTCGCGAGGCGACGTCCGCCCAGCACCGGATCGAGGCGCGCGGCCAGCTCGTCGTTCTGCGTCGTGATGCCCGCCGGATCGTTGCCGGCCTGCCAGTCGTCGTAGTAGCCGGCGGCGCTGCCTATCTTGCGGTACTGCTCGTCGAGGGTCGGGCTGTTGTCGCCCAGGGCGATCAGCGCCGCCACGCCAACCGACACCGCGTCGGCGCCCATCGCCAGCGCCTTCGCAACGTCGGCGCCGGTGCGGATGCCGCCGGAGACGATGAGCTGCACTTTGCGGTGCATGTCGAGCTCGGTCAGGGCCTCCACCGCCTGCCGCACGGCGGCGAGCGTCGGGATGCCGACGTGCTCGATGAAGACCGTCTGGGTCGCGGCGGTGCCACCCTGCATGCCGTCCACGACGATGACGTCGGCACCCGACTTCACCGCGAGCATCGTGTCGTAGTAGGTGCGGCTCGCGCCGACCTTGATGTAGATCGGCTTTTCCCAGTCCGTGATCTCGCGCAGCTCGCGAATCTTGATTTCGAGATCGTCCGGGCCCGTCCAATCCGGGTGCCGGCAGGCGCTGCGCTGGTCGATGTTGGGCGGCAGGTCGCGCATCGCGGCGACGCGGGGGGAGATCTTCTGCCCGAGCAGCATGCCGCCGCCACCCGGCTTCGCGCCCTGCCCCAGCACGACCTCGATCGCGTCGGCCTTGCGCAGGTCATCCGGATTCATGCCGTAGCGCGAAGGCAGGAGCTGGTAGACGAGGGTCTTCGAGGACTCGCGCTCCTCCGGCGTCATGCCGCCGTCGCCGGTCGTCGTGCTCGTTCCGACCGCCGAGGCGCCGCGGCCGAGTGCCTCCTTCGCCTGCGCCGACAGCGAGCCGAAGCTCATGCCGGCGACCGTGATCGGGATCTTGAGCTCGATCGGCTTCTTCGCGTAGCGCGTGCCGAGGGTCACGTTCGTGTCGCAACGCTCGCGGTAGCCCTCGAGCGGGTAACGTGACATCGATGCGCCGAGGAACACCAGGTCGTCGAAATGCGGCAGGCGCCGCTTCGCGCCCCAGCCACGGATGTCGTAGATGCCTTCGGTCGCCGCGCGCTGGATCTCGTGGATCACGTCGCGGTCGAACAGGTGGGATTCAATCAGTCCCGGTTGCTTGCCGTACATGGGATGGCCCTCTTCAGTACGCGTCGGCGTGATCGATGTTGAAGTGGTAGAGCTTGCGCGCCGAGCCGAAGCGGCGGAAATCGCCCGGGTCGAGATCCACCGCCGCGTCGCGCAGCAGCGCCGCGAGCGCCGCCCTGTGCTCCGGCGTCATCTCCTTCTCCTCGCAGTCGGCGCCGAGGTCGGCGATCCGGCCGCGCACGTACAGCTCGGCCTCGTAGATCGAGTCACCGAGCGCCGCGCCGGCGTCGCCGCAGACCACCAGGCGCCCCTTCTGCGCCATGAAGGCCGACATGTGGCCGACCGCGCCGTGGACGACGATGTCGACGCCCTTCATCGAGATGCCGCAGCGGGCCGAGGCGTCGCCCTCGATGACGACGAGGCCGCCCCGGCCGGTGGCCGCCGCCGACTGGCTGGCGTTGCCCTTGACGCGCACCACGCCGGACATGATGTTCTCGGCGAGACCCGTCGCGGCGTTGCCGTGCACGGTCACCCGCGCGTGCTTGTTCATGCCGGCGCAGTAGTAGCCGACGTGGCCGTGGATCTCGACCTCGAGGGGCGCGTCGATGCCGACCGCCAGCGCGTGATCGCCCTGCGCGTTGACGACCTTCACGCGCTGGGGAGCGTCGCCGGTCATGTCGTGCAGCGCCTGGTTGAGTTCGCGCATCGTGTGCGCGGAAAGATCGAAAACCCGTTCGGGAGCCATGACTTCACCCCTTGCTGTTGCCCTTTGGTTCATGCGCTCAGCCGGCCTTGGCGAGCGGCCCGCTGCCGGACAGCGTGCCGGTGGCGCCCGCGCCCTCCCACACGTAGACGGTCGCCGGCTCCGGTTCCCACAGGCGCGCGCCCTCGACTCCCGGCAGCGAGGCGATCGCGCGGTATTCGGAGGCCATCGCGACCCAGTCGTCGGTTTCCGCCATCACCGCCGGCTTGCACGCGATGGGGTCGCGCAGCACCGCGAAGCCGTCGCTGGTGCCCACGGTGAAGGTGTAGAAGCCGTCGAGGTCGGCGAGCGCGTTGCGCAGCGCCTGCTCGAGGCTCGCGCCCTGGCGCATCTGCACGTCGAAATACTGCGCGGCGACTTCGGTGTCGTTCTCCGAACTGAACACCGCGCCCGCCTTCTGCAGCTTGCGGCGCAGGCGGTTGTGGTTGGACAGGGAGCCGTTGTGCACGAGGCACAGATCGCTGCCGGTCGAGAACGGGTGCGAGCCGGCAGTCGTGACCGCGCTCTCGGTCGCCATCCGCGTGTGGCCGATCGCGTGGCTGCCACGCATCGACTTCAGGTCGAAGGCCTCGGCCACTTCGATCGGCAGGCCGACTTCCTTGTAAATCTCGATGTGCCGGCCGGCGCTGACGATCGCGACCCGCGGCAGGTGCTCACCGAGGTAGCGGCGCACAGCCGCCTCGGGCGCGGCGAGCGTCAGCAGGCAGTGCGTGTGCACCCGGCGATGGTCGACGTCGGCCTTGAAGGCGTCGGTCAGCAGGGCCGCGACGTGCGACCAGTCGAACTCGGGCGAGGGGTGCTGCAGCACCAGCTTGACGCTGCCCGCCGGCACCGGGTCGCGGTAGATCGCGAAGCCGGTGCTGTCGGGCCCGCGCTGGGTCATCTCCAGCAGCATCGGCTGGAACAGCTCACCGAGCCGGGGCTCGAGCGCGCGATTCTTGAGGAACAGGCCGACGATTCCGCACATGGCAGGTCTCCTTAATAGAATTCGAGGTAGCGGTTCACTTCCCAGTCCGACACGTGGCGGGAGTACTCGATCCACTCCATCCGCTTGAGGCGCAGGAATTCCGCGATCAGGGGGCCGCCGAGCTTGTCGGCGAACAGGGTGTCGGCGGCCAGCGCGTCCAGGGCCGCGCCGAGGTTCTGCGGCAGCACTGCGATACCGCGCTCGGCGAGTTCCGCCGACGACAGCTCGTAGAGGTTCAGGTTGACCGGCTCGCCCGGGTCGAGCTTGCGGGCAACGCCGTCGAGGCCTGCCGCGATCACCGCCGCCTCCGCGAGGTAGGGATTGCAGCTTGGGTCGGCCAGGCGGCACTCGAGGCGGCCGTAGGGGATGCGCACCATCGAAGTCCGGTTGTTGTCGCCGTAAGTGACATACGCCGGCGCCCAGGTCGCGCCCGACAGCGATTCACCGACGACGAGGCGCTTGTAGGAGTTCACGCTGGGCGCGAGCAGCGCGGTCAGCGCGGGCGCATGCGCAAGCACGCCGCCGAGGAAGTGGTAGGCGAGCTTCGACAGCCCGAGCCCGCGCTTGTCCTTCGGGTCGTGGAAAAGGTTGTTGCCCGCGTCGTCTGCGATGGAAAGGTGCATGTGCATGCCGCTGCCCGTGCGGTTGCGGAAGGGCTTGGGCATGAAGGTGCACACAAGCCCGAGGTCCTTCGCGATCTCGCCCGCCGCCATACGGAAGAACACGAAGCGGTCGGCGGTCGTCAGCGCGTCGTTGTACGTGTAGTTGATCTCGAACTGGCCGTTGGCGTCCTCGTGATCGATCTGGTAGACGTCGAAGCCGACAGCCTGCAGCGAGGACACCAGCTTTTCGAGCATCGCGCGGTTGCGCGACAGTCCCTTGTAGTCGTAGCAGGGCTTGTCGAGCGTGTCGCCTGGATCGGCCGGCGCCAGCGAACCGTCGGCCTGGCGCTGCAAGAGCATGAACTCGGGTTCGATGCCGACGTTCAGCGTCCAGCCCTTCGCGCGCAGCGCCTCGACCTGCTGGCGCAGCACGTAGCGCGTATCGAAGGGGTAGGGTTCGCCCTTCACGCGACCGTCGCAGACGATGCGCGCATAGCCGGGCTGCCAGGGCACCACCGACAGCGTGTCGAGGTCGCCGACGGCCATGTAGTCCGCGGAGTGCGGGTCCATGCCCATGCCCCACACCGCGAAGCCGGCGAAGCCGGCACCACCGGTCACGATGTCCTCGAAGTGCGACACCGGCACCGACTTGGTCTTGGCCACGCCGTGGATGTCGACGAATTGCGCGAGCACGTAGCTGACGCCATTGTCCTTGAGGAATTTCTGCGCCTGTTTCAGGTTCATCGCCACACCCCCGGAGTTCATGGTTCTTGTTGCATCGAGAAGTAATCGTTGAAACCGGCGAGGCCGCCGCGCCGCCGCCGGACGGCGTCGAGCAGGGTCTCGGCCAGGAATTCGCCGTCGGCGGGCGCTGCGATCACGCGGTAGTGCGCGTCGGCGCCCGTTGCCACGCGCCACAGGCCGACCTCCACGCCGAACAGCAGGGTCGCAACCCACGTGCCGGTGTCGAACTGGGCGAGATCGGTCGGGCAACCCTCTGCGAGCAGGTCATCTACGCCCGCGGCTCCGCTGCCGCCGCCGAGCGCGAAATCGATGCCGTCGAAGCGCAGTGCGGCGGCTCCGGCAGGCAGCGGGGCTTCGTCGCATGCGCTGCCCACGAGGTACTGGCGGGGGGCGCGACAGGCGACGAAGCCCCCTCGCGGCCGCGGCGCGACCCGCATCAGCCCGGGTTGCGGCAGCTCGGCTGCCGCGAGCAGCGCGGCCGCCTCGCGCCCGAAAAGCAGCGTCTTGGGCAGCGGCGTCAGGTCGGCGAGCCACAGCGTGCCGGCCGCTGGCCTGAGCGCGTCGCCGGTTTCCCTGCCGTTGATCACGAGGGTGCCCGCGCCGGCCTGCGCGTAGGCGTGCATCAGCGGTACCGGCGCACTCATGCGGGCACTCCCACGCGCTGGCGCGCGTTGTCCGGGTCGTAGAAGCAGGTGGGCACGACCCGCGCGCCGACCAGGCGCGCGCCGCCGACCCGTATCGAGATGCCGGCCGGCGGTGCGGGGTAGCCTTCCAGCACCGCAAGGCCGATCGTCCTGCCGAGCGCCGGGCTGTGGCCGACGCTCGTCACGCGGCCGGCGATGCGCCCGTTGTCGATGACCAGGTGACATTCCTCGATCACGGTGGCCTCGTCGGGGAGTTCGGCCTCGAAGCCGACGATCGCGCGCTGGGCACGGCCGCGGAGGTACTCGCAGGCATTGCGGCCCACGAAATTCTCCTTCGAAAAATTGACGAGGCCCGCCAGTGGCGTTTCGAACGGGTGCATCACGCCGTCCGTGTCCTGGCCGACGATCAGGTGCCCCTTCTCCAGGCGCAGCAGGCGCTGCGTGTCGACGCCAAAGGCGAGGATGCCGCGTCGCGCGCCGTCCGCGAGCAGGCGCCTCCACAGCGCCGGCGCATCGGCATGGGGCAGGTGGACCTCGACGCCGTACTCGCCGACGAAGCCGACCCGCATGAAACGCGCCTCGATGCCTGCCACGCGGCCTTCGCAGGCGCCGAGGAAAGGCAGCGCGGCGAGGTCGAAGTCGACCAGCGGCGCGAGCAGCTCGAAAGCGTGCGGCCCCGCGACGTTGATGCCCGCGAGATGACGCGTCAGGTCGATGACGTCGACGTCGAGGCGGTACAGCGCCGCGACCTGGGTCAGCGTGCGGTAGCTGCCGACCGCGTGGCTGGTACCCGCGGTGACGTAGTAGCGGTCGTAGGCAAGGCGGGCCCCGATGCCGTCATCGGTGATCGTGCCGCGATGGTCGACCATCAGCAGGTAACGGGTCATGCCGGTCCGGGTCTTCGACACCGCGGAGGTGTAGCAGAGGTCGAGCAGACGGCCGGCATCCGGTCCACGGATCTCGAACTTGCCGAGGGTCGAGACATCGATGATGCCCACGCGCTCGCGCACCGCGCGGTACTCGGTGACGACCGGCGACCCCGGTTCGCGCCGCTGGTAGAACTTCGGGCGCCGCCAGGCGCCGACCTCGGTCCACACCGCGCCGGCTGCATCGTGGGCCCCGTTCAGCGCGCTCGCAGCGTGTGGGCGCAACCGGCGCCCACCGAGCACGCCCATCGGCACCGGATGGTACAGCGGGCGCACCGTTGTCGCGCCGACGGCGCCCGGAGGCAGGCCCAGCGTGTCGGCGAGCACACGGGCCGCGTTCGGATTCGAATGCTTGCCCTGGCTAGGCCCCATGCCGTTCGTCGTCCAGCGCTTCAGCAGTTCGATGCTGTCGAAGCCTTCGCGCACGGCGACGCGCAGGTCTTCGACCTGGATGTCCTCATCGAAGTCGATGAAGTTCTTGCGCGCCGGGTGGTCGACGATCGGCCACGGATGCGAGCGGGCCGTGGCGGGTGGCGGCCGCCTCGTCTCGCCCACCGGGCGGCCCAGGCAGCGCAGGGCGTCGGTCGCGGCGGCGAGGCCGTCGGCGAGTTTCGCGTCCAGCGCGTAGCGCCCGTTGACGCGCCCGGCCGCGAACACGCCCGGCGGCAGCGCGGCGGGACGGGCATGGCCCAGGGCATCGTCATAGCCCAGTGTCGCCCCCGCCTGCGCGAGCAGGTGTGACGCCGGCGCCCAGCCGACGCTCATCAGGAGACCGTCGCAGGGAATCACTTCGCCGCCGGCGCCGCCCGGGGTGCCGCGTGGCGCGACGGTGACCGCGCGCAGCACCCGCCCGCCCGCCGCCGCCGAGACCTGCGAGCGCGGCAGGATGCGAATCCCGCGCGCCGCCACTTCGGCGACAAGGTCGCCGCGGGACTCCGGATCGTCGAGATCGACGATCGCCGCGATGCCGAGGCCCGCCGTGTGCAGGTTCAGCGCGGCGGCATAGGCATCGGCGTTGCCGGCAAGGACGACGGCGCGTTCGCAGGGCGCCACCGCGTAGCGCCGCACCAGCCGCTCGGCCGCGGAGGCCAGCATGACGCCCGGCAGATCGTTGTTGTGGAAGACCGCCGGCTGCTCGATCGCGCCGGTGGCGACGATGATCGTGCGCGCGGTGACCACGACCAGGCCTTCGGCGGTGACCAGCGGCACGACGCGGTCCGCGTAGCAGCCGACGGCGCAGGCACCGGGCATCAGGCGCACGTTCGGCGCCCCGACGAGCAGGCCGGTCGCCTCGGCGAGGAAGATCCTGGCGCTGTGGTCCGCGTCCAGGGCGTAGCCCAGGGCGCCGCCGGCGCGCGCATTCTCGTCGGCGACGATCACGCTGACGTCGTGCGTCGCAAGTTCGCGCGCCGCGGCGAGCCCCGCCGCGCCCATGCCGATGACCAGCACATCGCAGCTTGCCCGCCGGGTGGTGCCGCGCAGGGCGGGATGGCGCTCGGTGATTTCGCCCAGGCCGCTCAGTTGGCGGATCAGGCGCTCCCACCACGGAAACAGCGCGCGCGGCCGGTGGAAGGCCTTGTAGTAGAAACCCACCGGCAGCAGCGGCGCGAGTGCGCCGATGAACCGCGCGCGGTCGCGATCGACGCCACCCCGCGTGTTGACCACGCGATAGCGCGCCCCGGGCTCCGGCGCGGCGACGTCGGCGCGCACGTTGATGGCGTCGGCGCCGTCGAGCAGCACGTTGACGTCGTGATTCGCCGCCGACAGCACGCCGCGCGGCCGGTGATACTTGAAACTGCGCCCGAGCACCGTGCGGCCACCCGCCAGCACGGCGCTGGTAATCGTGTCACCCGCGAAGGCGCTGGTGGTCTCGCCCTCGAAGCTGAAGTCGAAGGCGCGGCCGCGATCGATCCACTCACCCTCCTGCGGGCTCAGCCTACGCGATGGCATCTGCGTCCTCCGGGTGGGCGAGTTCGATCGACAGCACCTGGTCGGTGGCGGTGTCGCGCTCGAAGCGGAACCACAGGCGCGACGGCCGGTGCAGCCACCATTCGCGCTTGACCCGCGCAGTGGCGTCGCCGAAATAGAGCGCGCGCCGCGCGGCGGCCGGGTCCTGCATCTGCATCACGCCGATCATGCCGCCCGCACAGACGAACTCCGACGCGGGGCGGCGGCCGATGTGCGGACAATCGAACTGCTTCATCTGTCCATTCCTCAATGGCCGACCGAGGCCGCACCCTTTTCGCCGAGCATGCGCAGCTCTTCGAAGCGCGTCATGCCGAAGGGCTCGATCAGGCGATGGTTGGTGTCGTGGGCGACGGTGAAGGCCATGGTTTCGCCGCAGACCGGCGTGGCCTTGAAACCCCAGGTGCCCCAGCCGGCGTCGAGGTAGAAGCCGGGAATGCCGGTCTTGCCCATGACCGGGGCGAAATCAGGCGTCATGTCGGCCATGCCCGCCCACTGCCGCACGATCTTCACGCCGGCGAGGAAGGGGAACAGGTCGAGCATCTGGTCTGCCAGCGAAGTCACGAAATCCAGCGACGAACGCGTGGAATGCAGCTCCGCCGGGTCGACCGACGCGCCCATGACGAGCTCGCCGCGCGCCGTCTGGCTGACGTACACGTGCAGGCTGCCGGAGACGATGATCGGATCGAGCCAGGGCTTCATCGGTTCCGAGACGCAGGCCTGCAGCGGAACGATGTCTACCGGGCTCTCGAGACCGACCATCTTCAACACCGTCGGCGTCGCGCCGGCGACCGCCGAGACGACCTTGCCGGTCGCGATGCGGCCGCGCGAGGTCTGAACGCCGACGACGCGCCCGCCTTCGATCTCGATGCCCGTGACCGCCGTCTGCTGGAAGATTTCGACTCCGAGCTGCGAGGCGCGGCGGGCATAACCCCAGGCCACTGCGTCGTGGCGGACGATCGAGCCGGGGGCATGGAACAGCGCGCCGCAGACCGGGTGCTGCCCGCCGCAGGAGAGGTCGATCTGCGGACAGGCCCGCTTGACCTCCTCCGGCCCGACCAGCTCGCTGTCGATACCGAAATGCTTGTTGACCTCGGCGCGCCAGCGCATGGTCCGCAGGGTCGATTCGCTGTGCGCGAGCGTGTAGTGGCCGCGCGTCGAATAGAAGAGGTTCAGATCGAGCTCCTCGCCCAGCGACTCGAACAGCTCGACGCTGCGCTGGTAGAACTTCGCACCTTCGGGCGTCAGGTAGTTCGAGCGCACGATCGTCGTGTTGCGCCCGGTATTCCCCCCGCCGAGGTAGCCCTTCTCGAATACGGCGACGCGGCGTATGCCGTGGTTCTGCGCGAGATAGTACGCACAGGCGAGACCGTGACCGCCGCCACCGATGATGACGACGTCGTAGCTGTCGCGCGGTTCGGCGGGCGTATTGAAGTAGCGCGGTTCGGCGTGGTTGCGATCGAGCGCGTATTTCAGGAGTCGTATAGCCATGGATGAATTATATGCAATTAAGTTGCATCCAATGCAACACTCGGGTGTGCGGATTTCGTCCCGTCGACTGGCGCGCGCGGCCGGGCGCCGTGCGCCCGGCCGGCAGGTCAAAGCGTGCAGGAGGATTGAAGGGAGAAAGGGATTGGCGATTAGTCGCCGAATGCCTGCCGCGCGGACGGCGCGCTTCACACGCCGCTATCCGGGCCTTTCAACCGCGGCGCGGCAGGCACTCGTCGTTCGTGAGCCCCGGTCAGCACTGCGTGCTGGTGTGATGACCGCGGTGGCCGAAATTCCGGCGGGCCTTTTCATCCGGAGTTCTGCAAGCTCGATGCCAGATCGATGGAACGGGCGTTCGCGCGCTTCCCTTGCAGGCAGACGCAGCCGCGAACCGTGGGCCTTGCGCTGGAAACCCGCCT
>Ga0255182_1001303_pt1 | contig 13290 bp, 12 predicted proteins | sample Atl_UVDOM_RepA_8_FD_188420 | JGI IMG/M metagenome (GOLD analysis project Ga0255182, IMG submission 188420) | Freshwater microbial communities from Altamaha River, Georgia, United States - Atl_UVDOM_RepA_8d | ecosystem: Environmental > Aquatic > Freshwater > River | place: USA: Georgia...
CCTGCTGCGCGCATTCGATGACGGCCGGCCCGCCGTGCTTCGATCGCCGGACGCCACGCGGCCGTGGCAACACGTGCTCGAACCGCTCTCCGGCTACCTGCTTCTGGGCACTCGGCTGCTCGAACCCGGCGGCGCGGCCTGCGCGGAGGGCTGGAACTTCGGGCCCGAACCCGCCGACGTGCAGCCGGTGCGCTGGATCGCCGACCGCCTGTGCGAACTGATCCCCGGCGCGCGTTGGTCCGTGAGCGACGCGCCCCAGCCGCACGAGGCGCATTGGCTGTCGCTCGACAGCGGCAAGGCGAACCGGGAACTCGGATGGCGCCCCAAGTGGCGGCTCGGCGAAGGACTGGCGCGCACCGTGGACTGGCACCGCGCATGGCGATCCGGAGTGGACATGCAGCGGGCATCGATCGAGCAGCTCCGGGCCCACGGAGCGCCGTCGTGACCCGGCGCCTCACCCTGGAGCCCACGCCGATCGCGGGAGTCGTGGTGGTGCGTCGGCACGTCGTCGGGGACGCCCGCGGCAGCCTGGAACGGCTCTACTGCCGCGATGAGCTGACCGAGGCGCTCGGCACCGCGGCGGTGGTGCAGGCCAACCTCACCTGGACGGCGCGCGCCGGCACCGTGCGCGGCATGCACTTCCAGGTGCCGCCCTCCGCCGAGGACAAGTTGGTCACCTGCATCGGCGGGCGCGTGTGGGACGTGGCGGTCGACCTCCGTCCCGGCTCGCCCACGTTCCTCCGCTGGCATGCGGAGGTCCTTGCGGGAGACGGGCACGCCAGCCTCCTCGTCCCCAAGGGATGCGCCCACGGCTTCCAGGCGCTCGAGGACGATTGCCGCATGCTCTACCTCCACACCGCGCCGTACGACGCCGCGGCCGAACGCGGCCTCGACGCGCTCGACCCAAGACTGGGCATCGAGTGGCCTCGCGCGGTCACCTGCCGATCCGACCGCGATGGCGCGCATCCGCCGATCACCGACTCGTTCACGGGGGTGACGCCATGAACTGCCGCCACTGCCGGACGCCGCTGCGCCTGCCGCTCATCGACCTGGGATCCTCGCCTCCCTCCAACGCCTACCTGACGGCGGACGCGCTGGATCGGCCCGAGCGGTGGTTCCCCCTGCGCGTGCTGGTGTGCGAAGGTTGCTGGCTGGCGCAGACCCAGGACTTCGCCGACGCGCACGAACTCTTCGATGCCGACTACGCGTACTTCAGCAGCTACTCGGCGTCGTGGGTGGAGCACGCCCGCCGGTACGTCGAGCAGATGCGGCACGAGCTTGCCCTCGGCCCGCGGAGCCACGTGGTCGAGGTGGCCTGCAACGACGGCTACCTGCTGCAGCACGTCCGGTCGCTCGGCATCCCGTGCACCGGGATCGAGCCCACCGCGAGCACCGCCGCGGCGGCGCGCGACCGCGGCATCCCCGTGGTGCAGGAGTTCTTCGGCGCGGCGCTCGGCCGCGCGCTCGCGGCGCGGGGGCCGCGCGCCGATCTGATGGCCGCCAACAACGTGCTGGCGCACGTGCCGGACATCAACGACTTCGTCGCGGGCTTCGCGGAGCTCCTGGCGCCCGAGGGCGTGGCCACCTTCGAGTTCCCGCACCTGCTGCGGCTCCTCGAGGGCGTCCAGTTCGACACCATCTACCACGAGCACTTCTCGTACCTGTCGCTGGGCGCGGTCGAGCGGATCATGGTCGGGCAGGGCCTCGTGGTCCACCGGGCGGAGGAACTGCCCACGCACGGCGGGAGCCTCCGCGTGTTCGTGCAGCGCCGCGACACGGGTCGCCGGCCCAGGCACGGCTCGGTGGATGACCTGCTCGAGCGCGAGCGCGCGGCCGGCCTGCAGTCGGCCGACGGCTACCGGGGCTTCCAGGCGCGTGCCGAGCGCGTTCGCGACGACCTGGTGGCCTTCCTCATCGACGCCAAGCGCGCCGGCCGAAGCGTGGCCGCCTACGGCGCGGCCGCCAAGGGCAACACGCTGATGAACTTCGGCGGCGTCCGGCCCGACCTCGTGCGGTGCGTCGCCGACGCCAACCCCGCGAAGCAGGGCAAGTTCATGCCCGGCAGCCGGATCCCCATCGTGTCCCCCGAGGCGCTGCGCCGCGATCGACCGGACTATCTTCTCGTGCTCCCATGGAACCTGGCGGACGAGGTGCGACGGCAGAACGCGGACCTGGCGGCACAGGGAACGCAATTCGTGACGGCGGTGCCGTGCCTCCACGTGTCATGAAGCCCCGCATCCCGTACACGCGTCCGTCGATCACCGAGGCCGAGGTCCGCGCCGCCACCGATGCCGCCCGCGACGGCTGGGGCGATCGCTGCTACGAGGACCTGCAGCGCTTCGAGCGCGGCTTCGCGGCGCACCTCGGCGTCCGCCACGCGATCGCGACCAGCAGCTGCACGGGCGCGATCCATCTCGGCATGGCGGCGCTGGGGATCGGCGATGGCGACGAGGTCATCCTGGCCGACACCAACTGGATCGCCTCGGCGGCCCCGATCGTGCACCTGGGCGCACGGCCCGTGTTCGTCGACATCGATCCGGAGTCGTGGTGCATCGACCCCGCCGCCGCCGAGCGCGCGATCACACCGCGGACCAAGGCGATCGTGGCCGTGCACCTCTACGGCAACCTCTGCGACATGGACGCGCTGCGGGCGATCGGCGCGCGGCGCGGGATCCCAGTCATCGAAGACGCCGCGGAGGCCATCGGCTCCGTGTGGCATGGCCGCCGCGCGGGGAGCATGGGGCGGTTCGGGACCTTCTCCTTCCACGGCACCAAGACCATCACCACCGGCGAGGGCGGGATGCTGGTCACCGACGACGACGCGCTGGCCGAGCTGGCCACCACGCTCAGCAACCACGGCCGGGCCCGCGGGCAGGTGAAGCAGTTCTGGCCCGACATGCTCGGCTTCAAGTTCAAGATGTCCAACGTGCAGGCCGCCATCGGGTGCGCGCAGCTCGCCCGCGTCGAGGAGCTGGTGGCGCGCAAGCGGGCGATCCTCGATGGGTACCGCCGGCGGCTGGAGGGAACCAACGGCATCGCGCTCAACCCGGAGCCGGCCGGCACGGTGAACGGCGCGTGGATGCCCACCGCGGTGTTCGACCGGTCCACGGGGGTCACCCGCGAACGGCTGCAGGCGGCCTTCGCCGTGGAGAACGTGGACGCGCGGGTGTTCTTCCACCCGCTCTCGAGCCTGCCGATGTTCACCCCGTGCCCCCGGAACCGCAACGCGTGGGACATCCCGGGCCGCGCGATCAACCTGCCGAGCTTCCACGACATCACCGAGGACGAGCAGGATCGCGTCGCCGCGGTCCTGCGGGATTGCCTGCATGGCTGACGTGACCCGCTGGGTCATCTGGGGAAGCAGCGGCCACGGCAAGGTGGTGGCCGAGGCGATCGGCCTGCGGGGCGGCCTCGTGGAGCTTCTGGTGGACAACGACCCGCTGGCGACGCCGTGCGTCCCGAGCGTGCCGCTGCGCACCGGCGAGGCCGGGCTGCGCGAGTGGCTGGACACGGACGCCCGGCCTGGCCGATGCGCGGCCATCGCGATCGGCGGTGCGCGCGGCGCCGATCGGCTGCAGATCGCCGCCCTGCTCCGGGGCCTCGGCGTGGCGCTTCCCGCCGTGGTCCATCCGTCCTCCAGCGTCTCGGGGTCGGCCCGGATCGGGGCCGGAAGCCACGTGCTGGCCGGCGCCGTGATCGCCGCCGACGCGATGCTCGGCGAGGCCACCATCGTCAACCACGGCGCGGTGGTCGACCACGAGTGCACCCTGGGACACGGCGTGCACGTGGCCCCCGGCGCCGTGCTCTGCGGCTGCATCCGGGTGGAGGACCACGCCATGGTGGGCGCCGGCGCCACGGTGCTGCCGCGCCTGCGCATCGGGCGGGGTGCGGTGGTGGGTGCGGGCGCCGTGGTCACGCGGGACGTTCCCGACGGGGCCGTGGTCGCCGGCAACCCGGCGCGCGCGATTGGCAAAGGAAAGCAATGATCGAGACCGAATCCATCGACCGCATGGGCGCCGACCAGGCGCTCGCCCGCCAGGCCAACGAGTTCTTCGTGAACCTGTGCCGGCACCGCTACTCCTACCACTTCGACTGGATGGGCCGCCCCATCGTGCAGTTCCCGCAGGACATCGTGGCCATGCAGGAGCTGGTCTGGCAGGTGAGGCCGGACGTGATCGTGGAGACCGGGATCGCGCATGGCGGCTCGCTGGTGTTCAGCGCCTCGATGCTCGCGCTCCTGGACATGGCCGACGCGATCGCCGCCGGCGCAACGATGGATCCCGGGAACTCCCGCCGGCGCGTCGTCGGCGTGGACATCGACATCCGGCCGCACAACCGGGCCGCCATCGAGGCGCACCCGATGGCCTCGCGGATCCGGATGATCCAGGGGTCGAGCATCGATCCCGCCACGGTGGCCGAGGTGCACCGCGCCGTGCAGGACGCATCGCCGAGGCGCGTCCTCGTGTGCCTCGACAGCAACCACACGCATGACCACGTGATGGCCGAGCTCGATGCATATGCCGGGCTGACCACCCCGGGCAGCTACTGCGTCGTGTTCGACACCGTGGTGGAGCGCATGCCCAAGGAGCTCTTCCCGGACCGGCCGTGGGGCCCCGGCGACAACCCGATGACCGCCGTGCACGCGTGGCTGGCCCGCCACCCCGAGTTCTCGATCGACCGGCAGATCCCGGACAAGCTGCAGCTGACGGTGGCCCCGGACGGCTACCTCAGGCGCGCGGACGCGTGAGGTTGCGGCGCGCGGCGCGTGCCCAGGCGGCGGGCCAAGCGCCCGGCGCGCGACGCGTCGACGCGGACGACCGCACGAACGCGTCCCCGAGCACGGCATCGGCCATCAGCGCCGCGGTGTGGACCGTGTTGCGCCCGTCCATCGCCGCCGAGCACTTGATGCTGGTGACGTTCCCGACGAGCTTGCGCAACGCGCCCGTGGCCTTGGCCGCCGAAGGCGCGCCCGCCCCGGCGCGGCGTGCCTCCGCCAACGCCTCGGTCGTCCCCGTTCGGGCGGCGTGGGCATCGAGGATCCGGCCGGTGGCGGACCATGCATCATGGTCGGCGCGATCGGTCTGCGTGAGCACGTAGCGGTACCACGCCACGCGATCGTCCGCCGGCGGCGCGGGCAGGTTGCGGCGGACGGTCTCATAGGTGCCGAAGAGGTTCAGCGCCAGCGAAAGCGCATACTCGGGGATCGCGTCCTGGACGGGGTCGGTGGCCCCCTCGGCACCGAACTGCGTCGCCGGCCGGGATCGTGCATCGCCCGACCGGTACGCGTGGTGCGCGTTGCCGGTGCTCACGGGGCTGTACCCGTTCACCGAGAAGGGGTGATGCGTGTACAGGAAGGAGTCCCGCGTGAGGATGGTGAAGTACGAGAGGTACACGTCCGGGCTGCGTGCGCCGAACGTCTGCCCACCGAAGCCGCGCATGTGATCGAGGTACGCCCGCGAGGCGCACCCGTGGTAGATGGACGGCGAAGGACCCAGGGAGGACAGGTCGGCGCGCAGGAGCCGCTCCCGCGCCGGACGAAGGTCCACCGCGCCCACCGGCTCGTACATGCGCTCGGCGTGGAACCGGATCCCCCCCACCCGGCGACCGAACCCCGGGATCGGCCAGCCGTACATCAGGGGACGCCATGCAAGCACCTCGGGGCGCCGCGACTCGAGCACCGCGCGCAACCCCGCGAACTGGCCGGGCAGGAACCCGTCGTCGTCGCCGATGAAGCACACGTAGTCGCCGTTGGCGTGCTGCAGGGCGAACTCGAAGTTCTGCCGCATCGCCACGCGGCTGCCGGTGTTGAGGTACCGCACCCGACGGTCCGGCACGGCCTCCACCACGGCGCGGGTGCCGTCGGTGCTGGCGTTGTCGCTGACGATGATCTCGATGCGCTCGTCGGGGATCGCCACGGCCGTCCGCAGGCACTCGCCGAGGAACGACGCGCGCTCGCGGGTGGGGATGATCAGGCTGATCAGCATGGGCTCGGGGCCAAGGCCAGCCAGTCTAGCCCGGCTAGCATTGGGCGAACCGTGCACCCGGCCCTTTCCCACCTCGACGAACTCGAAGCCGAGGCCATCCAGATCCTCCGCGAGACCGCGGCCGGCTTCGAACGGCCGGTGCTGATGTACTCGATCGGCAAGGACAGCACGGTGCTGCTGCACCTGGCGCTGAAGGCGTTCTGGCCGGGCAAGCCACCCTTCCCGCTCCTGCACATCGACACCACCTGGAAGTTCCGCGAGATGATCGCGTTCCGCGACGAGACCGCGCGGCGTCTGGGGCTCGACCTGCGCGTGCACACCAACCAGGAGGGGCTGGCGCAGGGCGTCAACCCGTTCGCCAGCGGCAGCAAGGTGCACACCGACGTCATGAAGACGCAGGCGCTGCGGCAGGCGCTCGACTTGTGGAGGTTCGACGCGGCGATCGGCGGCGCGCGCCGCGACGAGGAGAAGAGCCGCGCCAAGGAGCGCGTCTTCAGCTTCCGCGACCGGCACCACCGCTGGGACCCGAAGAACCAGCGCCCCGAGCTCTGGAACCTCTACAACACGCGCGTGCACCCGGGCGAGTCGATTCGCGTGTTCCCGATGTCCAACTGGACCGAGCTCGACGTGTGGCTCTACGTCTGGAAGCACGGGCTGCCGGTCGTCCCCCTCTACCTCGCGAAGCCGCGCCCCGTGGTCGAGCGCGGCGGCACGCTCATCATGGTGGATGACGAGAGGCTGCCGCTCGAACCCGGAGAGAAGCCGCGGATGCTGAGCGTCCGGTTCCGCACGCTCGGCTGCTACCCGCTGAGCGGCGCGGTCGAGAGCGAGGCCGACACGCTCGACAAGGTCATCGAGGAGATGCTGCGCGCGCGCACCAGCGAGCGACAGGGGAGGCTGATCGACCACGACCAGTCGGGAAGCATGGAGGAGAAGAAGCGGGAGGGCTACTTCTGATGGCCTTCGCGGAGCTCAAGGAAGGCGAGCGGCTGCGCGAGTACCTCGAGCGCTACGAGCGCACCGAGCTGCTCCGCTTCCTCACCTGCGGAAGCGTGGACGACGGAAAGAGCACGCTCATCGGGCGGCTGCTGCATGACACGGGCCGCATCTACGAGGACCACCTGGCCGCGCTCGAGCGCGACAGCAAGGTGCACGGCACCACGGGCGGCGCGCTGGACCTGGCGCTCGCGACCGACGGGCTGAAGGCCGAGCGCGAGCAAGGGATCACCATCGACGTCGCGTGGCGCTACTTCGCCACCGCCAGGCGAAGCTTCATCATCGCCGACTGCCCGGGCCACGAGCAGTACACGCGCAACATGGCGACCGGCGCCAGCCACTGCCAGCTGGCCATCAGCCTGATCGACGCGCGCAAGGGCGTGACCACCCAGACCAGGCGGCACGCGTTCATCGCCAGCCTGCTGGGCATCCGCCACGTGGTGGCCGCGGTCAACAAGATGGACCTGGTGGGCTGGAGCGAGGAACGCTTCCGCGAGATCGAGCGCGAGTTCCTGGAGTACTGCGCGCGCATCGGGATCGAGCGGCCCACGGCCGTGCCGATCAGCGCCCTGCAGGGGGACAACGTGGTGCGCCGAGGCGACCGCTGCCCGTGGTACCAGGGACCGCCGGTGCTCGAGCTGCTGGAGACCGTCCCGGTGGACCGACCGGACCCGGAGGCGCCGTTCCGGCTGCCCGTTCAGTACGTGATCCGCCCGGACCTTGATTTCCGCGGGTTCGCCGGGCAGATCGCGGGCGGCAGCGTGCGCCCCGGCGACCGCGTGCGCGTGCTGCCCGGCGGCCGCGAGACGCGCGTCAAGCGCATCGCGCGCGCGGCCGAGGACGGCGGCGACCTGGCGTACGCGGCGGCCCCGCAGAGCGTGGTCATCACCCTGGCCGACGAGGTCGACTGCAGCCGCGGCGACGTGATCGCATGCGTGGGCGAAGGGCCCGAGCCGACCCTCGGCATCGAGTGCGACATGGTGTGGATGCAGGAGCAGCCCCTGGTGCCGGGGCAGCGTTACCTGCTGCGCACCGGCGCGAAGACCGTGCCGTGCACCGTGCGCCGCGTCCGCTGGCGCATGGACGTGGACGCGCTGACCACGCACCCCACCGAGACGCTGGCGCTCAACGAGATCGGTCGCGTGCAGCTCGAGTGCGAGGAGCGCGTGACGGTGGACGGCTACCGCGACTGCCACGGGACGGGCGCGCTGGTGCTTGTCGACCGCATGAGCCACGCGACGAGCGGCGCCGGCATGGTCCGCCTGCCCACCGAGATCGGCGCGCGGCGGGCGCACTGGGAGACCCAGGCGCTGCAGACGCTCGAGCGCGCGGACGCCAAGCCGAGCCTGGTGACGCCCGAGGAGCGCGCGGCGCGGTGGCGCCATGCGCCGCGGACCGTGCTCATCTACGGGCCGCCGAAGTCCGGCAAGACGCAGGCGGCGCTCGAACTCGAGCGCAGGCTGTTCGACGAGGGCGCGGCGGTGGTGGTGCTCGACGGCCAGGCGCTGCGCCGGGGGATCAGCAAGGACCTCGGGTTCAGCGACGAGGAGCGCAGCGAGAACCTGCGCCGCGCGGCGGAGATCGCCAAGCTCCTGAACGACCAGGGCTTCACGGTGATCCTGTCGATGGTGGCGCCGGACCCGGCGGCGCGCGCGCGGGCGCGCGAGCTGGTGGGCGTGGAGCGGTGGGAGGAGCGGGGGATGGGCGTGTCGAAAAATCCGAGGTAAATCGACAGGTTATATGGACTTGTCGATCGGATCGACATAGACTCCCGCATCGTGCCGGATGGCCACGCCAATTCCGATCCCGTGCGGTGGCGACCGGACCAACCGCATCAGGCGCTTCCGTCATTGCCGCCTCAGGGCGAGATCGAGACGAAGTCGGTCCTGAAGCGATGCGTGGCGGCGCGAGCAGCGCTTGCCGGCCTGAACCAGGCAACGGCACTGATCCCGGACCAAGGCATCCTGATGAGCGCGTTTCCCACGCTCGAGGCGCAGGCCAGCTCCGAGATCGAGAACATCGTCACCACCACGGCCGAACTGTTCGAGCACCTGTCCGCCGACCAGCGCGCGTCTCCTTCAATCCGCGAGGCGCTGCGCTACCGCAGCGCGCTGCTTGCCGGATTCCGCGAGCTTGACGCACGGCCGATCTGCACGCGGCTCGCCGAGATCGTGTGCTCCGAGATCAAGGGAACGCCGATGGCCGTGCGGCGCACGCCGGGCACCGCGCTCCGAAACGACCGCACGGGCGAGGTCATCTACACGCCACCCGTGGGCGAACAGGCGCTGCGCGACCTCTTGGCCAACTGGGAACGGTTCCTCAACGAGCCCGGCGAGCTCGACCCGTTGGTGCGGATGGCGATCGGCCACTACCAGTTCGAGGCCATCCATCCGTTCTCCGACGGCAACGGTCGCACCGGGCGCGTGCTCAACAGCCTGTACCTGGTGAGCCAAGGCCTGATCGGGCAGCCCGTCCTGTACCTGAGCCGCGCGATCATCGAGGACAAGGACCGCTACTACCGCCTGCTGCACGACGTCACCGCGCAGGGCGCGTGGGCGCAGTGGATCGAGTTCATGCTCGAATGCGTCGAGCGGACCGCCACGTGGACCACCGAGAAGGTGCGCGCCATCCGGCTGCTGCAGGCGCACACGTCGCGCGTGGTGCAGGACCGATGCCAGGCGGCGTATTCGCACGAGCTCGTGTCGCTGCTCTTCGAGCGGCCGTACCTGCGGATCGGCGACATCGTCGATGCGGGTCTCGCCAAGCGACAGACCGCGGCCACCTACGCGCGCGCGCTGGTCGCGGCCGGCGTGCTCGAGGAGCGTTCGGCGGGCCAGGCGAAGCTGTTCGTCAACACGCGATTGATGCGGCTGCTGACGCACGATTCGAACGACGCGGCGACGGCGGAGTGGTGAGTCCCTCATCCACCGCCGAGCGCTGACATCACGAGTGCGCCCGCGTCGCGCCAGGACACGCCATCGAGGCCCGCGGCCGGATCGCCCGGGTCGCCGCCGAACACGACCTTCCCGGTGACCACCGCGGGATCGGGCATGCTCGCCACCACCGAGCGCACGCCTCGCATCCACTCGCCTTGGTACGTGCGTCCGCTCTTGACCTCGATCACGGTCATGCGGCCGCCTACGTCGACGACGAGGTCGGCTTCCGAGCCCTTGGAGTCACGCCAGTGGAAGAGGCGCCCGCGCTCGCCGAGCGCCGCCTGCGCCTTCATGGCCTCCCCCACCACCCATGACTCGAACAGCGCACCGCGCAACGGGTGGTCCTGCACGTGCTGCGGGGAACGGAGCCCGAGCAGGTAGCACGCGAGACCGGTGTCGACGAAGTGCAGCCTCGGCGCCTTGACCAAGCGCTTGCGGACGTTGCCGTGCCAGGCAGGAAGCAACCGGATGATGAACGTTGCCTCGAGCACGGAAAGCCATGAACGGGCCGTCGGATGGCTGATGCCCGCGTCCGCGGCGAGCGAGGCGGAATTCAGCAGCTGGCCCGTGCGGCCGGCGCAGAGCGCGAGGAACCGCTGGAACGCCGCGAGGTCGCCGACGTTCAGGACGCGCCGCACGTCGCGCTCGACGTACGTGCCGACGTAGGAACCAAGCCACGTGGATGGATCCACCGTGCGGGCATAGATCGCGGGGTACCCGCCGCAGAAGATCGCACCCGTTGGACTCGCTGCCATGGCCGCGACCGGCTCCGGGAATCCGGCGATCTCGCGATGCATCAATGGAAGCAGGTCAAGGGTCGCCACGCGACCGGCAAGCGACTGGCTCAGTCGCTCGGAGAGCAGCAGGCTCTCCGAACCCGTGAGCACCCAGCGCCCAGGGGAAGGATCGCGGTCGATGAACTCCAGCAGGTACGAGAGCAACGACGGAACGCGCTGCACCTCGTCCAGGATGACGCCGGTTGCCCCGGCGGACATCGCGGACTCGAGCAGGCCGCGCGGGTCACGCTGCGCCGCATCGGCGAGGTCGGGCGACTCGAGGACCAGCGCTCGGTGGCCGGGGAAAGCCACGCGCGCGAGCGATGACTTTCCGCTTTGGCGTGGCCCAACCAATGCGATCGCGGGAAAGCCCGCGGCACACCGCTCCAGGTACGGCCGAATGACCCGGTCCACGAGCCCCGCGGGGACACGCGCGCTCGGCGGGACGGCGCCGGAACTCGAAGCCAAAGGCATCAACGGACACCATACGCCCTGAATGCACACTTTGCAAGTGTAGATTTCATATTGTGCAACCCACGCTCGGTTGATGTGCAGCGGTTATATGGACTCTCATGAACCCCCACTCACCCGCTACCGTTCGACCCATGAACCTCGTCGCCACGCGCTGGTGGTCGATGCTCTTCATGCCCTCGTGCCTGCTGCTGGCCGGCATCGCCGTCGGCTTCGCGTGGTGCCTGTGGTCATGGCGGCGCGGCAAGACGCCTCGGCAGGCGTGGCCGGCGGTGGCGCTGGTGATCGACTCCACCCTGCTCCTCTACCTGGCCAGCACGCCGCTCGCCGCGCGATGGGCGGCGTGGACGCTCGAGCGCGAGAACCCGCCGGTGGCCGTGGAGCGGCTGCCGGTGGCGGACGCCATCGTGGTGCTGGGCGGCGGCATGTACGCCACGGAGCGTCCCGACGGATCGGCGCACCTCTACGTCCGGCACGTGGGCGACCGCTTCGACACGGCAATCGCCGCCTACCGCGCCGGTCGCGCGCCGGTGATGGTGTTCGGCGGCGGGGGGACGGGCGTCCCGGGCACCCCGACCGAGGGCGAGTGGAATCGCCAGCGCGCGGTGGAGCGCGGCGTCCCCGAGAGCGCGGCACTTGCCGCCGGGCGCGCGCTGTACACGCAGGATGAGTCGCAACTGGTGGCGGAGCGACTGCGCGAGCGTGGCGCGCAGTCGATCATCGTCTGCAGCAGCGCCGTGCACCTGCCCCGGGCGGCGGAGCACTATCGAAGGCTGGGGTTCACGGTCACGCCGCTTCCCGCCGACTTCGCCACCCGCGGCGCGGCCGAGGGGTGGTCGTGGGCCCTCCTCATCCCGCGCGGCATGGCGCTGGCGCAGGTGGATGGGGTGGCGAAGGAGTGGCTGGGGCGGTTGGCGAGCGGTTGAAGGCGGCGGCGACCGCTCGACCTCGCGATCACTCGATTGGGGCCGCGTCCGCGTCGACCGAGTCCGGCATGGGCTCAGGAGGCGCAGCTCCGGCCGGGGCGCCGTCCATCACCGCGCCCATGAAGCGGACCAGGTGGGGATAGAGCCGGTGCACCGCCGCCAACCGGCGCGCATTGCCGTCGACGATCCCCACCAGGGCACGCAGCGCCACCGCGTAGGCCACCACCAGGTCCCACTGCCCGGCGATCCGCGATCCGCCCCACCCGAAGTGCACGATCGCCGCACCCAAGAGCACCGCCACCGCAATCGAGGCGGACAACCCGCTTTCCTCCTGGATGCGCAGCTGGTCGGACCGCACGCGGAGCAGACGGTCGAACTCCGCCGCGGTCCCGTCGGCACTCCCGGCCAGTCCGTCAGCGCGTGCCGCCGACTCCCGCACCCACGCCTGGCGCATGGCGGCCGCGGCGATCTCCAGGTCGCGCGTGGTCTGCGCGCCGCGCAGGCCCGCCCGGTATTGCCACCAGAGGCCTGGTACCGCCAGCATGCCGACCACCGCCGTGAGCATCGGCTCGATCACCAGCATCCCGGCCAGGATCACCGCACCCACCGTGATGCTCGCGGCGCTGCGGGTCACCTGCCAGACCACTCGACCCGCGCCCAAGGCGTCCTGCCCCGCCAGCGTCGCCCATCGCGCGAGCGCCGCGCCTTCCAAGTCAGCCCGGCGGCGCTGGGCCGCCAAGCGCACCAAGCCAAGCCAATGCCGGGAGCACCCCTCGACCGCCAGGATGGCGGCGTTGCGGGATACGTACATCAACAGCGCGCCCACGAGAAAGACCCCGCCCACCGACACGGCGACCATCGGCGCGGCCACGGTGCCCGCCGCGTCCCAGTCGCGCCCAAAGGCATGGAACGTGCCGGACCTCTGCAAGCTGCGGACGTAGAGGAGCAGACCCGCCAGGGCCATGAACTTGCAGGCGTACCCCAGGATTTCCGCACATGCCGATCCGGCGATCCGCCAGCCCTCCACGCGGATCGCATCATGCACGACCCAGCGCATGGCGACGGCGTAGCGTGACCATCGAGATGGCGCACGGTCGGATCGAGGCACCTGCGGAGTCTATGCCGGGGTGCGGGGAGGGCGGGTGGGGCTACCCTCTTCCGAATCAATGGCTGATGTGTGGATCGTGAACCCCTACGCCGG
>Ga0255182_1001305_pt1 | contig 13272 bp, 9 predicted proteins | sample Atl_UVDOM_RepA_8_FD_188420 | JGI IMG/M metagenome (GOLD analysis project Ga0255182, IMG submission 188420) | Freshwater microbial communities from Altamaha River, Georgia, United States - Atl_UVDOM_RepA_8d | ecosystem: Environmental > Aquatic > Freshwater > River | place: USA: Georgia | collected...
CCTGACTTTCCCGCCACCCTGATTGCCACGCTGGTCTGCAGTTACTGGGCCATCGTGCTGCTCAAGCTGGCGGCAGTGCGCTGGCGGCAACACAAGACCGGGGCGCTGGTCCCCCGGCTGTCGACCGAACGGCGCATTTGGCCGATCTGGATTGCGGCCATCGTCGCCTGGCATGCCCTCCCCCTCTTCGCAACCATCAACTGGGGGACCTGGTATGGACTCCCCACCTGGGCTCGGGCAAACGAAGTGATGCCCATCCGGTGGGGGGCCGCCCTGGTAGGGCTCGGCTGCTTTGCTGCGACCGTCCACTGCTGGATCGTGATGGGGCGCAACTGGAGCGTCGCGGTCCTCCCGGGCCAGACCAAGCAACTGGTGACCAACGGACCGTTCGCCTACGTCCGGCACCCGATCTACGCCCTCAGCATCCTGCTGATGGTGTGCAGCGTGATCGCGGTCCCGAACCTGCTGCTGGCGGTGGCAGCGGTCATCCATATCACGCTGATGCGGCGGAAGTCGCAGATTGAAGAGCAGTTCCTGGCGAATGAATTCGGATCGGCCTGGCAGGCCTACGCCGCCCGGACCGGGCGGTTCGTCCCCAGGCGTGCCCCGGCTCCCGTTGCCCGTCCCCACCTGCTGTCGCAGTCACGCCGATCTTCCGCCAACCGGCCGCACCAGGAAGCGGGAACTCCGTCAGACTGATCGCGCCTCGTCCGACGGCACAGTTTCCCCAGAGGGGAACTGTGCCGGTCTTGTTTCCGCAGCGCAGAAAAAAAGGGCCGGCTGGCCCAATAAAATCCCAACTGATTTCCCGATCACTTCGGCTTCGGCCGAACTCCTATCCCGTGGGGAAATCCCTCTTCCTCCCCCACGGGCCCTGAGGTTGGCGAATCGCAATTCCCCATTGGCAGGATCCGGCGGTCCGGGACGCAGGCCCGCGTCCTCAGCGACCCCGGCACGGACTGGCGAAATTCGCCCCCGCCCTCAAGGCCCCCTTACGCTGCTTCTCAGCCTTGCTCATCCGAACCCTCCGGTCCAAGAACTGAGCCTCCGATGGGTGGCTGGCCCATCCCGTCTTCCCTGACTCGTCTTCTCTGGATCCCTCCATCTATAACTACGCTGGAAACGGGGGGCGACGGGGGAGAAATCGGCGCTGGTTTTTTCGGTGCAGGAATGAAAACAGGCTCATATGCAGATGCCAGAATCCTCAGATCGAAGGCCCTGCCAGCCCCCTTCAATTCTCCCAGCCATGACTTCTGTCCATCACGCCGTCGTTCGCTGAACCACTTCCTGTAGCGGCTGGTATTGGTTGCAACCTGCCGCGGCACCAACGACGTCGCTCAGTTCAATTCCGACGCTTCTTCCCAGTGCTCGTACAGTTCGGCCAGGCGCTGCTGGCCGGATTCGAACTCGTCCTTGACCTCGCGTGCCTTCTGGCCGTCGCGGTAGGTGTCGGGATTGCCGAGCAGTTCCTGCAATTCGGCAATGCGGGCTTCGAGGGTGGCGATGTCGGCTTCGAGGTCGGCCACCTTGCGGTAGGGAAACTTCCGCTTGCGCTTCACCCGCTCGGTGCTTGTACTCCCCTTCGACTCGGCGGGCTTCGTCTTCGCCGCCTCACGGGCGGTCGCCGCTTTCAGTTCCTCGGCAGCCCGCCGCATCGAATCGACGTACTGCGTGTAGTTGCCGTCGTACAGCCGCCACCGCCCGGGCTCGAACACCAGGATCTCGGTCGCCACCCGATCCAGAAAGTACCGGTCGTGGCTGACGAAAATGACGGTTCCGTCAAACTCCCTCAGGGCCTCTTCCAACGACGCCAGGGCCCACAGGTCGAGGTGGTTGGTCGGTTCGTCGAGCACCAGGACGTTGGCCTGGACCGCGGCGAGCCTGGCCAATGCCGCCTTGCTGCGTTCGCCTCCGCTCAGGCTGCCGACCTGCTGCTGCACCACGTCTCCCTTGAGGCCGAACTTCGCCACGAGATCGCGGATCTGCCCGGGAGTCATCAGGGGATTGTTCGCCGGCCGAACGGCTTCGATCACCGTCAACCCGGGATCGACACTTGCCAGTTGCTGGTCAAAGTAGGCGATCTCCACGTTGGTCCCCAGCCGCACCTGCCCCTCGTCGGCGGGCAACTCGGCCAGCACCGTCTTGAGCAGCGTCGACTTCCCGCAGCCGTTGGGTCCGAGAATGCCGAGCCGTCGCCCCCGCAGCAGTCGCAGGTTGAGATCTTCAAACAGCGGCGCATCGAATCCCTTCGACAAGTGGGTGACATCCAGCACCCAGTCGCCGGTCCGCTTCGCCGCCGGAAAACTCATGTTGGGCCCGACAATCGCCTGCGGACGGTCGATCTTTTCGATCCGTTCGAGTTTCTTTTCGCGGTCGTGGGCCTGGGCGCTCTTCTGGCCGTAGAAGTTCTTCCGAATGAACTCCTCGGTCTTCTCGATGTATTCCTGCTGTTTCTCGTACGCTTTCTGCTGGACCTCGGCACGCTCGGCCTTCAGCTGCCAGTACTTCGAGAAATTGCCGGGGTAGTCGGTCACCTTGCCGCGGTACAGCTCGAGCGTGCGGGTTGTCACCCGGTCAAGGAACCAGCGGTCGTGGCTGATCAACACGAGCGAAGCGGGGCTGGCTGCGAGGTACTTCTCAAGCCACTCGGTCGCTCCGACGTCCAGGTGGTTCGTCGGCTCGTCGAGCAGCAGCAGGTCGGGGTCGGCCAGCAGCAGCCGGGCGAGCAGCACCCGGTTCTGTTGCCCCCCGCTGAAGGTCGAGATGGGGCGGTGGTACTCTTCGGGCACAAACCCGAGCCCCTGCAGCACCTCTTCGACCCGGTGCTCGAGGTTGTAGGCTTGCTGCCGGCTGAGATGCAGCTGCAGTTCGTCGTACCGCCGCTGCAGCCGGTCGTGGGCCGCAGTGTCGGTGGTCGCCGCGATCTTGTGGGCTACCTCTTCGGCCTCGCGCTGCAGGGCGTACAGCGGGGCCAGCCCGGCCCGCGCCTCGTCCAGCAGTGTGCTGTCGGGGGAAAAGACGGTGCTCTGCTCGAGGATGCCAACCCGCAGATCGCCGGGCTTCTGCACCGCTCCCGAGTCGGCGTCGTCGAGCCCGGCGAGTATCCGGAAGAGCGTCGTCTTGCCAGCCCCGTTGGGCCCCACCAGCCCCACCTTGTCACCCGCCCGGACTTCGAACGAGACCCCGTTCAAGACCGGGTCGGCATCAAATTGGCGGACGACTTGCGAGACAAGCAGTTGCAGCACGGCAGGTTACTTGGCCAGGGCCTTGTGGATTGCATCGACAGTCTGGGTGGCACGGCGCTGGATGATCCGCCGGCCCCACTCGGCGGTCTTGGCCACCGGGGCCAGGTCGACGCCGTTGATCTTGAACAACCCCGCCTTCTGCCGTTCCGCCGCCCGCACGCTTTGCGGATCGACCGCCAGCATCTGCGAGGTGATGGCGAAATCATCATGCAGCCCCTCGGAGGTCTGCACGATGCCGTTGTCGGCCAGCCACTTCTCGAGGCCGGGATAGTCCCAGTACTCGGGAACATATAGGACGCGCGGGCCCTTCTTGCCCCACTGGGCGGTCAGCTCTTCGGCCACTGCCTTCATGCCATCCTGATTTCCGCCACTGTCACCAATGAGCACGATGGTCTCAAAGCCAGTCACCTGGAAACTGCGGCAGATGTCCTTGAGCAGTGCCCGGTAGGTCTCTTCGGTGAGACTGATGGTGCCGGGGTACTTCATGTGCAGCGAGGGGGGATTGAAATCCCCCTCAGGAACGAACGCCACGATCGGGGCGATGAGGGCATTGCCCAGTTGCCGGGCGATGGCTTCGGTCGTTCCCCGCAGGATGATGTTGTGCTTGCCGGTGGCGAGATAGGGCCCATTCTGCTCGACTCCGCCGGTCGCCACGATGATGGTCTTCTTGCCCGCCGCCATCGCGTCCCGGACTTCCATCCAGGTCAGGTCTTCGAGAAAGACCGACTCGACCGCCTCGATGGGGCGTTTGCCTTTGGGATCGGGATTCACCGGATCGGGAACAACCTGATAGGCCCCGGCGGTGGTGGCCAGCACGACCAGGCCAAGAGCCATGCGGCGCGTCCACGCGGGAAACGAGGCCCTCACGGAAGTTCGGGAGACGGGAGAGTCGATCGGCGAAGTCATCGGGAACACTCCGTGGGCACAGGACAGTCCCGGGCGTTATCCACCAGTGCGGTTGGCAGCAGCCTCGGGGAGGGACACCAAACCCGGCAGGCTGTCAGCCCACCGGCCTCCATCAATGACAACAGGCGACCGGGAAAACCCGTCGCCTGTGAATTCACATCAGCGCTGTTCCAATGCCATCGGGGCCAGATCTGCCATCGGGGCCAGATCTCTCATGGCCAAAACCATGAGTCCACAATCGCTCGCCTCGCACCACCTCCACCTGCCACTCCCGAGTCTGATTCAGACCCGATCTCGTTCGCAGCAGGATTGGCCGGTGTTGGTTGCGGAGATTCGACCGCAGAGAATCGACCGCCCGATTCGCCCTCGGTGCCGGGAGTTGGCCTGACAAGTAAGGAATCTTGGTCAGATTCCTGAGCTGCAGACTCCCATCATCATCTCAGACGATCGGCATCCGGGACATCTTGGCTTTGCGCTCGGCGCGACGACGGGCCCGGCGGCGACGTTCGCTCGGCTTTTCGTAGAACTCGCGGCGACGCATTTCCTTCTTGATGCCGCTGTGTTCCACCAGCTTGCGAAACCGACGCACCGCTTCCTGAACCGTTTCCCGCTCACGCAGACGCAACTTGACCACAAAAAGCTCCGGGTGTGACCCTCAAAAGCCTGGAAACACAAATCTCCGCCCAATGCGGGAATCGGGGAGTATACCAACCGGGGGGAGCACGTCCAAGCCCCGTCACCCCTCAATTTTTCGGTGACCAGGCCCTGGCAGTGATCACATGGACACACTACCAGGCGGTCATTCTCACCAACCGCGGAACCCATTCCCTGCAGGACCGAGGGTTCCTCCGCCCGTCGCCCCACATCCGCCCGAAAACGATTGGGGCCTGCCTGCAATCAACGGCTGCGATTCCCTGACCCCGATTACGGCCGAGAGTCAAGTATCTTTTCCATCCAGCCAGCCACGAGCTTCTGGGCCGAGAACGGCAGACTGAAGTGGTCGTCATCCGGAAAATTCTGCGTTTCGATCTGACCGCCGAGGGCCTGCACCGCTTTGGCGTAATCGTGCTGCCAGGGGACGGGAACCACCGTCCCCCCCTCAAAGGCGTCGACACACATCAACACCGGACACCGGGGCTTCAACCGACCTGCCGACGATTCCAGAATCGCCTGCTTCCACGCCTCGAAGTTGCGCGGGGGAGACCGCAGAATTGCTCCCTTCAGGCGGAAATTCCGGCTGATGGTCCCATCGAGGTGATGCACCGGTTGGACCTGCCACGATTCCTGCATCAGTTTCAGCCCCAGCGGGGTGAAGACATCGGCCGGATCGAGCCTCGGATAGCCCGCCGCAAATCCCCACAGCACCATCAGCAGGTGCGAATCGGGAGCCCGCTTCGTATCAACCAGGGCGGCCGCCATTCCGGTCGGATTCAGTAGCGCGAACGAGGCAATGGCCGGAGAGAGGGCAACCGTTCCCCGCAGTTCGAGCGGGCCGAAGTCGGCATCCGGCAGTTCCGCCAGCGAGGCCGCCGCCGCCCCTCCCTGCGACCAGCCATATCCCACCACGCGAAGCCCGGCTCCCGCATCGAGTTGCCGAGCCGCGTGTGCCAGGAACAACCCATCGCGGGCGTTGGTGGTGCTCACCATGTAATGGTGCACCTCTGAAGTCCCCAGACCCTGATAGTCGGTTGCGCAGACCACGTAACCGCGATCGATCATTCCCTGGACGCCTGGCACTCCGTAGTCGATCTGCTGCGACGATCCTCCGTCGAAATACGCTGTCAGCTCACGGGCCGGGTCCGGCTGGGCCGAGGGACAGGCGGCATCCCCGAGCCCGGTCGTACCATGGGTCCAGGTGACGATGGGGCGATCTTTCCCCTTGGCCGATGGCGCCATTACCAGTCCGGTCACCTCATGGGGCGCATCGTGGATGTCTTTGGAGAGATACCGCACTTTCCACGCGGAGGCCCCCTTCAGCTTCGTCTCAATCGGGGCCGCTTTCAGCAGGGTCCCCGCAGGCTTGGCCGGGTCAGCCGCCGCATTCACCGAAACTGTTCCCAGAAGGCCCATACCCGCTCCCATCACCAGTGAATGAAAGTCACGCCGATGCATGTCTGCCCTTTCGGAAATGGCGCGGCAACAGATCTGCTCCGGGCCGAATTGTTCCGCCGAAACCAACCGATCCACCGGAACAGTTGACGGACGGTAAGGGCCCGGATGGGATGCCCCCCTCGTGAAGCATCCCGTCTGGGAGCTGCGAAACAGTGCTCTGCAAAGGGGGAGATTACGGACCAAAGCCGGGAATCAGCATTTCGATTCCGTCGGCTCCCTGTTGCTGCTGTTCGCGAATGCGCTCGTTGAATTCGTCGAGATTGTCATAGACGATGACGGCGGCGACCTCTTCCCAGGCAAGCTGGACCTGCAGCTTGCGGCTCCAGCCTCCGTCATCCACAGCGGTCCCCACCAGGAACCGCCGGTCGGCCACATTCGTGATCGTGACGTTTTCCAGATGAAAGGTTGTGGAGTTCAGGCCGCGCTGCGAGACCGAGATCAACTTGTCTCCCCAGGGGCGCATCCCTCCGACAGCGACTGCGCGGGCCGGTTCAGCAGCCGGGGCTGGCTTCGTGTCGGGCGCGGGCTTGTCCTGGGCGTCGACCCATGTACGGGCCCCCAGCCAGAACAGCACCACTCCCGCCAACGGGAGCCCCGCGCGCAGCCACCACTTCGATCGATTCATGGCAAGCACTTCCTCAGCCCCCCTGCAGAAAACCCGGTTCAACTTTCGAACACAAACTCGATCGGGGCGTGGATGTCGGGATGCAGGCTCTTGTGCACCGGGCAGTGCAGCGCCGCCTGCTCGAGCTTCTGGCGATCGTCGGCGGTGAGCTTGCCAGCCTTGTCGGCCGGCACGGTGATCACCACCTTCAGCGAGCCGATGCGGCGCACCGGCTGCTGCACCATGTCTTTCACCACGTGCGCTTTCGTCCCCGCGATATCGAGCTTGTTTCGCTCGGCAACGATTCCCATGATCGTCATCGCACAGGCCCCAAGTGCGGTCGCCACGAGGTCGGTGGGAGAGAAACTCTCCCCCTTCCCGTGATTGTCGACCGGGGCATCAGTTGTGAGCTGGTCCTGCGAGGGGCCGTGCGTGGCCTTGCAGCGCAGTTCCCCCTGGTACACCACATCGACTTCCACAGCCATGTCACACTCGCTTGCAATCGAAGAAAGAGGGGATGAGACCGGCCTGACGAAGTGCCGTCACTCGTCGGTGACGCACCCGTCCGACGCCGACTTCACGCTCTTGATGTACTTGTAGAGGGTCCCGCGGGTCGCCTTGAACGGGGGATCGCGGTAGGCGGCCTTGCGGCGGGCCATCTCGGCCTCCGGGACGGCGACGTCGATCCGGCAGCTCTCGGCATCGATGGTGATCTGGTCGCCATCCTGCACGAGGGCGAGTGGGCCGCCCCCCTGGGCCTCGGGAGTGACGTGGCCGATGATGAAGCCGTGCGACCCGCCCGAAAACCGGCCATCGGTCATCAGGGCGACATCATTCCCCAGACCGGCACCCATGATGGCCGAGGTGGGGGTGAGCATCTCGGGCATCCCGGGCCCCCCCTTCGGTCCCTCGTAGCGGATGATGATCACATCTCCCTTGGCGATCTTCTTCTGCTCGAGGGCGTGCAGCATCTCCTCTTCCGAGTTGTAGCACTTGGCAGGGCCGGTGAACTTGAGCCCTTCCTTGCCGGTGATCTTCGCCACCGAACCTTCGGGGGCGAGATTGCCGCGCAGGATACGGATGTGTCCGGTCGGCTTGATCGGCTCACTCACCGGGTGAATGATCTTCTGGCCGGGCTTGAGCCCCTCGAGCGACTCGAGATTCTCGGCCATCGTCTTGCCGGTGACCGTGAGGCAGTCACCATCGATCAGCCGTTCGGCCAGCAGATACTTGAGAACCGCGGGGGTTCCCCCGATGTAGTGCAGGTCTTCCATCACGTACTTGCCGCTGGGCTTCAGGTCGGCAATGTAGGGGATGCGGTCGCTGACCCGCTGGAAGTCGTCGATGGTGAGGGTCACCCCGGCCGCCCGGGCGATGGCGATCAGGTGGAGCACGGCATTCGTCGAACCGCCGAGGGCCATGACGATGACCATCGCGTTCTCAAACGCCTTGCGGGTCATGATGTCACGGGGACGCAGGTCGCGGGCCAGCAGGGTCTTCATCGCCTTGCCGGCGGCGAGACATTCGCCGATCTTGAGCGGGTCTTCCGCAGGGATCGACGAACTGTACGGCAGCGACATGCCGAGCGCCTCGATGGCCGAGGCCATCGTGTTGGCGGTGTACATTCCGCCGCACGCCCCGGGACCGGGACAGGCATTGCGCACGACCGACTGGCGTTCCTGGTCGGTGATCTTACCGGCGATGTATTCGCCATAAACCTGGAAGGCCGAGACGATGTCGAGCTTCCGTTCCCCCAGGCAACCGGCGCGGATGGTGCCGCCGTAGATCATCAGCGATGGCCGGTTGAACCGGGCCATCGCCATGATGCAGCCGGGCATGTTCTTGTCGCACCCGGGAATCGAGATGTTGCCGTCGTACCACTGGGCACAGGTGACGGTCTCGATCGAGTCGGCGATGAGGTCGCGCGATTGCAGCGAGAAGCTCATCCCCTCGGTTCCCATCGAGATGCCATCGCTGACGCCGATGGTGTTGAACCGCATCCCGACCATGTCTTCTTTGGTCACCCCCTCGTGGACAGCGGCCGCGAGCTTGTTGAGGTGCATGTTGCAGGGGTTGCCCTCATACCAGACGCTGGCAATCCCCACCTGGGGCTTGTTCATGTCGGCCTCGGTGAGGCCGGTGGCGTAGAGCATCGCCTGCGAAGCCCCCTGCGAGCGGGGCTGTGTGATTCGCGAGCTGTAGCGGTTGAGACCAGTCTGGGAGCCGGGAACGATCATGGCGAAGCGGGGAACAGGGCGGGAACGCGGTGAGGTCCGCCTCCCGGGACTCAATCCCGGGACCGGACAAAACAGGAGCGGTCGCCGTCATGGCCACCCTCCCGGAAATGGATTTCCAAGACAATAACGGAGTTGAAGCGGTGAGTGTTAGTGTGGGGGTGGGCTGGCAATTCGTGGCACACGCATCCCGCCTGTAGGAAGTGTCATCCGACGAGCCTGCGCGCACGGGACCCGCTTGAGCCGGGCTGCGCAGAGGACTCGACAAACGGGAAATGATGACCACGGCAACAAAAAACCGGGGAGGCTCGCTGGCTGCGAACCTCCCCGGTCGAACTTCCCAAAATCAGGTTTTCACCTGCAAGTGATCACTTCTTCTTTTCTTCTTCGATTTCCTTGCGGCGCTTCTCGACGATTTCGTCCTGCAGGTTCTTGGGAACCGGCTTGTACTTGTGGAACTCCATCGTGAAGCCACCCTTCCCCTGGGTCATCGACCGCAGTTCGTTGGCGTAGTCGAACATCGACGCCAACGGAACTTCGGCACGCAGCACGACGTTCCCCCCCAGCGTTTCGCTGGAGGTGATCATGCCACGCTTGCTGGAGAGGTGCCCGGTGATCGAACCCTGGAATTCCGAGGGAGCCTCGACTTCGAGGTTCATGATCGGTTCCAGCAGAACCATCCCGGCCTTCCGCAGCGTTTCCCGCATGCAGTCGAAGCCGCAGATGTTGAACGCCATTTCCGACGAGTCAACGTCGTGGTAGCTGCCATCTTCGAGGACCGCCTTCACCCCCACCACTTCGCACTCGCACAGAGGTCCCTTTACAAGGGCCCGCTGGAAACCCTTGTCGACCGGGGCGATGTATTCCTTGGGAATACGACCGCCAAAGACGACATTGTCGAACTCGTAGGGAGTGGGGTGATCTTCCGGCAGCGGCTCGATCTTGCCCACGACGTGAGCGTACTGACCCGAACCACCGGTCTGCTTCTTGTGCTTGTAGTTGAACTCGGTCGTCTTTGTCGGCGCTTCGCGGTACGCCACGCGGGGAGCACCCACCTGGCACTCCACCTTGTACTCACGCTTGATGCGTTCGACGTAGATTTCCAGGTGCAACTGGCCCATCCCGGCGATCAGCGTCTGGCCCGACTCTTCGTCGGTGCTGACGCGGAAGGTCGGATCTTCGCGGCGGAACCGCTCGAGGGCCTTCGCCAGCTTGTCGGCACCGTCGCGCTTGATCGGGGCGATCGACAACCGGATGACCGCCTCGGGAACGAAGATGCTTTCCAGTGCCACGAAGGCACCGTCGCCGCAGAACGTGTCACCCGACGCACAGTTCAGGCCGACCGCCGCGACGATGTCGCCCGCTTCCGCCGATTCGAGGTCTTCCTTCTCGTCGGCATGCATCCGCAGCAGACGACCAACGCGGGTCTTCTGGTTCGTACGGGTGTTGAGCACCGTATCGCCCTTGGAGAACTTCCCCTGGTAGATGCGGATGTAGGTCAACTGGCCGAAGGACTCTTCGACGATCTTGAACGCCATGAAGACCAGCGGCTTGTTGGGGACTGGCTCGAGCTGGATCTTCACCGGCTCGGCACGCGTTCCCTCGGGAGCCCCCTCGGGGACCGCCGGGGCCTGCGTCAGGTCGGTCGCGCGCACCGTCCGGTCCAGCGGGCTGGGCAGATACGCGACGATGGCGTCGAGCAGGGTCTGGACACCCTTGTTCTTGTACGCCGTCCCCATCATGACCGGGGTCACGTGCTGGGCGATGGTCGCCTTGCGGATCAGCCGCACCAGGTCTTCGACCGGCAGTTCACGCTCTTCCAGCAGCGCTTCCATCAGCTCGTCACTGTACAGCGACAGCGTTTCGAGCAGGTGGGCGCGGGCTTCCTTCGCCTCGTCGATGTACTCTTCGGGAATCGCTTCCCGGCGAGTCTTCTCACCCTTTTCTCCATCATAGAAGATCGCCTGCATGTTCAGCAGATCGACCACACCCTGGAAGCGTGATTCGGCTCCCATCGGGATCTGCAGCGGGAGCGGGGTGACCCCCAGCTTCTCCTTGATCATACGGATCACGTTCTTCGGATTCGCACCGATACGGTCCATCTTGTTGATGAACGCAATGCGGGGAATCTGGTAACGCTTCATCTGGCGGTCGACCGTCAGCGACTGGCTCTGCACGCCACCGACGGCACACAGCACCAGGATCGCCCCGTCGAGCACGCGCAGCGAACGTTCCACCTCGACGGTGAAGTCCACGTGCCCCGGGGTGTCGATGATATTGATCGGGTGATCGTTCCAGGCCACACGGGTACAGGCCGAGGTGATCGTGATCCCTCGTTCCTTTTCCAGATCCATGTGGTCCATCACCGCCCCGTCGCCATCCCCCTTGACCTCATTCATGCGGTGGATGCGGCCGGAATAGAACAGGATCCGCTCGGTCAGCGTGGTCTTGCCCGAGTCAATATGGGCCGAGATCCCGATGTTCCGCAGTTTCGCCAGTTCGCTCATGGACGTAGTGCCGACGTTTGTGCCGTCGCTCAAAAAGAACCGTGGGAGCCTCCCGAATCACCGGCTTCCGCGCCGGTCTGGCAGGCACTCCCGAAAATCACTGCAAAGTCAGCCCGGCCTCCACAGGGGAAGTCCCGGCCAGTCACACTGGTTGCTGTCAACCGGTTCCGGTCGACCTGGTACGGCCCGCGTGGATTGGGGAGACCAGTCTCCCGCCGCCCCCGCCACCCGGCCAGTTGACACCGTGGCCAGCCTGAGTTGCCAGTCTCCCGGCCACCCGCTTCTGCACAACCCCGTCAGCCACGGTGCCTGCTGACCAGGGGAAACCGGAAGCAAAACTCCCAATTTCGGCAGTGAATGTTGATGTTGTGCGAAAAACGCCCTCAACAGCCCGTCCGACCTGTTGCATGGCAGCCATGTGCAGCAACAAACTGCCGCAGCCACTCCCAAAACAGTCGCATCGATCCGCCACAATCCCTCAGGGACCAGACAGATCACGGTGCCATTGGATCCGGGAATCGAGGCCCGCGAAAACCATTCGCCGAACCCGCGATGCCTCTATCCCCCGGCCAGCCCCCGGGAAATACGACGGGAAACAATCACGCCCCAACAGGCCCGATCTTCCGCGTCCCACTTCCCTCGGACAAACCGGGCAGTGACGTTTCAGAGCCACTCCGAAGAGCAGTGCTACCAAATCCCGGCCGCACCCCCAAAACTGGTGCCTCCGAAAAACGGTTTGGCCGCCACCCCGCACACCACAACCCAGACCTCTCGGGACCCGTCCCGAAAAACCTCGGCTGCAGCCATTCCGGCGGTCACCGGCAGGCTGTTTCCAGACCCGCTTGGCGCCACCCTTCACCAGGGATTGCGGCCCACAAAATCCGCACGTTTTGACAGGTTTCTCTAAAAACACCGTCCCCGTACAGGATTTCTCCTTGGGCCGAATTGTAGCGAGGCTGGAAATCAGGGGAAAGGTCAACCAGGAAAAAACGGGAGGTGCCGCAGCTCTGGAACGCATCCCTCCGGCCTCCATTTCACCCCGTTCCTTCCGCCTCCCCGCCCCCCAACTCATCCCCCCCCGCCTCCGCCACAAACTGCCGTTGGTGCTCCCCGCCCCCTCCCGTAAGATCCCGCCCCGCGTGACGACCCTTTCCCTCTCGAATTCACAACCCGTCGCACGCGGTCGATGTCTCCACCAGGGCGTTACTTCCCCTTTCCCCAGCCCGGCATGTCCCTCTCGGTCTCCCAACTCGCCCACTGCTACGCCCGCGTCACCGCTCTGCGCGGTGTGTCGTTTGAGGTCGCGCCGGGGGAAGTGGTAGCCCTGATCGGGCCCAATGGAGCCGGGAAATCGACCCTGCTGCGCATGCTCGCCACCTTTCTCGCCCCCTCCCGGGGCTCGGCCCGTGTCGCCGGCTGGGATGTGGTGACCCAGGCCCAGCAGGTGCGCCGACACCTCGGCTATCTCCCCGAGCAACTTCCCAGCGACCCGGTCCTGCGCGTTGGCGAATACCTCGAACTGCGGGCCCGGCTCAAACAGATCGAACGCCCCCGCCGGTCCTCCGAAATCGACCGTGTTCTCGGTGCCTGCGACCTCACCCCGGTCCGCCACCGGCTCCTCGACCAGCTCTCGACCGGATACCGCCGGCGGGTCGGGCTGGCCG
>Ga0255182_1001308_pt1 | contig 13232 bp, 10 predicted proteins | sample Atl_UVDOM_RepA_8_FD_188420 | JGI IMG/M metagenome (GOLD analysis project Ga0255182, IMG submission 188420) | Freshwater microbial communities from Altamaha River, Georgia, United States - Atl_UVDOM_RepA_8d | ecosystem: Environmental > Aquatic > Freshwater > River | place: USA: Georgia...
ATTGCCGCCATCCAGTGCGGCGCCTTCCACATCTCCACCGGTGGCATCACCTACTTCAACACCACCCCGCTGGGCCGCGCCGTCACAGGCACCATGCTGGTGGCCGCCATGAAGGAAGACGACGTCCACATCTGGGGCGACGGCTCGACCTTCAAGGGCAACGACATCGAGCGCTTTTACCGCTACGGCCTGCTGACCAACCCCAGCCTGAAGATCTACAAGCCCTGGCTGGACCAGACCTTCATCGACGAGCTCGGTGGCCGCAAGGAAATGAGCGAGTTCCTCATCGCCAACGGCTTTGACTACAAGATGAGCGTGGAAAAGGCCTACTCGACCGACTCCAACATGCTCGGCGCCACCCACGAAGCCAAGGATCTGGAGCACCTGAACAGCGGCATCCGCATCGTCAACCCGATCATGGGCGTGGCGTTCTGGAAGCCCGAAGTCGAGGTCAAGGCCGAAGAGGTGTCGGTGCGCTTTGAAGAAGGCATCCCGGTCGCGCTCAACGGCGTGGAATACGCCGACCCGGTCGAGTTGTTCCTGAAAGCCAACGAAATTGGCGGCCGTCACGGTCTGGGCATGAGCGACCAGATCGAGAACCGCATCATCGAAGCCAAGAGCCGCGGCATCTACGAAGCCCCGGGCATGGCGCTGTTGCACATCGCCTACGAGCGCCTGGTCACTGGCATCCACAACGAGGACACGATCGAGCAGTACCGCATCAACGGTCTCAAGCTCGGCCGCCTGCTCTACCAGGGCCGCTGGTTCGACCCGCAGTCCATCATGCTGCGCGAAACCGCCCAGCGCTGGGTGGCGCGCGCCATCACCGGCACCGTCACGCTGGAACTGCGCCGTGGCAACGACTACTCGATCCTCAACACCGAGAGCCCGAACCTGACCTACGCGCCCGAGCGTCTGTCGATGGAAAAGGTCGAAGACGCGCCGTTCTCGCCGCTCGACCGCATTGGCCAGCTGACGATGCGCAACCTGGACATCACCGACACCCGCGCCAAGCTGGGGGTGTATGCCCACACCGGGCTGCTGTCGGTGGGCGATGGTCCGCAGATCTTCAAGCTTGAAGGCAGCAAGAAGTAATTCATGACGCAAAGCAAATAACGGCCTTCGGGCCGTTTTTTGTTTCGTGGTTTGCTGACTTGGCTCCGTGGGCCTTTTCCGCCTTGGCACTGTGGCCAACCGGCCAGCCTCATACTCGCTGCGCTCGCCAAATCAGCTGGTCCGGCTGGCCACAGCGCCAAGGCTACGACTGAGCTGCGCGCAACAGTGTGGAGGCTAAAGACAGCGCCGGACTGGGGCCTGAGCGGATCGGCCGATTTGGCGAGCGCAGCGAGTATGAGGCTGACCGTTCAGGCCCCAGTCCGGCGCGGAACATCACCACAAACACCAAAAATCAAATCACCACTGGCTCAGGCTCCAGCCGAATCCCAAAGCGTTCGTACACACTGGTCTGAATCGCTTTGGCCAGCGTCATCACCTCGCCGCCAGTGCAGGGGTGCTCGACGGTGCCGCGGTTGACCAGCACCAGGGCCTGCTTGTCGTAGACCCCAGCATGGCCCACGGTCTTGCCCTTCCAGCCGCAGGCGTCGATCAGCCAGCCGGCGGCGAGTTTCACCGTGCCGTCGGGCATGGGGTAGTGCACCACCTTGGGCTCGCGCGCGATGATGTCAGCGCACTGTTCGGGCGTCACGGTCGGGTTCTTGAAGAAGCTGCCGGCATTGCCGATCAAAGCCGGGTCGGGCAGCTTGGCGCGGCGGATCTGGCAGACCCAGTCGAAGAGGGTGCGGGCGTCCGGGTCCGAGATACCCGTCTCCGCCATCTTGCGCTCCAGGTCCAGGTAGCCCAGCTCGGGCTTCCATTGTTTGGGCAGGGCCAGGCGCACCCGAAGGATCACCGCGCGCCCGGCCAGGCCCAGGTCCTCGGGGCCGTGGCTGGTGTGCTTGAAGACCGAGTCGCGGTAACCAAAGCCGCACTGGGCATGGTTGAGGGTGAAGACCTCGCCGGTGAACAGGTCCATCGCGTCCAGCTCATGAAAGCGGTCCTGCAGCTCGACCCCATAGGCGCCGATGTTCTGCACCGGTGAAGCACCCACGGTCCCGGGGATGAGGGCCATGTTCTCCAGACCCGGGTAGCCCTGCTCCAGCGTCCAGGCCACCAGCCTGTGCCAGTCCTCCCCGGCGCCAGCCTCGATGATCCAGTGGCGCTCGGTCTCGCCAGCCAGCCGCAGGCCCGGCACCTCGACCTTGAGCACCAGGCCCTTGACGTCGCCAGTCAGCACCACATTGCTGCCGCCACCCAGCACGGTGCGGGGCAGATGGGCCAGGCGGGCGTCCTGCAGCACGGCACGCAGATCGTCCTCGCTGCGCACCCGCACCAGGGCTTCGGCACGGGCGGCGATGCCGAAGGTGTTGTAGGGCTGCAGGGGGACGTTTTGCTCCAGGATCATGGGAGAATTGTCGCATTCCCAACCTTTGCATCCGTTTCAGAACATGCCTTCTTTTGACACCGTCTGTGAACCCAATATGGTCGAAGTCCGCAACGCCGTGGACACCTCTGCCAAGGAAATCGGCACCCGTTTCGACTTCAAGGGCACGTCCGCGGCCATCGAGCTCAAGGACAAGGAGATCACGATGTTTGGCGACGCCGAGTTCCAGCTCACCCAGGTCGAGGACATCCTGCGCAACAAGCTCACCAAACGCAATGTGGATGTGCGCTTTCTCGACATCGGCAAGGTCGAGAAGATCGGCGGTGACAAGGTCAAGCAGGTGGTCAAGGTGCGCGAAGGCATCGCCACCGAAGACGCCAAGAAGATCACCAAGATCATCAAGGAGTCCAAACTCAAGGTGCAGGCCTCCATCCAGGGCGACGCGGTGCGCGTGACCGGCGCCAAGCGCGACGACCTGCAGGCCGCCATGGCCCTGCTGCGCAAGGACATGTCCGAACTGCCGCTGTCGTTCAACAATTTCCGGGACTGAGCGGCTGGCCGGCGCCTGCCTGGCAAGGGCCCGGTGCCGGACATGCACTGGCCGTTCAGGCCTTGGGTTTGCTGCCGCCCAGCCGGGACTCGGTCCCCGCCAGCAGGCGGTTGATGTTTTCACGGTGGCGCCAGACCAGCAGCACGGCCATGGCCGCCAGCGCCAGCACCCCGCCCCCATGGGCACGCCAGGCCACGCCGCTGCCAAACAGGTAGAACGCCGGCGCGAAGACCGCTGCCACCATGGACGCCAGCGACACATAACGGCTGAAATACACGACGATGGCAAAGCTGGCCACCGTGGCCAGGGCCAGAACACTGTTGAGTCCGAGCACCACACCCAGTGCGGTGGCCACACCCTTGCCACCCTTGAAACCGAAAAACACCGGGTACAAGTGGCCCACAAAAGCGGCCAGCCCAGCCATGGCTGCCGTGGTGCCTTCCAGACCCTGGGCAGGACCCCAATGCAGGACCAGTACCACCGGCAACCAGCCTTTGAAGGCGTCAAGCAGCAGGGTCAGGATCGCTGCGGGTTTGCTGCCCGAGCGCAGCACATTGGTGGCGCCGGGGTTCTTGCTGCCGTAACTGCGCGGGTCCGACAAGCCCATCAGACGGCTGACGATGACCGCAAAACTCAGCGAGCCCAGCAGGTAACTCGCAATCACCACCGCAATTGGCAACAGGTTGTCCATGGTCAAAAAGGTTCAGTCAGGAAATGGGATTGTAGGAGGCCGCGTCCGCGTCCGCGACTCGCACCAAGGGCTCGCGTCCAACATGACTCAGGGCTCTTCGATCGCGCAATTCACCGACCGCGCACCCAGCAGCTGCACACAGACTTGAGGATCGATTCCCACCAGGTAACCGCGTCTCCCCCCGTTGATGGCGATGCGCGGCAAATCAAGAATGGTCTGCTCAATGTAAACCGGCATCTGCCGGCGCGTGCCAAAGGGCGAAGTGCCGCCCACCAGATACCCGCTGTGGCGATTGGCCACCTCGGGCGCGCAGGGTTCAACCGCTTTGGCGCCGATCTGGCGCGCCAGGTTCTTGGTGGAAACCTTGCGGTTGCCGTGCATCAGCACCACCACGGGCCTGGCGTCCTGGTCCTGCATGATCAGGGTCTTGACCACGGTGAACGGGTCCAGGCCCAGCACCGCGGCGCTGTGCTGGGCACCGCCGTGTTCGAGGTACTCGTAAGGGTGTTCGGTGAAGGCCACCCCGTGCTGGCGCAGCAGCGCCGTGGCAGGGGTTTCGCTCACCCGCTCCTTTTTGGCCATGATGAGGCTTTACAGGGCCGGGTCGCGCAGTTCCCAGCGGATCGCGTCGATCTTTTGCAGCAGCTCAGGGCTGAGGGTGATGTCCCAGGCCTTCAGGTTCTCGTCGAGCTGCGCCGCGGAGGTCACGCCGATGATGGTGCTGGCCACGCTCCAGCGGTGGTAGCAGAACGCCAGCGCCATCTGGGTGGGCGTGAGGCCGTTGTCGCGCGCGAGCTGGTTGTAGCGGCGCGCGGCCACCAGGGCTTCTTCGCGCCCCCAGCGCTGCTTGCGCACCGACTCGTAATTGGCAATACGTGCATTGGGCACGTTCTCGCCGGTAAAGCCGCTCTGGTCGTATTTGCCGGTCAGCGCACCAAATCCCAGCGGTGAATACGCCAGCATGGACACCTTGAGGCGATAGCAGGTCTCGTCCAGGCCGTTGTCGTAGAAGCGGCTGGTCAGGGCATAGGGGTTTTGCACGGTCATCACGCGCGGCAGGCCATGTTGCTCGGCCAGGCGCACGAACTCGTGCACGCCATAAGGTGTTTCGTTGGACAGACCGATGTAGCGGACCTTGCCCGCCTGGACCAGCTGGGCCAGGGCTTCGAGTTGTTCGTGAATCGAAGTCTGCGACTTGTCCTTGACCGGGTCGAAATAGCTCATGCCGAACACCGGCACATGGCGCTCGGGCCAGTGGATCTGGTAGAGGTCGATGACGTCGGTTTTCAAGCGCCTCAAGCTGCCCTCGCAAGAATTCAGGATGTCCTGCGCCGTCAGCCCGACACCCTCACGGATCCAGGGCATGCCGCGCGAAGGACCGGCCACCTTGGTGGCCAGCACCAGTTTCTGGCGGGCGCCGGGGTTCTTCTCGAACCAGTTCCCGATGATGGTCTCGGTAGCGCCGCAAGTTTCAGCCTTGGCCGGCACCGAATACATCTCGGCCGTGTCGATGAAGTTGATGCCAGCATCCAGCGAGCAGCTGAGAATGTTGTGGGCGTCGGCTTCGCTCACCTGCTCACCAAAGGTCATCGTGCCCAGGCAAATGGGCGTGACGTGCAAATCGCTGGTGCCGAGTTGTACCTTGTTCATGGGTCTGTCTATGTTGTGAAATGCTCAGGGAGCAATCATTGTGTCATGCCCATGCCTCACTCCGAGGAGCGAAAGCGACGCGGCGACCTCATCCACCACGGGCCTTCGCCCGCTCCTCCTCCTGCAGTCGCAGCACCCGACGCTGGACCTTGCCGGTGGTCGTCATCGGCAACTGCTCGATGAACTCGATCTCCTTGGGGTATTCATAAGGCGCCAGCAACCCGCGCACATGGGCCTGCAGGGCCTGACGCACCCGGTCTTCAAAAACAGCTTTATCGGCCACACGGGCGCGCTCGGCCAGTGCCTCGGGCGAGAGCACCACATAGGCCTTGACCAGCGCGCCGCGCTCGGCATCGGGCTTGGGCACCACGGCGGCGTTCTGCACCGTGGGGTGCTTGACCAGACAGTTCTCGATCTCGCCAGGGCCGATTCGGTAACCGGCCGCCTTGAACATGTCGTCGGTGCGGCCCTGGTACCAGAGGTAGCCGTCCTCGTCGCAGACCGCGACATCGCCGGTGCGGCACCAGTCGCCGGTGTATTTGTTGCGGGTGGCCGCCTCGTTGTGCCAGTAGCCCAGAAAGAACACCGGGTCTGGGTGGCCGTGCACATCGAAGCGGTTCACCGCCACCTCGCCCGGCGTGCCGCGCGGGCACTCCTGGCCGTGCTCGTCGATCACCGCCACACGGTGGCCCGGGTAGCCCTTGCCCATGCTGCCGGCCTTGGGTGGCCAGAAAATACTGCAGTTGCCGACCACGTAGTTGATCTCGGTCTGGCCAAACATCTCGTTGACGGTCACGCCCAGCTGGTCGCGGCACCAGGCGAACACCGCGTCGCCCACCGCCTCACCGGCGCTCATGATCGCCTGCAGCTTGAGGCGGTAGCGGCTGCGCGGCGCGGGCACCGCCTTCATCATGGCCTTGAGCGCGGTCGGGAACAGGAAGGTGTGCGTCACACCATGCGCCTGCAGGATGTCGAACGCAACTTCGGGCGAAAACCGACCATTGAAGGCCACGATCGGCCGACCAAAGTAAAGACTTGGCAGCAGCGCGTCCATGAGGCCGCCAGTCCAGGCCCAGTCGGCCGGCGACCAGAAGATGGCGTTGGACTGACCACCCTTTCGCTTCGGGTCAAAGCCAAACCAGTTCTGGCTGCAGACAAAGCCGGTCAGGTTGCCCATCAGCGCGCGGTGCGGGATCAGCGCGCCCTTGGGGTTGCCGGTGGTGCCGCTGGTGTAGATGAGCACGGCCGGGTCCTCGGCGCGGGTGCGCACCGGCTTGAAAGTGGCGGGATGGCGGCGCAGGGCAGCTTCGTAAGCCAGATCGGCCTTGGCAGCGACCGCCCCCACCCCGATCACGCTGCGCAGGCCCGGGCATTCCTGTCGCACCTGTGCAAGCGCCTCCCACGCCGCCTCGTCGGCAATCGCCACTGCGGCCTGGCTGTCCTGGATGCGAAAGGCCAGCGCCTCGGGGCCGAACAGCATGGACAGCGGCATGGCCACAGCGCCCATCTGCAGCACCGCCATGTAGGCGACAGCGGTCTCGAAGCGCTGCGGCAGCACGATAGCAACGCGGTCACCGCGCCGCACGCCCTGCGCCACCAGCACATGGCTCAGGCGGTTGGCGGCGGCCTGCAGCTGCGCAAAAGTCCAGCGCCGGCCCAGACCCTTGCCGGCCACATGCTCGCGGATGGCCACTGCGCTTGCCGTGGCCGGTTCAGCGGCCCAACGGCCACAGCAGACCTGGGCGATGTTGAAGAACGTCGGGACCTTCCAGCCAAAGCCCTGGTGCAGGCTGGCGTAATGATCAGCGGAGTGATCGGCAGTCTCAGTGCTGCAGTCCTGGGGGCGACGGCTGGCCATGGTGTCTCTCCGTGTGTCTCTTTATGATCGGCGCAGTATGTACCAAGTCCAGAAACCTTCAACGAGCACCTTTGTGTCACTGCGCGGCTGCCGCTACCACCTGCTGCAGTGGGGATCACCCGACTCCGATGCCCCGCCCCTGCTGCTGGCGCACGGCTGGATGGACGTGGCCGCCTCCTGGCAGTTCATGGTCGATGCGCTCGATGAAGCCTTTGTGGCCGGACGCCGCATCATCGCCTTCGACTGGCGCGGCTACGGGCTGACTGAAACCCCGCCCACCGACAGCTACTGGTTCCCCGATTACCTGGGCGACCTGGACGCCCTGCTCGATGTGATCAGCCCGGATCAAGCCATCGATCTGGTGGGCCACAGCATGGGCGGCAATGTGGTCATGATGTACGCCGGGGTGCGGCCCCAGCGCATCCGCCGGCTGGTCAACCTCGAAGGCTTCGGCATGGCTGCGACCCGCCCGGCCCAGGCCCCCGGACGCCTGACGCAATGGCTTGACGAACTGCGGCAGCTGCGTGGCGGTGAGCTGGCCCTCAAGTCCTACCCCGATGCGGATGCCGTCGCCGCCCGCCTGATGAAAACCAACCCCCGACTGTCTCTCGGCAAGGCGCAATGGCTGGCCCGGCACTGGGCAAGGCCCAACGCCCAAAGCCAATGGGACATCCTGGGCGATGCCGCACACAAAGTGGTCAACCCCTACCTGTACCGGGTCGACGAAGTGCTGGAGATCCTGGGGCGCATCCGCGCACCGCTGCTGGCCGTCGAAGCCTCGGATGATTCGCTGAGCCAGTGGTGGAAAGGCAAGTACACCCTGGCGGAATACCACCAGCGACTGCAGTCGGTGCCGGACCACCGGATTGCCCGGATCGAGGACGCAGGCCACATGCTGCACCACGACCAGCCCGAGGCACTGGCCCGCTGCCTCGAGGCTTATCTGGCCTGAGCCCGCACCGCCCGGACGGGGAAACATGCGAAAATGCCCGGTTGATTTTCAGAAGATCGGAAACCGCCATGGACGCAGAACACATCAATCAAATCGGTACGCAGCTCGCAGACCTGAGCGCGCGTACCGAAGAACTTCGGAGGTATCTTTGACTACGATGCCAAAGCGGACCGCCTGAGAACCGTCAACGCATCGCTCGAAGATCCCACGGTCTGGAACGACCCCAAGAAGGCCCAGGAGCTGGGCAAAGAGAAAAAATCACTCGACAGCGTGGTCGTGACGATCGACACGCTCACCAACGAGCTGGCCGACAACACCGAGCTGTTCGAGATGAGCAAGGAAGAAGGCGACGACGCCGGCCTGCTCACCATCGAAGCCGAAGCCGCCAAGCTGGCCAAGATGGTCGAAGAGCTGGAATTCCGCCGCATGTTCAGCAACCCGGCCGATCCGCTCAACTGCTTTGTCGACATCCAGGCCGGCGCCGGTGGCACCGAGGCCTGCGACTGGGCCAGCATGCTGCTGCGCCAGTACCTCAAGTACGCCGAACGCAAGGGCTTCAAGGCCACCATCGAAGAAGAAACGCCGGGCGACACCGCCGGCATCAAGAGCGCAACCATCAAGATCGAGGGCGACTACGCCTACGGCCTGCTGCGCACCGAAACCGGCGTGCACCGCCTGGTGCGCAAAAGCCCGTTCGATTCGTCGGGCGGTCGCCACACCTCGTTCGCCTCGCTGTTCGTCTACCCCGAGATCGACGACTCGATCGAGATCAACATCAACCCGGCCGATGTGCGCACCGACACCTACCGTGCCAGCGGCGCGGGCGGCCAGCACATCAACAAGACCGACTCGGCCGTGCGCCTGACGCACATCCCTACCGGCATCGTGGTGCAGTGCCAGGACGGTCGCAGCCAGCACAGCAACCGCGACGTGGCCTGGCAGCGCCTGCGCTCGCGCCTGTACGACCATGAAATGCGCAAGCGCATGGAAGAGCAGCAAAAACTGGAAGACACCAAGACCGATGTGGGCTGGGGCCACCAGATCCGCAGCTATGTGCTGGACAACAGCCGCATCAAGGACCTGCGCACCAACGTCGAAATTTCGGCCACCCAGAAAGTGCTCGATGGCGACCTGGATGCATTCATCGAAGCTTCACTCAAACAAGGCGTCTGACCATGCGTGAAGGACAAGCCACGGCCGTGCGCCGTGAAAACTACACCGCCCCGGCGTTCTGGATCGACACCGTCGATCTGACCTTCGACCTGGAGCCCGCCAAGACCCGCGTCCTCAACAAGATGCGCCTGCGCCGCAACCCCGACGTGGCGGCCCAGCCGCTGCGTCTGGATGGCGAAGACCTGAACCTGGCGCGTGTACTGGTCAACGGCGGCGGCACCTCGTTCAAGATGGACGGGAACGTGCTGGTGCTGGAAAACCTGCCCGAGGGCACCGAGCCTTTCGATCTGGAAATCTTCACCACCTGCAACCCGGAGAAGAACACCCAGCTCATGGGCCTGTACGTGAGCCAGGGCACCTTCTTCACCCAGTGCGAGGCCGAAGGTTTCCGCCGCATCACCTACTTCCTGGATCGTCCGGACGTGATGGCCAGCTACACGGTAACGCTGCGCGCGAGCAAGGCGCTCTATCCAGTGCTGCTGTCCAACGGCAACCTGGTCGAGCAAGGCGACCTGGAAGACGGCCGCCACTTTGCCAAGTGGGTCGACCCGCACAAAAAGCCCTGCTACCTGTTCGCGCTGGTGGCCGGCAAGCTGGTGGCGCGCGAGCAGCGCATCCGCTCGCGCTCGGGGCAGGATCACTTGCTGCAGGTGTTTGTGCGCCCCGGCGACCTCGACAAGACCGAGCACGCGATGAACTCGCTCATGGCCAGCGTGGCCTGGGACGAGGCGCGCTTTGGCCTGCCGCTGGACCTGGAACGCTTCATGATCGTCGCCACCAGCGACTTCAACATGGGCGCCATGGAAAACAAGGGCCTGAACATCTTCAACACGAAGTACGTTCTGGCCAACCCGGCGACCGCCACCGACACCGACTTTGCCAACATCGAGTCGGTCGTCGGCCACGAGTATTTTCACAACTGGACAGGCAACCGCATCACCTGCCGTGACTGGTTCCAGCTCTCGCTCAAGGAAGGCCTGACGGTCTTCCGCGACCAGGAATTCAGCCAGGACATGGCGCACGAGGCGAGCGCACGCGCTGTCAAGCGCATCGAAGACGTGCGCGTGCTGCGCACGGTGCAGTTTGCCGAAGACGCCGGCCCCATGGCCCACCCGGTGCGCCCCGACCAGTACGTCGAGATCAACAACTTCTACACCGTCACGATCTACGAAAAGGGCGCAGAGGTCGTGCGCATGATGCAGACCCTGACCAGCCGCGACGGATTTGCCAAGGGCATGAAGCTCTACTTCGAGCGGCACGACGGCCAGGCCGTGACCTGTGACGACTTTGCACAAGCCATTGCCGATGCCAACCCCGGCAGCGCGCTGGCTCAGCACCTGCCGCAGTTCAAGCGCTGGTACAGCCAGGCCGGCACACCGCGCGTGCAGGCCCGCGGGCATTATGACGCGGCCGAACGCAGCTATACCCTGACGCTCAGCCAGAGCTGTCCGGCCACGCCCGACCAGCCGGTCAAAGAACCCTTTGTGATCCCGGTGACCCTGGGCCTGCTCTCGCAGGACGGCCGCGCCCTGCCCCTGCAACTGGCCGGCAGCAGCGAAACGGCCGAGCAGACCACGCTGGTGCTGACCGAAGCCAGCGCCAGCTGGACCTTCGTGAATGTGGACAACGAACCCGTGCCCTCGCTGCTGCGCGGCTTCAGCGCGCCGGTGGTGCTCGACGACGGTCTGGACAACGCCGCGTTGCTGGGCCTGCTGGCCCACGACAGCGACGCCTTCAACCGCTGGGAAGCCGGTCAGCGCCTGATGCTGCAGGCCGCGCTCGAGGCCCTGCACAACGAAAGCGATGCTGCGCAGGCCCTGTCGCCCACGCTGATCGAGGCGCTGCGCGCCGTGCTGCGCCACCCGCAGCTTGACGCCGCCTTCAAGGAACTGGCGCTCACCCTGCCCTCCGAAAACTACATCGCTGACCACCTGGACATCGTGGACCCGCAGCGCGTGCACGCCGTGCGCGAAACCATGCGCCTGCAGCTGGCCACCGCGCTGCAGGCCGACTGGCAGTGGGCACTCGAGGCTCACCGCAGCAGCGGTGCCTACACGCCTGACGCCGCATCCAGCGGCCGCCGCGCCCTGTCTGGCCTGGCCATGACCATGCTGTGCATCGCCGCCATGGCCCAGGGCGACGAGGTGCTGCCCGGCAAGGTCTACCAGCAGTTCAAGGACGCCGGCAACATGACCGACCGCTTCAATGCACTGTCGGCCTTGGTGGTCAGCGGCCACGCGCTGGCCACGCCCGCGCTGGAGCGATTCCACAAACTGTTCAAGGACGAAGCGCTCGTCATCGACAAATGGTTTGCCCTGCAGGCCAGCGCTCCCGACCGCGGCGGCGACGTGCTGCCCAAGGTGCGCCAGCTCATGCAGCACGCCGACTTCAACCTGCGCAACCCCAACCGTGCGCGCAGCCTGATCTTCAGCTACTGCAGCGCCAACCCGGCCGGCTTCCACCGCGCCGATGCCGCCGGCTATGTGTACTGGAGCGAGCAGGTGCTGGCGCTCGACGCCATCAATCCGCAGGTGGCCGCACGACTGGCCCGCGCCCTGGACCGCTGGAGCCGTCTGGCAGAGCCTTACCGCAGCGCGGCCAAGGTGGCCATCGAGCGCGTGGCCGCCAAATCCGACCTCTCCAACGACGTTCGCGAGGTGGTCAGCCGCGCGCTGGCCAACTGACGAAAGGACGGCCATGAGCAACCGCATCTCCCTCTCCCGCTACCTGGTCGAGCAGCAACGCAGCAAAGGACACATTCCGGCCGACCTGCGCCTGCTGCTCGAAGTCGTGGCCCGCGCCTGCAAGAGCATCAGCCACGCCGTCAACAAGGGGGCGCTCGGCGGCGTGCTGGGCAGCGCCGACAGCGAAAACGTGCAGGGCGAAGTCCAGAAGAAGCTGGACATCATCGCCAACGAAGTGCTGCTCGAAGCCAACGAATGGGGCGGCCACCTGGCGGCCATGGCCTCCGAGGAAATGGACAGCATTTACCTGGTGCCCAACCGATACCCCCAAGGCGAATACCTGCTGCTGTTCGATCCGCTCGATGGCTCGTCCAACATCGACGTCAACGTCAGCATCGGCACCATCTTCAGCGTGCTCAAAAAGCCAGAAGGTGGCTCTGGCGTGACCGAGCAGGACTTCCTGCAGCCGGGCAAGCAGCAGGTGGCCGCCGGCTACTGCATCTACGGCCCGCAGACCACGCTGGTGCTCACCATGGGCGACGGCGTAGCCATGTTCACGCTCGACCGCGAGCAGGGCTCCTTCGTGCTCACGCAAGAGAACGTCCAGATTCCGGCCGACACCAAGGAATTCGCGATCAACATGAGCAATATGCGCCACTGGGCCGATCCGGTGCGCCGCTACATCGACGAATGCCTGCAGGGCAAGGAAGGCCCGCGCGGCAAGGACTTCAACATGCGCTGGATCGCGAGCATGGTGGCCGACGTGCACCGCATCCTCACGCGCGGCGGCGTCTTCATGTACCCCTGGGACAAGCGCGAGCCGCACAAACCCGGCAAGCTGCGCCTGATGTATGAAGCCAACCCCATGGGCTGGCTGGTCGAACAGGCCGGTGGCGCCGCCACCAACGGCAAGGACCGCATCCTCGACATCCAGCCCGGTCAGTTGCATGAGCGCGTGAGCGTGATCCTGGGCAGCAAGAACGAGGTCGAGCGGGTCACCGCCTACCACGCCGGGGTATAATTTGCGCCGCGCCGATATAGCTCAGTTGGTAGAGCAACGCATTCGTAACGCGTAGGTCGCCAGTTCGATTCCGGCTATCGGCACCACAATCGGCATAGGGGGCCTCCATTGTAGGAGGCACCCCTGCCACACCACCCGGCATGCGGGTCCGCACCGGGCGGTTCGAGCGCTTGAGGTCAGGACAGCCTGGGCACCCCCAGCCGATCAAAGTAC
>Ga0255182_1001309_pt1 | contig 13224 bp, 13 predicted proteins | sample Atl_UVDOM_RepA_8_FD_188420 | JGI IMG/M metagenome (GOLD analysis project Ga0255182, IMG submission 188420) | Freshwater microbial communities from Altamaha River, Georgia, United States - Atl_UVDOM_RepA_8d | ecosystem: Environmental > Aquatic > Freshwater > River | place: USA: Georgia...
TCGTGTTCACGGCCTCGAAAATGCAGTCCACGCTGTATTCGTTCTTCAGGCGGAACGCGACCACATCGAACTGCAGCGCGCCGATGGCGCCGAGTATCAGGTCGTTGCGCTGGGTCAGCCGGAACACCTGCGCGGCGCCCTCCTCGCATAACTGAGTCAAGCCCTTCAGGAGCGCCTTGTTCTTCATCGGATCCGCAGCGCGTACGCGCCGGAACAATTCCGGCGCGAAGCTGGGAATGCCCTTGAAGCTCAGGTTCTCGCCACTGGTGAAGGTATCCCCGATCTGGATCGTGCCGTGATTGTGCAGGCCGATGATGTCACCGGCCCAGGCATCCTCCGCCTGCTCCCGTCCACGCGCCATGAAAGTGAGCGCGTTCGACACCGTGACGTCGCGCTTGAGCCGGACGTGACGCATCCTGATGCCAGGCTGGAAGTGACCTGAGCAGATGCGCAGGAACGCGATGCGATCCCGATGCTGCGGGTCCATGTTCGCCTGGATCTTGAACACGAAGCCGGAGAACGCTTCCTCGGCGGCATCCACCGTGCGTTCGTTGGCCTCGCGCAGGCGCGGCGGCGGCGCAACGCGCACGAAGAAATCGAGCATTTCCCGGATGCCGAAGTTGCGCAGCGCCGTACCGAAGAACACCGGCGTCACGGCACCCGCGCGGTAGGCCTCGAGATCGAACTCGGCGCCAGCGCCCTCGATAAGCTCGATTTCCTCGCGCAGCGCGGGCATCGCGTCTTCGGCCCAGGCCTGCTTGGCCGCCTCCTCGAGATCGAAGGTTTCGGCATCGACCAGGTCCTGGTTCGCGTCGACCTCGCGCGCGAAGCGCAGCACCTGCCTGCGATCGAAGTGATAGATGCCGGCAAACAGGTTGCCGGACCCGAGCGGCCAGGTCACCGGCGCGCACTTGATCGACAGCACGCGCTCGATTTCATCGAGCAGCTCCAGCGGCGGACGGGCATAGCGGTCCAGCTTGTTGATCAGCGTGATCACCGGCGTGTTGCGCAGGCGACAGATCTCGAGCAGCTTGATGGTCCGTTCTTCGACGCCCCTCGCGGCGTCGATCACCATCAGGGCCGAGTCGACGGCGGTCAGCACGCGATAGGTATCCTCGGAGAAGTCCTCATGGCCGGGTGTGTCGAGCAGGTTGACGATGCAGTCCCCGTATTCGAACTGCATGACCGAGGAGGTCACGCTGATGCCGCGCTGCTTTTCGATTTCCATCCAGTCGGACGCGGCGTAGCGCGCGTTCTTGCGCGCCTTGACCGTGCCGGCGGCGTTGATCGCGCCGCCCAGGAACAGCAGCTTTTCCGTCACCGTCGTCTTGCCGGCGTCGGGGTGCGAAATGATGGCGAACGTGCGACGTCTTGCGACTTCGCTGGGCAAGGGCTTGTTCATTTATCTCTCAGGATTCGAGGACGACGACGGCGGCTGCATACTCCGCCTCGTCGGTCAGGCTGATGTGGCTGTGGGCGACATCCAGACGAGCTGCGTGTTCGGCGGCCGCGCCATGCAGCAGCAGTGACGGTTTGCCGGCCGGATTGTGCGTGACCTCGATCAGTCGCGGCCCTACGCCCTGGCGAAATCCGGTGCCCAGTGCCTTCGATGCGGCCTCCTTCGCGGCAAACCGCATCGCGAGGAAGCTGACCGGGCGTTTCGTTTCGTCGAAACGCGCCAGCTCGGTCGTCGTCAGGATGCGACGCGCGAACTTACGGCCGTAGCGCACATAGACTTCACGGACCCGCTCGGTTTTGACGATGTCGATGCCGAGACCCCTGATCACGGGCGATGGTCCACCATCAGCTGTTTCATCTCGCGCACCGCACGCTCGAAGCCGACGAAGACCGCGTGGGCCACGATCGAATGCCCGATGTTGAGCTCGACCAACGGCTCGATGCGTGCGATGGCCTGCACGTTGTGGTAGTTCAGGCCGTGGCCCGCATTCACCTGCAGTCCCAGCGACGCGGCGCTCGAGGCGCCGGCGACGATGCGCGCGAGTTCAGCCTCGCGAAGGCGCGGGCTTGCGGCCTCGGCGTAGGTGCCCGTGTGCAGCTCGATCACCGGGGCGCCGGCGGCCGCCGCGGCTTCGATCTGCACGGGATCCGGATCGATGAACAGTGACACCGTGATGCCGGCATCCGCCAGTTGCGCGCAGACATCCTTGAGCCGCGCGGCCTGCCCGGCGACATCCAGGCCGCCTTCGGTGGTCAGCTCCGCGCGCTTTTCAGGCACGAGGCAGCAATTCGAGGGCCGGAAGCGTCGCGCGATGGCGACCATCTCGTCGGTTGCCGCCATTTCGAGGTTAAGCCGCCCGCGCACCGTGTGCACCAGGATTTCGAGATCGCGATCCTGGATGTGGCGCCGATCCTCGCGCAGGTGAATCGTGATCGCGTCGGCACCGGCTTGCTCCGCGATCGCGGCGGCGTGCACCGGATCAGGGAAACGGGTGCCGCGTGCCTGTCGCAGTGTGGCAACGTGGTCGATGTTGACGCCGAGTTCGAGGGCTTGGAATCCGGGCATGGGGCGGTCAGGGGCTGGACGGGCCGACATTTTAGCGACTCGCCCGGACGCACGATACCGGCGCGCTGCGCGCCTCAGCCGTGGTCGACGTCGTCGTGGCTGAAAAGGCTGCGCGAATGCAGTGGTCGGTCGCCCAGGTGGTGATTGAGCACCGCCCGCATGAAGCGCTTGGCATCGGGTAGCACCGGTTCCCGCAAGGGCATCCTACCCGCCAGCGCGAGCAGCGTAGCGCCGCGCACGGGGATACCGCCGGGATGGCCGGGACAGTCGACGGGACCCTGGTCCAACAGGTAGCTGTACTGCGCGTCGGGTTCGATTGCCGTCGCGGTGTCGACCGTCTCGTCCAGCACCAGCGCGTAGCCGCTTATTTCCAGTAGCGCCACTTCGAACGCGCGCAGTACGGGCTCCAGCGCCTCGCCCCCGGCGATGAGGCCGATCGCCGTGGCGTAGCTGTCGAACAGGCGCTCGTCCCCCTCGCCCCGGCCGGCCAGGCGTATCAGCAACTCGTTGAGATACAGACCGCTCAGCAGGCATGCGCCGCGCAGCGGGGCCAGCGTGCCGCTGGGTTCCCAGTGCGTGAGGCTCATCAGTTCGCCACGCCCCTGCCATACCAGCAGGTAGGGGCGAAACGCCTGCAGGGGATCGCGCCGCCGTCGCCCACCAGCTCCTGCGGCGCGGGCCACGAAGCCCACGTGGCCGTGACTGCGCGTCAGCGCTTCGACCAGCAGGCTGTTCTCGCGATAGCGACGGGTGTGCAGGACATAGGCCTGGTCCTGCAGCGACGGGCCGGCCATGTCCGCTTCAGAGGCTGTCCCGCTCGATGCGAGTAAGCACGCGGGGATCGTCCGTCCAGCCCTCCTGCTGCCTGACCTGCGTGCCCAGGAAGACCGGCCGGTCGAGCATGCGCTCAAGCGCGATTCTCGCGGAGGTGCCGATCTCCTTGAGCCGTGCTCCGCCGCGGCCGATGACGATTGCCTTCTGGCCGGACTTCTCGACCCAGATTTCGGCTTCGATGTGGGTGCGCTCGGGACGGTCTTCGAACTTCGTGATGACGACGTTCACCGCGTACGGCAGTTCGTCGCCGAGCTGGCGCATGATCTGTTCCCGGATGAGTTCCGCCGCAAGAAAGCGTTCCGAGCGATTGGTGATCTGGTCGTCCGGGTACAGGCGGTCCCCTTCCGGGAGCTTCGCAGCGATGGCCTCGACGAGGTGTTCGACACCCGAGCCCTTGAGCGCGCTGATCGGCACGATTTCTACGTCCGGCAGTTTTGCGCCCAGTTCCGCCAGCAGCGGCAGCAACGCACTCTTGTCCTTGATCTGGTCGATCTTGTTGAGCGCGAGAAAGCGTGGGCACGGCGCCGCCAGCAATTGCTCGGCGATTGCGTCGTCCTCCGGCTTCCAGCTGCGTGCATCGACCACCATCATCACAGCGTCCATCCCCGCGATCGCGGCGTCGATCTGGCGGTTCATCAGCTTGTCCAGCTGGGTCCGCGGCCGCGCCTGCCAACCGGGCGTGTCGGCAAAGATGACCTGCGCGTTCGCAGTGTTCGCGATGCCCAGGACCTGGTAGCGAGTGGTCTGGGGTTTGCGGGAGGTGATGGAAATCTTCTGGCCGATGATCCGGTTCACGAGTGTCGATTTGCCCACGTTCGGGCGGCCGATCACCGCGACGTGACCACAGCGCGTGACACTTCCCGGCCTGGACGTACTCATGGGAGCTTGCTCCCGCGCAGGCGATCAAGCGCCATTCGCGCCGCATCCTGTTCACCGCCTCGGCGGCTGCTGCTTTCCGCGACCACAGGCGGATACCCCTCTATCTGGCATTCGATGATGAAAGTCCGCTGGTGAGGTGGGCCCACCTCCTCCACGGTGCGGTAAGTCGGGAGCGCCCTTCTGCGCGCCTGCAGGTATTCCTGCAACTCGGTCTTGGCGTCCTTCGGGGCGCCTGCAGGGTTCACGTCGGCGAGACGCTTCTGGTACCAGCGCAACACGGCCGTCCGGCATGCGTCGATGCCGCCGTCGAGGTAGATCGCCGCGGTGACGGCTTCCAAAGCGTTGGCGAGTATCGAGCTGCGGCGCCAGCCGCCGCTCTTCAACTCGCCCTCGCCCAGCTTGAGCATGTCGCCCACGTCGAACTCGCGGGCGATGTCGGCGAGCGTCTCGCGGTTCACGAGGGCAGCCCGGGCACGTGTCAGCCCTCCCTCGTCGGCGCCCGGAAACCGTTCGTACAGCACGTCGGCGATGATGAAGCCGAGCAATGCGTCGCCGAGGAACTCGAGACGCTCGTTGTGGCGGGAGGAGGCGCTCCGGTGCGTGAGCGCCGTTTGCAGCAGGGCCTGGTTGGTGAATTGATATTCGACGAAGGTGTTCAAATCAGCCAACGGCACATCTTATTCCGTCGTGCCCCGGGGGAGGTCGAGCGCCCGATCGTAATTCAGCACGATATCCAGCTGGCCGAAGAGCGGCCCCCGGATTTCGTAGCTGAGGGACATGGTGCGTCCGCCGTCCGTCCGGCGTTCGACGTCCAGCAGCCGCGTGAATTCCGCCAGCGTCCAGCGGTCGACATCCGATACCTCGAACTGCTTCATCACGGCCTTGGCGAGGTCGGGCTTGGTCCAGTTACCGGCCTCGGGATCGCCGGCGACCTTTTCCATCGCGAAATCGACCTTCATTTTTTCGTTGTACAACGGAAACAGCTTCATCGCGACGAGCGCCGCTCCGCCCAACAGTGCACACCAGAAAATCAGTCCGCTGAGGCTCACGCCCTGCTGCAGGAACCGCCGATTGCCCATTGCCTACCCCCTGTTTCGCCTTATTCGATGCTGGTGCCGATACGCTTGAGATCCGGCCCCTTGTCCCAGTTCATCCAGATGATAAACGCTCTGCCAATCAAATTCTCGTTGGGGACGAAACCCCAGAACCGCGAATCGCGACTGTTGTCACGGTTGTCGCCGAGCACGAAATAGCTGTCCGCAGGCACCTTGCCCTCCCAGTCGAAGGAGTAGGCGCGCGGCGTGACGATGATGTCGTGGGTGCCGTCGCCGAGATGTTCGACGAGCTTTTCGGCGCCCGTATGCATGACGGCGGACTTCACCCCGACGAAGGTGCCCGCCGGGTCGTAGGCAACGGCCTCGCCGTTGATGAACAGGCGCTTCCCGCGATAGGCGATATGGTCCCCGGGCAGCCCCACGATGCGCTTGATGAACGGAGTGGAGGGGTCCTCCGGGTAGCGGAAGACGACCACGTCGCCCCGCGCGGGGTCGCCAATCTCGATGATCTTGCGGTTGATCACCGGCAAGCGGATGCCGTAGTCGAACTTGTTGACGAGTATGAAATCGCCGACGAGGAGCGTCGGAATCATCGAACCCGAAGGGATCCGGAAGGGCTCGACCAGGAACGCCCGCAGCAGCAGCACGATGAGGAAGATCGGGAAGAACGATCGGGCGTAATCGACCAGCACCGGCTCGCCGACCTCCGCGCCGGCAGCGGCTGCCACCCGTCGTGGTTTCAGCAGCCACGCATCCAGGCCCCAGACCAGGCCGCTCGCGGCAACGAGCAGCACCATGATGGTCGAGAAGTCCCAGATCACTTCTGCTTGCTCACGCTCAACACCGCCATGAACGCTTCCTGTGGGATCTCCACCGAGCCGACCTGCTTCATGCGTTTCTTGCCTTCCTTCTGCTTCTCGAGCAATTTGCGCTTGCGGGTGATGTCACCACCATAGCACTTGGCCGTGACGTTCTTGCGCAGCGCCTTCACGGATTCGCGGGCGACGATTTTCGAACCGATCGCCGCCTGGATCGCGATCTCGAACATCTGGCGCGGAATGATTTCCCGCATCTTGGAGACGAGTTCCCTGCCCCGCCGCTCGGCGTCCGAGCGGTGGACGATGACGGATAGCGCATCGACCTTCTCGCCGTTGATCAGCACGTCCACCTTGACCATGTCCGCCGGCTGGTAGCACAGGAAGCTGTAGTCCATCGATGCATAGCCGCGTGACAGCGATTTCAGGCGGTCGAAGAAATCGAGCACCATTTCGCTCATCGGCATCGCATAGCTGAGCGAGGCCTGCCCGCCGAGGAAGCTGAGCTTGCGCTGCACGCCGCGCTTCTCGATGCAGAGCGTCATCACGTTGCCGAGGTATTCCTGCGGCGTGAGGATGTCGGCCTGGATGATCGGCTCGCGTATTTCCTGGACTTCGTTCGGCCCGGGCAGGCGCGATGGATTGTCGATCGTACGCACCTCGCCGCTCTTCAGTTCCACCTCGTACACCACGGTTGGCGCCGTGGTGATGAGGTTCATCCCGTATTCGCGCTCCAGGCGCTCCTGGATGATCTCCATGTGCAGCATGCCGAGGAAGCCGCAGCGGAAACCGAAGCCGAGCGCCTCGGAGGTCTCCGGCTCGTACTGCAGGGCGGCGTCGTTGAGGCGCAGCTTGCCCAGTGCGTCACGAAACGCTTCGTATTCCGATGACTCGACGGGGTAAAGCCCTGCGAACACGTTCGGCTTGGACTTCTGGAAGCCGGGCAGCGGAGCGGCGGCCGGGTTCTGGACGGTGGTGATCGTGTCACCCACCGGCGCGCCGTTGATGTCCTTGATGCCGGCCACGAGGAAGCCGACCTCGCCGGTCTTCAGGCGATCCCGCTTCAGGCGCTTGGGCGTGAAGATGCCGACCTGGTCGGCATTCGCTTCACGCTCGTTCGACATAATCCTGATCCGCGCGCCGGTGACGAGTTCGCCATCGAAAATGCGCACCAGCGACACCACGCCGAGGTAGTTGTCGAACCAGGAGTCGATGATCAATGCCTTCAGCGGCGCATCCGGGTCGCCCTGCGGGGGCGGAATGCGCGAGATCAGGGTTTCGAGCAGTTCCGGCACGCCAAGTCCGGACTTGGCGCTGACCAGCGATGCGTCGGTCGCGTCGACGCCGATGATGTTCTCGATTTCCTGTGCCACGCGGTCCGGGTTCGCCGAAGGCAGGTCGATCTTGTTCAGCACGGGCACGACCTCGAGCCCCTGGTCGACCGCCTTGTGGCAGTTCGCGACCGATTGGGCCTCGACGCCCTGCGCCGCATCAACGACCAGCAGCGCGCCTTCACAGGCCGCCAGCGAGCGCGACACCTCGTAGCTGAAGTCCACGTGGCCGGGGGTGTCGATCATGTTCAGCTGGTAGACCTGACCGTCCCGCGCCTTGTACTCGAGGCTGACGCTCTGGGCCTTGATCGTGATGCCGCGCTCGCGTTCGAGATCCATCGAGTCCAGCACCTGGGCCTCCATCTCGCGCTCGGAGAGGCCGCCGCAGAGCTGGATGAAACGGTCGGCCAGCGTGGATTTGCCGTGATCGATATGCGCGATGATGGAAAAGTTGCGAATGTTCTTCATGTGGGGTCGCGTTTGGCGCCTGGCGCGAGGCCGGCGATTCTAACCCAGACAGGACCTTGCGGCATGCCGCCGGCTTCAGCCCGGTGGCTCGCCGAGCGCCGCGGTGACTTCGGCGGCGTCGATACGACCCCACATCAGCTCCCGGCCGTCCTCGAGCAGCACCGGGAGGCGCCACTGGTAATGCTCGAGCGTGGCCGGACGGTCTTCCGGCTCGACCACGTCTAGCACGATGGATCCGCTGCGCAGGTAGGGCTCGAGCAGGGCCAGGAGCTTCGCGCAGAGTTCGCAGTCCTGGCGGCTGACCAGTTCCAGGCGACGGGCCGGGCTCAAGTCTTGGGCACTTCCAGCGCGAGGAACATCGGGCTCCCCTCGCGGTGGATCAGCATCGGCACTTTCGCGCCGCCGGCCAGGCCGGCGACGACCTTGCCGAGCGTCTCGACGCTGTCGATGGCCTTGAAATTGATCTGCACGATGACGTCCATCGGCTGCAGGCCCGCCGCGGCCGCCGGGCCCGGCTTGACCCGCTCGACCAGCACGCCGCGGCCAGGCAGCTCGAGTTCCTTGCGCTCGGCCGCGGTCAGATCACGGGCTTCGATCTTCAGGCGCGCGACCTGGGCGCTGCCATCCGGCGCGGCCGGCGCCGGCTCGTCGCTTGCCATCTCGTCCGTTTCGGGCAGCTGGCCGATGGTGATGACCATCGAGCGCTTGCTGCCGCCGCGAATCACCTCGACCTCGATCTTCTGGCCGACACTGGTCGCGCCGACCATCGGCGGCAGGTCCGACGAGGTGGCGATGTCGCGCTTGTTGAAGCGGGTGATGACGTCACCCGCCTCGATGCCCGCCTTGGCCGCCGGGCTGTCGGGGAGCACCTTGGAAACCAGCGCCCCGTGCGGGGTCTTCATCTTGAAGGACTCCGCGAGTTCCCCGGTGACGTCCTGGATCAGCACGCCGAGCCAGCCGCGGCTCACCGAGCCGGTTTCACGCAGCTGCTTGTAGACGTTCATCACCACGTCGATCGGGATCGCGAAGGACAGGCCCATGAAACCGCCGGTGCGGCTGTAGATCTGCGAGTTGACGCCCACGACCTCGCCATCGAGATTGAACAGTGGCCCGCCCGAGTTGCCGGGATTGATGGCGACGTCGGTCTGGATGAACGGTACGTAGTTCTCGTTCGGCAGGCTGCGCCCCTTGGCGCTGACGATCCCCGCGGTGACCGAATGATCGAAGCCGAACGGCGAGCCGATTGCCAGCACCCACTCCCCCACCTGCAGCGCTTCCGAGCGGCCGAGCTTGACCACCGGGAGGTCGGCGGCTGAGTCCACCTTCAGCACGGCGATGTCGCTGCGCGGGTCTGAACCGACGACCTTGGCCTTGAACTCACGCCGGTCGCTCAGGCGCACGACGATTTCTCCGGCGCCCTTGATGACGTGGTAGTTCGAGATGACATAGCCGTCCTTGGAAACGATGAAGCCCGAGCCGAGCGAAGACTGCGGCGCGAAACCGTGCGGTCCCTCGGGCATCTGGTCGCCGAAGAAGCGCCGGAACAGCTCGTTGAGCGGGTGGTCTTCCGGAATGTTCGGCATCTCGAACTGCGGCATCTGGCCGCGTGTGTCAGCGGCTTCGCTCTCGTCCTGCTTCGCCGTCGTGCTGATGTTGACGACGGCGGGGCTGTAATCGCGAACCAGGGCCGTGAAGTCCGGCAGGTTGCCCCCGCCCAACGCGGCGGCCGGCGTGGCGACGAGGGTGGCGGCGAGCAGTGCCGCGGTGAGCGCGAGCGAGCGTGCCTGCGTGAACATGCAACGAAACGTCATGAAGCTTACTCTGTTCTCCGGTTGGCGACGGCCATGGCAATCTGGCGCACGGTGGGCTGGGGCAGGTCACCCACCACGGTTATCTGGAAATCGTCGGTGACGCGGCTGAAGGCGTTCACTGCGCCGAGCGCGGAGTATCCCTGGACCGGCGCGGTCGTCGTCTGCAGCTTCTCGATGAAAATGGACACCGAGGCGAGGCCGTCAGAATACACGAAATGCCGGACGGGCATTTCCGTGGCGACCATGCGCTGGGTCTGCTCCCGCAGGATTTCGAAGCCCGCGGGCAACCAGCCGACGCGCCAGTCGCCGCCGACTGTGTCGCCGGCGCCTTCGGACGGTGTCGTCTCGTTAGTAAACCACGTGAAGTCCACGCCGCTGACTTCCGGCTCGAGCAGTTCGTCGCCGATCGGGCCGCCGATGCTGATCTGCGCGAACTGCATCTGCTCGAGCGGCTGTCCGTCATGCCCGAGCACCATCGATTTGAGCAGCAGTCCACTCGCCTGGTCTATCCACAGCGTGTAGCCGTAGCGGTCGAAGCTGCGGGGCAGGATGTGCACCACGTGGGTCTGTCGCCCCGCGATGCGGTCCGGGCTGGCCTGCCTGAATTCATACTCGTCCGCCAGCGACGCGGTCGAGCGCGTCAGGCCGAAGCCCAGCAAATCCCGCGGCGCCCGCTTCTCGACCATGACTTCCCGGTCGTCCGCGAAGGTGCAGGTCACCCGACTGCCGTCGCGCACGACCTCGCGCGCGGGCCCCGACAACGACACCAGGCGTTCGCGTTCGCCCGCGCTCCCACCGCCGGACCGGTGAATGAGGCGCATGGTGTCCAGCGAGGAGTCCCGCTGGTAGACGAAGACGCCGTCGTAGTCGAGCACGCGGCCGGCTTCCACCGCACGCTGGACCAGGTCTGCGGCACTCTCGGCCATGGCGGCGCCGGGCAGCAACAGCCAGTACAGGAGCACGGTGCGGGCCAGTCCGCCAGCCGGCGACGACAACATGTTCAAGGTTCGGGCTCTGCTTCGAATCCGACTATCCGGACGTAAGGATGTACGCCGGGCACGCCAAGCTCGGCGCGCTGCTCGTTGAAGTTCACCAGGTAGCTGTTCAGCCTGCGATGGAACTCGACGTTCTGGGGTGGCCCACTGCGCAGTTCCTGCCAGGCCACGGGCTGCGGGCGCGCCGTCTCCTGTCCGACCTGTTGCACTGTCCCGCTCGCGGGCGGCCCCCGATCCGCGATGTCCGCCACCGGCTGGGCCGGTTCACGCGCGACGAAGCTGGCGCCCAGCAACGCGACCGCCGCAAGTCCCGCCGCAAGGCCCCAGCGACGCAGGTGACCGGGGTGTGGCTCGGGTGTCCGCACCGGGCTTCTGGCTGTCGGGACGAGCAGTACGGGCTCGGCCTCCAGCGCGGCGGCGATGCGTGCGCTCAGGTCGGGTGTCAGCCGTACCTCGCGATCGCGGAGCACGTCGCCAATCATGTGGTAGCGCGCCCAGCGCTCGCGACTCTCCGGATCCTCGACCACGCGCGTCAGCAGCGCGCCGGCCGGGGCGTCCAGTTCATCGTCCACGAGCGCCGAGAGTTGTTCCTCTAGGTGATCTTGCATAAGCGGACCCTGTCACTGTTCCATCAACGGCTTCAGTTTGGTGTCGATTGCTTCGCGCGCCCGAAAGATCCGTGAGCGCACCGTGCCGATCGGGCAATCCATTGCTTCGGCTATCTCCTCGTAGCTCAGACCGTCGACCTCGCGCAGCATGATTGCCGTGCGCAGGTCTTCCGGCAGCGCTTCTATCGTGTCGAGGATCGTGTCCTTGATCTCCTCGACCAGCAGAATCTTCTCCGGCGTCTCGTCATCCGCCTGCAGTTCGTCCAGCCCCATCGGCTCGCCGTCCGGACCTTCGATATCCGCCTCCAGCGGGCGTCGGGTCAGCGCGACGAGGTAATTCTTCGCGGTGTTGATCGCGATGCGATAGAGCCACGTATAGAACGCACTGTCGCCACGAAAGTTCGGCAGTGCCCGGTAGGCCTTGATGAAGGCCTCCTGCGCCACGTCGAGCGCATCGCCCGGCTCCCGCACATAGCGCGAAACCAGCTTGATGATGCGGTGCTGGTACCGGGTGACCAGCAGGTCGAAGGCGCGCTTGTCGCCGCGCTGAACCCGGGCGACCAACTCGCTGTCGGATTGGTTTTCGTCCATCAGGGTAGGCACCCTGATATCATGGCCACCAAAGTCCGCTGCGCTCGGAAGGCGTAGACCATCGTACTTAGGGTTAGTTCGTGGCGTGGGACTGAAAGGGACTGGACGAGAGTATATCAAGCGAGCCTGCATGCCACACCAACACGATTACGACGTTCTGGTCATCGGGAGTGGCGCCGCCGGGCTGAGCCTGGCGTTGGCTCTGGCGGATTCGCTGCGGGTCTGCGTCCTCGCCAAGCGTGACCTTGCCGAAAGCAACACCCTGTATGCGCAGGGCGGCGTTTCCGCGGTCATGGACCAGGCCGACACGGTCGAGTCACACATCGAGGACACACTGCGGGCAGGGGCCGGACTGTGCCACCCGGACGTCGTCGAACACATGGCGCGGCACGGCCGGGACCGGATCGAATGGCTCGTCGCCCAGGGAGTTCCGTTCACGATGGAGCCGGACGAAGGCGGCGGCACGGCCGTCCACCTGACACAGGAAGGCGGCCATTCGCGGCGCAGGGTCGTGCATGCGGACGATGCGACCGGCCAGGCCATAGAGACCACCCTGCTGGCCCGCGCGCGCAGTCATCCCGGGATAGACCTGCGTGAACACCACATTGCCATCGACCTCATCACGCTGGGCAAGCTGGGCGGCACGCCCGATCGCTGCGTCGGCGCCTATGTCCTGAACAAGCTGGAGAACCGGGTCGAGACCTTCCGCGCGCCGTGGTCGGTGCTCGCGACCGGGGGTGCCGGCAAGGTCTACCTCTATACGAGCAATCCGGACGTCGCGACCGGGGACGGGATCGCGATGGCCTGGCGCGCCGGCTGCGCGGTCGCCAACATGGAGTTCGTGCAGTTCCATCCGACCTGCCTCTACCACCCCAAGGCCAAGTCCTTTCTGGTGACCGAGGCGCTGCGCGGCGAGGGCGCCCGGCTGAGGCTGCCCAACGGTGAACTGTTCATGCACCGCTTCGACGAACGCGGTGAACTCGCACCGCGTGACATCGTCGCGCGTGCGATTGATTACGAAATGAAGCGCCTCGGTGCTGACTGCGTCTATCTCGACATCTCGCACCGGCCGGCCGATTTCATCCGTAGCCACTTTCCGACCATCTACCAGAAGTGCGGCGAGTTCGGCTTCGACCTGACCAGCGAGCCGATCCCCGTGGTGCCAGCCGCCCACTACTTCTGCGGCGGGGTGGTGACCGACGTCAGCGGACGCACCTCGCTGCCGGGCCTGTTCGCCATTGGCGAGGTCAGCTGCACCGGGCTGCACGGCGCCAATCGCATGGCCAGCAACTCGCTGCTCGAGTGTCTCGTCA
>Ga0255182_1001313_pt1 | contig 13189 bp, 15 predicted proteins | sample Atl_UVDOM_RepA_8_FD_188420 | JGI IMG/M metagenome (GOLD analysis project Ga0255182, IMG submission 188420) | Freshwater microbial communities from Altamaha River, Georgia, United States - Atl_UVDOM_RepA_8d | ecosystem: Environmental > Aquatic > Freshwater > River | place: USA: Georgia...
TCATGCTGGCAATGTCAATGCCACCGCCACCTTCCATGTTGTAGCTTTGGCGGGTGTCAATATAGGCAGAGACAGAATCCACATCCACCACATCCTCCACACCTGCATACGTCAAGGCAAACGGAACCATCACCGCAGCAACAGATGCCGACAATGCGCCTATCAAAACTTTTTTGGGTAACGATGCACGACTCTCCAGCAGTGCAGCAATGGCCAAGGCAATCACCATCATGCCGGCCATATGTGGGCGCACAAAGAGCATAGCAACAACTGCAAATGCCATTAAGCCCAAACGCCTCTTCAAATGAAGTGCTGCCCACAAAGCCAAGCCAACTGCCATAAATGATATTGAATCCTTTCCGATTGCGGAAGACCAAAAACTTACTGACGGAAGAAATATTATTAATGTAGAAAGTCGTTTTATATTTGCATTTTTACCAACAGCCTGCAAGCAGCCATCAAATGCCAAAAGACCAACTACACCGAAGAGATTGAAAACCAAAAAACAACCCAATAATGACAAGCCAACTATTTGGGCAAGAAAACTTGTGAAAAACACAACTGCAAAAGTACCAAAATTAAAATTAGACCATGAACTATTTGACTTATAGAAATAATCAAGCGAATCACCACCAAAAGATACCGCATACCACATATAAACAAGTGAAAAAATTGTATGCCATATATAAATAACAAAAGCTCTCCATTTTTTTACCGAAAAAAAACCACCTATTATAATTGAAAAAATAACTCCGAAACCAATGATGCAAATTGAAACCAAAAGTTCAGTCGCAGAATTAAAAATATTCATATTTAAAAATCACTGACTCTACAGATAAAGCTCAAAAAATAACACAAACCAAATCAAATGCTGTCAATAGCAGACGCCACTCAAATTTTTGTCTGCCCAAAATACAGGAACGAGGACAAAACATCTATAGACCGAAAAGTCAATCACTCAAGAATTCCAAATAGCCGCATAAGCGACTGCCATTCGTTGAATGCTGAAATTTTCGACAATCCGCTTGCGTGACGCTCCTCTGCGTGACGACCAAACATCTGGCAAAGTTTCCCAAATAACCTTGGCTTGCAGCAACGCGTCAGCCAGTGCCGCTGAATCCTGCGGCGGCACAACCCATCCAGTGTCATCCACGATGTAAGCAGCATCCCCCACATTCGTCGTCACACAAGGCGTACCGCAAGCCATAGCCTCGGCAAGCACGTTTGGAAAAGCCTCGCCCAAACTGGACAACACATGTAAGTCCAGCGCATTCATCACATCAGGCACATCATCACGACGCCCTAATAAGCTGACCACATCGGTCACACGGTATTTTTCCAGCAAAACCTGCAAATTAGCATTACCGGCTTCCATACCAGTACCGACCAAAACACAATGAAATGCAGTGCCCCTCTGCTTTAACTGCTGTAGAGCAGAAAACAGATTCGCGTGGTCTTTCTGAGCATTGAACCTGGCCACCATTCCTAGCAAGAAAGTCTCCTCTGGCAGGCCCCATTCAGCCCTCAAACGCCCCCTCGCAAATGCATCAGGGGCATAACGCGATAACTCATACCCATTCGGTATCACAGTCATACGACTGTTGTCATATCCAATGGCTGTGTGCGATTCCATCGCCTGCTGGGAACAACTCACGATGCGCGAAGGAATCCAAGTCGACAAACGTGAACACAGCTTGGCCACCTTGATGGTGCTGTCCTTTACCGTCCCGGGCGTCAGATTGCCATGGCGTATGCCCCAAAAAATCTTCCGAACGCCACGCAATCGAGCCAACACGCCGCCCATCAAGTCGGCGTGATACATCCAAGTTTGAACCACATCAGGCCTCAAACCCCGAAGCAACCTCCAAAAATTAAGGACACCCTGCCAAGTAGGTTTGCCTTGTGGCATTCCCAGGCAATGAACTTTAACGCCTGCGGCCTCAAGCATCGGCCCGTATTTGCCTTCGTCCATCATGCAAACCACCACATGCTTGAAATCAGGCGAATGCAAGCACAAACGATAGAGAGCGCCTTCTGCGCCACCGTCGTACAAATTGGAGATGACATGCATCACCTTGATAGATGACTCACGCACGCTGCTTCTCACCTATTAATAACTAATCTAGTTATCATTTTTCAGCACCATCTACATTTAGGACCAATAATAATATTCGCAAATTTTTACACAATTCAAACACCTGTTAAAAAATACCTCTAATTAATCTAATAAATCTGATTACATACATAATCGTAAAATTTATTATGCACTTATTAAAAAAATCATTTTTTAAGTAATTTTGAGCATCCTTGAAATCAATAAATTTATCTTTATTATTTCTGATAAAATTAATTATTTTATTGACCTCCATGTCAGTCATCGAATTTACGTGCAAGCAGATTGTAAAAATACCATTTCCAAATCCAATAGGTTTTGAAAATAATGAAGGAACCATAATTAGTTTACTATATTTATATGGAAATATACCATAACCATCTGTTACGTATTTGAAATCCAGCTTCATTAATGCGCTTAGAGTGTTCTTATCGAATGAATGACCAGGCGCCATAAATATTGGTTGCCACAAATTTTGTGATAATAAAATTTTCTTTCCCTTTTCCAAAAGATTTATTTGATAATCCAAATCATGACCAGCAAATTCAGAAAAATTATTTATCTTCAATAGCCCAGAATTATTTTTTGTGTAAATATGATGAGTCCCATGCTGCGCAATAGAATCTCCATAATCTTTGCAATAAATTAAATAATTTATGTAATTTTTCTTCACCTGTCCAATATTTAAACTTTCATCATGGCATTCAGGTATTACACCCAGTATTGATTTAATATCATTGGACTCCAATTCATTTTTAATTTTTTCAAACTTAATCCAATCTTGATTTGGATTAACATCATCGAATCTTATAATGAATTTCATTTTTTCACTCAGTTTTAATTAATTTCTGCGCTTTAGCCGCTACGACAATAGTACCTGGATCAACGTCATCTACAACCAAAGCATTTGCTCCAATTTTTACATTAGATCCGATATTCACATTACCTATTATTTTAGCCCCTGGTCCAATAAAAACATTATCACCAATTGTTGGAGCATACCTAATACCATTACTCCCAAAATTTGAGCCAATTGTGACTTGATGCATAATTACTACATCTCGTCCAATAACGGCATCACTGGATATAAAAACCCCATGCAATCCATGTCTGAAAATAACTCTTGAACCAATTTGACAAGAAAATGGAACTGAACAACCAAATAAAATTTCCAGAATTTTTTTTAAAAAAACCAATGGAATATAAATTACCAATAGATATTTGTGCCCCGCCTTCCTTAATTTGGAAATATTCCAACCAAATCTATGCACAACTAGAAATACTATAGTTAGAAATCCAGATGATTTGTTTGCATGCAACTCACTGTATTTAATCATTTCTTTTATCCATGGCTAACCAAAATATCCACACAGTGAATGCTATTAAAGATATAAAATTCCAAATAATAAATATATATAAATTATCAATTATTTTAATATTCGTGAATCCATAGTTTAATGTTAATACTCGGCCCACAAAAACAATTATCTCGTAAATTAAATGCTCTTTATGCCTGCTCAAGCTCAATAGAAAAGCTAATGATGGTTGACTGACTAATCCAGCAAGACTCCATACTAATAACAACATCATAATTTCAAATACTTGCGACCATTCTTGACCCAATATTTGAATAATAATTCTCTCCCCAATCAAATGAGTTGTTGCATATATTATTACAGAAAATCCAATAAGTGATATTGTTTTTTTTACTAGATTTTTAATATTAGATGCTGAGCCATTTGAATTAGAAAAATCACGGTATAGTATTTGATGAATTGGCGTACCCAAAAGCCCGATCGGCGCTACCGCCAACATAAAAGCAATAGTATAAAAACCCAATTCTTCCCCTGTTGATCGGGTACTTACGAAAAACATTGGTAACATTTGCGATACTGAATTAATTATTTTTTGCGGTATAGCATAACCATATTTATGCTTATTCAACAATAAAATATTTTTTTCTTGTTCATTAAATTTTATATTCCAGTTGACTTTATATATTTTAATACAGTTTAGTCTTTTCTTTAGAATTAAAATATCAGCTAAAATTTTCCCCAGAATAAGCCCTATCCCCCCCCAGGCGAACATAATTAATTGCAAAATCAACTGCACTAATGATCGTGTCAAAGCAGTTTTTTTAAGAATTACATACCCTTCATTTTTAATCAACACAATACCACATAAGCTATAAATGTAACTTACATAGCTACTGAATAATATTACTATACAGAGTAGAACACTTTTGACGGGCCAATCGAATTTTATAACTGAGGCAATCAGTACGAACGAAATTGGAATTATTATATAAACTCCAAGCTTGTTATGAGCACTGAATATTTCTTTAATATATTTCCCATCAGAACCCAATATTGCAATATCTGATCTTGCGCTTATTCCCAATGATATGAAAGCTGTTAATGCTGTGAATAAGCCGTAAAGCCCAATTTCACTAGGCGAATAAATCCTAGTTAAAACTGGGATGCTTAAGTACCAAAATAGCTGTGTTGATCCAGCCGCCAATATAGCCGAATAATATTTATTCATTGTAATGATTTTTTATATAATTTTCTAACGCATTATAAATCTCAACCTCTAATATTGATTTCTCTTTTATATAAGTAAATACACCATCTTTATCCAAATAATAACCTTCTGATTTTTGCAAAGTATAAGGCCCAAAATGCATTACTTGATACTCAATCAAGTAGCTTGTTTTTTGATCATGCGCAATATCAAGCGAGACAAATGGCGCATTAAGAGCTTTATAAATTTCTTTTGCATAAAGCAATAATTCTTGTCGCGCATTTATTTCAAATGAAAAACACCCACTTCCACTTGCTCTAAAATCATTTTTTCTTGTATCTCTTTTTAGAATATAATATTTATTTCCAAATATTAATATTTTATAATCGTTCTTTAATTTTGGAATATAATCTTGCGTTACCAGCAGGCTTCGTGCTTGGTGTCTAAATAAATATTCTTTGAAATTTGGTTTGTTAAAAAAACACCATCTATGAAATATTTTTATTTTTCTTCCAAAACTTACTTTAAATTCTTTTTTTTCAAATTTCTCTTTTTGAGTTTTATTCTCTATTAATCGAACCCCTTTGCTGCCAGCGCCATCAATAGTTTTTAATACATATGGGTAAATTTCAGGAATATCTTTTTTTTCACATATATATCTTCCATTCAAATTTCCAAATTTCTTATAATCACGCCAAAGTTGCTGAAATCCTTTATTTTCATGAGCCATAAGATGCTCATACGAGGGAATTATTTTAGCCACCCTATCTAATATGTATAGTTTATCCTTTATAAAAGACCTTATTATGAAATCATCAGAGGACGTATAAAATATAAAATCATCTTTATTTATTAAGTTTATATTTATTTTATCCAAGGATTTTATTAAAACATGGTATCCGCTTTCCTCTAATTTTCTTTTTATGTAAGACACATCAATCGATTTCCATCCTTGGTCTGATCGGCCAAAAAATCCACTTGATAATGTCAGTATATATATTATCATTTTTCTTTAACATCTTTCATAATGCAAGACACTTGTCGCTGATTATCAGTCATTTAAAACTAGTAGTCTTCGCTCTGGAACAGATTGACTCGCAAATAAAAGGCTGGAGTTGATTACTGTCCATGCTTGAGTATTTTTGATATGGCAGGTCATTGCCATATCAAAACCTTGTTGTATTGCGTGTGTGGGCGAATAAACCAGCAGGCGCTCGAATCTGCCAATGTCGCCTTGGCTGTGGCGCACATCCCCTGCCCTGAAGTCGCTAGCCGGGCTGTGCAGCGTGGTCTACGCCCTGGGTTTGTAGGATGCTGCGCAGGGCGACAACCAAGTCCTTCAGGTTGTTCCGATGTGAAGCGCCACAAACTTGATGCGTGTCATACCCAGAAACAACTCGATGCCCGCAGCCCCGCCCATGATGGAGGTCGATTTCGGGGTTTGGCCGCCGCAAGTGTTGAGGGTCATGGATTACACGCCGCCATGTCGTGCCCAGAATTCGGCGGGGGTGATGACGGGGTAACTGTCAGCCAATGCGAGCAAGTCTTTGTCACCGGTGACAAGGTAATCAATATCGCCTGCACTCTTGGCTGCCATAAGGGTGCCGAGCACGGGAAGGTCGTTTGGGTCGCGCAGCGCCGGGGCGTCTAGCGGGACGGGATCAAGCATTTCGGCCTGGATGGACAAGGTGTCGATGAGGTCGTCGATCTCGCTGTGGGTCAGGCCGTGCCGGGCAACCAGTCGGGGCAAAACGCGCCTGAGTTCCTCAAGGATGAAGCTTGAAAGGACAAGCTCCACCGATCCGTGCCGCCAAGCGGTGATGATCTTGCCAGGCAGACTGCCTGGGTATGCAATGCCGGAGAGAAGGACGCTGGTGTCAAGCACAAGGCGCAAGGTGGCAGCCATGTTCAGGTGGCGGCGCGCTGGCGCAGTTCACGCCGATCGGCGGCGATGGCGGCGTCAATTTCGGCCATGCCGGCTGCTTCTGGCACCCCTGCAAAGCCGACCTCAAGGCGTTGGCAAAGGGCATCAAAGCGGGCCTGCATGCGCCGAATGCGTTCAAACAGCCGCGCATCGACCAGCGCGGCCACCGGCTTGCCGTCTTTGTTGATGACGACGCTGTCGTGGCGATATTGCACCTGATTGAGCATTTCGCCCAGGTTTTGACGAAAGGTGACGGCACTGGTCTGGGTAATCATTTCAGGGGCTCCTCCATGGTCTTTGAATCATATCGATCATTATGACCATAGTGGAATATGGGTTCCATCATGTGTGGGAATTCGCTGAAGCATTCGCGAAGGTTGACGCTGTGTTTGCGTGATCCCCATACCACGGCATGGCCTCGGCTATGCCTTGGGCAAGCCGGTGCGTGGGCGCGTAGCCCAGCAGGGTTTTGGCTTTGCCAATGTCGGCTTGGCTGTGGCGCACGTCGCCTGCCCTGAAGTCGCGGTAGACGGGCTGCGTTGCAAGCAGCGATTGCCGCGCTTCGGTGGCAGTGACGTGCTTCTGCAGCGCATTACGCAGAGCCGCAAACAGCTGATTGAGGGTGGTGCGGTCGCCCACGGCCACGTTGTAGACCTGGTCTAGAGCAGATTGCTTGGCTTCGCCTGCCATAACAGGGCGGTGGTTGTCACTTGCCGTAGCGGCCAGGATGTTGGCTTGCACGGCGTTGGCCACGTAGCAAAAGTCGCGGCTGGTTTCGCCGTCGCCGTTGATGTAAACAGGCTCACACTTCAGCAGCGCTGCCGTCCATTTGGGGATGACGGCGGCATAGGCGCCGTTGGGGTCTTGCCGGGGGCCAAACACATTGAAGTAGCGCAGGCCAATGGTTTCAAAGCCGTAGCTGCGGGCAAACACGCTGGCATACAGCTCGTTCACGTATTTGGTCACGGCGTAGGGGCTGAGCGGCTTGCCAATGTTTTCTTCCACCTTGGGCAGCGCGGGGTGGTCGCCATAGGTGCTGCTGCTGGCCGCGTAGGTAAAGCTTTTGACCTTGGCGTCGCGGGCGGCGACCAGCATGTTCAAAAAGCCGGTGATGTTGGTGTCGTTGGTGGCCATGGGGTCGGCCAGGCTGCGGGGCACACTGCCGAGGGCGGCTTGGTGCAGGACGTGGTCGACGGGGCTCATCGCGACGGGGGCGCCGCTCCCACCAGGGGGCACAGGGGCATGCCAGGTCATGGCGCGCTGGCAGTCGGCCAGGTGGCAGATGTCGCCTTGTATGAATTGGAAGTTGGCCCATTGCTGGGGGGTGACCAGGGTTTGCACCTCCTGAAGGTTGCGTTGGTGGCCGGTGGCAAAGTTGTCGAGGCCAATCACGCGCTGGTCGAGCTTGAGCAGGGTTTCGAGCAGGTGGCTGCCAATGAAGCCGGCCACGCCAGTCACCAGCCAGGTCTTGGGGTTTTGGCGCAGTTCGGCCTGGATGTGTTCGTAGCGGGTCATGTGGGGTGTGCTTGCAGGCGCAGGAGCGCCTGACGGGGGCGTGCCGTGGGGCTGGACGGGTGTTTGCCCTTGGGGGGCAAAGCGTTTTGGCGATAGGCCTGGTAGAGGTCTGCTTTAGGGCTTGCGCGCAGCAAATTCGCCCAAAAAGGTGGGGGTGGGCAGCATCAGCTTGCCGGCAATGCACCGGGCTGTGACGCTGGCCACCATTTCACGGATGGCGCCATACACCAGGGCGGCGCCGTTTTCGTAAACAATTTCTTCGCGTTTTTCGGGCGCAACGGTTTCTGCAATGCTGAAAAAGCCCATGGCGCGAACGTCCAGATCATAGGGGCACCGTTTTTCGTCAGGGGCTTGGTCATCGGTGGCAAAGCCGACGGCGACCCACCAGCTGCCATCGTCTTCCTGGCCGTGCTGGATGCTCCAGGCCAGCATGGCCCCGTCAAAGTCAAACTGGTCCGCGCTTTGTGCGGCTTCGTGAATGGCTTGCACATGCACACGCAAGAAGTCCAGTGTCAACAGTGTCAATGGGCTGGGCTTCATACGGCAACCTTCCAGACCGTTCGTTCAGTGAAGGCGAACTTTTCGTGATGGCAGTCGTTGCTGGCGATCGTGGCTTGCGCTTTGCGCTGCTGAGCCATGGCGTTTTCCAGGCTCGCCTGAACTCTGGGCGCAATGGCCAGCATTTGACGGTGGACGTCAGCATGGATGTCTTGCCGCGTTTGGGCTTGCAGCGGCACCTGGCGCATGGCGGCGAGCTTGATCAGGTTATGCGGTTGCTCCATGCAAAGGCGCAGCAGGCTGTCCATGGCCTGGCTTTGGACGATGTCGTCGTTTTCGTAGCGGCTGAAGCCGACTTTGCCACCGCCAAAAATTTGTGCAGCCTCTTGCTGGCTGAGCTTGTATTGTTTCCGAAAAGACCGGATGCGGCTTCCCGTCAGCAGCCCCTGGGTTTGTTTTTCGGCCGCAACCATGGCCCGCTTGTTGGCCTGGGCTTGCGCGCCATTGGTCAGCTCTGCGCCACAGTGGTCACAAACGCTGTAGAGCAAGGGCAAGCTGACGGTTTGCCCATTGACTTCGACCGGGTTGTGCTCGATGTGGGGGTGCAGGGTTCCCTCACCGCAAGCGAGACACTGAGACGAGTCGATGTGCTTGGCAGATTCGTTCATGTCAGGCTCCTTCGGGGTGGTTGGATGCCATCAACAACAGTTGTCCTGTTTTGCTGATGGCAAATTTGAGGTAGTAGCTCACGGGCATGTGTTTGCCAGCGTTTTCGATCCATTCGTAACGGGTGACTTTGTAGGCATCACACATGGCCCATGGGCCTTGGGGTCGTTGTTGGCACCACTCAGAGACCAGAAACTGCCCTGTTTTGAGGGCCTGGATGATCAGCTGTGCCGTGTCCTGGTGGTCAAGTCGCCACTTTTGCGCATCCAATGCAGCGCCTCGGGTCCAGTACTCAAGTGCCGTTTTTTCTGCCAGAGTGACCACACTTTCAATCGGGTAAACCGGGCCTTGCGGGTACCGCCGTTCAGGCGAGTCGCCTTCAGGGACAGCCCCGTCAAAGGCGCTGATATTAACCGATTTATTTATCACGATGATAAATTCAAAGGGCTTTCACAGGGGTTAAAGCCGGGCATCGGCTGCACCAGCGGGCAGGATGCTTTTGACGTCATACAGCACGGCATCGGCCTGGCCCCAGCGTTTGATACCGTCAACGCCCATGTCGATGAACTGTTGGTGGCCCACGGCCAGCACAATCGCGGCGTACTGGCCGAGGGCCGGGGCTTGGGGCAGGCATTGCAGGCCGTATTCGTGTTCGGCTTCGGTCACGTCGATCCAGGGGTCGTAGATGTCGACCTGGGTGTTGTAGGCCTGCAGGGCGCAAACGATGTCCACCACTTTGGTGTTGCGCACGTCGGGGCAGTTTTCCTTGAAGGTCAGGCCCAGAACAAGCACTTTGCTGCCCAGCACCGGCAGGCCTTTGCGCAGCATGAGCTTGATGGTTTCGTCAGCCACATGACGGGCCATGCCGTCGTTGATGCGGCGCCCGGCCAGAATGACTTCGGGGTGGTAGCCGACTTCTTGCGCCTTGTGGGTGAGGTAATACGGGTCCACCCCAATGCAGTGGCCACCCACCAGGCCGGGCCTGAAGGGCAAAAAGTTCCATTTGGTGCCGGCGGCCTGCAGCACCTCCAGCGTGTCGATGCCCAGCTTGTGAAAGATGAGGCTGAGCTCGTTCATGAGCGCGATGTTCACGTCGCGCTGGGTGTTTTCGATCACTTTGGCGGCCTCGGCCACCCGAATGCTGCTGGCCTTGTGGGTGCCGGCGGTGATGATCTGGGCGTAGAGCTGGTCCACCGCCTCGGCCACTTCGGGGGTGCTGCCGCTGGTGACTTTCTGGATATTGGGCAGGCGGTGCTGCTTGTCACCGGGGTTGATGCGCTCGGGGCTGTAGCCGCAGAAAAAGTCCTGGTTGAATTTGAGGCCGCTGACCTTTTCGAGCACGGGCACGCACACTTCTTCGGTGGCGCCGGGGTAGACGGTGGATTCGTAAATGACGACGTCGCCCACCTTGAGCACTTTGCCCACGGTTTCGCTGGCTTTGACGAGTGGCGTCATGTCCGGCCGGTTGGCCTGGTCCACCGGGGTGGGCACGGTGACGATGTAGACCTGCGCCTGCTGCAGGTCTTGCAGATTGGCGCTGTAGCGCAGGTGCTGGGCCGCCTGCAGTTCCTCAGTGCTGCATTCGAGCGTGTGGTCACGCCCGGCCTGCAGTTCGGCAATGCGCTGGGGGTTGATGTCAAAGCCGATCACGGGGCGGTGTTTGCCAAATTCAACCGCCAGCGGCAAGCCGACGTAGCCCAGGCCAATGATGGCAATGGTGTTGTCTCGGAGGTTCATGGGTGTGACAGCGTCTGAAAAACGGGAATGCGGCAGCGCCTGTCTGGGCAGGCGTCGGCTTGGGAGGCGTTGGTTTTTTGCGTGAAAGGGCGTGTGCCACGCCCATCGCCCACGGGGTGGGCTCTTACAAACGAAGGTTCGCGTTAATTGGGGTCAGATCCCCATTGTTCAAACGAAGGTTCGCGTTAATTGGGGTCATTAATTGGGGTCAGATCCCCATTGTTTTTTGCGGTCAACCCCACTTCTTTTCCCCAAGGGCTACAAGGGCTTGGGCTTGGTCGATGCACTCTTTGAGAAGGCTGTCGGTGATGTGTTCACCGTCGTAGTCGCTCAGGTTGCGTTGTTTACGCAGGGCATCCAGCGTTCTGACTGTTGCGGCATCAACGGCGAGTGTGTGAACCAAGCATTGAAGGGTGGTTTGGTGGTGCCCCGGTTTGCTGGTGGATGTTCTGTAACCGAATTTCAAAAGTGCAGCATCTGCTATCGCACGAATGGCGGTGTAAGCACAGTCAAAACGGGTCTCCGCGCTGTTTTCTGAGCGCTGCGCGTCTTGTATCCGGTTTTGCGCTACGGCCAACATTTTCCGGATCAGTGCTTCCGAAAAAGGCACTTGATCGAGCTGACCAATGCGGTGCAAATTGGCCAACGGTTCAGAGCTCACTGGCGCTGCCTTTGATGAAAATTTGCGGCTGGCGGATGAGTTCTTGCACAAAGCTGTTGCCTGCGTTTTTCTTGTCGTTCCATTCTTCGCGGCTCATGACTTTGGGGTTGATTTCGCGGGCGAGTGTGCTTTGGGCGTCGTGTACGGCGTTGGCCACTTGGCCGAATGTGCCGGTACCAATGACCAGGAGGTCGACGTCACTTTGCGGGCCTGCGGTGCCTTTGGCCATGGAGCCGAAAACGAAGGCCACTTCAATGTGTTGCGTCAGGGGTTGCAGGGCCTGGGCCAGCACGTCAATGAGTCCGGTGGTTTTGCGGATGAGCCCCGACAGCTCGGGGTAAACGGGATGGTCGGTGTTGGCGCTGAATTGGGTTTGGTTGCCCATTTTTTGTTGCTTCAGCAGTCCCGCAGCGCTGAGCGCGTCGAGTTCTTTTTTCAAGGTCCCGGGAGATGCCTCGGTCATCCGCGCCAACTCTCTGAGGTGCACCCACTTGTGCGGGTTCATCATCAGCAAGGCCAGTACTTTTCGCCTGTATTGGTTAGGAAAGAGGAGGTCTGAGAGGGTCACAATGTTTTCCTATAAAAAACGATTGTTTCTTATTGGGAAACATTTTAGCTTCTTCTGAGGCAGATCCCTCTTGTTTTCGTGCAAACCGGCCAGGTGATTTTTGTCAGCTTCCAGCGGGTTGTGGTGGGTCATCATTCATCATTGAGCAGCCAGGCGCTGGCCTGGGTCAGTTCAATACCAGTCGGCAGGTTCAGGCGGGTTGACGGCGGGGTCAGCACAATGAGTTGTGCGCGTGCTTGTGGAAATTGCTTGGCAGCGTCTTCCAGCGCACGAATTTCACGCGCCATGGTGTCTTGCGCGTTGATGTCTGCACAGACTTGCAAGAGTTCTTCGTGCCCATCGGGGTAGCGGGCATGAAAATCCACCTCAAATCCGCCTGGGGTGTGAACGTAGCTGACTTCGGCTCCGCTGCGCTGGAGTTGATGCAGGACAGCGCATTCGAGTGCATGGCCGGCGTTGGCTTTGCCCGATCGGTCAAAGAGGGCGATCAGGGCGGTGTCCACCGGGTAAACCTTGCGGGGGTTGACTTGCTTTTGGCGTACCGAGCTGCTGCAAATGCTGATGGTGGTGATTAAAAACGCGTCTTCCAGATAAGACAGCAGCTGATGCAGTGTGTCTTTGCCAACGGCTACCCCCCGGGATTTGAGATCAGCATGGAATTTGTTGATGCTGAAGCTGCCCGCAGCGTTGCCCAGGAGTTGCTGGACCATCCAGCGCAGCACCTGTGGCTGGCTGAGGTTGTGGCGCTCAATCACGTCGCGCAAGAGCAGCACGTCGACGTAACTGCGCAAAAGGGCCTGTTGGCTGCGCGTGTCCAGGCCTTGCACTTCCGGAAATCCGCCTTGCTGCAGGTACACGTCCAGGTCATGCGCGAGTTGTGAGTGCTTGGCTTTGGTCAGTGTGTGCCATGGCTGTTGGGGTTCATGACCCCTGTGGCGCAGCATTTCGCGAAAGCTGAACGGCGTGACAACCGCCTCCAGGGCG
>Ga0255182_1001314_pt1 | contig 13174 bp, 14 predicted proteins | sample Atl_UVDOM_RepA_8_FD_188420 | JGI IMG/M metagenome (GOLD analysis project Ga0255182, IMG submission 188420) | Freshwater microbial communities from Altamaha River, Georgia, United States - Atl_UVDOM_RepA_8d | ecosystem: Environmental > Aquatic > Freshwater > River | place: USA: Georgia...
TGCAGCCGGTTGGCAGACTGCTTGATCCGTGCCCAGGTCTTGCGCAGGTAGGCGATATCGTCCTGCAACTCCTGGTCGGTTGATTCTTCGGCATTGGTGCGCAGGATGAAACCACCGCCGGCATTGCCCACAAGGGCCTCCACGCGGCTGCGCAACGCATCGCGCTGCTCGGCCGGGATCTTCTGCGACACGCCAATGTGGTCGTCCTGCGGCAGGAACACCAGGTGCCGGCCAGCAATGCTGATCTGCGTGGACAGGCGCGCGCCCTTGGTGCCGATCGGGTCCTTGATGACCTGCACCATCAACGCCTGGCCTTCGAACACCTGTTTTTCGATCGGCACCAGCGGCTGCCCGGTGCGGGCCATCGAGGGCGGCTCGCCCTCGGGCTGCCGTTGCCACACATCGGCCACATGCAGAAAGGCGGCACGTTCGAGCCCTATGTCAATGAACGCCGACTGCATGCCAGGCAGCACACGCGCCACCTTGCCCAGGTAGACGTTGCCGACCAGCCCGCGCTCGAGCGTGCGCTCGACGTGCAGTTCCTGCACCGCGCCGAATTCGACGACAGCCACCCGGGTTTCCTGTGGTGACCAGTTGATGAGGATGTCCTGTTGCATGGCGGGGTCCTGCTTTCAGCAGCGCATGCCCAGCTGGCGCAGCAGCCGGGCGGTTTCAAACAACGGCAGGCCCATGATGCCCGAATAGCTGCCATGAATGTGTTCGATGTGCGCCGCTGCCCTGCCCTGCACCCCATAGGCGCCGGCCTTGCCCATGGGCTCGCCGCTTTCCACATAGGCACGGATCTGGGCAGCCGTCATCGCCTCGAATCGCACCCGCGATTCGGACAAGGCCGTCAGGCGTTTGCGGCCCTTCTGCACCGCAACCGCAGTGAGTACGCGATGGGTCTGGCCCGCCAGCCGGGTCAGCATGGCGCGGGCCTCGGCGGCGTCCTGCGGCTTGCCCAGGATCTCGCGGCCCAGCGCCACCGTGGTGTCGGCGCACAGCACAGGCGCCGCCGGCAGGCCTGAAGCCTTCAGTCGCGCCATGGCTGCGTCCAGCTTGAGGCCGGTCACGCGCTGCACATAGCGGGCGGGCGCTTCGCCGGGCAGAACCACTTCAAGGGCCTCGGCGTCTTCATGCGGGTCGGGCAGCAGCAACTGGAGCGCCACACCGATCTGTTCGAGCAACTGGCGGCGACGCGGGCTTTGCGAAGCGAGGTAGATGAAATCACTCACGGTGGTAGGGGTGGTTGGCGTTGAGCGACCAGGCCCGGTAGAGCTGCTCGATCAGCAGGACCCGCACCATGGCGTGCGGAAGGGTCAGGTCGGACAGGCGGATGCGCTCGTGCGCCAGCCGTTTGAATTCAGGGTCCAGGCCGTCCGGGCCGCCGATGACGAGTGCCACATCGTCGGCTTCGAGCTGCCAGTGCTTGAGCTTGGCAGCCAGCGCCAAGGTGGTCAGGTTCGTGCCTCGCTCGTCGAGGGCCACGATGCGGCAGCCCTTGGGAATGGCCGCCTCAATGCGCTCGCGTTCGGCGGCGTAGAGCGATTCCAGCGTCTTGGAGCCGCGCGGCTCGGTCTTGACCGCCTTGAGCTCGACCTTGAGCTCGGCAGGAAAGCGCTTGGCGTAATCGTCCCAGGCGGTTTGCGCCCAATCGGGCACGCGCTGACCGACGGCCACGATCAGCAGTTTCATGCAGGATCAGGCCTTGCGGCTGGCGGGCTTGGCCGACTTGCGTGCAGGCGCAGCCGACTTCTTCGCAGCGGCCTTGGCCACCGGTTTGCCCACCACCACTTTTGGAGTCACGGTTTTCGGGGCCGACTTGAGGGGGGCTTTGGCGACAGGTTTGGCGGCGGTTTTCGGAGCGGTTTTGGCGGGGGCCTTCGCCGCCACTTTCTTCGCGGGTGCCTTGAGTGCCGGCGTCCTGGCGGCCGGTTTGGCCGTGCCCTGCGCCGCACCCGCCTGGCTTGCGGCCCGCTTGGCGGCGGCAGCGGCTTCCTTGGGGGTCAGGGTCTTGGCGGCTGCTTTCCTGACCGCCGACTTCTTGTCGGCCTTGGCCGGCTTGGCGGGTTTGGCTTCGGGCTTGGGCGCGCCGAACTTCAGGCGCACCGGCTTGTCACCCCAGATTTCTTCGAGGTTGTAGTACTGGCGAATGACCGGCTGCATGATGTGCACCACCGCAGAGCCGCAATCGGCAATGATCCATTCGCCGTTGTCTTCGCCCTCGATGCGGGGCTTGCCAAAACCGGCATCACGCACCTTGTCGCGCACGCTGGCCGACAGGGCCTTGGTCTGGCGGTTGGAGGTGCCCGACGCGATGATGACCCGCTCGAACAGGGGCGACAGGTGCTCGGTGTTGAACACCTGGATGTCCTGGGCCTTGACGTCTTCCAGCGCGTCCACGATGACTCGCTGAAGTTTCTGGACGTCCTTTTTGGCGGCGGTTTCGCTCATCGGGGGGGCTTTCTCAGCGGGGGCTGTAGAGATGGTGATCGTGAATATAACGTTCAACGGCAGGACTCACCAGCGAGGCAATGTCGTCGTGCCGGGCGCATCGCTGGCGAATATCGGTCGCGCTGATGGGCATCAGCGGCATCGGCAAGGCCTGGATGGGAGGACTGCGGAGGTCCTGGTCGGAGGATGTATTACCGTGCCAGGCAGCCACTTGCGAATCGCGTGTAGCGGCGCAAATTATAGCCAGCCGGGCGATTTCATCGATGCGGTGCCAGCCCGGCAGGCTGCGCCGCTGGTCGTCGCCGATCAGCAAGTACAAGTTGGCACCCGGCTGCTCGGCGGCGATTTCGTGCAGGGTGTCCACGGTGTAGCTCGGGCCTGCGCGGCGGATTTCGCGGTCGTCCACCTGCACCTGCGGCAAGCCGGCAAACGCCAGCCGCGTCATGGCCAGGCGGTGGGCAGCATCGGTCAGCGCTCCCGTGCGGTGCCAGGCCTGCCCGGTGGGCAGGACCCGTACTTCGTCGAGCTGCAAGGCCTCGATGGCCGACTCAACAAGCGCCACATGCGCCCGGTGCGGCGGGTCGAACGCCCCGCCAAACACGCCGATGTGGCGCGCGGCGCTCACACCCAGTCCCGCGGCACCAGAAAGTGGCTGAGCAGACGAGCCTCGGGCGAGCCCGCCGGGTCCTGGCGCTGGTAGGACCAGCGCACTTCAGGCGGCATGGACAGCAGGATGGATTCGGTGCGGCCGCCTGACTGCAGACCAAAATGCGTGCCCCGGTCCCAGACCAGGTTGAACTCCACATAGCGCCCGCGGCGGTAGAGCTGAAAGTCGCGCTCGCGCTCGGTCCAGGGCAGGTCCTTGCGGCGGTGCACGATGGGCAGGTAAGCCTGCAGGAACGCGTCGCCCACGCTTTGCAGCATCTCGAAGCTGCGCACCATGCCCAGCTCGGCAAAGTCATCAAAGAACACGCCGCCAATGCCGCGCTGCTCATGGCGGTGCTTGTTGCAGAAATACTGGTCGCACCAGTGCTTGAAGCGCGGATAGAGCTGCGAACCAAACGGGTCGAGCGCATCCTTGCAGGTCTGGTGGAAGTGCACCGCGTCTTCGTCGTGGCCGTAGTAGGGCGTGAGGTCCATGCCGCCGCCGAACCAGGCCACCGGGTCCTTGCCTTCGGGCTTGGCCGCGATCGTGCGCACATTCATGTGCACCGTGGGCACATGCGGGTTGCGCGGATGGAACACCAGCGAGACGCCCATGGCCTCGAAGGGTGCACCGGCCAGCTCCGGTCGGTGCTGGGTGGCCGAAGGCGGCAGCTGCGGACCGGTGACGTGGGAAAAACCGCAGCCGGCACGTTCGAACACCGGGCCACCTTCCATGATCATGGTCAGGCCATTGCCCTGCAGCTTTTCGCCTGCGGCCTTTTCCCAGGCGTCGCGCACGAACGGGGTCGGATCCATCTCGTTGAGCGCACTGGTGATGCGGGCCTGCAGGCCGGTGAGGTAGTTGCGCACCAGCGCCAGGTCGAGGGTGTCGTTCATCGTGTTTCCTTGGGTGGCCGCCACGGCAGGATGGGGCAGGCCTGTTCGGCATGGTAGCCGCTCACACCCTCGAACAGGGTCTGGAGTCGGTCGTAATCGGCAGATTCATCGCCGGTCAGGGTCAGGAAGTCCACAAAACGGACTTCGCGTCGGCCCCAGTCCAGGCGCACGATGCCCAGCGGCACATCGGCGCCCAGGGCCACCTGGTAGAAGCCGCTGCGCCAGCCTGGGGTGCGCTTGCGCGTGCCTTCGGGCGCCAGGCCAAGCCAGAGCAGTCGCTCTTGCTGCTGGTGCTGCCGAAAGGTCTCGACCATCTGTCCCACCGCGCCATGGGCAGCGCGTCGGTCGATAGGCAGGCCCCCCACCCATCGCAACCAGGGGCCGAACAGCGGCACCGTGAACAGGCTGTCCTTGCCCCAGAAGCGCGCGGGAATGCCGATGGCCCACTTGGCCAGGATGCCGATGATGAAATCCCAGTTGCTGGTATGCGGATACACCACCGCCACGCCCTGCAGGCGGGGCAGGCCTTCAAAGTGCACCTGCCAGCCCGCCAGCGCCAGCAGACGCCGCGCCAGGGCAGAGCCCTTGAACTGGACGGGGTGCTGTTGGCGCATCAAGGGCGGATCAGTGGCGGATGGCACGGTGACCGATGTCGCGGCGGTACTGCATGCCGTCAAAGGCAATACCCTGGGCCATCTCATAGGCTTTTTGCTGGGCCTGCTTGACCGAATCGGCCAGCGCGGTGACGCACAGCACACGGCCGCCGGCGCTCAGGATCTGCCCGTCCTTTTCGGTCGTGCCCGCATGGAAGACCATGGCGTCCAGGCTGTCAGCGGGCAGGCCGGTGATCGCATCGCCCTTGCGCGGGTTCTGGGGATAGCCGGCAGCGGCCAGCACCACCCCCAGGGCCACGCGTCGGTCCCACTCGGGTTCGATCTTGTCCAGGCCTTCGCTGGTCGCGGCCAGCATCAGGTCGAACAAATCGGACTTGAGCCGCATCATGATCGGTTGCGTCTCGGGGTCGCCCATGCGGCAGTTGAATTCGAGCGTCCTGGGCTTGCCCTGCGCGTCGATCATCAGGCCGGCATAGAGGAAGCCGGTGTAGGGAATGCCGTCCTTTTGCATGCCGCGGATGGTCGGCAGGATCACCTCGCGCATGGCGCGGGCATGCACCTCGGCCGTGACCACCGGCGCGGGGGAATAGGCGCCCATGCCGCCCGTGTTGGGGCCTTCGTCGCCATCGAGCAGGCGCTTGTGGTCCTGGCTGGTGGCCAGCGCGGTCACGTGCTTGCCATCGCACAGGACGATGAAGCTGGCTTCCTCGCCCTGCAGGAACTCCTCGATCACCACGCGCGCACCGCCTTCGTTGTGCGTCACGCCCAGGGTGTTGTCGACGAGCATGAAGTCGATCGCTTCATGGGCTTCGGCCAGGGTCATGGCCACCACCACGCCCTTGCCAGCCGCCAGGCCGTCGGCCTTGACGACGATGGGCGCGCCCTTGCGCTCCACGTAGGCGTGGGCGGCAGCAGGGTCACTGAAGGTTTCAAACTCGGCCGTGGGAATGCCGTGGCGCTGCATGAAGGCCTTGGAAAACGCCTTGGAGCTTTCCAGCTGGGCCGCGGCCTGGGTCGGACCGAAGATCCGCAGGCCGTGGGCACGGAACTCGTCCACCACCCCCGCCGCCAACGGCGCTTCGGGGCCGACCACGGTCAGGCCGATCTGCTGGGCCTGCGCCCATTCACGCAACTGCACCACATCGGTAATAGGCACATTGACCAGATGTTTGTCGCGGGCGGTGCCGCCGTTGCCCGGCGCCACATAGACCTGCTGCACCTTGGGCGATTGGGCCAGCTTCCAGGCCAGCGCATGTTCGCGGCCACCGCCGCCGATCACGAGGACTTTCATGCGTGACCTTTATTCGTCGATGTCGGCGTTGTGGAACACGTTCTGCACATCGTCCAGGTCTTCGAGCACATCCAGCAGCTTCTGCATTTTGGCGGCATCTTCACCGGCCAGGGCGATGGTGTTCTCGGGGCGCATGGTGACTTCGGCCACCTCGGGCTTCAGGCCCGCGGCTTCGAGCGCATTCTTCACGGCTTCAAAGTCGCCGGGTGATGTCAGCACCTCGATGGCGCCTTCCTCGTCGGTGATCACGTCTTCGGCCCCGGCGTCCAGCGCCACTTCCATGACTTTGTCTTCGCTGGTGCCCGGGGCAAAAATCAGCTGGCCGCAGTGCTTGAACTGGAAGGCCACCGAGCCTTCGGTACCCAAATTGCCCCCGTGCTTGGAAAACGCATGCCGCACCTCGGCCACAGTGCGCACGCGGTTGTCGGTCATGGTGTCGACGATGATGGCCGCACCGCCAATGCCATAGCCCTCGTAGCGGATTTCCTCGTAGCTCACGCCTTCAAGGTTGCCAGTGGCCTTGTCGATGTTGCGCTTGATGTTGTCGGCGGGCATGTTGGCCGCCTTTGCCTTGTCCACCGCCAGGCGCAGGCGGGGGTTGGCGCTGAGGTCGCCGCCACCGGTGCGGGCTGCGACCATGATTTCACGGATCAGGCGTGTCCAGATGCGGCCCCTTTTTTCGTCCTGACGCCCCTTGCGGTGCTGAATGTTTGCCCATTTGCTGTGGCCGGCCATCGAAAAAGTCCTTGTGCTTGGTGTAATCTGCCTGCGATTTTACTTTTTGATGCCAAGGGAGCCGCCGACATGACCGAACCGATGCTGATTGCCCGCAACGCCAATGCCCAATCCCTGCTGATGCCGGGCCTGGCCAACCGGCACGGCCTGATCACGGGGGCCACCGGCACCGGCAAAACCGTCACCCTGCAAACCCTGGCTGAGAACTTCTCGCGCATCGGGGTGCCGGTCTTCATGGCCGACGTCAAGGGCGACCTGACCGGCATCAGCCAGAGCGGCCAGATCGGTGACAAACTGGCCAAGGTGCTGGCCGAGCGCGGCATCGACCTGCCCGAACCCCTGGCCTGCCCCACCACCCTGTGGGACGTGTTTGGCGAGCAGGGCCACCCGGTGCGCGCCACGGTCAGCGACATGGGCCCGCTGCTGCTGGCTCGCATGCTGGGCCTCAATGACACCCAGGCGGGGGTGCTCAACCTGGTCTTCAAGATCGCCGACGACAACGGGCTGCTGTTGCTGGACATGAAGGACCTGCGCGCCATGCTGCAGCATGTGGGCGACAACGCCAAACAGTTCACCACCGAATACGGCAACATCAGCGCCGCCAGCATCGGCGCCATCCAGCGCGGGCTGCTGCAGATCGAGGAACAAGGCGGCGACCAGTTCTTTGGCGAGCCCATGCTCAACATCCAGGACTTCATGCAGACCGATGCCCGCGGCATGGGTGTCATCAACATCCTGGCGGCCGACAAGCTGCTCAACGCCCCGCGCCTGTATGCCACCTTCCTGCTGTGGATGCTGTCCGAACTGTTCGAGCAATTGCCCGAGATCGGCGACCCGGAAAAGCCCAAGCTGGTGTTCTTTTTCGACGAAGCCCACCTGCTCTTCAAGGACGCGCCAGCGGCCCTGGTCGAGCGCATTGAGCTGGTGGTGCGCCTGGTGCGCTCCAAGGGCGTGGGCGTGTATTTTGTCACCCAGAATCCGCTGGACATCCCCGACAGCGTGCTCGGCCAGCTGGGCAACCGGGTGCAGCACGCGCTGCGCGCCTTCACCCCGCGCGACCAGAAAGCCGTCAAATCCACCGCCCAGACCATGCGGCCCAAGGCCGGCCTGGACATCGAGTCGGCCATCACCGAGCTGGCGGTGGGCGAGGCGTTGGTGAGCTTTCTGGACCCCAAGGGGCGCCCCAGCGAAACCGAGCGCGTGTTTGTGCTGCCGCCGGGCAGCCAGATCGGCCCGATCACGCCAGCCCAGCGTCAGGCGCTGCTGCAGAACTCGCTGGTGGCGGGTGTTTACGAAGCGGTGCAGGACCGCGAATCGGCTTACGAGACGCTGCGCCAGCATGGCCTGGCCAAGGCCAGTCAGAGTGCCGATTCGGCCCCGCAGGCCCAGGGCAGTGGCGGCTTGCTGGGCGGCATGGGCGACCTGCTGTTCGGCTCGACCGGCCCGCGAGGCGGCCAGCGCGACGGCATCGCCCAGCTGGTGGTCAAAAGCGCCGTGCGCACGGTGGGCTCGTCCATCGGGCGCGAAATCGTGCGCGGCGTCCTCGGGGGTCTGCTCGGTGGTGGCGGGAAGCGCCGCTGATCGGTGCGTCCCTTCACACCCCGAATCCTGGTTACTTGAGGCACACTCACACCATGCACAACGTTCATCTGATCGAGCACCCCTTGGTGCAGCACAAGCTGACCCTGATGCGTCAAAAGGACGCGAGTACCCACAGCTTTCGGACCCTGTTGCATGAAATCAGCGCCCTGATGGCCTACGAACTCACCCGGGACATTGCCCTGCACCCGGTGGAGATCGAAACGCCCATGGAAAAAATGACCGGGCAGCTGATCGACGGCAAGAAGCTGGTGTTTGTCTCCATCCTGCGTGCCGGCACCGGCATTCTGGACGGCATGCTGAGCATCGTGCCGGCCGCACGGGTCGGGCACATCGGCCTGTACAGGGATCCGGAAACGCTGCGCGCTGTCGAGTACTACTTCAAGATGCCCTCGCACACCGAAGAGCGCGATGTGGTGCTGGTCGACCCGATGCTGGCCACCGGCAACACCGCCGTGGCCGCGATTGACCGGGTCAAGGCGCTCAAGCCCCGCAGCGTCAAGTTCGCCTGCCTGCTGGCCTGCCCTGAAGGCATTCGCACAGTGCATGACGCCCACCCCGATGTGCCGATCTACACCTGCGCGGTGGACCGTGAGCTCAACGACCACGGCTACATCCTGCCCGGTCTCGGCGATGCCGGGGACCGGATCTTCGGCACGCGCTGAGCCTGCACAAGTAGGCTTTTGGGCTAAACGCTGGATCCAAGAGGCAAAAAAGCCGGGCTTGCCCGGCTTTTTTGCATGCATCCGGTGAACGACACAGCCCACCGGGCGGGACCAGACACTCAGTCCGCAGTGGTTTCCTCTTCCGGCTCGGCCGGTTCGGACTTGGCCGAACGGCTGTCCTTCCTGGGCGCCGGCGTGATGTCCAGCAGCACCTCGTCCTTGTCGTCCAGATCCACGGTCAGACGACCGCCATCGGTCAGCTTGCCGAACAGCAGCTCGTCAGCCAGGGCCTTGCGGATGGTGTCCTGGATCAGGCGCTGCATCGGGCGCGCGCCCATGAGCGGGTCAAAGCCCTTCTTGGCCAGGTGCTTGCGCAGCGTGTCAGTGAAGTCGACCTCGACCTTTTTCTCGGCCAGCTGCTGCTCGAGCTGCAGCAGGAACTTGTCGACCACCCGCAGGATGATCTGCTCATCCAGCGGCTTGAAGCTGACGATGGCGTCCAGCCGGTTGCGGAACTCGGGCGTGAACAGGCGTTTGATGTCGCCCATTTCGTCACCGGCCTGCCGCGGGTTGGTAAAGCCGATCGTCGCCTTGTTCATCGTTTCAGCACCGGCGTTGGTAGTCATGACGATGATGACGTTGCGGAAATCGGCCTTGCGCCCGTTGTTGTCGGTCAGGGTGCCGTGGTCCATAACCTGCAGCAGCACGTTGAAGATGTCCGGGTGCGCCTTTTCGATCTCGTCGAGCAGCAGCACGCAATGCGGCTTTTTGGTCACGGCCTCGGTCAGCAGCCCACCCTGGTCAAAGCCCACATAGCCCGGAGGCGCGCCGATCAGGCGGCTGACCGCGTGGCGCTCCATGTACTCGGACATGTCAAAGCGGATCAGGTCGATGCCCATGATGTAGGCCAGCTGCTTGGCCGCTTCGGTCTTTCCCACGCCCGTGGGACCGGAGAAGAGGAAAGCGCCGATCGGCTTGTCCTGCTTGCCCAGGCCCGAGCGGGCCATCTTGACGGCCGCAGCCAGCACTTCAAGCGCCTTGTCCTGACCGAACACCACCGCCTTGAGGTCTCGTTCGAGCGTCTGCAGCTTGCTGCGGTCGTCGTTGGACACATTGGCGGGCGGGATGCGTGCGATCTTGGCCACGATCTCCTCGATCTCGCCCTTGCCGATGGTTTTCTTGCGCTTGGACGCCGTCAGGATGCGCTGGGCAGCCCCTGCCTCGTCGATCACGTCGATCGCCTTGTCAGGCAGATGACGGTCATTGATGTACTTGGCAGACAACTCGGCGGCAGCCTGCAGCGCCGCGTTGGCGTACTTGACGCTGTGGTGTTCCTCGAAGCGGCTCTTGAGTCCCTTGAGGATTTCCACCGTCTCGGCCACCGTGGGCTCGACCACGTCCACCTTCTGGAAGCGACGCGACAGCGCGGCGTCTTTTTCGAAAATGCCACGGTATTCGGTGAAAGTGGTCGCACCGATGCACTTGAGCTGGCCACTGGAGAGTGCCGGCTTGAGCAGGTTGGATGCGTCCAGCGTGCCGCCCGAGGCCGCACCCGCCCCGATCAGCGTGTGGATCTCGTCGATGAACAGGATGGCATTGGGCTTGTCCTTGAGCGCCTTGAGCACACCCTTGAGGCGTTGCTCGAAGTCACCGCGGTACTTGGTGCCGGCCAGCAGTGCGCCCATGTCCAGTGAATAGACATTGGATTCGGCCAGAATTTCCGGTACCGAACCCAGGGTGATGCGCCAGGCCAGGCCTTCGGCAATCGCGGTCTTGCCCACACCGGCCTCGCCGACCAGCAGCGGGTTGTTCTTGCGGCGGCGGCACAGGATCTGAATGGTGCGCTCAACCTCGTACTCGCGGCCGATCAGCGGATCGATCTTGCCCTCCTTGGCCGCGACGTTGAGGTTCTGGGTGTACTGCTCCAGCGGAGACGCCTTTTCGCTGCGTTCACCGCCCTGGGCCGAAGACTCTTCGCCCTCGCCGGCCTGCGGGCCTTCACTGCCCTTGGCCGCCTCGGGCGGGTCGGTCTTGCGGATGCCGTGGGCAATGAAGTTGACCACGTCCAGACGGGTGATGCCCTGTTGATGCAGGTAATACACGGCATGCGAGTCCTTTTCACCGAAAATGGCCACCAGCACATTGGCGCCGGTTACTTCCTTCTTGCCGTTACCGGTGGACTGCACATGCATGATGGCGCGCTGGATCACGCGCTGGAAACCCAGCGTGGGCTGGGTGTCCACCTCTTCGGTGCCCGCGACCTGCGGCGTGTTGTCCTTGATGAAATTCGTCAGGGACTTGCGCAGATCGTCGATGTTGGCCGCGCAGGCGCGCAGTACTTCTGCCGCGCTGGGATTGTCGAGCAAGGCCAGCAGCAGGTGCTCCACCGTGATGAATTCGTGGCGCTGCTGCCGTGCTTCCACGAACGCCATGTGGAGGCTGACTTCCAATTCCTGGGCAATCATGTGATTTCCTTTTGCCTTGCGAGTGAAAACAGGATGTATCTGGGGGCGCCGGGGCCCTATTCAACCGGCTCGCTGACACATTGCAGCGGATGGCCGGCGTGGCGTGCCGCCTCGAGCACCTGGTTGACCTTGGTGGCGGCGATGTCACGGGGATAAACCCCGCACACGCCTTTGCCGTCCAGGTGAATCTTGAGCATGATCTGGGTCGCCGCCTCCCGGTCCTTGTTGAAGAATTCCTGGATCACCACCACCACGAACTCCATCGGGGTGTAGTCGTCGTTGAGCATGACGACCTGGTGCATCTGCGGCGGCTGGACGCGCTGGGTCCGACGCTCCAGGACCACGGCATCGCCCCCCTCGGGCGGGCGGCCCAGGTCGGGCGGCATTTGCGGTGAATCGGGTTTTCGGGTTGCCATGATTTCATTCTATCGAGCCTTGAGGGCTCACACGCCCGCAGGCTGCAATTCCCCGCCGCATGGCCCATCCTGCACCCGGGAAAACCGCACATTGACAAAATCGCGTTCGCAAGTTCACACTGACAAAAACCTAAAACGATTTCCGGAGACACGCGCATGCCCAGCGGAACGGTCAAATGGTTCAACGACGCCAAGGGGTTTGGCTTTATTGAGCCCGATGGTGGCGGCCCAGATGCCTTTGCCCATTTCTCGGCCATCCAGATGGACGGTTACAAAAGCCTCAAGGAGGGTGCACGTGTGCAGTTCGAACTCACGCAAGGGCCCAAGGGCTTGATGGCCATCAACATCCAGGCCGAATCACCCGCTTCTGACAACCGCATGGCGTCGAACCCGGGCGTCTGAAGCCCGGCAGAACTGACGGTTTGACGGTCCTGCTGGACAAGGTCACGGCAGGGTATGCTCTCAAGCATCGACCTGTTTTTTGAACGCAGATGCCGTCTTTCCCCTCACACCCTTCACCTTCCCGCCCACTCCTTCGACATCTGTACCCGGCGCTGCTGGCCGTGCTGATGTTGGGCGTCCTGCCGGTTCAGGCCTGGAGCCAGCCTGCAGGAGGCCAGCCGCAGCTGGATCTTGCGCGTGTGCGGCTGCAGGCAGGCCTGCACATGATCGATGCACAAGTGGCGCAAACCCCGCTGCAACGGCAAATCGGGCTCATGTGGCGCCGTGAGATGCCTGGCAACGAGGGCATGCTTTTTGTCTTTGAGCAGGCCTCGGTGCAGTGCTTCTGGATGCGCAACACCCTGATCCCGCTGACGGCGGCCTTTGTGCAGGACAACGGTGAGATCGTCAACCTGGCCGATATGCAGCCACGCAGCGACGATTCGCACTGCTCGAGCAAACCCGTGCGTTATGTGCTCGAAATGAACCAGGGCTGGTTCCAGAAACGGGGACTCAAACCGGGCATGCGCCTGACCGGTGGGCCTTTTGGCCGTTAAGCCGGCGCGAGGCATCACAAGGCCTTGGCGTGTCCCCCTGTTGACACAGTCCCACTGCTTGCGCGTCAAACCCCCCAGAGCAGATCGGCCTCTTCGGCCAGACAGCGGCTCATCATGACCAGCATCGGCTGAGCTCGCTGGGCGAGCCGGACCTCCTGCTGTTGCTGGCGGTGCATTTCAAGCTCCTGTTCACTGGCCCGCCCGGATCGGACCTTTTCCTGCAAAAGCGCGCGCGACTGCTCATCGGCTTGGACTGCGGCCTGTAAATAGTCCCTGGCCTGCACCAGGGACTGCCCACGCAGAATGCCCTGGTTAGAGGCCTCGCCGCACATGATGCGCAGCAGACGCCTGGCATCGGCTTCGAGCATGATCAGGTCTGCTGCAGCTTGGGACTT